>Ga0335069_10006965_pt1 | contig 16368 bp, 17 predicted proteins | sample Lox_Sample_11_FD_206714 | JGI IMG/M metagenome (GOLD analysis project Ga0335069, IMG submission 206714) | Soil microbial communities from Loxahatchee National Wildlife Refuge, Florida, United States - Lox_Sample_1.1 | ecosystem: Environmental > Terrestrial > Soil > Wetlands | place: USA...
CCCCCTCACCTGGTCGAGAAATGGGCTCGGGAGACCTTCTTAACGCTGCCTCAGGTGCGAGTGTTTCTCATCGACGACATGCGCAATGGTGGTGATCCGACTCAGCCGCATGGCATCAATGAGGTCCGGCTGCGGCGCGGCGAAATCGTGCGCGAGGGCCTGCACACATCGTTGGCTGAGCTGCGGCGTCTGGGACGGAAAGGCTGGCGCAATCTCTGTCCCGGAACCACGATCTTCTGCATTGGCCGAGAGAAAGCCAAGCTCTCCTACTTCTGGAAGCACTGTTACGGCAAGAGCCGCTCAGGAAGGTATCTCGGGTCGCTTACGAACCCGGACACCGGCTGTCCTGTCGAGACGGATGGGATGCGGCTGAGCGCGCTGGATTTTGAAAAGAAGCGCCTGCACCAGATCGTGGAGGACTCGAAGGCAGGCAAGACCAAGTACTCCGCGCTTTGGCAGGCGGACGGCAACAAGATCGTTCGCATGGCACCGACGGAATACATGGGACGCTTCATGCCGGAATGGTTTGATTACGCCATCGCGGATGAAATCCATCAATTGGCCGGAGATACAGCTCAGGGAAACGCTCTTGGCATACTCAACCGTACGGCGCGGCGGTTTCTGGGACTAACGGGAACTCTGCTTTCTGGCTATGCGGATGATCTGTTCAACACCCTGTTCCGCACCGATGCCAGGCGCATGATTGAGGACGGCTACGAGTGGGGCTCCGCAGGCCGGGAGCGCTTCACCCGCGACTTCGGCGTGATCGAGACCATCGAGCGCATCACGGTCGAGGACAACGCCTGCTCAAAGAAGACCAAGAAGACGGTCACGATCAAGCGCAAGCCCGGCGCCTCGCCGCTGCTGTTCGGCAAGTACCTGATGGACCACTGCGCGTTCATTGGCCTGGAGGACATCTCAGACGGTTTGCCAAGCTACCGGGAGGAAGTCGTACCAGTGGCGATGGAAGAGCCTCTGAAGACGGCTTATGAGGAGCTCGAAGAGGAGATCACTGCCTGCCTGAAGGAGCATCGCGGAAACAGCAGTGTGGCGAGCACCATGCTGAACGCCCTGCTGGCCTGGCCGGACCATCCGTATGGTTTTGGCACTCTGTACGGTTCTGAATTTGACCCGGAAACCAAGTGCCGCGAGTCGTTTGTCATTGCCGAAACGGTCGACTTGGACAAGAACCGGACGTATGCCAAGGAGCGGGCACTCATCGAAGAAGTGAAAGCCCAGCTCGCGCGCGGCCGCAAATGCCAGGTATTTGCCGTCTACACTAACAAGCACGACGTTACCGCACGGCTGGAACAGCTGTTCCGAGCCGAGGGGATTCGGGCGTCGATCCTGAGGGCCAGCGTTCCCACTCACAGGCGCGAAGCCTGGTATCGCGAGCAGTTGCGTCGTGGAATCGATGTCGCAATCTGCCATCCCAAGATCGTGGAAACGGGATTGGATCTTCTGGACTTCCCTACCATTCTGTTTCACGAGACGGGCTATTCACTGCACACCTTACGCCAGTCCAGCCGGAGGTCATGGCGCATCGGGCAGAGACGGCCGGTGGAGGTGAAGTTCTTTGCCTACGCAGGAACGATGCAGGAGGTCTGTCTCCGCTTGATGGGCAAGAAACTCCTGGTCGCGTTGGCGATGGAGGGAAAGTTTGCATCCGAAGGCCTCCAGGCCATTGACGGTGATGACGACATGCTCACGGCGATGGCGCGTGAGTTGGTCGAGAATAAGGGAATTGGCGAAAGTGCCGACAGTGTCTGGCGAGCGCTTGGCCAGTTACGGCCCTCGAAGTCGGCACCGGTCGATCAAGAACCGGAGGAGCGGCCGATCGAGCAGCCGGTGACCGATGCCTCTGCGATGCTGCCGATATCGATCGAGTCGGTTTTGGGTGCAGCCCTCTTGGAGGCTGACAGTTCATTGCGTCGTTCCCCGCGCCGGGATACACATGCCAGTCAACTGTCGCTCTTCTGATAGCCCGACCGAAACCACGATTCAGTCCCATTCCTGTTGTTCCTTGGGAAACTCTCGTGCGCATGCTTCATGGCACAGACGTTCCAGTCGAGTTCTGCCATCCGCTGAAACCCACACAAGATCATCGTGTTCGCGTGTGTCGTCCCATTCCAGAGCGCGAATACCTCTTCGAAGCTGCTCATCACGAGTCAGCTGTTTGCTGGGCTTCAGAAAGATGAGGCCGTAGCCGTACTTGCCCCACTTACCCTTCCGCATCGGATGATCCCGGTAGTAATCCAAGAAGTCTCTGTTGACTGTGACGACGGAGCACTTCCGCTTTACTGCAGCATCTATTGCTCTCAGGTCTTCCTTCCCCGATATCCCGAAGTCCCTTGCGGTATACACGTGATCCTTCGGCCCGAACACGTGCCCAAGGTCGCTGTTGCATTCGTCTAAGAAGATCCGCTTGCGAGCCATCGCCGCCACACCCTATGGTTTCCGCCACTTGTCGCGTCTACCAGTGTTTGTATTCCGAACACGCTCAACCAAGATTGTCGCGTTCGGTGCGATCTCGCCTGCACGCTCGATTGCTTCGGCCTGAGTTTGTTCCACGCCGCTCGCTCTATCTGATCCTGGCCGACGAATAGCATAGTCTCCTTGCGGGCGACGCTCTATGAAGATTTCATCCGTTGGCATAGACACCATCCTTTCCAATTTTGCACCGTGTTAACTGACACACCTACGTCGGGCTGGAAGTGCGTTCATTTAGAGACCTAGTCGTTTGATCGTCCACTCCTTCACGGCGGCGTCCAACATGGCCTGCCAAGTGGCAAAGCTGGAGTTCTTATTGATGAAAGTGTCCCACTGGGCATCTGGAATAGCCGCGAAATCCTCTGCCGACTGAACTTTGAACCCGCTGCTCTCAAACAGCTCATCTGCTGATCTGAACCGACTGCAGCGGCCGAGAAATTCGGGAGTCAGAAGATTTGCCACAGACACTTGATGCTGCCCATCCAATTCCCTTGCACGACGGGCCAAATCTTCGAGTGGCTTGAGATTTTTTTCGATGGTCACCTTAAGCACGGGCATGCCTCCGAATCTGTAGTTTTGATCAGCCGACGCATTCTGGAAGAGCAAGCAGATTATCGGTCCAAGTTCTGTCGGCATATGTCTGAACAAATCTCGTGCCATTGGCATTCTCGCGCGGATAGACATAGGCAGTATTGCCACGAGAATCAGTTACGTATGCGCGGTTCTCCTGACTTGCCTTAAGCCAATCGTAGACTTGGATACGCGTCGATTTCCCGGATTTTCCATTCGCGTCGTTGGTCCAGCCTAAATCCGAGATGGCATGATGAGGGTCCTCGTGCCACCCCCCTGCCTTGTTGATGCAGGTGATTCTGATCGCCATTTTTCTCCTCTCCTACGCCTCTAACCATGTCAGAGTGTTCGATAAGTCGAGCACTGTTCGATTATGAGCATAATGCGTTGCAGATGTCAAACATGATTTGTAGAATTCGAACAGGGGGTATGATGCCAGAGACAACGGTCGACATTTCGGCGCTGTATGCGGCGGTGGACCGAAAGCGGCAAGCAAGGGGTCTAAGTTGGCGTGGGCTCGCCGCCGAACTCAAGATCACACCATCAACGTTCACTCGCATGGCTCAGGGCATGAAGCCCGATGTTGATACTTTCGCAACACTGGTTCAGTGGCTCGGAATTCCGCAAGAGGAGTTTCTGCGCCCTTCGCCCAACAGGAGCGAGGATGCCGACCCTGTAGCAATGATCTCTTCGTACCTTAGGGCTTCAAAGAACGTCACTCATGAACAAGCCAATGCACTCGAAGACATCATGAATGCGGCATTCCGCCACCTTACGAAACAATCAAAATAGGTGAATCGTGGGACACGAGTTACGTCGCGGATTCAAAGCGGAAGCTGAGCGGGTCGCTCATACCGTTCGCGAAGAACTCGGACTGCCTCCAACGAGCGCGCTGAGATGCGAGAAGCTGTGCCAGCATCTGGGCATTCCCGTAATCGCTGTTCCTGACCTTATCGCTTCAGGGGCATCCCCGAAGAGCGTGCGCTGCATTATGTCTCCTGCTGCGAAGTTCTCCGCGATGACCGTCGCGGTTGGGACGAAGCGGCTCATCGTCTATAACCCACAGCATCCTGCGGGACGTCGCGCAAACTCGTTGGCACATGAAATCTCACACGTCATTCTGGAACATCCATTATCACCGGCACTTGGAGTCGGCGGTTGCCGGCGGTGGGATTCTACTTTGGAAGACGAAGCCGATTGGCAAGCGGGCGCCCTGCTTGTTCCAAGACAAGCTGCCTTAAGTTGGGTTCAGTCAGGGCGATCTCTCGAAGACGGTGCATCGTATTTCGGTGTCAGTTTGCCATTGTTCAAATGGCGGGTGAACCACACCGGCATTCAGCGACAACTGCATGCACTTGCAAGCATTCAAAACCTACGATGGTAGTGGAGGCTTCTGTTCGCGCCGCTATCCGTCTCTTGTAGAGTAAGACGGGTGGATGCTCAGATCTCAGATGTCTCTGCACATAGTCATTGTTGGTGACCTAAGGCCAGGAATGGTGATTCGGGATCTCACCGCATCTCTCTGACCTTGGGAATCGTGGCAGAAGGCTCTTCCAATCGCTAACCCGTGAAGCATTCAGTTCTCAGCCATAGGGTCCGTTGTAGGACAACAAGTTCAACGCCTTTAGCCTTTGATGGAGAACAGGCGTGGCTTGAAGTACTTGGCTTGGCCGACCCGCCGCATCCAATCCATTTCCTCTAGAGTCATTGGGCCCTTGTCCAACGCGTCAAGCGCGGCCGTCAGATCGGAGGCTGATCTGGGTCCAGTCAGGCAGAGGTCAACCGCCGGGTTCGTCAAATTGAACCGATAACAATCGCCCGGGGTGGGGACCTTATCACCGGCGGGAACCTTGTCAGGTTTCATCAGGTCGCCCCAACAGGTAGCTGTAAACGTTACGATTCCGGGCCTTACTTCAGGCGAAGGCAGTTTTGGGAAGATGTCTCGTTCAGCGCCCGGATGCACAGCGTTGTAGCGCACATGAAGCACATCGACATCGCCATTATGGTTGGCCATTGCGGCTGCCTGTGGCCGATTGTGGGTCGAGACGGCGATGGCGCGTATTAGACCGCGCTCCCGAAGCCGCAACGCCTGGTCGAAGATTGCAGGACTGACGTTCTTATTCCACATTCCCAGCAGGAGAATGTCAGCGTGATCCATGCCGAGCGACTTCAGGGCGCGCTCCAGACTCCAAGGGACCATTGCGGCGATACGCGAATAAGACTGGATAACGAGGCGGAACTCATCCCGACGTGATCGCAGGCTGCACAGTCCGGCGCCGAACTTGGCCGTACGCATCGAGCCCCAATACAGGTAGTTGATGCCCCGCTCCAACGCCATCTGCACGCAACGCTCGTCCGCGCCATAGCTGGACGCCAGGCCGAGGCGGCCTACTTTCCAGCCTGTCTTACCCAACGTAGTGGTCTTCCAGTCGGTCATCCCTTGTTCAACGAGGTCCCAGAACTCAGAACCTGCACATCAGGAATTGCTATGGAACAGTTATACCCGAGCCAGTCTCAGCCGGTTTGTAAGGCAACCCGCTGCGTCGCCTGTGATCGCGTCAAAGTCCAGAGCCGACGCAAGTACGTCTTTACCGACCAAATCGACCAGCTCATCCGAGAGATCTATCTCAACCAGCGAGAAGCGAAGACGCGACCCGGTATCCGGCCACTGGCCAAGAAGGTCGGTGTGCCGCATTGGGCACTGAAGAAGCGTGCCCGCGAACTGGGCCTGGCGCGAACCAAAGAGCTGCCATGGAGCGAGGCGGAGTTAGGCATTCTGGCCCGGTATGCGTGGATGAGCGATGAACGCATCCGTCTGAAGCTGAAGGCTGCCGGATACTCCCGAACCGTTACCGGAATCCACCTCAAGCTGAAGCGGATGCGGTTCAAGCATGACGGCAGCTTCTACTCCGCCTACAGTCTTGCGCAAGCTCTGGGGATCGATCCCCATGCAGTAACTCGCTGGATCAAGAGCGGCCATTTGAAGGCCAAATTCCGCGGCACAGCGCGCGGCCCACGGCAGAATGGCGACAGCTACCTCATCCAAGAGAAGGATGTCCGCCGCTTCATCCTCGAACACCCTACCGAAATTGACTTGCGCAAAGTGGACCAACTCTGGTTCCTCGATCTCATTACCAACGGCTTAGTCCGCGCCGCTTGAGATCTCTGGTTCGTAAGTTGCTTGACCGCGAAGACGAACCCGTCTGTTGCGGTCGGGCGCCGCGCCGCCGGAAGCGGCATCACCCACTCGGGAGAGTCGCAGGCCTCTTTGTCTGCTGGCTCTCCCCGATTTCTTTTCCGGAGGAATTACGATGCAAGAAACAACCGTAATCGAGCAGGGTCAGCCAGTTGTGGCAATTCTCAGCCCCGTACCGGCCCCAGCTCCGACCATGACTCTGTGCTCCTACGGCACCAAGCTGACCCGGGAAGAACTCGCCCGGGTGGCGACGCCGGCGGCCACAGCAACCCACAAACCCATTCCACACATTGCCGTGGTGGAGAAGCTGATCGAAGCACTTGGCTTTCGGCAGATTGGCGTGGTGCGAGAGGAATATGCCGTTTCATCCGATGGGATGCGCATGTTCGGCGTGATGGACCTGAGCTCCGGCTTCGATGGCTGCCGTTTTGCCATAGGCCTGCGGAACAGCCATGACAAGAGCTTTCGGCTCAGTTGCACCGTCGGTCTGCGAGTCTTCGTGTGCGAGAACCTCGCGTTTCACGGGGAATACACTCCCGTGCTCGCAAAGCATTCGAAGCACTTTTCCCTCGAAGACAGCCTGGCCATCGGTGTCGATCGGATGCAGCGGAACTTCGGGCCGCTGAAGCAGCAGGTGGACGAGTGGCGCGCCATGCAGTTGTCCACGGCTGCTGCCAAGCTGCTGATCTATCAGGCGTTCATCGAGGAGGAGTCTGGGTTTCCCAAGCACCTGGCCCGGCGGGTCCACGATCTCTACTTTCAGCCCGTGCATGACGAGTTTCAGCCGCGGACCATGTGGAGCCTCTCGAACGCCTTCACCAGCGCGTTCAAGGAGCTGGAGCCAATTCCCCAGTACAAGGCGACGGCGAAGCTGGCGGGATTTCTGCAGGCGGTTCGACCTTCGTAGTGTCCACGAGGAAACATCGGCGTAGGGTCTTGAAGTCACGCCGCCCATCTCAGCCTGTCGGCGAAGATGGGAAGGCCGAAGGACTGTACGCCGATTGGCGTCGAAATGTGGTCCGCTCAAACTCCATCTGATGTTGGCCCACCATAATGCCGATATTTCGGCTGACCAAGAATGTTCAGTCTTATTCGCTGGCCAGCAGTTCATCGATGTCGTACTGCTGCTCATAGGCTTGCTCGGCCAAGGGGAAGTTGTCAGCTCCAGACCATGCGACACGCGCCCCGTCTGCTGCTGTAAGGATTCGGTCGAAGCCAAATGTGTTCTTGTATTCGAACAAGTTGAGAACCTGTCCGGTCACATCAACAACGAGAACGTGGAGGTGGGTCTGATCGGCCACTCGGCGAAGCACTTCTGATGTATTGGAATACAACGGGTTCATCACCTGTTCGTAAACCGCCACTGGGCGTCCATTGACAACGGGCGGTATCCACCAGATCAGGAACAGAACCGGACCGTATGCAGTCGCAGCAATACCCGCCTTCAGATTAAGCTTCACGCTTACCTTCGCGAGCAGCTCGGGCGGTTTCGGATCAATCAATAGAGCAACGGCCTCTGGTCCGATGCGCCCGTCGAGTGTTACCTCCTCGAAAAGAACACCCGAAGTGGGCGGCAGGCCGCTGAAGACGATGCCACTCCAGTCCCGGCACTCCGGCGCAAGCTGATTATTGAGCGGCATTTCACCCTCCCGTGGGGCGTTACAAGGACCTATGTACGCTGACCCCATTATGCCCGAGGGAAACGGCATCGGCTTGCCGAACCCTCGATGGCGGTCCACTGAACAACGCGGCCGCTTTTGGTACCACCATTCCGGCTACATGAGCGGCAATCAACACAATTCACACTGGAGCAATCCTATGAAACTCCGTCGGAATGAATACTGCCCGATACATAGATCGTTGTTCTGCTGCGGTCGCGAACAAGCCCGCAAAGAACGCAGATTTCAGCTTGGTGTTCAGCGCATCGAAGATCTTCACCACCCAAGGGGATATCGGGAACTCCGATCGCAAGCGGAGATGCGGTTATGCCGCATGCGGCATAATCGCATGTATGCCGACTCCCGAATTATGCCGAGTGCACTTTACCGCCCTTTCACAGCTCCGCCGTCGCAGCGAAGTTCCCCGTGTGAATCCCCAGTCGTATTCGGCATAATCCTCCCGTCTTTCCCTGGTGACAAGGCCAGGAAGAACGGAGGTGCCAATGCGACACAGTCCCTTGCCAGAGAAGCAGATTCAGGGCAACCCGTTGGAATGTCAGCTTCGAACATTCGCAACGTTCCTGCGGGAAAGCGGCTATCGAACGAGAACCATTCAAGACAAGTTGTACTTGCTGGCGTCCTTTGGGTGGTGGTTGGGGCAAAGCAGACGTACGATGGCCGATATTGACGAGCAGCTGGTACAGATTTTTTCTAAGCACAAGCACAAAACGCGACGATTTGATTTGGCAACCCTGTCGCAGTTTCTCGATCATCTGCGGAAATACGGCGTTATCCCTCATCGAAAGCTGGCTGCAGAACAATCGCCTCCGGCTGACATCCTGAACGCATACGAGCGGTACCTGCGTTCGGAACGTGGGGTCATCCCTGCCACGATTATCGAATACCGGTCTTATGCCCTTAAGTTTCTCGTTGACCGCTTCGGAGGAGAACGGGTTGTTTTCCCCGAGTTAAAAGCCTCCGATGTTTGCAGTTTTGTTTTGCGGCATGGTCGGAGCCTCGGCATCAAGCGAGCACAGTTGCTGGCGACAGCATTCCGCTCCTTCTTGCGGTTCTTATTTCAGAAGGGGGAACTCGGAGTCGATCTTGCCGCCGCGGTTCCTTCGATACCGAACTGGCCGCGATCCTCGGTGCCGAAGTACCTCAACCCGGAGGAAGTCCAGCGTGTACTGAAGACCTGCGATCTAGGTACTCCGATGGGTCGCCGCGACTATGCCATCCTTCTGCTGCTTGCCCGTCTCGGACTTCGCGCCGGCGAGGTGGTTGCTCTCCAGTTCGAAGATATTAACTGGAGGACGGGTGAAATCCTGGTCCGCGGGAAGGGGATGCGGTTTGATCGGATGCCTCTCCCGGACGATATAGGCAACGCGTTAGCCTCCTACCTGCGCCGCGATCGACCCGCCTGCCCAACACGCCGGGTTTTCGTCTGCATGAAAGCGCCGCACCGCGGGCTCGCGGCTCACGGGACAGTGGGAACCATCGTCCGCTGCGCAATCGAGCGTGCGAACCTGCATCCTCCCCGCAAAGGTGCGCACGTACTTCGCCATAGTCTGGCGACTTCTATGCTTCGCTCCGGAGCAACCATGAGAGAAATCGGAGAAGTCCTCCGCCATCGAAGCCCCAACACAACGGAAATCTACGCCAAGGTTGACTTCGACGGGCTGCGTTCGCTGGCTCACCCCTGGCCAATAGGAGGCGAACGATGACCCAGATCGAACAGGCTTTGGATGACTACATCAGCGTCCGCCGCAGCCTCGGATTCCAACTCCGGCAACCCGGAAGTCTGTTACGGGACTTTGTCGTGTTTCTCCAGGCCGAGGGCGCCACACACATCAACACGGAGTTGGCGCTGCGCTGGGCGACTCGACCCGCCGAAGCTGAACCGGCACATTGGGCCCTACGCCTGGGCATCGTCCGGCGCTTTGCCATCTGGTGCAGCGCTACGGAACCGCTCACCGAGATTCCCTCTGCCGATCTCCTCCCCTACCACTACCGGCGTAAGCCTCCTTATATCTACAGTGACGAGGAGATCGCCAGGCTCCTTTGCCGAACGCAGCAACTGCCTTCATCCAAGGGGCTCCGTGCTCGAACCTTTACCACCCTCTTCGGCCTGCTGGCCGCAACTGGAATGCGATTGAATGAAGTCGTTGGTCTGGAGAAACCCGATGTTGACCTTGATCAAGGGGTTCTACATATCCGGCAAACGAAGTTCAGAAAATCCCGCTACGTGCCGCTTCATTACACTACGGTGGCAGCCTTGAACAGGTACGCCGAAGCCCGAGATCGCATCTGTCCTGCACCATCCACTTCGGCGTTCTTCCTTTCCGAGGGCGGGCGCCGAATCCTTGCTCAGACGGTGCGATACAACTTCGCAAGGCTCTCACAACAAGTCGGCCTGCGCGCACCGGCCGCGCATTACGGTTGCGGTCCACGGCTTCATGACCTGCGGCACCGATTCGCCACGCGCACATTGATCCAGTGGTACCGCGACGGCCTCGATGTCGAAGGAGAACTTCCCAAACTGAGCACCTACCTGGGGCACGTCCATGTGAGCGATACGTATTGGTATCTCGAAGCGGTGCCCGAACTCCTCCAGTTGGCCACCGACCGACTGATTCAACGGAAGGTGCATCCGTGATGTGCGCCCGTTTCCCCGCTCTCCTGCAATCCTTTTTTACCGATCGCCTGCTGCGTCAACGACAAGCCAGCCCGCACACCATCGCTGGATATCGCGACTGCTTCCGTCTGCTTCTGCAGTTCGCCAAACAACGACTCGGCAAAATGCCGTCCCAGCTTCGGGTTGAAGACCTCGATGCGCCCTTCATTGGTCTATTCCTGGAAAATCTGGAGAGCACGCGCAACAACAGTGCCCGAACACGAAATGCCCGACTGGGAGCCGTCCACTCCTTCTTCCGATACGTGGCCCTGGAAGAACCTTCGTACAGCCTCCATTGTCAGCGGATTTTGGCGATGCCCAACAAACGATACGACCGACGGCCGATCGAGTTTCTTAACCGGGAAGAAGTTGATGCCTTGCTCGCTGGTTCAAACCCTGCCACTTGGATCGGGAACCGGGACCGACTCCTCCTCCTGGTTGCGGTACAGACCGGCCTGCGGGTTTCTGAGTTGATTAAGCTGAACTGTCAGGACGTCGTGCTGGGAACCGGGGCGCATGTGCGTTGTGCAGGAAAAGGCCGAAAACAGCGTTGCACACCGCTCCGTCCGGAGACGGCGATAATGCTCGATGCTTGGCTACGCAGACGCGCTGGCAAACCCGACGATCCCGCGTTTCCCAGTATTCGTGGCGGTCGGCTCAGTCGCGATGCGGTCGAGCACCTCATCACCAAGTACGCTCATCTTGCCGCGTGGACTTGCCCCTCCCTCAAACAGAAGAACGTCTCCCCGCACGTGCTGCGGCACAGCGCTGCCATGGATCTTCTTTACCACGGTGTCGATCGCGCGGTGATCGCGCTCTGGCTGGGTCACGAATCGGCGGAGAGTACCCAGATGTACCTTCACGCGGATATGCGTGTGAAGGAGAAAGCCCTGTCGCGCACTGAACCCCTAGGCATCAAACTGGTCCGGTACAGACCTGACGACCAACTTCTGGCCTTCCTGGAAAGCCTCTGATTATGCCGACTCAGCACGCAACGCGCCCTCCGCCCAACTACCATCCGCAGTAACCATGCGGCATAATCCGGGAGTCGGCATACATGCGGAAGCTGTTGAACCGAAAAATCGTCGAGCAGGACGGGAAATGCGCAATTTGCCATGAGGAGTTCTCGGATTATAGCGACATCGTGCCCGACCATATCGAGCCCAAAGGAATGGGAGGGGCTTGGCGCGACGACAGCCCCGAAAACATCCAAGCAGTCCATCGGCGGTGCAATCTCCGAAAGGGGTCAATTAGACTGCGTTCCGGCCCCTCCTAGGAATGAACAGGGGAGCACGCGCAGAAACCGTTTTCCTGGACGGGCGGACGAGCTGAGTCCTAGAACGCCGGTTGAAGCAATCCCCGGAAGCTCGGATTCACTTCCAACAAATTGCCGACTTTTACAACTGGCTGACAGCTCAACCCATTACTGCCCCGCTTTTGTGCCTGATACAACCTGATTGCTATCCAAAGACGAATCTCTGCGGCGCTCAAAACTGTGTATGGGGAGCGCACATGGTTGGTCCAAGCTTTATCTTGGCGCGACCGGGAGACACAAAAGGGCGCACCACTTGTTGAATCGAGCCGCTCCACACTCGGTCCGAGCGACACGGATCTGGGCACGCTTCTACTGGACAAAGACCAAAGAGCGTAGGGTCTTCAGTCTCAGCAGATCGGAATCAAGATGGCAGATCTGGCTGAGGGCGGATCGCGACCTCATTCGTCGAAGTGCTGATTGTGCATCCACAAATCTGTGCGGCAGCATCATCGGATTCCACTTCGTATTGCGTCGCACCCAGACGCCTGTCAATTCGTGCGAGCGATCGCAATTCTCGTCGGCCTTCCGATGAATACATCCCCCCGCGTGCACCGGCATATGCGCAATTCCACGCAGCGATTCGCTGGGCCAAATTAACCGTGTCGAACAGGAAAGCCTTTGAGGCGGATATCAGTCCCTTTGCACCTCGGCGGCAGAGGCGATCGACAAGAACCGCTGTAAACCAATCGCCTGCTCCACAGGCGTCCACCAAGTCATTGACCGGTACAGCTTGTGCATGGTGCCAAACCCGGTGCAATTCTGCTAGGTTCGACCGAAACCGCACTCCTCCTCGGCCGAGCGTTTGAATTTCCAAGCGTGTCGCGTGCGACCACGACAATTCACCATAGTCGGCAAGAGTTTCCTGAGCATATTTCACCACATGCGCAATCAGGATCATCTCTTTGAATAATTTCTCGTCTCTTATTGACGAAGGCTCAAAGATCACGATACCGCCGTTTGCCGCCGTGTGTTGTGCAAGATCCAAAGCGCCGCGGGAAACTCTGTCAATAAACGCAACTTTCCCCAGCTTCGGATGCCCATCCAGCAATCCCGTCATCGAACTTGATGTAACTGGCTGATAGGACGGCAGCCGCCGACCACAAGCGGGGCAACTAAGTGAAAATGTATGAAACGGACGTCCGTGCGCGTCTTGACGAATCCGCTCCACGATCACGGGCGTCTCGCAGGTCGGTGCCAGCTGAGCGAATCGTGTGCTGACTCCCCAGGTCGACAAATCATGTAGCACATATTTGGCAGCACGGTCCTCGGCCAACCGCGAAACCAGAGTCGAACTCCAGCCCAAATAACTCAGAATGGCCAAAACATTTGCGCAAGTTCCGCCAGCCGTGATGACGGGCGTATGCCCTTTTCGTAAAACGATATCCAGAGCAACCAAACCCGTTCCGACAACCGTGGGTCGCACCTTGGATGATCTGTCAATTTTGGGCATAAGCTTCCCCATGTAGCCAAAGATGTACGATTTCGCCGCGGTCGTCCTCGGCACCTACCCGGCTTTCGTCAATATCGTAATCGATCGCCTCCACATACATTACCGGAAAATCCCTTTCGACAGCCGCCATAAGTGCCCCGAGCGATAATACCTTGCTTCCCACTGGCGACAAAACGATTTGAGAGCCACCAACTTCTTCAAAAATACGCTTTCTGCCCGAGTCCATTTTGAGAATCGTACGATAAAGATCCAGGGGGTCGCTTTCGTGGGCATAGATCACGTCGCGGGGGTCGACTTCCCAAGCGCCCAATTCGACACGGTATTCGACCAGCAACGAGTCAATCGCTCGCTGGTCAACTGCAGGAAACGGCAGAATCGGGCATACGTCATGAGGACTGGGCTGAATAGCGTTGTAAATCTGCCGAAGAACACCGACTTGCCCCGGTACTAACTGAGGAAGCCACAGTACCGCAGCACTCGCGAATGAATCCTGCCCGAGCATTCCCTTGAACCCGTGGATGGTCGACGGTCGCTCACACCCGATGGTTACAATGGCTTCATCAGTGGCGGGCTCATCTGTCACCAGCAAGTGGAGGTTGCATGTCGCGGGCACCCTCTCCAACAGAACACGTACGACGGGAAACACGACGCCGCGCGACAATGCACTCGCATCTACTACAATGTCTGTCCACGCCCCATAGTCGATTGTAGCCACAAGACGTGCAGCCTCACGGCCTCCTATCACGGCGAGATCGGACGCGAAGATCGACACGTCAATGACCCTTGCTCCTGGAACAGTTTCAAGTAATCGTGTCACGTTCGCATCAGCACGTGTCAGTAACACTCTAGGTGGATCCGGCCTACGTTCCCGCAGAAACATCGCCTGGAGCCTCGGCCCCGCCGCCGCCGCCAACTTGCGTGGGATTTGCAGCGCTCGCGGATCGAACCCGGCTCCGCCGATCAACAATATTGACCGACGGTCCTCACGAAAAAAGTCACCCAAGAACATCTCGGCTTCATTACCGCGATAGGCAATGCAGTTCTCCCATCTCGCACTGGCATTAGTCATCATCGTGTAATCGCCGCCTGTAAGTCGGCGACGTTGCCCTCAACAAAGCCGCCCTTTCTTAGCGTCAGGCCGAAATGCAAGATCGGTAGTCCACCCAGTTGAACTAAGCACCACGTCTTGTTCTTGCACGGATATTCCTGCGCCAGGGATATCGCCTTGTACGCCACTCCAAACTTCAGAGTGTTTGCCAGCTCAGTATGTGTTTGCACCACACTCTCAAATTCCGTCTGCGGAACACCATATGCATTTGCACCTCCGCTTAACCACGCGTTGGGCGACAGGGACTCGCCGAGACATCGCTCGGCTATGTATGAGACAAGTTTCAACACTCGGTCATAATGCGGAAAATTCCAACTCTTGATGAAGTCATGTGACCGTTCGGTGAGAAGCTCATGTTGGATTTCGGGTCCCAGAGAAATCACCGCTTGTGGCCGAACCATCCGTGCAAGAAGGGCATCGACCAACCTCGCTGCTAGACGAAGGAATTGCTCGGCGTTTTCGGAAGAAGCATCGCAAAGATCGTCCATTCCGTAGAAAAACGGCTTGCCGTACTGATGAAAAAGGTGAATACGGGCCCCTTGGTAAACGCCGCTGTCTGCAACCACGGGCCTGCTCGGCTCAGGATCATTGTCCGCCCCAAACAGCGATTCCTGTGGAACGCGATTCGCGTAACGGTGCATCATTATCAGCAACATCGCATGCTGTTCGTCGATCTGTGCATCGCGTCCCGCCATCTTGAATGCCTGGACCTGATTTTCTAGCTCGGTACGGCGCTTCCGGCTTATCCCAAGCCGCCTTTGCGCCGAGTCAACCTTTGCCGCCAGATCCTTCGTTTTTGTGGCGTTGAGTGGCTCCGGCACTTCATTGAGCAGTACCGAAAAGTTATCTAGCTTACGGTTTTGGAACTGCGGCATCAATCGCAAATACCTGTTTGCCATGTCACGAGCCATGCGCCTGAACAGGTTCCGGTCGTTTCCTTGGAGGTTGATGACGGTGATTTCTCGAGCCCGCGTTATTCCAGGCAGTTCTGCCTCTCGGTTGCTTCGCTGACTCAGTGCTAGCACGTCTTCCGTGGGTTCCACATCAAGGCGGCTAAGAATCCAGCGCGCAAGCCTCAGTTCGCGTCGAATCAACCATCTCTGCAGAGCAGCCAACTGCAATGGGTGCAACACGTGCGCGTCGTCCAACACGACCATTGGCTGAAGCGAAATAGTCTTATTCGGATCTAGCTGCGTCAGTTTGATTTTGAATTCTGTAATCGCTTCGAAGGGGCGATAGCTTTGACTCGCTTCAAACTCTCGAAGTTTCTCTTCCGGCGGGGGCAAGAGAGCCCCTACGATCGAATAAATCTCTCGCTCAACGGCCTGAGCTCGCGCTTCAAAATGCGAGAGCGTCTCGCCGCCAACCGCCTCGAACGCGGCCCGTCCGGATGAACCCGGAACGGCTTCGAATGCGGAATCGTCCACTCCTGCTCTTCTTAGCTGTCTTGTCCAAATCAGCACTGCTCGCGCCTGTATCAGAGCGTTGAGAAGGTTGTGACGCACTTCCTCCGTATAGGGAAATTCCCAGATGTCTCGGTAATCGGTCTCCAGCGGTAACCTGCTGGCCAAAAGCGTTGGCATCCGTTCTCTCAGCGCGCCGCAGTCCGCTAAGGCACTGGCCACCGCCGCATGCACCTTGCTATGGCGCAACACCGCCAAGAGGACGGGAAACTCAAAGAGTCGAGCAATAGTTGATTTGCCACTACCCGGCGTGCCGCTCAGAATAACCAATCGGTCGTATAGTTTTTCTCGAGCACTAACGATGTGGACGCGCACCGGTGACCTGACCGATGTTTTGTACCAAGTGGAATGTTAGTTTAACGCCTCGTTGGATATTTGTCCGTGGTCGTAGTCGGGGGTGTGAGGATGTGGGAAACGCGTAGCGTTTTCCACATCCCCATGCCC
>Ga0335069_10006966_pt1 | contig 16360 bp, 14 predicted proteins | sample Lox_Sample_11_FD_206714 | JGI IMG/M metagenome (GOLD analysis project Ga0335069, IMG submission 206714) | Soil microbial communities from Loxahatchee National Wildlife Refuge, Florida, United States - Lox_Sample_1.1 | ecosystem: Environmental > Terrestrial > Soil > Wetlands | place: USA...
TGCAGATGGGCCATGCTGCCGCGTCAGCGGCGATGCCCGATGCTGCCGCCAAAGTAGCGGCAATCTGCTTTACGGAGGCGCGGCCATGAACGACCGGGCGCGCACTTCACTGCTCGAACGCGAGCGACGTATACACTTTATCGGAATCGGCGGCGCCGGAATGAGCGGTATCGCCGAACTCTGCCAGCGCCTCGGCTTTGTCGTCAGCGGATGCGATCTGAAGGAAACGCCGGTAACTGCGCGTCTTGCCAACCTCGGTATCACTATCGATTACGGCCATCATCCGAGCCATCTTGCGGAGGGGCTCGACGCGGTCGTCATCTCATCTGCAGTTAAGTTTTCGAATCCGGAAGTTGGCGCAGCGCGTGCACGCAAAATCCCGGTAATTCCGCGCGCTGAGATGCTCGGCGAATTGCTGCGGATGGCGCGCGTCGGAATCGCAGTCGCCGGTACGCACGGCAAAACCACCACCACCTCTTTTATTGGGCTGATCTTCGAAGAAGCGGGGCTCGATCCCACAGTTGCGATCGGTGGGAACCTGCGTGTTCAAGGCGCAAACGTTCGTCTCGGCAGCGGTGAGTTCATGATCGCCGAGGCCGACGAGAGTGACGCATCGTTTCTGCTGCTGACGCCTGCCGTCGCGATCGTAACGAATATCGATCCCGAGCATCTCGATCACTATGGCTCGATGCAGCGGGTGCGCGAGGCGTTTCTCAATTTCATCAACCGGGTTCCGTTTTACGGTGCAGCGGTTGTTGGTCTCGACAGTATCAACGTGCGCGGACTGCTTCCGCAGATTCGCAAACCGGTTATCACTTATGGCGTTGCTGCCGACGCGGATATGCGCGCCGAGAATATTTTTATCGATGGCCTGACCACGCGTTTCGAAGTCGTCAGAAAAGGCGAGAGACTCGGAGTCATCGTGGTGCCCACACCGGGTCATCATGTGGCGCTCAACGCCCTGGCGGCGATCACCGTCGCGCTGGAACTCGGAATCGATTTTACAACGGCGACGCGTGCGCTGGCCAAGTTCGGCGGCATCTCGCGACGTTTCGAAATCAAGGGCGAAGGTGCCGGCCGGATCGTGCTCGACGACTACGCACATCATCCGGCGGAGGTGCGCGCGACGCTGGCTGCGGCCCGTGCCGCCTTCAAGCGTCGCACCGTGGTAATTTTCCAGCCGCATCGCTTTACGCGCCTGCGCGATCTATTTGATGAATTTCTAACCGCTTTTGATGACGCCGATATCCTCTATCTCGAAGAGGTTTACAGCGCAGGCGAAGAGCCGATTGCGGAGGCAACCGCACGTCGCCTGTACGAGGCGTTGCGCGCCCGCGGCCATCTGGATGTGCGGTATCTGGGCGACGAAGCCGATGCCGCAGTTAAAGTTGCAGGCGAATCAGCGCCGAGCGACTTGATTATCTCGCTGGGCGCGGGTGACGTTTACAAACTTGGCGAGCGCGTGCTCGCGCTGCTCGATGCTAGGGAGAAACTCGATGAGCGCGCTTGAACACGAACTGCGTGCGCGCTTCGGAGCGCGGCTGCGGAGTAACTATCCGCTGGCCGAACTGACTTCGTTTCGTATCGGCGGCCCGGCGGATCTCTTCCTCATCGTGGAAGATGAGACCGAGCTTGCCGAGGCGGTTAGCGCGGCCAAGCGCAGCGATGTTGACTGCTTCTGCCTTGGATCTGGCACGAATCTGCTTGTGAGTGATCGCGGTATGCGAGGTCTCGCGGTCAAGCTGGGCGAGGGCTTCGGGCGTATTGATATCAATGGTCTCGACGTTCACGCGGGAGCGGCAGCCCAGTTTGGTTACCTAGCTGAGACCACCGTTGAGCACGGACTTGCCGGTCTGGAGTTTGGCGAGGGAATTCCCGGAACGGTCGGCGGCGGCCTTGTCATGAACGCGGGAGCCTTCGGCGGCGAGATGGCGTCGGTGGTGCGGGTCGTACATGGCGTGAACGCGAACGGTGAGTCGGTGGCCCTCTCACCCGAAGCGATCGGCTTTGCTTATCGACGAACCTCGCTTCCGCCCCGCTTTATCATCACGCGCGTCGATTTCAGGCTTGCTCACGGCGATCGCGAGGCGCTCCGCGCACGTGTGGCGGATATCCATGCCAAGCGCGCCCGCCGACAGCCCAACGGCGTGCCGAATGCCGGCTCGGTATTTAAGAATCCGCCGGGCAATTTTGCGGGCAAATTATTGGAGCAGGCCGGGCTCAAAGGTGAGCGTTGTGGTGGTGCGGCTTTTTCCGATCAGCATGCGAACTTTATCGTGAACCTGGGTGGCGCGCACGCCGAAGAAGTCAGGGTGTTGATGGAACTGGCGCAGGAACGGGTGCGCGCGAGCGCGGGTATCTCGCTTGAGCCGGAGGTCAAACTGGTCGGCGAGTGGTGATTGGCTGGGAGTAGGTTGCGGTGGCGGCGGCGAAGAACAAAAAGGCGAAAAAAGGATCAGAGTGGAGCTGGCGTCTGGCCGGTGTCGCGCTCTGTGCCTTTTTTAGCCTGGGCGTAGCCACCGGATTGAGTGGGAGTGGACGCCTCGTCTCCGATCGGGCCCAACTGCTGATGCGGCTCGGCTCCCTGATTAAGCGCTCATCCTTTTCGACGGCATCGCCGGCGCCGCAAGCGCCGCGTCCGACGAGTAACGCGGTTGCGATGGTCAAGCGGGCCGATGGCTTTTATTCGCTCGACGCTGCTGGTGAGTTGCGCGGCCCGGTTTCACCAACTGCCGAAGGTGATATGCCGATTCTGAGCGGCGCCACGATCAGCAATGCGAATGGCGATCGCCTAGTCGACTACGCTTCAGTTCTGGTGCGCTCCGAGGCAGCGCTAGGGGCCGAGATCTCGGAGATGCGTGTCGATCATGAGGGTGAGGCGGTGCTCTACCTCGACCGCCCCGCGATACCGATCACGATCGATCTCGATCATCCCGAAACGGAGATCGCCGAGGCTAATCGAATCCTGACGATTTGGCGCGGCCATCACGATTTGATTGCGGCGCTCGATATGACGGTTCCCGGACAAGGTGTCGCACGCCTGCGTCCGGCGGCGTTCGAAGCGATCAAACGAGCCAAGACTGCACACGTAGCGCCGGCGGTGAATGTACAGCCGGCGGATCGTCATACTATGCCTGAGGTCACCGCGAGCCGATGAAAAATATCCTCAGCGCAGTTGATGTTGGAACGAGCAAAGTTTGCGTCCTGATCGGCGAACTCGCCGCGGACGGATCGATCACGTTGCTGGGCCATGGGATCGCACCCTGCAACGGTTTGCGCAAGGGCGTGGTCGTTAATATCGAGGCGACGGTCGAGGCTATCCGCGCTGCCGCCACAGAAGCGGAAACCACTGCCGGCGTGCGGATGGGCGCGGCGGTCGTCGGGATTGCAGGGGCGCATATACGCGGCTTGAATAGCCACGGAATCGTGGCTGTTCGGGGTGGCGAAGTTGGTGGGCGCGACGTCGAGCGCGTAATCGATGCGGCCCGCGCTGTCGCGATTCCGCTCGATCGGCAGGTACTGCATACGCTGCCGCAGCAATACGCCGTCGATGATCAGGAAGGTGTGTTCGAGCCTGTCGGGATGGCTGGAGTCAGGCTCGAAGCGCGAATCCATATTGTAACCGCGGCACAGAGCTACGCGCAGAACCTCGGCAAATGCTGTGAGCGCGCCTCGATCACCCCTTCGGAAATGGTATTTGAGCCGTTGGCGGCGGCCGATGCGGCGCTCTTCCCCGAGGAGCGAGAACTAGGTGTAGCGCTGATCGATATTGGTGGCGGCGCGACTGGCGTGATCGTGTTTCACAACGGCGCGGTGATGCATACCGCGGTGCTGCCGATCGGCGGGAATCATCTGACGAGCGATATCGCTGCCGGACTGCGTACACCACTCTCGGACGCCGAACGTATCAAGCTCGATTACGGCGTTGCGACCAATCTGGTCGTTGGCAACGACGAGATGGTTCAGGTTCCCGGCGTCGGTGGCCGCGATCCGCGTTCGATCCCACGCCATCTGCTGGGTGAGATTCTCGAACCGCGGATGGAAGAAATCTTCGCGATGGCGCAGCGCGAGCTGATCCGCTCGGGCGTCTTCGACAGCCTTGGTTCGGGTGTGGTGCTGGTCGGTGGTACCTCACTGCTCGAGGGTACGCAGGAACTCGCGGAGCGCATCTTCAATTTGCCGGTCCGGCGCGGCTTACCGATCAACCTGAAAGGGCTGCCGGAAGTTCTAATGAAACCGATGTACACGACGGCAGCGGGTCTGCTGCTGCATGCCGCGGCGTCGGGAGTTATCGGCAATGGTGCAGGAAAGAACAAACGCTGGGGACGACTGCGTAGTCGCGTCAGTGATTGGATGAGGGAATTTTTTTAGGCCAAGTGATGAAGGGTCACGAGCAAAGTCTTTTAAAAATCTTGTCGGCGGGGCGGTGGAGGAATTTCAGTGATGATTGAGTTGATTGAAAATGCGGATCCGGGCGCTCGGATCAAGGTAATCGGCGCCGGCGGATGTGGTGGTAACGCGGTCAGCCATATGATCGCAGCGGGCTTACGCAACGTCGATTTCGTCTCGGTGAATACCGACGCGCAGGCGTTGCAAGCGAATGCCGCGCCGATGCGGATGCAGATTGGGCAGATGCTCACGCGCGGACGTGGTACCGGCGGTAATCCGGAGATTGGTCGCAAGGCGGCGCTTGAAGATGAAGAGGCGCTGCGTGAAGTTCTGGCCGATGCCGAAATGGTTTTCGTCACCGCCGGCATGGGCGGCGGTACCGGTACCGGATCGGCTCCGGTTATCGCGCGTATCGCACGCGAAGCCGGAGCGCTAACTGTCGGTGTCGTTACAAAGCCCTTCCAGTTCGAGGGCCGTAAGCGCGCGTTGCAGGCGGAAGAGGGTCTGCGCGAACTGAAAAACGCTGTCGATACCCTGATAACGATTCCCAACCAGCGCCTCCTCTCCGTCGCGAGCCGCAATACCTCGCTGCGCGAGGCCTTCCAGAAGGCGGATGACGTGCTGCTGCAGGCAGTCCGAGGCATCTCCGAACTGGTCACGGTGCACGGCCTGATCAACCTCGATTTTGCTGACGTCCGCTCGATCATGGCCGAGATGGGCATGGCAATGATGGGTGCGGCGCGCGCAGCCGGAGAGAATCGGGCGCTCGAAGCGGCACAGCGTGCCATCTCCAGTCCGCTGCTCGAAGACGTTTCGATCAAGGGAGCTCGCGGCTTGTTGATCAACGTCACCGGCGGCCCCGATATGTCGCTCTACGAAGTCAACGAAGCTGCGAGCCTAATCCAGGAAGAGGCTCACGAAGAAGCGAATATTATCTTCGGTGCTGTCATCGATGAGAAACTGGCGGACGAGATTCACGTCACTGTGATCGCGACCGGTTTCGGCGAGCGCGAGATGGAGCGTCATGCGGCGCGCTACACGCCATCGGGAACGCCGATCACTGCTCCCGTACAGGCGGCGGCAACCCGTCCGATGGAACCGATCCAGCCGCAACCGCAGCCGGCCTTTGTCATGCCCGCTGCGCCGCAACCGATGCCACCTCCTCCGCCTCCGCCAAATTCCGCGTTTGCGAATCGCCCGGTGCGCCGCCTCGGCATGATTGTCGATGATGCGACTTTGGATATTCCGGCGTTCAAGCGCAGAGCGGAAGAAGGACGAGGTCCGACCCGCCTCGGTCAGGCCGAGATGGTCGAGAGTGACGACAAGCTCGATATTCCGGCCTTCTTGCGCAAACAAGTCGATTAATCCCAAGCGGGGGGCGAGGATATCTCGCCTCCCGCACCGCAGCTCAAAACCGCACTCACGGTGCTCCGCTTCTCTCCCTTGAATGCTGCTCGTTCAGGCTATAGTTTCCCCTCTACCGTTATGGGGGAGAGCTTTGTCGTCAGACACGACTCTTGAGTTCACGCTGGTAGTTGAGACCTTCAACTATCTCGAAGGAACCAGTCTCAACAGCGTTCGGGCCGCGTTGCAGGCCGCACTGGAATGCAAACAAGACGACCAGTGCGAAGTCGTTCTCGTTGACGTTACAGGGGACCCGAAAGTAGCTCGTCTGACCGAAGAGCAATTTCCCTCTGTACACTTTCTCAAGGCCACAGGTCTCGGCTACGACGAAGCGAAAGCGCTGGCGGCTCGCGAAGCGCTCGGCCGCTTCGTGGTTTATCTGGACTGCGATTGTTTGCCGGAGCCTGGATGGTTTGAGCGACTGACAGCGCCTCTCCAATCGGGAGAAGCGGCCGCCGTGGCTGGATTTCCATGGTACGGCGATGGCTACCTGACCAAGCTCAAGTGGCTGATGGACTTCGGCTTTATGCTGCCGCGGGCCAACCGCGAGCTCGGTTGTTATCCCTCGAATAACTCGGCTTTCGTTCGCGATCTTATCTTGCGGATTCCCGAGCCTGACGGACCGATGCGATGCCGCTGTTACGCTCATTCGCAAGAGTTGGCTCGGCAATCGTTTCCCGTGCGACTCGTAGCCGACGCTGCGGTGAGGCACGAACCTCCGCCATTCTTTCGCGAGCGGATTCGGCAGGGCTACGACATGATCGCTGCTTGCTGGGTCGATCCGCAGCTGCCGGAAGCGCAATGGCTCCGCTTGGGCGTGCGCTCCGCGATCAAATACTATCGGCGCCGCGTGGCTCTCGACTGTCAGGCGCTGCGGTATCGCGAGGAGATTGAGCTGGGTGCCGTCGGCGCCGCGGTTGCGTATCCCTTACTCGCTTTGGCTCGACTCCTTGATGCAATCGGGATCGTCGGTGCGCTCGCCTTCGGTCCGCCTGTCCGCCGCTGGCTCGATCCAACATCGCAAGTGCATGCCTGAGCAGCCGCTAATCTCAGTCGTCATTCCGGTCTACAACGGCGCCAACTCGATCGGACGCGCCGTTGCGAGCGTGCTTGAGCAAAGCCTTACCAATTTCGAGATCATTGTGGTCGACGACGGCTCGACCGACTCGACCCGCGAGGCACTGCAACCCTTCGTCCCTCACCTTCGCCTTCTCGAACAGACCAACGCCGGTCCGGCCGCTGCACGCAACGCCGGTATCGCGATAGCGCGTGGCGAGTACATCGCGTTTCTCGATTCGGACGACGCGTGGCTGCCCGACAAACTGCAACTTCTAGTTGATGCTATCGAACGGAATCCTGCGGCGGTACTGGCATTCTCCGATGTTATACCGACGGATGATCACGGGCTTCCCCTTGCCGATTCGCTTATCGGCAGTCGCTTCGCGCACGCACCTTCAATGGAAGAGATGCTCGCATGCTGGTGGCCAATCTATCCGAGCGCAGTGTTGATCAAGCGGGCGACGGTGACCACTTGTGGCGGTTTCGACGAAGGCTTCGATCGTCCCGGTTACGAAGATCCTCTGCTTTGGCTCAAGGCTCGGCAACTCGGCGAATTCGCCTATGTCGATCGTCCACTAACCTGCTATCGCCATTTGCGTGAGCAGGAACGGATGGCAAAATATGCGCCGGGAGTGCTGGTTTTCGCCGATCGCGTGCGGCGTCATTTCGGTGATGCGGGCGAGGTCTTGATTCGAGGCCTTTTCGATGCGCACGTCGGAATCCTGAGCAACGCTGGTCTCGCCGCGATGGCGGAAGGCGATATGCGACGCGCTCGCGAAGCCTTCCGGTCCGTTCTGGTGTATTACCCTCGGCACACGCGAACGCTTTTACGGATCGCGCGAACGCTGCTGCCACTACCGCTCGTGAACGCGCTCAGCAGCAAACGACGCCGCGCACGCTGGGCAACCCAGCGTGCGCAATCAGTCGCCTTGAATGGTGAGATCTAAGCTTTGTTGCTAGAGACGCTCTGACAGCTCGCGATGCTTGTCGAGCAATGCGCCGGGCAGCGAGGTTCCAATCTTGCGCAGGAACTCACCGGCCGATTCCATCTCGGGCTTCCATTCTTCCGGCCGCACCGCCAGCACTTGTTCCAGTTGATTCGGGGCAATTTCGAGACCGGTCAGATCGAGGTCGTTAGCCGCGGGAACGATTCCCACCGGCGTCTGATGACCCTTCGCCTGACCGTCGATACGATCGAGCATCCACTTGAGTACTCGCAGATTCTCGCCGTAGCCCGGCCACAGGAAGTTGCCGTCGGCATCCTTGCGGAACCAGTTCACCATGAAAATACGCGGCGGATTCTTGATCTGCCCGCGCATCTTGAGCCAGTGGCCTAGATAGTCGCCGATGTTGTAGCCGCAGAACGGCAGCATCGCCATCGGATCACGCCGTACGATGCCCACCGCACCAGCCTGCGCCGCCGTGGTTTCGGAACCCATGATCGCGCCCATGAAGACGCCGTGCGTCCAATCGTTCGATTCGAGCACCAGCGGCATCGTGGTCGCCCGCCGTCCGCCGAACACGATCGCCGAAATCGGCACACCCTGCGGATCTTCGACCTGCGGCGACAGAGCCGGATTGTTGGTCATCGGCGCGGTGAAGCGGCTGTTCGGATGAGCCGCCTTTTCGCCGGAATCTTTCTGCCACGGGCGTCCGCGCCAGTCGATAAGATTGGCGGGTGCCGGTACGTCCATCCCTTCCCACCAGATATCGCCGTCGGGCGTCATCGCGACGTTGGTGAAGAGCGAGTTGCGCGTCACCGAGTCCATCGCGTTCGGATTCGACTTGGCGCTGGTTCCCGGCGCGACGCCGAAATAGCCGTTCTCCGGATTGGTCGCCCACAAGCCGCCATCGGCACCGATACGCAGCCAGGCGATATCATCGCCGACCGTGAAAACCTTCCAGTCACCGAGGGCCTTGGGCGGCAGCAGCATTGCGAGATTCGTCTTGCCGCAGGCGCTCGGGAAAGCCGCCGCAATATAGCGCGTAACTCCGGCCGGATTGCGCAGGCCGACGATCAGCATATGCTCGGCGAACCAGCCCTCATCGCGGCCGAGCCAGCTCGCGATACGCAGCGCAAAACACTTCTTGCTCAGCAGCGCGTTGCCGCCGTAGCCGCTTCCTACTGACCAAATCGTGTTGTCCTGCGGGAAGTGGCAGATGAAACGTTTCTTCGGATCGAGATCCAGCGTGCAATGCACGCCACGATTGAAGCCGTCGCTGGTGCCGAGCATCTCAAGCGCCGCGCGACCCATCCGCGTCATGATACGCATGCTGAGGACGACGTAGATGCTATCGGTGATTTCGACACCGACCTTGGCAAACGGCGATCCCAGCGGGCCCATTACGTACGGGATGACGTACATGGTGCGGCCACGCATCGAGTCTTTAAGAAGAGCGCCGAGCTTGCTGTACGCCTCGTCCGGCGCCATCCAGTTGTTGGTGACGCCCGCATCTTCCTTTTTCGGTGTGCAGACGAAGGTGACGTCTTCGGTACGCGCTACGTCGTTCGGGTTCGAGCGATGTAGATAGCATCCGGGGCGCTTGCTTTCGCTCAGCGGGATCAGCACTCCCGCAGCAACCGCCTCGTTCGTCAAACCCGCGCGCTCGGCCTCGGAGCCATCGCACCAGACGATTCGGTCGGGATTGGTGAGTCGAGCGGTTTCAGCAACCCAATCAGTCAGGGCGCGATTCTGTGTCAGCAATTTATCGTTGGCTTCGATACTCAATGCGGGGAAGCTCCGTCCGTATTCCGGTCCCTGGACTGGATTAACCGCAACCAAAATCCTGCGGGATTGCCGGTTCATGGGGAGGTTATCATGAAAACCCCCGCTTTTCGAGAGCTCAATATTAGCGATTCTGAGGGTCTACGTTTTAAATATTAGCGGGACTTCAAGAACTCGGGTTGGCGGTTTGGAGAAAACGCCCCTCGATTATCGACGCGATCTCCTGCCAATAAGTCTCCTTTTCGGTGTGCAGGAGGATTCCGGTACCGCTGGCCCATCCCGAACAGAGCATATGCACGGCTTCGATCACGCTGTTCACGTCGGCGAAGGTCATCAGTCCCTGATCGCGTCCCCGCTCGAGCACGTTCCCCAGGGCGGAAAGATAAGGTTCGAGGATTTGATTGAGGGGCGCGCGATATTGCTGGCGCCGTCCGAGGTAACGCACCTCGTGATTGAGCACCGCGAAGGCTTCGCGATAGCGATCGATTACGTCCAGAGCGGCGCGCATGATACCGAGCAGCTCCCGACGCGGATCGCCCTCAGCCTTCTGGCGGATTTCGGGAAAGGATTCCGCCAACTCCCCGACCATCGATTCGGCCAGCAGCAGCAGAATCTCATCCTTGCTACGCAGGTAGAGGTAGATCGATCCCGCCGCTATCCCAGCCTCGACCGCAATCTCTTTTACCGTCGCCTGATGGAACGACTTGCTTGCCAGAACACGGCAAGCCGCCAGAAAGATCTGACGGCGTCGAATCGCCGCCAGCGCTTCATCCTGATTTGGCGATTTGACGTTCTCATCCATTAACGCTCAGCATAAGCGATTATCACTCGGAAAATCCATTAGCTGTTCGATTTCTCGGTTCTCATATGCTTCAACCAGTAGAAAATTGTGCCGAACCCTATGGAAAACGTTGCTGATACCAGTTCCCTGAGCAGCTTTGCCGACGGTGGCGATGAGAGCCATGATCACGAGCACGGACGCGCCACGCTCAGAGCCGTGGCAACTATCCTTTGCTACCAGGGTTATGCGTTTGCTCTGCTGGGCGTGGCTGCACCCTTTATCGCTAAAACCTTTGCACTAGACGAAAGCGGGATCGCGCAGATGTACGCGTGGATCTCGCTTAACTCTGTCGGCGCGTTGTTGCTGTCGCGGATGGCTGATCGGATCGGCCGACGCCGAATCATGCTGCTAACCCTGATTGCGACGCCTGTCTGCTCATTAGGTGCCGCGATCGCAACGCGCACCAGATGGTTCATCGTCTGCGAAATCGTAGCCTATGCGGGAATCGGGGCCGCGATGACCAGCTCGTTCGTCATGATGGCCGAGGCGCTACCAATCAGCGAACGTTCGCGGGGACAGGGAGTCGCCAATTTTGCACACGGTCTCGGCGGCGCGGTATGCGTCATTTTCGCTCCGCTGCTGGCCTACTTCACACTCTCATGGCGATGGCTCTTTGCCTTGCCGGGGGTCGCGATCGTCTTCGTTCCGATGATGATCCGGACGTTGCCGGAAAGTCAGCGCTGGGAGCGAGCCGCCTCGGCCGGTGTCGCCGAGCGCAGCCGCTTTTACGATATCTTCGGTCCGCGCTACCGCGGCCGAGCGATCCCGTTGATTATCGCGACTTTGATCGGTGAAATAAGCGGCGTAGCAGTTCCGACCTGGGTCTATTACCACGCGGTCACAGTCATCGGCCTCGCGCCGTCGAACGGAGCGGCGATCCTTCTGATCGGCGGCACGATCGGAACAGCCGGCGTGGCGCTGGGCGTCTGGATGGCCGAGCGGATCGGTCGTGTCCGCACGATCGTTACTCTGGGCTTCGCTGGAATCGGTGGCGTGCTCGCCTTCTACTGGGGACCGCCGACGGGGTTTGCCTGGCCGACCTTATGGCTGATCGTCGCGAACTCGTGGTTCTCGACTACCGGTCGCGGCTTGCTCGTCGCAGCGAATTCCGCTGTCACCGAGCTTTTCCCGACCGCGCTGCGCGGCACAATCATGGGATGGATTCTGCTGTGTGTGACTTTCTCCGCGATTATCGCGCAGACGACGATCGCCTTATTGGCGGCGCGGATGGGCGGGCTATCGAATGTCGTCGGATGGCTCGCGCTGCTGACGATCCCCTGCATGCTCATCTGGGGTCTCTTTATCGATGAGACGCGCGGACTCTCGCTCGAAGCCGCAGCGCAGGAAGGATAGCGGCCCCCCGCCCGAGCGAGAGCGCCGCTTTGTGCTAACCCAATTATCGGGCGCCGCGAGCTTTAGTTCGCGACCCCGTTACGGATCATCTTGCCGGGGCGCGCACCGGTCTCGACACCGTTCTCTTGTACAGCTTCGCCGCTGACGAAGGTCGCGACGTAGCCGCGCGCCTTCTGCATCAGGCGGGGCATCCCGCCCGGCAGGTCGTTTACCATCTCCGGATGCTCAAGCGTCAGATTCTTGAGGTCTATCAAATTGAGGTCGGCTTTCTTACCCTCTTCGATCATTCCGCGATCGCCGAGGCCATAGAGATGCGCCCCCTCGCTGCTGAGCTTTTTGACCACGAACTCGAGCGGCAGGTGATACGGGTCATCCTTGGCGCGGTCACGCGACCATGAGGTCAGCATCGAAGTCGGTATACTCGCGTCGCAGATCACGCGGACGTGCGCGCCGGCATCGCTGCCGCCGAGCGCGGTCATCGGATGACGCAGCATCTCATACAGGGCTCCCGGATTACCTTCGGCGTAGCCTGCAGCGGTGTACATCAGGAAGGCGCGCCCGTCGTGCTCCAGCATCAGGTCGTAGGCGACCTCGCGTGGATCGCGTCCTTCGCGCTGGGCGATATTCGCGATGCTGTTCTTTTCGTCCGGCGTGTAGCTGAGGGGGAACCCCATCGGATAGGTCCGCTTCCAGATGAGCGGGTTCTGATAGATCAGGGACATCCCGGTCGTATTCTTGTCCTCTTCAGATAGGAGGCGGCGCTTGGTTTCCGGATTACGCATCGCCTGCAGACGCTCGGCGAAGGGAAGATCCTTCAAGGGCGCGAAGCTTGGCAGGAAGGTAAACGGATGGTCACCCACGATACTGAACATCGTGCAGACCGGTCGCGCGAAAGCCTGCGGGATAATGCGGATACCTTCTTTGGCGGCCTCTTCGCAGGCACGCAACTGACTGCGCCACTGGTTCGGATCGCTGTTGTGCTGGACCAGCAGGAACGTCACCGTGCATCCGGTCCCGGCGATCCGCTTCATCAACGCCATTTCGTTGTTCAAGGCGCTGTTGTTCTCGCCGCCAACGCCGGCAGGAACCCATTCGATCAAGCCGCGGCCCGTCTCTTTGATTGCACGCGCTATCGCTGCAAGTTCTGGCTCAGGTGCGAAGGTCCCAGGAACGGGCTCGCCGTCGAGGGCAGCGTGAATCATCGTGCGTGAGGTCGAAAAGCCGAGAGCGCCGCTGTGTATTGCCTGCTTGGCAAGCCGCGCCATCGCCGCCATCTCATCGCCTGAAGCTTCCTTGTTCTTCGCACCGCGCTCGCCCATCACATACGCGCGCAACGCCCCATGGGTTAGCTGGGTGCCGACGTCGAGCGTACGGGGCATCGCGGAGAGCACATTGAGATATTCCTCGAAGCTCTCCCATCCCCACGGGATTCCCTTTTCCAGCGAAACGCCCGGAATGTCCTCGACGCCTTCCATCAATTGGATCAGCCACCGATGGCGATCAGGCGCGGCAGGGGCAAAGCCCACGCCGCAATTGCCCATCACCACCGTGCTGACGCCGTGCCACAGGGACGGCGCAAGCTGCGGGTCCCACGTTACCTGGCCGTCGTAATGCGTATGCACGTCGACCCATCCGGGCGTGACGAGTAAGCCGTCAGCGTTGATGGCGCGGCGCGCCGATCCGAGATCGCGGCCAACTCCGGTTATCTTGTTGCCCGTGAAAGCGACATCGCCGGTATAGCCGGGCTTGCCGCTCCCATCGACGATGGTTCCACCTTTGATTAGTACGTCGTGCACTAGATACTCCCTCTCTTCTAGCTATTGGTCGAATCCTAGAGATTCGTTTTGTAGTCTTGTTCGACGAATTCGTCGATCTGTTTCGCGGTATCTTTGCCCGCGCCCATCTTGCCCGCGAGATAATCGCCCCACGAAATCTTGATCCGTTCCTGCCAGCTCTCCGGATGCCACAACTGGGAGCGCATGAAAGCCTTGGCGCAGTGGAAGAAACACTCGCGAATCGTCACACGAATAGCCAGATGCGCCGCGGAGCCACGTGCTACCAGCCGTTCGAGAATCGCAGGATCGACGGTTAATTCCGCCGTGCCGTTTACGCGCAGGGTCTCCTCAGTGCCGGGGACGATGAAGAGGATGCCGACGTGAGGATTGGCGAGGATATTCTGCAGCGTGAAGATGAGCTTGTTGCCCTTGCGATCGGGAATCAGGAGCGTGCGTGGACTCTCGATCGTAACGAATCCCGGATGGTCCCCCTTGGGCGACGCATCCTGGTTGCCGTCAGCATCAGCGGTCGAGAGGACGAGGAAGGGCGAGCGCCGGACGAAGTTCATCGCTGGCTCGTCGAGCTCGCCGAGAATCTTCTTATAGACCAGAGCGCCAGGCTCTTCGATCACGCCGCGCAACTGCGCGAGATTGGTGATTCGATGGCGGTCGCCATTCTCCATCGCCTAAACCCCCTCGATAATCTGTAGTGTGGTCTCCCCAAATTCGCGGCGCGTTTCGTCCCAAGTGAAGGCTGCCGCGCGCGCGAACTTACCACTCCTTACCGATAGCACAATATAAATGGTACCGGGGTAATCCGGTTCTTCGGGATCGAACGAACAGGCCTGTGCCCTGTCGGTCGGCGAAAAATACGCATCGTGATCCGGATGCGAATGGTAAACGACCTTCAGTTCCAGTCGGCGATTATCGATCTCATCCATTACCGCCAGATGTTCTTTCGGGTCCATCAGGAAGGCGGTGCGCGCATCACGGGTGAAGGTCGCCGGGTCTTCGTCGTGCTTGCGGTTCTGGATATTGGTGATCGGGCGCACCTCTTCGGCCGTCGCCGAGCCAATCACGAAACCGCAGCATTCATTGGGAAACTCGCGCTCGGCCTGCGCGATAATCTGGTCGTAGGTTGTCCGTCGGATCGTTGCTGAAATCATAAGAAAGCTCCGCGCAGCTTAGCAGAATCGGCCTCCAAGTGGGCGTCGCGCAAAACGGCCGATCAAGCTTGCCGACGGCGACGAACCCGCGTAGGAAATAGCGAATGGAACGTACCGCTATCCGGCTTGGAGGCGTCGAATTGAGTTCGAGCGTGATGAACGCGTCGGGCCCCCATTCGGCGGAAAAGGAAGAACTGCTTGAACTTGCTGCGCACCATCGGGGTGCCATCGTCTTCAAATCCTGTAATCAGGCGGGTCTCGACAAGCCGGACAATCTGAAAAATCGCGGAGTCGCGCACTTCGTCAGTGTAGCAGGGGAACTGAATCCTCGTGGCAAGGCGATTATCGGCAGTGTCGTTGGCGAGTCCGACGACGAGATCGTGAAAGTCGCGAAGACGCTGGACGGCGCCGGCGTGAAGATCATCGAACTCAACTTTGCCGATGACTTCGTGCAGAACGCGGTCGCTCCCTACGCATCGTTGGATCGTCTCAAGGGCTTGGTCGCGCGCGTACGTGGTGAAGTGCAGGCGAAGCTGGCGCTCAAGTTGCCGTCCAAGCTCTCGATAGAACCGCAGGCGGTCGTCGCTATGCTCCTCGCAGCACAGGTGCAGATCGTGCTCTGTGCCAATGACCTGCCTAAGGATCTGCAAGTCGATTTGAAACGAGGCATCGCTTCGGGAGCCGATCGGGGACTCTCCCAGGTGAACACCTTCGCGCGAGCGACGAAGGGTTCCCTCGATATCGTCGCCGTTGGCGGTATCAATACTGGTCGCGACGCCTATATCGCTCATCTGACGGGAGCTAAAGCCGTTCAGGTTGGGTCCGCGCTGATCAGAGAGGGCGCCGGAGCGCTAGCGCGAATCGACAGTGAACTCGGCCAGTTGCTCTCCGATAACGGCCACGCATCGGTGAACGATATTATCGGCAAGCTCACCTTTGCCGGTTAGCGCCGGGGTTGCCGGAGGCCATCAATTGTCCGAGGTAGGGAGCTTGCCCGACTCGTTCTACGTCTGATACTTTCGCTGCTCTGCTCGGTGGCAGCAATTGAGGCTGCCGTATCTGCCGCAACGTCCCCGTCGTCTAGCTCGGCCTAGGACACCGGCCTTTCACGTCGGTAACACGGGTTCAAATCCCGTCGGGGACGCCAATGAAATCGAGGGTTTTTCCTAAGCGGATACTCAATCGTTGATTTTGACAGCCGATCTTGAAAGCCAGCTCAAAATGAGACGCTGTTTGTGTCAACAAACGAAGGCGCCGTCAGCAGCTGTACTGTCCTAAGCGCGGGTGAATCGAGGCGAAGTGTCGTAGATGTTGGCGGAGTGTCCTGAGTAAGACACTCGACGGAACTAGCGTGCTCATTGGGCCAGTTAGGATGGGGCCAGTCTGTCGAACGCACTAAATCCGTTGGAACAGACCGACAAATGAGGCGATGATTTGGTGGGGTTCCAATCAACAGGGGTCTCACGCCAGTACGGTTCGGGTCAAACGACGATCTCCCCCCTAGGGAACCTCTGCACAAGTGCTTCGGTTGTTATATAAATAGTTAGTTGGAAGGGCGGGTGTGGAGGTGAGGAAATGGGTAATCAGCGGACGTTCGCAGCGCTGGCGTGGCAGGGCAAGGGTAAGGTGACGCGGCGCGAGCGGTTC
>Ga0335069_10006968_pt1 | contig 16357 bp, 13 predicted proteins | sample Lox_Sample_11_FD_206714 | JGI IMG/M metagenome (GOLD analysis project Ga0335069, IMG submission 206714) | Soil microbial communities from Loxahatchee National Wildlife Refuge, Florida, United States - Lox_Sample_1.1 | ecosystem: Environmental > Terrestrial > Soil > Wetlands | place: USA...
TGGATATCCCTCCCCAGAGACAGCAAATTGCCCCGGCTACTTGGCTGACATTTTCGGACACCATGCATGGTTGGATTGATTTTTCGATAGTCAGCAATGTCGCGTTTGATCCAGGTTTCATGCTGATGACCGATGACGGAGGGAAAAGCTGGCATACACCCCGGGCCGATCCTCACACGGGCGGTGCAATTCGATTTGTAACGGAAAAGCGCGGCTGGCTTGCTGGGGAGTTGGGCGAACTGCTTTCGACCACAGACGGCGGAAATTCGTGGAAGGAGGTCGCGCTTAATCCGCCATCAAAAATTAAGCGTGATTTTAGAGCAACATACTTCTTGCCGACCTTCAGGGACAAGAAATTCGGTTATTTACCCGTGTTTTTCCAAGGTAACGAAGATGCAGGTGCAGGGCTGTTCATTTTCACGACCAATAATGGCGTGCGTGAATGGAAGCCGATCGCAACCTTCCCTTCGCCTAACGAATCACTCGTGGAAAGACTTCCGGCACGCTTTCACGGAACATTGATCGCGCCTTTTCTGAGCGACTCAAGCATCAATTTAAAGCAAGGGCAGATGGGAGTCATAAGCGACAAATACCAACCGGGCAGTCATTCATTCAGCAAGTTCACCTTCACCAGCCGAACTACAGGATGGGCCTCGAATCTTATGCTGGGAATTGGAGACCTCTGGTCTACGTCAGACGCGGGGATGACGTGGAGGAAGATCACCCCTCCAGTGATTTACTGATGACCACTATTCCGAGATGGTGTGTTCTTCGCTGCCCTGGGCACGCAGCACGCGGTCAACATAGTACGGCGCGCGGCGTGAAGGCTCGTGATAGTGCCGCACCTGCATCTCTCCCAAAAGACCGACTGCCAGCATATTCAAACCTGCCAACAGAAGAACCGCGGCAAAGATCACCAACGGGCCGTGGTTGGCCATCACGCTGGATTGGTGCAGGACCTTCTGCATCATCAGCCAGGCTGCGATGCCGCTTCCGGAGAAAATGCTCAGCATTCCTACCGTGCCGAAAAAATGTAGCGGCCGGGAAAGATATTTCAGCAAAAAACGGATGGTGATGAGATCGAAAAAGACGCGGAAGGTGCGTGAGATGCCGTAGTGAGAAACGCCGCGCTCGCGGTTCACATTGCGGATCGGAACTTCGATGATTGACGCACCAAACCACGAAGCCAGCGCCGGAATGAAGCGGTGGAGCTCACCGTATAGGGGCACCTGCTCCAGAATCTCGCGGCGATAGGCTTTGAACGTCGTTCCGAAGTCGTGGATATCGACGCCGCTCAGTTTTGCCATCAACCAGTTGGCACAACGTGATGGAATCCGGCGCAGCCAAAGGTTGTCAATGCGGTTCTTGCGCCAGCCACTGACTATGTCGTAGCCCTCGGCAATCTTTTCCAGGAAGATGGGAATGTCGGCCGGGTCGTGCTGCAGATCTCCATCCATGGCGATGACGTAGTCGCCGCGCGAATGGTCGAAACCGGCTGCTAAAGCCGAGGTCTGACCGAAATTGCGGCGCAGGCGTACTACCACCACGCGACTGTCCACTGCAGAAATTTCTCGCAGGAAGTAGAACGTGCGATCGGTGGAGCCATCATCAACAAAAACGATCTCAAAACTGCCGTGGTTGGCTTCCATGACCGCCTTGAGACGGTCATACAGATCGGTGACGTTCTCTTGCTCGTTGTGCAAAGGCACAACAATGGAGTATCTGGGCATGTGTCCTTGCATTATACCTTCTATCCGGCGGGTTTTGTCTGCCCAAAGAACGCGGCCGCGTTACTACTGGAAGCTAGAACGCTAATGCCGTAAACCGCGCTTTTGATGTACTTTGACCTTGAACTCAGGATAAGCTGATCACACCGAAGTCCAGTTGCATGCGGGAAAGGAGCCTGCTTCCAATGGACAGTATTGTATGGATTTGCTTCGCCAGTGTGCTTTGCACGATGACATCGCTGAATTTTATTGAACTGCGCCGCATCCGTAAGAAGCTTGAGGGTGAATCTCGCACAACTCAAGTTGCAACCGGTGTTCAGCCAATCCGCAGTTCGGCGACCTAGCCATCTCGCGTACCAATCCGGGTTCACTTCCACGGCGACGCATGACACCCGCGGTTGACCGATCTCCTATAATTTCGTCTTTTCCGTGAGTTCGCGTTTCTACGGGGGAGACAGGAATGGGCAACGATTCCGTTGGTTCGATCGCACGTCGGCAATTCATCCAAAACACAATTGTTGGCGGCGTCGCTGGCACGCTTCTGCCAACCCTAGCTGCCGGCCACAAACTACCAGCGAAAGAAGCGGCTCCGCCAAAATCATTCGAGCTTGAAGAGGCGACGATCAGTTCGTTGCAGGCGGGCATGGTCGCGGGCAAATACACTGCGCGATCGCTAACGGAGATGTATCTCTCGCGCATCGATGAGATCGATAAGCGTGGACCAGCGATTGCCAGCGTGATCGAAATTAATCCGGACGCGCTTGCCATTGCCGACGCAATGGACAAAGAACGGAAAACCAATTCGCGTGGCCCCTTGCATGGCATCCCCGTTCTGATCAAAGACAACATCGACACCTCGGACAACATGCAGACTACGGCAGGATCGCTGGCGTTGCTCGGTTCAAAGCCGCAACAAGATTCTTTCGTGGCACAAAAGCTACGCCAGGCTGGAGCCGTCATCCTGGGCAAAACCAATCTGAGCGAGTGGGCGAACATTCGCTCGAGTCACTCCAGCAGTGGGTGGAGCGGGCGAGGCGGACAGACGAAGAATCCGTATGCGCTGGATCGCAATCCTTGCGGTTCGAGTTCGGGATCGGGAGCAGCAACATCGGCAAATCTGTGTGCGATTGCGATTGGGACCGAGACCGACGGCTCGGTGGTCTGCCCATCGTCGGCAAACGGATTAGTTGGGCTGAAGCCAACGGTTGGTCTGATCAGCCGGGCAGGAATTATTCCCATCTCGCATACGCAAGACACGGCAGGCCCCATGGGCCGGAACGTCCGCGACGTAGCTCTGCTGTTGAATGTGTTGGCGGGCGTGGATCCGAAGGACAGTGCGACGGCAGCGAACGCCGGGAAGATTGCTTCCGACTATACGGCCTTTCTCAAACCCAACGGGTTGTCGGGGGCGCGGATTGGAGTCGCTCGCAAGTATTTCGGCTTTAACGAAGCGGTCGACAAGGTGATGGAGAATGTGATCTCGGAAATCAAACGGCAGGGCGCCGAGATTATCGATCCCGCGGATCTGCCGAGTCACGGCAAGTTTAACGACACAGAATTCACCGTTCTCCTCTATGAGCTCAAGGCTGATCTCAATGCTTACTTGTCAGGGCGGCCCGGCGCACCCAAGTCGCTGAAAGACCTTATTGATTTCAATGAGAACAATCGAGACCGAGAGATGCCCTACTTTGGACAGGACATCTTCACCAAATCGCAAGCAAAAGGTCCACTCACGGAGAAGGAATATACCGACGCGATGGAGGCGAATCGACGCCTATCGCAGAAAGAGGGCATCGATGCTGTGATGGATCAATTCAACCTCGACGCGATTATGGCGCCGACGGCCGGGCCGGCGTGGCTGACCGACTGGGTGAACGGAGATTGCTCGAACGGTGGCAGTTCGAACGCCGCGGCGGTGGCCGGATATCCAGACATCACGGTGCCAGCGGGATTCATCTCCGGGATGCCGGTGGGCGTTTCATTCTTTGGGCGAGCCTGGAGCGAAGGCACCTTGCTGAAGATCGCATATGGATTTGAGCGGGCCATACAGGCGCGCAAGCCGCCGCAGTTTTTGGCGACGGTGAGGTATTGATGACTATCGTTGACTTCGCCTTTAGAAGGCCCCTACCATTGCAGCCGTGAGCGACATCATTGGCCAGACCATTTCACACTACCGCGTCGTAGAAAAAGTCGGCGGCGGCGGTATGGGAGTGGTCTACAAAGCGGAAGACCTCAAGCTGGATCGGTTTGTCGCGCTCAAATTCCTTCCCGATGATGTTGCCAAAGATCCGCAGTCACTGAATCGCTTCCAGCGTGAAGCCAAAGCCGCGTCGGCGCTGAACCATCCCAACATCTGTACGGTTTACGAAATTGACGAAAAGGATGGACGGCCGTTCATCGCCATGGAGTTTCTGGACGGCGTGACACTGAAGCATTTGATAGGCAATCGCCCAATGGAACTCGAACGCGTTCTCGATGTTGGAATCGAAATCGCCGACGCGCTTGATGCGGCGCACGCGCAAGGTATTGTTCATCGCGACATCAAGCCAGCAAACATTTTTGTCACTAAACGAGGACACGCCAAGATTCTGGATTTCGGACTTGCCAAACTTTCCGATGCAGGGTCACAAGGTAGCTCAGTTGAAGCAACCGTGTCGATGAAGCAAGAGCACCTGACCAGCCCGGGCAGCACTATGGGCACAGTGGCGTACATGTCGCCGGAGCAGGTACGCGGAAAAGAATTGGATGCCCGGACCGATCTTTTTTCGTTTGGGGTTGTGCTCTACGAAATGACCACCGGCACACTTCCCTTTCGCGGTGAGACCTCAGGCGCGATCTTCGATTCAGTGCTCAACAAAACTCCAGTCGCGCCAGTGCGGCTGAATCCCGACCTGCCGGCAAAACTTGAAGACATCATCAACAAGTCGTTGGAGAAAGACCGCGAGGTTCGATATCAGTCTGCGAGCGAACTGAAGGCCGATCTCAAGCGGGTGAAGCGCGACACGGAATCGCAAAAGATTCCGATTCCTGATACTGCGAAACCGGCGCAGAAACATAGGGGATTGATCTGGGCGGCAGGGGCGTTGCTGGTCGTTCTGATCGCCGCGGTGGCGGCGCGGAACTACTATACGTCGCGCGGATCAGCCGAAAAGCCCGCCAAGTCAGGCCCAGAGACAATCGCAGTATTGCCCTTCCACGATCTTTCGGCTGACACGAGCGACGGCTGGGCGATCGGCATCACCGATGCGATCATCAGCCGCCTGACTTCTCTGCAGAACCTTGCGGTCAGGCCGACAACGTCCGTCTTGAAATACGCAAAGGAGACGCCGGAGCCAACTCAAGTTGCACAAGCCTTAGGTGTAGAAAGCATTCTCGAGGGAACATATCAGCGGGCTTCGGGCGTGACTCGAGTAACGGTGCAATTGATCGATGGTCACACGGGGACCACGAAGTGGTCGGAGCGATACGATCTGCACAGCGCGGACATCTTAAGTTTCGAGGATGAAGTCGCGTCGAAAGTCGTTGAGGGATTGAAGATAGAAATTTCTCCCACGGAGCAAAAATCGATTCAGCAGGTCGCCACCAGCAACGTTGATGCCTACAACGATTATTTGCAGGCACGATTTTTGTTGAACCAGTATTACGTCGATTCGAGCTTGAACAGCGTGCTTCAGGCCGAAACGCTCCTGCAACACGCAGTGTCGTTGGACAAGAATTTCGCCGAGGCTTACGCGTTGCTCGGGGATCTTTACGGATTGCAGAGTGCCAACTTCCTGCAGGACGCGCCAGCCGCCTTAAAACGCGGCGAGGCAGCAGCTCGCGAGGCTTTGCGTCTGAATCCAGACTCGCCGGAGGCGTTAAGCGCGCTGGGTGCGATCTACAGCGAGCAAGGTCGCGAGCAAGAGGCCATCCGCAGCCTGCGAAAAGCGGTAGCCATAGCTCCCAACAGCGAGCCAGCCTGGCAGATGCTGGGGTATTCCTATTACTATGCCGGCCTGAATGAAATGTCGGAACAGGCTTATCGCCGACTACTAACGTTGAATCCGGGGCCGCCGCAATATCACTGGATGCACGCGCGCATGCTGCTCTACTGCGACCGGATCTCTGAAGCGGATGCGGAGATGCGGCAGTTGATAGAGCGAAACCCAGAACAATTTAAGGCGCTGGCGTACTTCGGGATGGTGTTGTACTACGAAGGCAAGCTTGATGAGGCGCAGGCGGTGCTGGAGCATTCGTTGCGGATCGCGCCTCATTCAGGTGATCAGACAACGCCGATGGTGGCAGGATTTTTATATGCTTCCAGGCGCGAGCGGCAAAAAATTGATCCGGCGGTCCTGCAGGTCAAACCCGAAGAGGTCGTAGACGGCGATGGAGCGTATTGGGTCGGCGGCATCTACGCGCTACTCGGCGAAAAACAAAACTCATTGACGTGGCTACGGCGCACGGCCGAACTAGGCGATACGAACTACCCGTGGTTTTCGCGAGATAAAAACTATGACAGCCTGCGCGGGGATGCCGATTACCACAAAATCATGGAAGGAATCCGCCAGCGCTGGCAGTTATATAAGGATGAGTTTGGGAACACACCGTAAGCTCACTGAGGCGTCAGCAAGAACGCATGGTTCTCGCCATTAATGACTCCATTGCCTGTGATCTGCCCCGAGTTGTTGATATCAAATGCCTCGTTCAAAACCCATCCAGAATTAGGCGGGATGAGCTGATTTAGATCGTGAATGCCGGCTTTGGTCCAAAGCACCGCATGCAGTTCGTTGTTTGAGGTCATCGCAAGGCCCACAATCTGGTTTTGATCATTGATAGCCTCCGCTTTACTAGACAGACCGTTGGGCAAAATACCGAGATCATGGATTTTTCGAGCCGAATCCCAAAGTACCGCGTGGAAATTTTTCCCGAACTTGGCTGAGTCAGAAAACCCGACAAAGCCCCTCCGAATTCAGCCCAATTGCTGGATTTTGAGTTCCCCCTGGCAATTTGGGAAGGAATCTCGCCCCAGACGCCTTGGTCCAAACAAAGCCTTGGTTTAAGGGATTAAGTACATTCCCGACTACTTGACCCTTGTTGCTGATGTGAAGACCGTAGGCGTCAGCACCGTTAGGACCAGTCCCTAGGTCGTGTATTTTTCCGTCCGCCGTCCACACTACGACATGAATTGCTCCGCTGGGAGCCGCTGAAGAAAATCCTGTTGTCTCCCCATGGGAATTGATACCGTTCGCAGAGCTTTGGTCGCCACCTGGCAAACTCGGCAGGGGAACCATGCCCGCTGTGCTTGTCCATAAGAAAGCATTACCGAGGCCTGGATCAGAAGCGCCGACTACTTGCCCAACATCGTTCACGTCATTTGCGTAACTGATTGAACCGCCGGGAAGAGTGCCTAAGTCTTGCATCCCGAGGCTCGAGGTCCACAAAAAAGCATGCCCGGGCAGAAACCCGACACATAGGTCGCTGAGGACTTGTGACGTGTCAGAACAGCCTGCAACTTGTCCCGCACTATTCACCGCGAGACCTTGACTGCCGCTATCACCACTCAACACGCCAAGATCAGTAATGGTAAAGGTTTGTGATGAAGCCGTCACAGCGAGGCAGAAAAAGACCATCAGGGGGCGGACGTAACGCATGTAGTTTGCCTCCAACGCAGGTCGAGTTTCGCATTGGACGGAAGCCTTGTCAACGGTCACTATTCGTATCTCAGCGCTTCGATCGGATCGAGATTGGCTGCCCTTACCGCCGGAAACATCCCGCTGACGATTCCGACTACAGCCAGGATGGTCGTGGCAACTGCGAGAGTTTTTGGCGCGACTATGAGACGAATATCCCCCGCAGACGCATGTTGCGCCAACGCGCTATATAGTGTGAGCGTGCCAACAGAAGCCGAAATGAGGTACGAAAGCAGGATGCCGCAAAGCCCGCCGACCGCGGTGATAACTAAAGCTTCAGATAGAAATTGAAACAGGATGTCGCGCTTGCGTGCGCCCAAGGCTTTTTCGACGCCAATTTCACGGGTACGCTGGGTGACTGAAACCAGCATGATGTTCATCAGGCCCACACCACCGATTCCCAAGGTGACGGTCCCAATAAACGCCAGAAGAATCTTCAGGCCCATGCTGATGATTCCGAACTGCTCCAGTTGTTTCTGAGCGTCGAAGACGAAAAGAGCTCGCTTGTCGGTAGGCTTGAAGTTGTGCGCAAGTGCGAGTGATTCGCGAACCGTGCGCTCCAGCTTGTCGTGATCCAGGCCTTCTGAGCTGAGCCAGATTCCGTTCAAGTAGTGAGTATCCTGCAGAACGTCCATCGAGTTGAACGGCACATACACGACGCGATTGTCGTCGTCATCTCCCTCCTGCATGCGGGCTTGCAGAACACCAATAACCTGGAAGGAGACGCCGTCGATGCGAATGCTCTCGCCGATTGCCGGACGTCCGGAGAAAAGCTTGTCTTTTGCTTCCGATCCGAGCACGGCGTACAAACCGTGGCTCATGTTGTCCTGATCGTTGAGGAAGCGACCTTGGTCCATGTGCAAGTTCCAAATATCAAACAGAGAAGGATCGATGCCCCAGGCAGGCAAGCTAAAGGCGCGCGGGCCGTATTGCACCTGGCTTTGCTTGTCGGACTGGCGGGAGATCTGGCGGACCAGCGGGATGTTGTTACGCAACAACTCGATGTCGTCGTTGGTGAAACGGATTTGAACGCCCGCTTTATTGCCACCGGCCTGTTCCGAAGTGCGATTGGGAAAGATTCCGACGGCAGTGGCTCCGAAGCTATGGAAAATGTTGTCGATCGCCGTCGCAAAGCCTTCGCCATAGGCGAGCAGCAGCACTACCGTCGCAATGCCCCACGCCATGCCCAGCATGGTAAGGATGGTCTTGCGAAGATCGTGGCGCATGGCGCCGTAGGCTTGTTGGAGCAGATCTGCCTTCATCAGCTATTCCCTTCTCAGGGCCTCCACCGGTTGCAGTAATGCCGCTTTACGCGCGGGATAGAGTCCGGCAACGACACCGGCTAAGGCGAGCGACCCGATGGCCAACGCGGCAGTGGCAGGCACAAGCTTGGGCGTATCCCAGCCCGGAGGCGATGGCAAAGTCGAGAGAGCAGCCATGAGCGCGGCTGCGCCTCCCATGCCAATGCCTCCACTTAGAAGCGTAAGAAAAGCCCCTTCGACGAAGAACTGGAACATGATGCTGCGATTGGTCGCGCCAAGCGCCTTGCGCAACCCAATCTCGCGGGTGCGGTCGGCAACCGCCACCAACATAATGTTGATGATTCCGATCGCGCCAAGCGCGAGCGTCACCAGGCCGACGCTGCCGAGGAACATGTTCATGGCGTCAAAGATCTTGCCGACTTGGTCTGAGGTACGCACGGTGTCCCATTCGTCGAAGGCGTCGGTATTGAGGTAGTCAAACCCGTGATTGCGGGCGATGACTTTGTGAACTTCTACCTTCGCCATCTCATTCCGGTCACGGCTGGTCGGCTGGTAGTTAATGAACGAAATGGCATTGTTGATTTCTCCGACATTGAGCGGCCGGAAACGATCGCGCATGGTCTGAAACGGAATGAAGATACGCAGATTCATGGTGTTGTTGTCGCCATGACCAATGCGTTTTAAGACTCCGACGACTTGAAAGCGGAAGCCTCCCAGCAGGATGGTGTTACCGATGGCGGGCCGGCCAGGAAAGAGCACGCGGCGAGCTTCGTCTCCGAGAACGATCACGTCTCGTTTTTGCGCGTCATCCATTTCGTCGAGCCAACGGCCATCGGCGACGGGGGTATAGCGAACGCGGTTGAAGTCAGGGGGCACCCCCATCAGGCGCCCACTGCTTTGAAAGAAGTCGCTGACCGCGCGAATATCGTCGCGGGCGATGATCGGCACGGCCAGGCCGACGTCCGGACATTCGGCCGCGATGTCCTGATAATCCTTGTAAGTGAGGTAGTACTGGCGCAGGCTGGTGAAGCTGCCGTTCATCGCCGGGGCACGTCCGCCGAAGATGAACAGTACATTCTCACCAATTTCATCGAACTGCTTGCGATTTCCTGAGCGAAAACCTTCCCCGAGACCGACGAGTAGGAGCAGCGATCCAACACCCCACGCAATTCCGAACATGGTCAGAAAAGAGCGCAGCTTGTGCGCCCAGAGGGTACGCAGCGTTTGGGCAAAGATTTCGAGCAAAACTCGCATGCCTTTACCTTAATGGTACGCCGGAGGCGGCCTCTTAGTTCCCAAGGCGAGGATCGCAAAGGCAATGAATAGACGAGAGAAAGAGCCCGCGGATAGCGCGCCCGTGCGCTGGATTGCAACTAAGGCGAAAACATTTGCATGGTTCCCATAGAGCTTGTTTTTTCCTATAATTTTGCGCCGTGGACTCGGTGCGCCCTCGCCCGAGTTCGGGGGGAACATGCACTGGCTGATGTTGGTAATTGAAGTGTGGCTTTTATTTGGACTTTTGACGGTCGTGGGTGGTGTGATGTGGACGAGTAAAGCAGCAAGAGAGGCGCTGCAAAAAGCGCCCGAGCAGGCTGCTCGTCCCCGTCAAGCGGCGGATTTTGCGACACGCGGACTTTCTAAAGTCCGTTCTGCCTGAACCGGAATCCGCTCCGCAGTACATTGTCAATCTGGGTAGCCCCAAGTGACCTCGGTAATACGGGGAAAAGGGTACTGCACCCTAAAATTAGTTCGTGGTTCCTCGTTTTATCAGCCGGGAAAGATTTTGGTTTCTGGCCTGTGAACTGGTGTTTTTGAGCGCCATCGTCTCGTTCACGGTCCCGCACTGTTATGCCTTGACGGCCTTTGGCGATCTGAGCCAATGCTGCCTGCTCTTGGCAGTTCTGTTCAGTGTTTTTCCCAACATTCAAAACAACGAAAAACGTGCCCGGCTGTTTTGGATACTTGTTTCGATCGGATTTGTTTTGTGGGCATGCGCGCAGATTTTATGGACCTATTACGAAGTTTATCTGAGGCGAGAGGTTCCTAACCCATTCGTTGGGGACATTGTTCTGTTCCTGCATCTTGTCCCATTGATGGGGGCATTGGCGTTGCGTCCCGATGCCGACTTGGACACCCAGAACTCTACCCTCGGCGTTGTGGATTTCACGCTACTCTTCGCCTGGTGGATCTACCTCTATGTGTTCCTGGTTATCCCGTGGCAATACATTTCACCGAATGAGGAGCGTTACGGTCGCAGTTTCGATGTGGTGTACAACATCGAGCATTTGACCTTTTTGCTTTGCGCCGGAATTGCCTGGTGGCGGAGCAAAGGTGGTTGGAAAACCGTTTACGGCCACCTCTTTGGCGCCGGGTTGCTCTACGCCGCAGGTTCCGTTTCTGCCGGAGTCGCCATTAACCTGGACAAGTACTACACCGGCAGTTACTACGATTTGCCGTTGGTGGGGGCGATGGCGTGGTTTGCAGGAGTCGGGTGGACGGCTCGCAGGTTGCCACTGCGTACCGAGCCGATGGCATCCACAGCCACAGGGCGTAATCTCTGGTTCTCTGGCCTTGCGATGGCCACCATCCTATCCATGCCGATTATGACGGCGTTTTCCTTATTCGTAAGTCATGCGCCGACGCGGGTCCGCATTTTCCGCATTGCCCTCACGCTGATCACAATGATGGTGCTCGGGACGCTGATTTGGATAAAACAACATCGTTCCGATAAAGAACTGGTTCGCATCAATCGCGATTTGCGTGAAGAGTCGCTGACCGACTTGCTGACCGGCGCCAGGAACCGACGCTATTTAAGCGTGAGCATCGACGCCGATTTGCGGCAGGTTGTGCGCTCCTACTCTCCGGCAGCACCCGCGCAGAGCAAGAGAAATCGCGACCTGGCTTTCTACCTGATCGACACCGATTCGTTCAAGCAGGTCAACGATCGTCACGGCCATGCCATGGGAGACAAGCTTCTGGTGGAAATGGCGCGCCGCATCAGTTCCGCTATTCGCCACTCTGATGTGTTGATCCGGTGGGGTGGAGACGAATTCCTCGTCGTTTCGCGCTACACCGATCGAAACGACTGCTCCATTCTAGCTTCCCGCGTGCTCAAGTTTGTTGGCGGCGAGCCTTTTGAACTTGCCCCGGGCGTCCGCGTGAATTGCACGTGCTCGATAGGATGGGCGGTTTTTCCGTGGTACGTGCTCGGTCCGGAAAAAATCGACTACCAGGAAATCTTGCGCCTGGCGGACTCGGCGCTCTACGAAGCCAAGAAAGCGGGAAAGAACCAAGCGGTTGGCATGCTGCCGAGCCGGGAAAATCCGGCTGTTGAAAGTGGGAAGTCCGATGACCGCTTTGCCGCCAAGCCAATCGTTACGCCTGGGCCGGTCAAAGCTGTACTTTCGGAGAAAGCGGCAGCGGCCACTCAAGGCGCGTAATTCCTTTTCGTGCTCGTTTAATTTCGGGGCAATCTTAACAACAGAGTGGTTGCGCGGCGAAACCACGGACGCTCACGCCGCCTTAAATATCCCGGCATAGTGGGCTTCTTATCGAGGATCTTCTGCGCCCATTCGCGAGCCTCGGCGTTACGACCTTGTGAGGCGAGGAAGGTTGCATAGTTGTAATAGGTTTCAGACGAAGTAGAGATCAGGGTGACTTGGCGAAATAACGCATCGGCTTTTTCCGGTTGACCCGTGTTGGCGTAAGCATGAGCCAGAAGGCCGGCGGCGCGGTGGAAGTCGTAGTCGCTCTCTTTCCCGACAACATACTCGAGATCGGCAATTGCGGCAGTGAAATCTCCCAACTCAACTTCCGCGATTCCCCGGCGATAAAAAGGATCGGGCGAATCCGCGCGAACGGCAATCGACTTATCGAAACACTGTCGAGCCCGGGAAGCTTTCCCTTCCTCGAGGTAAAGGTCGCCTAATTCTTCATAGTTTCCAGCGGAAGGATTGTCGCGAATGATGGATTCCAGTTCACGAATCCGCCTGCGGCGGGGAAAAACTTTGAAGGATTGTCGCAAGAGGCCCGCGTCAGGAACGACTTCGACCGCGATGTACACGATTGCGCCGAGCCATCCGCCAATCAGGATGATCCAAAGCCAAAAGGTGTCCGGGCGGCGGCGAATAAAGTGCACGATGGCGAAGATCTGCAGCAGAATTCCCCACCACGAAAATGCAAAGAATAAAAGCGATCCCATCGGTGTGATGGGCAATATAACAGGTTGCACAGCGCGGAGGCAGGGAACTTCGAGAACCGCTGAATGTTAAAATGACGGATGGTGACGCCGCCCATCCGCCTGATTGCCGTCGATATTGATGGCACCCTATTAAATCCCCAATTTCAGATTTCTGAGGGAGATCTTGCTGCGCTCCGGCGTGCCAATGCCGAAGGCGTCGAAGTTGTGGTTGTCACCGGACGCCGCCATACCTTTGCTTTGCCGATCGTGAAACAACTGGGATTTGATCTCTGGATCATCAGTTCGAATGGAGCGATCACGCGCTCTTTGTCGGGCGAAACTTTCCATCGCGATTTTCTGCCGGCCGAAACCTGCAGAAATCTGTGCCTGGCGATGAAGGAATTCCGGGGCAACACCGTTCTCACGTTTGACGTCGAAGGCAAAGGTGCTGTGATTCTCGAAGCGCTGAGCGACGAACTCACCGCCAGTATTCAACGCTGGCTGGAGAAAAACCTTGAGTTCATTGAGTTCGTGGTTCCGCTTGAAAAATCGTTGACTACAGACCCGGTTCAGGCCATGTTCTGCGGGCAAATTTCGCGCATGCATGAAGCTTTGGCGGCGATATCGAATAGTGGCCTGTTGCCAACTATGACAGTTCTCCGCACCGAATATGGCGTGCGCGACCTGTCGATCGTGGACATCCTGAATCAGGGTTGCTCCAAAGGGCACGCACTAGAGCGCTGGGCCAATTATCGGGGCATTCCCCGCGAACAGGTCATGGCCATTGGTGACAACTTTAACGATGTTGAGATGCTTGCCTTCGCCGGGGTGCCCTTTATCATGGGAAATGCATGCGAGGAGTTGCGAGGCCGTGGCTGGAATGTGACTTTGTGCAATGATTCCAACGGAGTAGCGGCAGCGGTTGAACAGGTTCTAGGGCCGGTAAAGGTCGGCGTATAGGGCGCAACTTTTCCTGACAGGCGCGTTCTCTCTTATATGGTGTCGTCAATCCGCAGGTCGAGTTGGGCAGTTCTAGCGACGTGTCTAATGGCCGTGGCATCCGCGCATGCCGCCCAGATCGCTCTACTCCGCAATGGCTTTTCCATTCGCTATGAGCGCAGTACGGTGGTTGGGCCGGCAACTCGTCTCTACACCAATTCAGCCAACGACACTTATGTAGATGTTCCGACTGAAGAGATTCAGGAAGTGCAGCCTGACGCCTCGACCACACCGGCGAACGCCCCGCCGCAACAAATCCCTGACGTCGTTAATAGCGCCAGTAACCGCTACCATCTCGATCCGGACCTGGTAAACAGCGTGATTCGCGCGGAGAGCGGATTCAATCCAAAGGCTTTGTCGCCGAAAGGCGCGCAGGGGCTTATGCAACTGATGCCGCAAACCGCCACCAACCTCGGTGTGGGAAATGCCTATGATCCTGGGGCTAACGTCGACGGCGGCGCTCGATATCTGAGGGAACTGCTGGAACGCTACGATTTCGATTTAGTCAAAGCGCTTGCGGCGTACAACGCTGGGCCATTACGTGTCGAGCAATATCATGGAGTTCCTCCATATCGGGAAACGCAAGCGTACGTGTCGAAGATCGTTCGTGATTTCAACCGAAAGAAAGTCGCCGAACGCAAAGCGGCGCATAAGCCCACCAAGCCTGCAGCAGTAAAGCGCGTCTCGCTGGCTGAGGCAAGCCAGCAACCCCTGGCGCATTGACCCTCCTGCCTTAGTCATTTACCTTCATGAAGCATCGTTCGCTCGGGACTCGTATAACCTTAGTTTTTTCATGAACAAACACCGCGCTCTCGTTTATGGCCTGGTTCTGGTTGTATTGGCCGCACTGGTTTATCTGCAATTTCGTCACTGGCAGACATTTGACTGGGGCCGGTTCGTCGATAACTCTCGCGACGTTTCCTGGAAGCACGTAGTGCATGGAATTGTGCTGATTTACATCGCCTACTTCTTAAGGGCTGTGCGCTGGAAGATTTTCCTACGGCCGTCGCGGAAAGATGCGTCGGCAATTGCGCTGACCTCGCCCACGTTGGTTGGATTCACGGGACTGGCATTGCTGGGCCGACCTGGAGAATTGATTCGCCCTTACCTGATTGCTCGCCGGATGAACCTCACTTTCTCATCACAGTTGGCGGTTTGGGCAGTCGAGAGAATTTTTGACCTGGGCGCCTTCACCATTCTCATGATCGGCGGGATTTTCCTGCCGACCAAACTGCGTGATTTCGCGATGACACGGCCTGAGGTATATCGCTGGCTCCACGTCGCCGGATATTCACTAGCGCTGCTCGTGGTAGCGATGCTCGCAGGCGCGCTGTTAGTGAACTATCAGGGGCCAAGTATTGCGGATTGGATCGAGAAGCGCTTTGCGCATCATGCTCGCAACCTCGGGCATCGCGTTGCACAGCGTGTGCGTGAGTTTGCCAGTGGACTGAACACCATTCACGGCTTCGGTTCTTTTCTGCAACTGGCGGCGGTGTCGATTTTGATGTGGTGGCTGATTGCTGTCTCCTATAAAGAAGTGACGCACGCTTACGGGGCGGCGATGCAGGACATGAGCGTCACACGAGTTCTTCTGCTGATGGGCTCGAGCATGGCAGGATCGATGGTGCAGCTGCCGGGAGTCGGCGGCGGCTCGCAGTTGGCAACGATCGAGGCCATGGACAAGATTTTTCATATTCCGCAAGAGCTGGCGGTAAGCTGCGGCATCCTGTTATGGCTGGTAACATTCGTCGCGGTGGTTCCGGTCGGATTGTTGCTAGCGCGTACGGAGCGATTGTCGCTGCTGAAAGTTGCGGAGGAAAGCCAGCAGGAAGAGGCGAGCGCAACACTGTCGAAGTGATCGCGCCTTCGTTCACCACAAAGGACACAAAGGCACACCAAGGTCTCACATCCGTCCTTTGTGCTACTTCGTGCCCTTCGTGGTTCCCGGTGTGATTGAAACGCCCAATAAATCTCGCCTGTTACAATCTTAAGTTCAACCAAGCGCCATGAAGTGCCCCTTCTGTGGATTCGAAAACGACAAAGTCGTGGACTCGCGCGAGAGCAAAGAAGCCGATTCCATACGCCGCCGCCGCGAGTGTCTGAAGTGCGAAAAGCGCTTCACGACCTACGAGCGCATCGATGAAATTCCGTACATGGTTGTAAAAAAAGACGGCCGCCGGGAGAAATTCGACCGGCAAAAAGTCTTGAACGGCCTGCTGCGCGCCTGCGAGAAGCGTCCGGTACCGATCAGCAAACTGGAGCAGATCGTGAACGAGGCCGAAAGCTTCGTGATCGAGTCGGCGGAGCGCGAGCGTAAGACCAGTGAACTCGGCGAGCTGATCATGAACCGGCTGCGACGGTACGACAAAGTCGCGTACGTGAGATTCGCCTCGGTTTATCTCGACTTTAAAGATGTAAAAGAGTTCATGGAAGAATTGAAAGACCTGGTGAAAACCAAGGACGGCCAGGAAGTTCGCAAGGGTGCCGAGAAGACGCAGTAAACAATCTTATCGGCCG
>Ga0335069_10006969_pt1 | contig 16354 bp, 12 predicted proteins | sample Lox_Sample_11_FD_206714 | JGI IMG/M metagenome (GOLD analysis project Ga0335069, IMG submission 206714) | Soil microbial communities from Loxahatchee National Wildlife Refuge, Florida, United States - Lox_Sample_1.1 | ecosystem: Environmental > Terrestrial > Soil > Wetlands | place: USA...
GATATTGGTTGCTCTGAAAACCAGATGAAATTAAAAAATCCCTTGCTGTTCAATAAAAACATGTCGCGGTACGATTTTGCCGTACCAATCACTATGCCTAGGGGATAATCCTTGAGTCTTTCCAGAACAGCTTGATAGATAATTGCCGGGTCGCCGGTGCCCAGCGTTTTGACGGCTGCTTGATAGCCTGCCCCGCCTACAACCTGTCCGTAAAGAGTACCGGCAAAATTACCAAATGGATAATTGCCGGGTGCCGTCATAAGCCGCGGGAGGACGAGGTTCGCCAATAAAAAGCTGGTCAGAGTCGCAGCAAAGACAATGGCCGCCGGTTTCATTGAAAAACGTTTCGAGCCACGAAAGGCCCAGCCGGTCCAAAACACCAACAGGGGCAAGATGAAGAAAGTACCTGCTCGAATGCTAATACCAATGGTCAGAATGGCTATCCCAGCGACCACATCCCACAACTTGAGCCGCTCAGCACCGTTCCATAACAAGATGAACCCCACGCAACCAAAAGCCAACCCTGTCAACTCTGTCCAGGGGTAACCCACAAAAAGCTGTGCATAAAACAACAATAATGCCATGAATATTGCTGCGGTCAAAGCCTGGTGGCGCTCTGCGATCTGCCAGGCTGCCATGTAGCCCCCAATTGCCGCCAAGAACGTCGCGATGACCAAGCACCACATTAGATTATTTCCGGTGAATAGCTCCAAGACGGATAAAAATCCCGGAAATAACGGCTCCCAAACTGCTTGCAATCCGGTTAGCGGTATGACCTGCCCCAACAACAACCTTTGTGCACCCTCGTAATAAAAATATCCATCCTTATAGGGTAATATACCGCCAATGATCTCGTTTCCGGAATAACCGCTGTTCCACAGCCAGGAAAGGGGGGATGAAAAAAGCAACAGGGTCAAAGTAAAGCCCAATGCCCAGCGAATCGGCTTGTTCTTGATCGAAAAGCAGCCGATATACAATAGCACGACAATCAGAAAAGGGATGAGGGAATAGGATTTAAACAACCGGCTGATACTGGGCGGTATCCAAATGAAAAGTAATGTGGCAACTACCCCCAGCGGCAGACAAATAGCGAGTGTCCAAACGAGAATCGATTTGAAATTTATCGAGTGTGCTTGATCGACCGTCATCCTATCCTTGAATATTTATTGCCATGAAAGTAATAGATTTTATTTTTTTCAAGCTGGCAGAACGCGTCTTGTTCTTCCCGTGCAGGGTGCACATTCTGCCAACTTACGGACTTGCCTTATTTTTTGACCGGAATGGCCTCCAATTGAGATACCAGCTCGCTCACCACGTCGAAGCCGCCCTGCCAGAAAGCAGCCTTGCGGATGTCGATGCCGGCATTCTTGAGCAGCGCAGCCGGGGCTTCTGAGCCGCCCGTCGCCAGGATTTTCTTGTAACGCGGCTTGAAGGCATCACCTTCTTTCCTGAATTGGCTGTAAAGTGAAAACACCAGCAATTGCCCAAAGGCGTAGGCATAGACGTAGAAGGGCACATTATAGATGTGTGGAATGGAGACCCACTCCCATTTGAACTCGTCGCTCACTTCCACGGCATCGCCGAACTGGAGTTTTAAGTTCTCCAGATAAGCGGCCGACAGATCGTCTACTGAGGCGCCGCTTTGCACCATGTCGTGTGCCTGGCGTTCGAACAGGGCAAAGAAGGCCTGGCGCTGGATGGTAGCGTAGGCATCATCGACTTGCCTGAAGAGCAGGTCGCGGCGCACAGCCTCATCTTTTTCTTCCTTGAGCAGCTTGTCCACCAGCATCATCTCGCCAAAGGTGGAGGCCGTTTCGGCCAGCGGCAAACTGGCCTGCTGGGTGTAGAGCGAGTGCCGGGCAGCCATTTGCGAATGGATGGCGTGTCCCAGCTCATGCGCCAGTGTGGCTACGTCGCCGGCCTTGCCCTGGAAATTGGTCAGCACCCAGGGCGTCAGGTCGGGGCCCAGCGTGGAGCAGAAGGCGCCGTCGCGTTTGCCCTTGCGCACTTCGCTATCTAGATGGTCTTCCTTCAACACCTGTTCGGCCATAGCCGCGAATTGCGGGTCGAACTGGTTGAACGATTCGAACACCAGGCCGGTGGCCTTTTCGAAGGAATAGCGTTTGTTCGACTTTGCCACCGGCGCGTAGATGTCATAGCGACGAAGCCGTTTCATGCCCAGCCATTTGGCCTTCAACTGGAAATAACGCTGGAATACACCGGTATTCTTTTGACATACGTCCAGCAACGTATCCACCACCACGTCGGGGATATCGTTGCCCAGGTTGCGGGCGGCGATGGGGGATTTGTAGTGGCGCAGCTCGATATTCTCGTTGCGCCAATCGCGGGTTAAATTCTGATACATCAGTCCCAGGACAGGGCCGTCGTTCCCATAGACACGGTAAAGCTCCTGATAGGCGCGTTCTCGCAGAACGGGATCGCTGCCACGCGCATAGGTCATCAGCCCGCCGCGCGTCAGCTCGCGCGTTCTGTTGCCTACCTTGACCTTGAAGACATAGCGGTTGGTGATGGTCTCGTAGAGTGTGTTCAGGGCGCTGCTGCCGGTCACATTCTTGATGTTGATGATTTTCTCTTCCGCTTCACTTAAAGTGTGCGGCTTGAAGTGACGGATCTGCTCCAGCCAGTAGCGGTAATCGCCGGAACCGGCCAGCAAACGTTCGGCAGCCTCATCTGAGACTGACTTCCACCACAGGCTGAAGAACAGCACCCGGTTGGACATCTGCGCCATGAATTGGTCGACGCGTGCCATCAGCGACAGCGCTTTCTGGTTTTGTGTGTCTTCGGCAAAGAGCAGGCTGGCATACCCGCCCACGCGGTAGGCCAGGCCTTCCGTTTTCTCCAGTTGGCGGATCAAGTTCATGAAGTCATCGTTGCCGATGGCATCGGTGAGCTTGGGACGCAGGGCTTCGAGGGCTTTGACGTTCTTTTCGATGGATTTGAAAGCCTTTTCGATTTCTGCACCATCGGGAGCGGGAAATAGATCGTTCAGGCTCCAACGGTGTTGTGTGTAAGAGGTGGGTTTCATTGAGAATCCTTATTGTGTATAGGGGATGACATGTGTCGTAATTGCTGGCGAAGCTCATCGATGAGATGCAATGTGCCGTTCTCTTTTTCCCGGTAGTACCACACCTGCCAGCCATTGCACGGCCCGGGATGGATCAGTCGGGCGATTTGGTGAATCGAGCCGTATTGACCATTATAATCCAGGCGACCGTCGACCTGCAGCGTAGCGATAACCTTTTCATTGGCCTCGAAATAGAGCTGTTCGCCCGGCTGCAGTAAGCCAATCTCCAGGAGAGAGCCAAAGGGGATGCGCGGCTCGCGGCGATGATCTTCCGTGATGTGTAAAGCATTTTCCGGCAAAGACTCGATGGCTGCAATGCGTTCACGAGCCAACCGAATGTAGTCTGGGTCGCGCTCGATACCCAGCCAGTGCCGTCCCAGCCGTTTGCAAATCACGCCGGTCGTGCCGCTGCCAAAGAAGGGATCGAGCACCATATCGCCCGGGTTGCTGCTGGCTAACACCACGCGATAAAGCAACGCCTCGGGTTTTTGCGTGGAATGTGCCTTGCCGCCGTTGCTTTTCAAGCGTTCTCCGCCCCGGCAAATGGGCAGATACCAATCGGAACGCATCTGCAGGTCTTCATTGAGCGCCTTCATGGCATGATGGTTAAAAGTGTAGGAAGCGCCGCGTTCCTTCTGCGCCCAGATCAACGTTTCGTGAGCGTTGGTAAAGCGCACACCGCGAAAGTTGGGCATGGGGTTGGTCTTGATCCACACGATGTCGTTCAACAGCCAAAAGCCCAGGTCTTGCAAGATGGCGCCCACACGGAAAATGTTGTGATACGAGCCGATCACCCACAACGTTCCGTCGGGCTTGAGCACACGTCGGCAGGCTTTCAACCAGGCCTCGGTAAAAGCGTCGTACTCTTTGAAATCAGGGAACTGATCCCAGGCATCGTTCACTGCATCCACCTTGGTCAGGTTCGGACGCCACAATTCCTGGCGAAGCTGCAGGTTGTAGGGCGGATCGGCGAAGATCAGGTCGATGGAGGACTCGGGCAGTGTGCCCAGCGCTTCGACGCAATCACCGCAGAGGATGCGATCCGGGACAAGGTTGGGTTCTGTGTGGGTCGATTTCATGATTCAATTGTACATGGGTTTGATACCCATTCAAAGACATTGTCGTAGGGGCGAACCTCACCGGAAAAAGCCGCGGATTTTCGTACGGGCGACCCGACGGCCTGCCCTGTAAAAGGATTCTCCCTACCTATGGGCTAAAACGGCGCCAAGCTCTTTAAGCAATTTCGGATACAGCACTGGATTCGCCCCAGCTAGCGAATAAGGTGGCTTGAAATACTCAGGACTGCCTTCGAGGTCGGTGACCCGAATTCCGGCTTCCTCGGCGATAACAACGCCGGCCGCAATATCCCAGGGCTTGAGGCCGCGCTCCCAATAGCCGTCGAAGCGCCCACAGGCCGTGTAGCACAAATCCAGCGCCGCCGAGCCACAACGCCGTACGCCCTGGGTCAGCCGCACCATGTGGTCGAAGCTGCGCATGTTCTGCTCGAAGGCTTCGGTTTGTTCGTAAGGAAAGCCGGTAACCAGCAAGCTTTGGAGCAGCTCTGTTGCCTCTGAAGCATGGATACGCTTGCGGTTTAGCCAGGCGCCCTCGCCGCGTTGAGCGCTGAAACACTCCCGTCGCACCGGTTCATACACCACGCCCAGCGTGGGACGTCCATCCACGGCATAGCCGATGGAGACATTAAAGTAAGGCACACCATGGGCATAGTTGGTGGTGCCGTCCAACGGGTCGATGTACCAGCAGCGGCCGCCGTCGCCGCCCAGGTCGCCGCTTTCCTCGGAAATAATCCTGTCTTTGGGAAAACTGTTGTGAATTTTTTCGATCAATAATTTTTCAGAGCGTCCGTCCATCTCGGTCACCAAGTCGATCGCTCCCTTGTGTCGGATTTCGTGTTTGTGATTGAGACCCTGCCGCAGCAATTTGCCTGCTTCCAGTGCCCAGCCTTTCACTTCCTCCAATGTGGGTTCCATTAAATTTCCTTTCACATTATATAATGGGTGATTGTAATCGAAATCGGGCTTGCAATTAATTGTGAACATATTTATAATAAATGTACTTTTGTTCAATTCAAAAGGATGCGCGTATGCCCAGAAAACCTAAGACTGCCCTGACCTCACTCGAAAACGACCAGGAGACCCAGATCCATACTTGCTGGCTGTATTTCGTGCAGGGGCTCACCCAACAGGAAGTTGCCGCCCAGTTGGGGTTATCACGGGTGAAAGTGACCCGCCTCTTGCAGCAGGCACGCGCCAACGGGTTGGTCACCATCACTATCAACAGCCCAACCACGTTGCACTATGAGCTTCAGGATCGACTCTGTAAGCGCTATGCGTTACAGAATGTGGCCATCACCATTACTCCCGAAGGACGCGACCAGCTTATCCCGGTGTTGGCGAATGCAGCGGCCAATTTCCTGGCAAACCGCCTGCGCAGCGGCATGTCGGTGGGCATTGGCAACGGCCGCACGATCTCACTCATGCCGCAGTTTTTCCAGGTACCCCGTGATGTGGACAGCACGTTTGTCGAGCTTACCGGCGGCCCCCCGGCTTTCTACCTGGGCACAGTCTCCAGTGACGTCTCATTCCGCATGGCGGCCAAAGCCGGCGGGCAAGCGGTGCACATCAACACGCCCTATTTCGTCGAAAACAGTGAAGCCCGTGACATCCTGCTGCACGACCCGGCCATCGAACAGGTGATGAGCATGGCGCGCCGTTGCGATATGGCTTTCTTGAGCGTTGGCAGCTTTGATTCTTCGAACATCATGGTGCAATATGGCATCCTCAGCAAGACTGAGGCGGCCAAACTGGTCAATAAGGGCGCAGCCGGCGATTTGCTGGGCCGCCTGATCGACCCGCAAGGCAACGAGATGCTTTACTCCTTGAGTGATCGCATCATCGGTTTGACGTTGGATGACCTGCGAGCCTTACCGTGTTGCGTTTTGGTGGCCGGTGGCAAAGAGAAAGTGAATGCCATCCTGGCCGCGCTGCGCGGCGGTTATGTGAAAATCCTGGTCACCGATGTGGAGACGGCAAAGAAACTGGCGGAGGGCTAACCCCTCTGCCTTTTTATTTATATGTATTACATCCTTGAGGTCAAATTTGACTCCATGGATAACAGCCTGAGAAAGGAGCTTGATAACGCATGGAAGCAACGTATTTGATGGGATTGGATGTGGGCGGAAGGAGCGGCCGCTGCATATTGCTGGACGTCAATAGCGGCAAGGTGTTCGCGGCCAACCGCTGCTGGGAACCGCACGTCGCCCCCGGTTCAGGCGGCTTTGGATATGAGATTGATACGGCGAAATATAAGGTGCTGCTGGCAGAAGCCGTCCGCGAGGCGTTGGGCAAGGCCGGCGCTGCCCCCCAACAAATAGTTGGAATTGCGGTAGTTTCTGCCCGTCATTCATCGGTGCTGATCAGCAAGGACGGCAAGGAGCTGGCAGCCTATCCGAACAAGGACGGGCGTGCTGCAGCCGAATGCATGACTCAAGCAGATGAGCTAGGTGCCGAATTGAACGAACGCACCGGGCATTTCCCCATGCCGATCTTCACTGCGGCCCGCTTGCAATGGCTCAAGAATTCTGTGCCCGAGTTGTATTCTCAGATTAAGGTGGTGCTAAGTCTCAGTGACTGGATCGCCTACGTTTTGACGGGAAAGGCAGCCACCGACCCCACCCAGGCCGGAGAGACTTGCTTGCTGGATCTCAAGACGCGCAAATGGGCACCGGACCTGTTGAAAAAGATGGATATTTCCTCGGATTTGCTGCCGCCCGTGAAAGAACCCGGCAGCAAGCTGGGCACACTCACCAGGGAGGCGGCTGAACTGTTGGGCCTGGTGGAAGGCATCCCGGTAGCCGTGGGCGGTGCCGATACACAATTGGGATTGCTGGCCATGGGTGCGGTGAAACCCGGCGATTTGGGCATTGTGGCCGGGAGCACCACGCCGTTGCAAATGGTGGTCGATAAACCGCTCGTCGATTCAAGTCTTCACATTTGGAGCGGGCAATATGTTCTGCCCGGCACCTGGGTGCTGGAAAGCAACGCCGGAGCCATGGGCGAAGCCCTGGATTGGTTCTCCGGTGTGCTCTACCCCGAATCCCCAGACCCGGTCGCAAAGCTGATCGCCCAGGCCGGCAAAGCCAAGCCCGGCGCAGGCGGCTTGCTCTCCACCTTTGGGTCGCAAATCATGAATGCCAGCATGATGTCGATGCCGGTGGGCAATTTGGCCCTCTCCAACTTCATCGCCGGCGGTGGCTCTACCCGCCGCGCCAATATCACCCGAGCCATCCTGGAAGGGTTGGCGTATTCCGTGAAAGCTAACGCCGAGCAGATCCTCACCACGGCGCAAGGGATTACGCCCAATTACTTCATGACCGGTGGAATGAGCCGCAGTGACGTTTGGGACCAGATGGTCAGCGACGTGCTCAACCAGCCGGTGAAAGTTGCAAAACTACATGAAGCCAGCGGGCTGGGCGCAGTCGTTTGCGCCGGTGTTGCCGCAGGCGCTTTCAAAGACCTGAAGGCCGGCGCTGACAAAGTAGCACAGATGCAGGCCTATCAGCCTCAAACGCTGCCCGCCAGCGTGTACGCCACCAACTATGGTGAGTGGAAACGTCGGCTGGAGACCAGCGTCGAATCCGATGCCATCGCCGGGGGACTTATCATGCAGGGCATCCTGGACGAATCCGGCGAGCAAGGCACCACGGCAGCCGCCGCGCCCAAACTGAACACACTGGTAACTGCTCAAATGGACGAGACCAGCCTGGCACGGCTGCGGGAGCTGGGCGATGTGACTTATGCCAGCTACCGCGAGTCCAATAACATGCTGACCGGTGACGACCTGGTACAGGCGCTCAAAGGTTACAACGTCTTCATTACCGAGATCGACATTGTCGATGTGGATGCGCTCAAACAACTGCCGGATCTGAAAGTGGTCGCCACTTGCCGTGGCAATCCGGTCAACATCGATATTCCGGTCTGCACCGCTTTCGGCGTGCCGGTTCTGAATGCGCCTGGCCGCAATGCCGATGCCGTGGCCGACCTGGCATTGGCGTTCATGCTAATGCTGTCACGCAAGCTGGCGCCCGCCATCAATTTCTTGCACGAGCCCGGCTCTGAGGCCGGTGACATGGGCCGCATGGGCCAGGCTTTCAGCGAATTCTTCGGCAACGAATTGTGGAAACGCACTGTAGGCCTGGTCGGTTTGGGGGCTGTCGGACGTGGTGTGGCCAAGCGCTTGAACGCCTTTGGCGCCCGCGTGCTGGTCTTCGACCCTTATCTTTCCCCCAACGATGTCCGTTTGTTGGATGCCGAGCCGGCGTCGCTGGATGACTTGCTGGCCCAAAGCGACATTGTCAGCCTGCATGCGGCTGTGACCGACGAGACGCGCGGTATGATCGGCGCGGCGCAATTCGCCAAGATGAAACCCGGCGCATACTTCGTCAACACTGCCCGTGCTGCTCTGTTGGATGAGCCTGCCTTGATCGAAGCCCTGCGTTCCGGCCACCTGGGTGGCGCAGCGCTGGATGTCTTTGTTGCAGAACCGCCCGGCGCCGATGATCCTTTGCTGGCCCTACCGAATGTCATTGCCACGCCCCACATCGGTGGTAACACCAGCGAAGTGGCTGCCCACCAAGGGCAGATCATTGCCGATGACCTGCAGCGCATGCTCAACGGCCAGGAACCGCGCGCTGCACTGAACAAGGCAGCCCTGGAGGGCTTCTCCTGGACCGGCGCCCATCGCCAGCCCAGTGCCGAAGAACTGGCCAAGCTTGCCTCCACCGGCGGCCCGGCCGTCAGTGATTTGCAAAAGAACATTGCCGCGGCACCTGCCGTCGCATCCGTACCTGTTACATCTGAAGGGAGTACACCTGAAATGACTTCACAACCTGCTGTTAGCGCCGCATCGCTCAAAGAGCAGATGGACAAGATATTGAATCTGTTCATCCAGAAAGCCACTGCCGATGCGGCGTTCCAACAATTCGCTGCCAAGAATACCGTCACCATGCATTTCACCATGACCGACCTTGGCACCCAATTCTACCTGACCTTCGGCGACGGCAAAGTCACCGGCGCGGTGGGCGCCCCAGCTCAAGAAGCCCCGGTGCGCTTGAAAGCCAAAGCCGAGGTGCTGGACGGCATTTTCACCGGCGCCATCAACGGCAACAAAGCGGCCATGAGCGGCAAGCTTAACTTTGGCGGTGAAGTCCGCCTGGCCATGGGCTTTATGAAGATCCAGAACGATATGACCCGGCTCTATTCCCAGGCGCGCCAGGAAGCCGGCGGCATTGATCTGACCGGCGCTGTGGCCGTCGCTCCGGTTGCACCCCAAGCAGTTACCGTAGTGGCTGCACCCGTTGCCCAACCCGCAGCAGCAGGCGGTGCCCCATCGAAGGCGCAGATGGAAAAGATCCTGGCCGTCTTCGTCGATAAAGCGATCAAAGACGCTGCTTTCATCAAGTTCGCTGAAAAGAACAAGGTCACCATGCACTTCACCATGACCGACCTTGGCACCCAATTCTATCTAACCTTTGGTGATGGCAAGGTCACCGGCGCGGTGGGCGCCCCTGCCCAAGAAGCCCCGGTGCGCTTGAAAGCCAAGGCCGAGGTGCTGGATGGCATCTTCACCGGCGCCATCAATGGCAATAAGGCGGCCATGAGCGGCAAGCTCAACTTCGGCGGCGAAGTCAAGCTGGCGATGGGCTTCATGAAGATCCAAAATGACATGACCCGGCTCTATACCCAGGCGCGCCAGGAAGCCGGCGGCATCGATTTCAACGCCGTCGCTGTGCCTGTTTCGGCAGCCGTCCCGGCCGCTGTGCAGGCTGCACCGACCTATGTGGCCCCTGTGCCGACCGTGCGTCCTGATGATCCCCGTTACGACCTGGTGGAAATGGTCAAAGAGCTGTACGCGGCGCAATGCATTACCGCCACCGGTGGCAACATCAGCGTGCGCGTTCCCGGCACATCCGACCAGGCCTTCATCACCCCAGCCCACCTGTTCAAAGGTGACCTGCGCCCGGAGATGATGGTGCGCATCGACATGGAAGGCAACGGGCTCGACCCGGATTCGCTCTCACCTTCCAGCGAATGGGGCGTCCATTGCGCCATCTACAAGAACCGCCCGGATATAGAAGCCGTCATTCATGCGCACTCGCCCTGGTTCACCATCCTGATGCTGAACGAGTTCCCCTTCCTGCCCATCTCGACCGAGGCAGCCTTCTTCGGCAAGATCCCGGTGGTGCCGTTCATGATGCCGGGCAGCCGCGAGCTGGCAAATGCCGTGGGCGATGCCGTCGGCAAAGGCTCGGTGGTGTTCATGCAGAACCACGGCGTAGTGGTGGCAGGCGCCACCCTGCGCGGGGCCTCCAACAGCCTGGAAGCCCTGGAACGCACCGCCATGGTGACCCTGTGGAGTTACGCGGCCGGTGGGAAGCCCAAGCTGCTGCCCAAGGACATCGTCGATATGCTGGGCGAAATGGAAGGTATGGTTGCTTAGCCTGCCAAATATCAAGTCGAAAATTCTCACTAACTCAAAAAAGGACCGCGGGAAACCCCGCGGTCCTTCGATATCTTTTCGATGTTCACTTCTTTTCCCGCATCTTGTTCAATGCGTCGATTTCCGACTGGACCTCGTCGCGTTCCCGAAGCGCCCGCAGTAACAATTCCTCGTAGGCTTCCTTTTGGCTTTCCGGCAAATTCATTAGCAGCCGCTGTGTCCGTGTGATTTGAGTGCTTTTATGGCACAGCTTGTTATCCAGACGGTTCATGTAGCCGCTGTAAAAAGTTTCCTCGTTCATGGCGCTCAATTTTTTGTTGGCGCCTTCGCTGAGGGCATTGGCAATGGTGCGCAGGAAGATCTCGGTGTCGATCGGTTTTTCGATGAAGCACACCCCACCCAGGCTGAGGGCGAACGTCTTGTCCTCGGGTGTGATGTAAGTGGCCGAGATGAAGATGATCGGGATTTGGCGCGTTTGGGCTTTGCGGCGCAGCCGGAAGGCCAGGGTGAACCCATCCACGCGCGGCATCAGCAAGTCGGTGATGACCAAGGCAGGTTGTTCGCGGGCGATCTGTTCCAGCGCTTCCTGTCCGTCGGCGGCCGTCACCACCCGGTAGCCCTTGAAGCGCAGAGTTACTTCCAACAGCTCACGCACATTGGGGATGTCTTCCACTACCAGGATGAGACCTGCCGCAGGATTCATAGGTCTATTGTAGCGGCTTCAAACAAATGAGGCAAGCAAATGTGAAACAAAGGTGCACGAATGATTTTTTGGGGAAAGGAAACGTTCTGCTGGCGATTAGCGTTTGCCGTCGAATTCGGCCTCCAACTGCTCGTAGAAAGCCTTGAGGAATGCCAGGCGCTCTTCGGCGATGGCCAGTCCCGTGGATGTGAACATGCGGTCTTTCACCTTCACCAGCTTGAACAGGTATTCATGGTACGAGCTGTGCGGCTCGCCGGGCTCTTTTTCGCCGGTTTGGAGGAACTTTTCCGAGGGATGGGCAAAGATGGGCTGCTTGCGGATGGCGGCATAGGCAATGGTGCGCGCGGCGCCGATGGCCCCCAACACGTCCAGCTTGTCGGCATCGAAGAGCACCTTGGCTTCCAGCGTCTTGGGATGCTCACCGTCACTGCGGAAGCGATGGGCGCGGATGCAATGCTGCACGGCGGCAATGCGCTCTTCCGGCCAACCTTCTTCTCGCAACACCTTGCCGGCGAATTCGGCCGATTCGTGGTGGTGGCTCTTGCGCGATTCCCCGCCGGGGGCGCTGCCTTCCACGTCGTGCAACAGCGCGGCGGCCTTCACGATCTCCAGATCGGCGCCTTCCGCTTTGCCGATGCGTTCGGCCATGCGCATCACGCGCACGATGTGCGAAAAATCGTGTACCGGATCGTCATCTGTGTACCAGGCACGAGCTTGTTCGACTGTGGGCATAGTTCTCCAATCAGTTAGACGATGATAAAACGAGCTTGGATTCTACGATGCTTACAATTTGAATTCCTTGCCCTTTTTGATCACGCGTTGCACCAGATTGCTGCCGAAGCGATACCCCAGGTGGCGATAATCAGGCACCGACAGAATGATCAGGTCAGCTTGTTTGCCGGGCGTGATCGACCCGATGCGGTCGGCGCGTTGGATGGCCGCCGCAGCGTTGATGGTGGCAGCCGCGATGGCCTGCGCCGGGGTAAGCTTGAGGTAACGGCAGGCTAGGGCGATGACGAACTGCATGCTCTCGCACCAGGCCGTGCCGGGGTTGATGTCCGAGGCGATGGCCAGCAGCCCCCCCGCTTTGAGGATTGCCTGCGCCGGCGTGTAATGCGATTCGGCCAGGCCGAACGGCGTGCAGGGCAGTGCTACGGCGACCGTGTCGCTCTGTGCCAATCGTTTGATGTCGTCACCGGAAGTCTTGACCAGGTGGTCGGCGGAGGTGGCGCCCAGCTCGGCTGCCAGGCTGGCTCCGCCCAGGTTTTCGAATTCGTCGGCATGGACTTTCAATGGAAATCCCAGATTTTTGGCCGTTTCCAGGATGCGGCGGGTCTGTTCGAGGGAGAAGACGCCTGCTTCGCAAAACACATCCACGAAGGGCAGCGGCCGCCCGGAAGCATTCTCTTGCCACCAGGCCTTGACTGCCGGCAGCATGGGGTCACAAATATGGGTGGTGTAGCCTTCCGGATCCTCTTTGTATTCGGGTGCAATGGCGTGCGCACCCAAAAACGTCGGGCTGATCTCCAACGGGCCTTCGGCATCCAGCTCCAGCAAAGCGGAGAGCTGGGCGATCTCGGCTTGCGTTTCCAGGCCATAACCGCTCTTGGCCTCGGCCGTGGTGGTGCCGTGGCGGAACATACTCATCGCCCGGCTACGTGTCTGTGTCAGCAATTCAGAGGGAGCGGCGGCGCGCGTCTGGCTTACCGTGGAGGCAATCCCTCCGCCGGCGGCCATGATTTCCATGTAGCTCTTGCCTTGCAGCCGCATCTCAAACTCGGCCGCCCGGTCGCCCGCCCAGACCAAATGGGTGTGGGGATCCACAAAGCCTGGCAGCACCACCTTGCCGCCTGCATTCAGGCGCGGCTCGTTGGGTGACACTTTGCGCTCCAGGTCATCCGCTTTTCCCACGGCTTCGATCAGACCGTTCCGCACCAGCACAGCGCCATCCTCGATAAAGTTCAGCGTACCCAGCTCGCTGCCGCGTTGGGGGTTGGGAGTCAGGGTCAGCAATTGGGAAATGTTGTGGATTAGCATAAGGAATGAGACCTGCCCGCCAGAAATCGAATCCCGTATCCGATTATAGCATAGTGAATTAAAGCGGGGTTTCAGCTCTTTTTCACGAAGATGCATTGGTGACCCAACGGCAAATCATCGGGCGCACCGAAAATGGCACAGATCTCAGCCGCCTTGTCCCTCCTTCTTCGACCCGATCGGGACTTTCTCGAAAGCTGCGGCGTTCATCGCCGATGAAAAGTGGTCGCTAGCGTTGAATGGGGACGAGTTCCATCTGAGGCGACATGGCGTTGTAATGTTCCAACATGCGGCGCATGCGCGGGCGGTTGTAGCGCTGGGCGACGATGGGGACGATATTGTTCAAGATAGCATACATGATCATCAGCACATTCGTCGAAACGCCATTCCACAAAAAGAAGAATGCCCCCGGGATCATCATCATCCAGTGACAGAACTCCGCCCGGCAGCTCTCGACCAGCCATCGGCGCAGATATTCCACTTTGTAGGTAGGCAGACGCCGGATGGAAAAGGTGTTGGGATAGAGGGCGCTGCCATCCGGGATCAGCTTCTTCCAGGTGCGCACGCGAAAGAATTTCTCGTAAATCTTCCCGCCTTTTTCCCATGAGAAACTTTTATAAAAGCGTTTGTTGGGATCAAAGTGGTCGTGTGGGATACGGGAACTGAGGTAACCGATGCCTAAATGGAACAAGACCCAGGCCAGAACATCCAGGATAATTGTGCAGCGTATATCCAAATACAAGACTCTCATGTGATCACTTCCGACACTTGCAATATAGAGTTGCGCGAATGCGTAGGAGTTTGACGATTTGAAAAAGCAACGATGACTATACCACCAAGTCTCTGAAATGATCAGAGACGAATGATAGTAACAGATCGAACTTTATGTTATTTACTGGATGGATCGGACGGGGTCAATTTCACGCCCAACAACAGCAGCACTGAAATGATGTTGAGCACTGCTGCCACTGCTCCGTTGACCAGGAAACCATGTGCAAAGAAGCCGGGGGCAATCAGCGAGCCCACGGCGCGGCCCAGCGAGAGCACAGCGATGAATACTGCCAGCATGGTGGCCCGGGCTGCCGGTAGCACCTCGGAGACCAGCGGCCAAACCGAGGTGACCCCAAATTCGAACGTCAGGTAGAAAAGGAACAACCAGGCAATTGCTCCCACCAGCGACGTGCCCAGCAACGGCAGGCTGAACACCACCAGGCAGTTGGCCGCCAGACCGGTCACCACCGAGCGTTCCTTACCCAGTCGGTCCACCAGCAGGGTGGCAAGCCCTTCCCCGCTCAGCTCGGAGACGCCGATCACCATGGAGGCTGCGCCCAAGGCGGCGATTTGCAAATTGTAGGAATCCTCGATCCACGCCCCAAAGACCACGTTGACCACTTCATTCGCCACCAGCATGGCCAGGCCGGAGCCGAGCATGAACAGAGCGTTGCGGGCAGTGAACACCTGGCGCAGGCCTAGATATAAATTTACCTTGGGCGCTTCGGTCGAAATACTCTCTGCCGGCACTTGCCAGAGGATGACCAGCATGGCCAGCAAGCTCAGACCCGTCAAAATAGCAAACGGCGTATGCCAGTTCGTTGCCGGGATGATCACGCCGAATAATGGGATGAGAAGGATGAAGCTGAGCGCCCAGCTCATTTCCGTGACGCCCAAGACCACGCCGCGTCGGTTATAAGGCGTCCGATCACTGAGATAGGCCTGCATGGCGGGCAGGAACACATTGTTCCCCAGGATGGCCAGCGTGAAGGCTAACATAAACGTCCAATAATTCGGGAAAAGCGACACCAGGGCAGTGCCCAGCGTGAAAATGCCCAGTCCCAACAACATACCCGTACGACGGCCATAGCGGTCAGCCACCGGTGCAATGAAGGGTCCCAGCGCGCTGGTTGCCATCGATAATGAAATGACCCGGGTAATATCGGCCAACCCCACCTGCATGCCGCTGCTCAACACGGTCAGGAAAGGGTAGACGAGGCGGTTGGCGGCATTGAACACCAACCGGATGCTGGTGAACATTCCCACTTTGGTCTTCACGGAGGGTGAAATGTTGGAATGAGTGGTATCGACGTTGGCTTCGTTCATAGGGTTTCATTATACAAGAAAATCCCCTCCGGTTTTGGGGAGGGGATGAATGTCTCGACAGAGAGCAAGGTCAATCGATCGTGTGCTGCGGGCGTTCGGGCAGATTGTAAAAATAAACGGTGCGCGAGTCGTAATGATGCACGCGGTTGATGTGCACCAGCCAATCGAGCTCTTCGTCGGTGGGATGATGGCTGATGTCGCTTTCTTTCACCTTGATAAATTCACCGCTTTGCACATCTTGGAAGAGGTTGTCACCCCAATCGATGACATAGGAACCATCTCGGGTGATGACCACCCACATCCGGTTGACTGGCGTTCCAGCGGGCATGGAGCTGCTCCCTTTATTTTACTCGACTCAAGCAACAGAGAGGACTTTTCTGGTCCCGGTGAATTGCGAGAAATAGGTCTTGCGCAGTTTTTCGACCAACTCGGCTTGCGTTCCACACCACAGCTCGCGAATGGGGCAATCCTCGCCGAACGGACAAGCAGCAGCGGTGTAGGTGCATTCATTGAGCGAAATAGGGCCATCGATGGCTTCCACCACTTCCAGAATGGAGACCTCTTCCGGCGGCCGTGCCAGCGAGACACCCCCGCGTGCTCCCCGCGAGGTGTGAATAAGGCCCGCAATGGAAAGCTGAGAGATGATCTTGGCCAAGAAGGAGGGTGGAATGTTCTGTTCTTCGGCAATCTGCGATGTGGCCGCGCGCTGGGTGGGTTCCAGTCGTGCCAAGTAGAGCATGGCCCGCAGTGCGTAATCGGCCTGACGCGTGATTTGCATGGTAAATCTTCCTCTTTTGGTAATAAGGGTAAAAATACTCTTTATTCTACCAAGTTTATGCTAACCCTCCCCACGGGGCAAGTGACAGAGGTCATCCCTCCAAGATGACCTTTTCCTATTATATACTTATTTTATGATA
>Ga0335069_10006970_pt1 | contig 16353 bp, 12 predicted proteins | sample Lox_Sample_11_FD_206714 | JGI IMG/M metagenome (GOLD analysis project Ga0335069, IMG submission 206714) | Soil microbial communities from Loxahatchee National Wildlife Refuge, Florida, United States - Lox_Sample_1.1 | ecosystem: Environmental > Terrestrial > Soil > Wetlands | place: USA...
GGTCACCTTCCGCTATGCGGCCATGGTGACCAATCTGCAGATGAGCTTTGCGCAGGCCTCGTGGCTGCGCGTGGTGCAGATGCTGCCGCTACCGTTCTGCTTCATCTCCATCACCAATGCCGCGTATGTGGGCATGCCCAAGGAGGAGAGCAACCAGGTGGCGGGCCTGATCAACTTCGCGCGTAACATCGGCGGCAGCATCCTCATCGCGGTTACCGATGCGCAGGTGACCAGCCGCGCCTTGTGGCATCAGCAGCATCTGCAATCCTTCATGCAGCCCGGACTGCCGGGGTACAACTCGCATCTGAACGCGCTGAACGGAGTCCTGGGCGAGAACGCCGGCTCGGCCAACAGCGCGGGCATGGCCTTGGGCTCCCTCTACAACCAGCTCAACCAGCAGGCGCAGATGCAGGGGTACCAGGATGTCTACATGGAGCTGTCGTGGATGTCGGTGATCCTGATTGCGCTTGCCTTCCTGCTCAACAAGAACCGGCCCGGACAGGGACCGGGTGCGGCAGCGATGCACTGAGGCAAGGGTGGGGCGGGCGATGCACGACGCCTTGCGGTCGAGAAGGACTTTCTCTCCAAAAGCGAAAACGCCAGCGGCCTCGCGGCCTCTGGCGTTTTCCGGGTGCCTCATAACTCTTCGGACCAATCACCTGTCCGGCGAAGCGTTCCGATGAATCTTCAGCTGAACTGAATCCCGTTTCCCTGCCGCTGGTGAGCTTCCGCTTTCCGTCGAAGATCGCGTGCGGCGAACCGTCCACAATCTCCGCCTTCCCACGGATGCCCGCACATACGGCGAGCAGACTCTGCAACCTCACTTTTGTCCTGCGCCCTGTCGCGAACCACGGCCGTGGTTCATGACTGCGCGCCCGACTCAGGTGCGGGTTACAGGTTCTGCCGAGTCGTAGCACCACTTTCAATCATCGCCGGAGGACTGCCTTTCAACAGTCCTCCGGCGTGTTCTGAATGCCGTGCCTTCGGCTCAGCCGGATCCGCGATCCCCAACGTTGTTCGACGACCGTCCTCGGCCGAGGATGCAATCAGCGACTTCCATTGAGGGCTGCGTTTCCTCACGGGCTAGTGTTTCCGCAGCCAGCTTCTTCGCGGTTCCGGCATCAGCGGCAAGCCGCCGACACGTTCCCCGCATTTCCACTGGCTGTTTCCGCACCGCCCAAGGGAGACGAAACCCAGACACTAACCGAACTTTGCATCGTCCTGCGTTGCCGGGGATGAGTTCCTGATCTCTTTCGAATCTCGCCTCCCGGCGGCTTGCGCGCACCGGGATACAATTTCCGACCTTGATCAGTCCTTCATCTTCCTGCGCGAGCAGGAAATGTTTGTTTCCGATTCGTTACTGGGCTACCAACTGACGGGACTATGCGCTTTATCAATCTGTGAATGCAAGTGCAAAAAGTGATTAAAACTGTGGATATCACCAGGAGTAGTGCAATCAGGCGACAATTCTGTCCTGGAGCTATAAAAGGCGCTGCTGCTGCAGCGAAACTGGTGCAGCCAAGATAGGCTGGCACTTATCCCTGGTTCGGAGAGGCGACTTATCGAGGAGTATGGAGCCATCCGCGCAGAAGGAAATACTCGTTGATCGGCTGGTCGTCCCGGATGGCCGGCGTGTCGGGATCGGCGGCAACGATCTTGTCTAACGACAGTTCATGGGAAAGCACCTGGTCGAATTGGTCCCGGGGCGTTGTGCGCGGGCCCCATTCCACCAAGTCGGAGGCTGCGGCAGCCGGCATGCGCGCCGCGAGATCCGATGCGGCGATCGTGGGGATGGGGTCCATGCTGGCCAGGAAGTGGATGCCCTTGCCGTCGTAGGACGGATATGCGCGCACGTAGGGGAAGGACTGCATGAGGGCCTTGGCAACGGCTACCGTGGTGGCAGAGTCGCTCGCTGCCTCCCATTTTGGATACCATGCCTGGAAGATCCCGCCCTTGCGCAGATGCCTTTTCACGACGTCATAGAACTCGCGCGAATACAGCAGGCTGGAGCCTGGCGCCTCCGGCGGTGGCGGGGGATCCGTGACGATGACGTCGTACGTTTCCGCGGAGCTGTCGAGGAAGCGCCGGCCATCATCGACGACGATGTGCGCCAGCGGGGAGGCGGCCAGCTTCTCTGCGTCGGCGTGGAAATAACCGAACAGCGAGGGGACGCTGGGCACCAATTCGACAGCGGTGGTGGGAATGCCCCAGGAGAGCATGGAGCGGAAGCTGGTACCCATTCCAAAACAGATGACGAGGCCGTTGCGGGGAGGAGCCGGCAACAGAGCGAGCGGCAGGTGAACGATGTATTTGGTGATGGGGGTCAGCGAAGTCATGCCCACGCCGTTTACAAGGAGCCTCTTGTGCAGGCCGTTGCCGGTGGCAATGACGCTGGCGGTGTAGTCGCGGCGCACCTCGCGCGCGGGGAATGCGGCTTCAAAATCGTGGCTGATCGTGAAGAGCACGACTGCAGTAACGATGGCAGCAGCAAACCCGAGCTTTGGTTTGAGGGCGGATTGGGATCGCGCTGGCTGCGAGGACTTGCCAAAGATCGCGAGGGCGGCGATCGCAAACAAGGGGATCGAGAGAACCAGGATGGACCAGCGTTCGCCCAGCCATGGCAGCAGCCAGAATCCCGCGACGAGCGGCCCGGCAATGGATCCCACGATATTGACGGCGTAGGCCGATCCGGCTCGATCGGGATCGCCTGCCGACCAGCGATCCACCAGCAACGGGGTGAGAAAACCGGCAAGAGCGCAGAAGAGCATGATGGAGGCCAGGCGAACGATACCGATGCCAAGGACGCCGAGGGGGAGTTGCGGATCGGCCGCAACCAGCGGGAGCATCGCGGACAGCGCCAGAACGCTCCACGCCCACCCGCTTTCTTCGGGGTTGCGCGTGCGTGCGCCGGAGCGATAGTCCCGCGATCCCAGGAGCGTGGCCAGCAGATACACCGCGAGGATTCCCGCGAAGCAATAGACGACATTGCCGAGGTAGGGCGTTAACTGGCGGATCCACACCACCTCCATCCCCATGCTGATCAGCCCGGTGGTGAAGAGGAAAATCGGAATCATGGTCCGCGGCAACCCGTACAGACTCAGTCGCGGAGCGGTTGCGGAGCGGGTGATCTCAGTCGCCGGAGACGAGATCACCCGGGAGCACAAGGCGAAGGCCATGATTGCCAGGGAGGCATTCAGAACGCCCGCCACATAGAGCGTCCCCTGGAATCCCAGGAACTCGATGGACAGGAACGCGGAACCGAGAGTGCCGAGGAGCGCGCCAAGAACGTTGGCGACATACAGGTAACTGAAAGACCGCTCCGAATTTGACGCGGCTGTCTGTCGAATGACCGCCATCAGCAACGGGAATGTCGCTCCCATACAGGTGCACCAGGGCACAAGCGTGATGGCGATAAGAACGCCTGCCAGCAGGTAATAGCCGGAGGTTTGCCAGGTTCCCAGCCCTCCCATGTGTTGCAGGAGGAGGCGTCCGAGCTTGAGTTCGAAGGGAACCGCGATCGACGAGACTCCGACCAGCAGCTCGGCAATGGAATAGAGACGCAGCACCTGCCGGCCTTCAGAGGCGCGCAAGCGGCCCATCGCTTTGCCCGCGCCCCACGAGCCCAACCCCAGGCCGGCCATGAACATGGAAATGACGATGGAAGCAAGAGCCGTGGTGACGCCGAAACTGGCCATCGCCAATCGAAGCCAGACCACTTCGTAGATCAGGCCGCAACACCCGGAAACGACGAAGAAACCGAAGTACCAACTCAACCCGGAGCCCGTATGATTCAGTTCCTGGGAAGTGGACTTGCCCTGTATAGACAATGAACCCATGGATTCTCACTTCCGGCGAGCGATAGTCAAGGACGAATGGAGGATCGCTATCAATGTACACCAACTCGCTCAGCGCCGCGGCTGGCGATCAGGCTTCCAGAGGAAGGTACAGGCGGTAGTGTTCGTCGCCGATGGCCGGGAAAGGACGCAGGGTGAGCGTCCCGGTAGCGGTCCTGGCCTGCCAGTCGCTCGATCCCTGGGCTACTTGCACAATGCCCAGCAGATCCTTCCTGCGCAGTTCCGCGGGAACGGGGCCGACACTGAAAAGCGCCAGCGGTCCGCGGACCGGGGCGAGCAGGTTTGGATGCTGCGGGTCGACGACTTCGAGCGTCGTGGGCATGTCGAACTCGACTTCGACGCGGTCGCCGTTCGACCAGGTGCGCTGCAGGGTGGCGAAACGGCCAGGCTCGGGGCCGGAGAGGAAGCGCTTGCCGTTGACGGCGATGGTGCTGTTCGGTCCGGCCCAGGCGGGAATGCGCAGGTACACCGGGAATGCCGCGGGCACGTCCATCGCAATCTCGATGCTGGTGGCGGGGTGGTGCGGATAGCGCGTCTGCTGCGTGAGCGTCACGCGCCCATGGCTCGAATTCGGGTCGCGCCTCCAGTAGACGCGGCTGGGTACGTAGAGGTTGACGTAGATGCCGCTGCCATCGTGGAAATACGCACTGATGCCGTAGTCCGCCGTTACCTGCGAAAACGTGCCGGTGCAGCAGTGCCATTTGTAGGGGTGGTAGACCTTGGATCCGTCGTTGTTGTAGTCGGAGTAGTAGAAGCCGTGGCCGTCGGGCTGGATGGGCCTGACGCCGAGGATGCAGTTGTAGAGCACCCGCTCCATGCTGTCGCCGTAGCGGCTGTCGCGGCTGGCGCGCATGAGGTAGCGGGTGATCTTGAAGTGCGCGTAGGAGCCGCAGGGCGTCTCGAAGCTGGAGTGGGTCTTGCTGAGGCTTTCGCCGATCTCGCCGCTGCCGGGCGCGCGGAAGTTCTCGTCCGGACCCCAACCGCCGGTGGCGAAACTCTGCGTGGAGCGCAGGAAGTCGAAGCCGGTGCGCGCCGCGCGGAGATACTTCTCATCGCCCAGCACAATGTAAGCCTGCATGGCGCTGCTCATGCAGTTGACGTGGCTGTAGGCATGCTTGCCGGGGAGCACGTTTTCACCGCGGGCGAGCGGATCGAAGTACCAGTCGCTGGGCAGGAAGCGGACGGCCAGGTCGCGGTAGCGCTGTCCGGCGCCGCGCTGCCAGGCGATGAACGCGTTCTCGGCCAGCGTGTAGGGCTCGTCCCAGCAGAAGGAATCGTCGCGATGAGGCCGGGCGTACTGCGCGTCACGGGAGATGCCGCCGGGCGGCAGGTGGGCCTGCACCGAGTCGAGGGCCTTGTCGAGAACGGCGAGGGCGCCGGGAGCGCCGGTGAACTGATGTGCGTCCAGCAGGCCAATGGAAATCTTGTCGTAGGTGTAGGCGGGGAAGCGATTGTCGCGCCAGAAATCCTCAGTGATCGCTGGGCCGAAGTCGCGCACCAGGCGGTGCACCTTGTCGCGCGTGGAGGGCAGGCCGGTGGTTGCATGGTAGCGGGACAGGGCAGAGAGGTACTGGCCGAAGCTGTGGCCGGGCGCGAAACCATTGTCGCCGGGTTTGTCGAGATCGCCGAGCGGAGCCCACGAGTACCAGCCGCCCATGTCGTCGCCGGGGGCGGGAAGGCCGGAGCGCTGGCGGAAGGGCTTGAGCAGGCGGTCTTCGTCGAGAGCGGCGTAGAAGGCGTGATTGGTTTCGAACTGGTCGCGCATCGGACCGGGCAGAAGTTCCACCTCGCCATAGCCGAACTGCTGCAGGGCGGGCGGGGCGGCCAGCGGGGCTTGGGAGGCGGCGGAAAAGCCGCGGCGCTCCGCGGCTGTCAGGGCAACGGCAGCGCTACTCTTCAGAAAGGTCCGGCGGGTCTGCGGCATGGCTTGGTCTCCGCCTGCATTGTACGACCGCCGGTTTTTCTATAATGAAAGCGGTAGAGATTCGATCGGGGGAGTTGGCATGCCCGCGTATGAGTATGAGTGCCGCGACTGCGGCGGACATTTTGAACGGCGGCAGAAGATGTCGGAGCCGGAGGTTGCCGAGTGCCCGGCTTGCGGCGGCCAGGTGAAGCGGCTGATCAGCGGCGGAGCCGCGGCGATTACGCGGGGCAGCAGTTCAACAGCGGCGCCAGCATGTGGTATGGGCGCATGCGAGATGCCGGCCATGGGTTGCGGCGCGGGTTGCGGGTGCGCCCGTTGAACGCCTGAAAGACAGCGTTTTTTCGGAGCAGCGATCCTTTCCGTTTCGGCGGTTATCCGTGCGGGATGAATCCCGCCGCTCTCATGCCTGGCAATTCGAATTCCCCTGAAGGTTGAGCACACAATGGCGACGGCAGCGCAGGAACTTTCTTTCGAGCAGAAACTGGATCAGCTGGCCCGCGTGGCCATTGAAGTAGGACTCGGCCTCGCCCGCGGGCAGGAACTTGTGATGACGGCGCCGCTGGAGGCGGTCGCGCTGGCGCGGCGCATCACGGAGCAGGCGTATCGCGCCGGGGCCTCGCTGGTGACCACGCTCTACAGCGATGACGAGGCCCAACTGGCGCGCTTCCGGTATGCGCCCGACGAGGCATTCGATCGCGCCGCTCGCTGGCTCTACGACGGCATGGGCGCCGCCTATCGCAGCGGCTCGGCTCGGCTAGCGATCACCGGCGCGAGCCCGCTGCTGCTGTCGAACGAGGACCCGGACAAGGTGGGCCGCGCCAACCAGGCGGTGTCGAAGGCCTACCGGCCGGCGCTGGAGCTGATTACGCGCCACGAGATCAACTGGACGATCGTGGCCGCCGCCACTCCCGCCTGGGCGGCGACGATGTTTCCCGGCGACAGCGCGGAGATGGCGCTGGCCAAGCTATGGGAGGCAATCTTCCGCACCTCGCGCGTGCTCGGCGACGATCCCGTGGCAGCCTGGAAAGAGCATGACGCCGGGCTGCAGCGGCGCGCCCGCTTCATGAACGAAAAGCGTTACGCGGCGCTGCAGTATCGCGGCCCGGGAACGGACTTCCGGCTGGGCCTGGCTGACGATCACCTGTGGATGGGCGGCGGCACGACGGCGGGCAACGGGCTCTACTTCATCCCCAACATGCCCACCGAGGAGATCTTCACCACGCCGCACAAGGATCGCGCCGACGGCACGGTGCGGGCCAGCAAGCCGCTCAGCTACCAGGGCACGATGATCGACGGCATCCAGGTGCGATTCGAAGGCGGCCGCATTGTGGAGGCGCACGCCACGCGCGGGCTGGAGGTTCTGGAGAAGCTGATTTCGACCGACGACGGCGCGCGGCGGCTGGGCGAGGTGGCGCTGGTGCCGCACTCGTCGCCTATTGCCGCCAGCGGCATGCTGTTCTATAACACGCTGTTCGATGAGAACGCAGCCAGCCACATTGCTCTCGGCCAGGCGTACACGAGCTGCCTGAAGGACGGCGACAAGCTCACGCCGGAGGAACTGGCTGCGAAGGGCGCGAACGACAGCCTGATCCACGTGGACTGGATGATCGGCTCGGGCGAGCTGGAAATCGATGGAATCACCGCCGGCGGTACGGCTGAGCCGCTGATGCGGAAGGGCGAGTGGGTGTAGACTGAACGCCTGTTTTGCGGTTGTTTTGTTGAGCTTGCCTTCAGGAAGACGCATCTGATACCCAGGGCCTCTGCCGATTCGCAGGGGCGGTGAGAGCGGACCCATGGCATTCCCCCATAAAGTTATTGTTCTGGCGCTGCTTATGACGGCGCCCATGATGTCCGCGCAGGCGGTACCACCCGCCGCGCAGACGCCGGCAGTGGCGCCGGCCCCCGTCCCTGCTGTGACCGCATCGTCGCTGCTGCAGCCGTCTCTTACGCAGACGCAGACAACGCTGGCGTCGCTGAAACTGGACAAGTGGAAGAAGGGATCGGTGCGCGACGAGGCGGGTGACAATGTGAACGCCTTGCTGCGCGACCTGCAAACGCATCTTCCCCCGCTGCTCACGGCAGCGGATGCGGAGCCGGCCGCGCTCAGCCGGGCCATTCCGCTGATGAAGCACCTGGACGCGTTCTACGACGTGCTGCTGCGGGTAGAGGAGGCATCGCGCGTGTCGGCCCCCGGCGACCAGGTTACGTCGCTGCAGCAGACGATGCTCGACGTGAACAAGGCACGCATCGCCTACGACGATCAGTTGAAGACGCAGGCCGCAAGCCAGGAAAAGCGGGTGTTCGACCTGCAGGCTGAGTTGAAGACGCAGAAGGATGCCGCGGCCGCGCTGCAGGCCAAGATAGACGCCGTGCCGGCAACGCCCCCGCCGTGCAAGCCGGCAACCGCCGCGACGCACAAAAAGAAGCGGACGACCACGGGTACAACTCCGAGTGCGGGCGCACCCGCAACTCCCAAGCCGCAGTGATCCTGGCCCTCTGAGTCCTGGCCCTCTGAGTCCAGGCTCGCTCCACAGTCCGGAAGCCGTTCTCGTTCACGTGAGCCGGGTGAATTGCACCGCCAGCTTGTCGAACTCCGTTGTGCCGAGGCCGCAGTTGGCGGCCATCTGCAGATAGGGCAGGTGTTCGGGGTCGAGGTCCCACCAGGCCTTGGCGACGTAGGCATCGAGCGCGACCGGATCGGTGCCGGCGACAACCGTCTTCTTCATCGCCACGTCTTCGAGATTGCCGCCGGTGGGCCCGTTGCGCACGAGAACCCGGTAGCAGTCCATGATGGTGAGCGTGGGCAGCATGAAGGCGGCGAGGTCGGCGAGCGACTGGTGAATCTGCTGGTGCAGCCGGTTGCGCTGCCCGCCCAGAATGCCGTACCAGTTCTTCATGCCCAGGGTGCAGCCGGTGAGGTTGTGGTGCTTGGCAATGGGCAGATTGAGGATCTTGTCCGCCTCGAGGAAGGGCGTAAAGACGGGCCAGCTCTTGAGCACCACGCCGCCGAGGTCGACTTCGCGGAAGAGCTCGGGGTCGGGGAGGATGACTTCAGCCCCGGCGGCGCGCGCGGCGGCCTGGATGCCGGAACGCTGAAAGCAGCGGCGAGGCTCGTTGCAGCTGACGTCGGTGACGATGACCCGCTTCGCTCCGGCCTGCCAGCATTGGCGCACGACTTCGGCAACCAGCTCGGGGTTGGTGTTGGCGGCCTGCTCGGGGGTGCGGTCCCAGGCGATGTTGGGCTTGATCACGACCACGTCCTGCCGGCTGACAAAGCGGCCCATGCCGCCGAGATTGGCGAGGGCCTGGCGGACGAGTGGGGCTGCCTCGCCGTTCCCGACGACGGTGAGGACCGGGTGAGCGGCGCCAGAGGCGATACGGTGGTCGCGGCGGGCCTGCTCGGGTTGGGCGGGGACAGGACGCGCGCTTCGGGTGCCTAGCCACCAGGCCGCGCCTCCCGCAGCAGCGGCGATGCTGCCGGTGCGCAGCAGTTGCAGCATGGCTTCGCGGCGGGTGAGGCCGGCGGGTTGGGGGATTATGCTCGATTCGGGGACCATGGTGGTTCTCCGGGGTTTGGATTGACGTTGGTGACGCCCACCCTGGCGGCAAAAATCAAGGCGCCGTACCCAGAGGGCTCCCATGCGGGGCACCCAGATTCGTTGTTTGGCGAGCCCTCGGATTCATGATGGTTAAACCTCCATGACGTGCATGCGGCTGGGATCGTTGGTGCCCAGCGCGTGCTGAGCGTCGGCGGCGACGGCGATGTAGCGGGGCGGGCGGCCGGAGGCTTCGAGCGTGGGCATGCCGGCCTCGGCGCGCTTGCGCTCGATCATCTGCCAGGCCACCTGGTCGAGGGCCACGCGGTCTTCGCCGACGATGAGCGCATTGGGGAACCAGAGGCGCTCGGGGTGAAAGCTGGGGCCGCCGTTGTACACGGAGGACAGAGCGTCGCCGATGGTGAAACGGACTTTCTGGCGGATGGCCGGGATGCAGTTGAGATCGGCGACGCCGGGGCAGCAGCCGCCGGCGTGCAGGTCCTGGGGGCGATCGACCACGCCGTACATGTTCTTCATGGCGAAAGTGACGCCGGACATGATGTGGTCCTTGAGGATGGGCAGGCCGATGACCATGTCGCATTGGCCGAGGATTTTGGAAAGACGGATGCGCGCGGAGCCAAAGGATTCCTGCTGGTCTTCAAAGCCGGCCGTATCGGAACCGAAGCAGCGGACCTTGGAGGGATCAGTGGAGATGCCGAGACCGCAGGCCTGGAGGTCGCGGGCGTTGCGATCCCAGATGATGATGTTGCCGGGCTGGATGCCGGCCTTCTGCAGGCGGTCGGCGACGGCCCAGGCGAGGACGGCGTGAGTGGAGATGCCCTTGCCGCCGAGGCCGTTGGTCTTGAGGCCGATGACTTTGGCGGAACCGATGACGTGGCGAAGCGAGTCAATGGAATTCTTGTGGCCGGTGTAAGTGGTGAGGGCGCGGTCGAGAAGGGCGTAGAGGCGGCTCTCGATGGGTTGGTGAGAGGCGTCATGGAGGTCGGGATCGCGGGCGACAACGACCTTCGACGTTCCGCTGCCGCTGTGCTGATCGAGCCCACTGGCCAGCGTGAGCCGGTTCTGCGCGGCGAGCAGCAGGGCCCCGGTGGCGGCTTCCTTCATGAATGCGCGGCGGCTACTCATCTGGGATCTCACTTTCGTTGGCGGGTCTCCATCGTTCCGCGCGCGGCGCGGACGAACGGGGCGCCCGGTTTTTTTCACAACTTGGCTTCGACGCCTTTTGCCAGGGCCAGCAGGGCCTGGGGGCCGTCCTGCGTGCTCTGGTACGCGACAATGCGAACGAGCTTTGAGCCTTTGCGGAATACGATGCTTTGCGTGTAGGCAAAACCGGAGTCGCCCAGGGAAACGCTGCGGGCGTCGGGGCCGTGGCCGTTTTCCATGATGCGCTGTGCGCCTCCCGCATCGCGCATGGTGTGCACATCGACCACGGCTTCGAGCTGGTTGTTGTACTTGTAGTCGGAGGTCGAGGTGGAAACCACGCCGGCCTGGACGTATTGCTCGGCGTCGCCATCGATGTATTGCCAGAGGTCACTGGCGGCGAAGACCCGGGTCTCGTCGGACTTTTGCCAACCGGCCACTTCGCCCGACGCCGGAAACGCATCGTGGGCGCGGTGCCTGCAGCCGGAGAAGGGCGCGATCGCAACCAGGGCAACGGCGGCGAGAGGCAGGATGAAACTCAACGATCGAATCTTCATAAAGGGCCCTCCTTCGGGTTCTATTTGCGGCTGAGCAGAATTTGGCTGCCCGGGCTGCGGCTTTCGCCGATGCTGGTGACGTAAACGGCTGGACGCTCCTGCAGCGGGCAGGCGTACTCGCAGGCGCCGCAGCCGACACAGCGGCTGGGATCGACGCGGGGCTGCTTGAGGCGCTTGACGGCCCCGCTGGAATCGATGACGTCGGCCTCTTCGACGTAGATGGCTTTGGGCGAGACGGGACACCACTCCTCGCAGACGATGCACTCGGTGGCTTCAGCCCAGGGCAGGCAGCGGCCGCGATCGTAGAAGGCGGTGCCGAGACGCACGGGCTGACTCTGGGCCGCCCCGCCGGCCACCCAGCCTTTTTCGCGCGGAGTGATCTGCCAGATGGCGCCGGTGGGGCAGACCTCGGAACAGAGCACGCAACTGGGCTCGCAATATCCGATGCGGGGAACGAGGGTGGGCGTCCATAGACCTTCGAGGCCGGCTTCGGCGAGCGTGGGATGAATGGAGTTGTTGGGACAGACCTTCATGCACTCGCCGCAGCGGATGCATCGGCCCAGGAAATCCGTTTCGTCGAGCGATCCCGGCGGGCGCAGCAGGCGCTCGTGGCGGCCTTTGCCAAGACCCACGTTGGCGCGCATGAGCGGGACGGCAGCGGCTCCGGCGGCCAGGCCGGTGAGCGTCTTGCGGCGGGAGAGATCGGGGGACGAAATCTCTTTCTCGTTCCGGAAGAAGCGGAACTGGAGCGCGTGGTCCGGGCAGGCATCAACGCAGTTCATGCACATCAGGCACTCGGACTTGCGCCACGGTGCGCCGCCGATGGGGTCATCGCCGCCCTGGCAATGGAGCAGGCAACGGTTGCAGCGGTTGCAGGCCTTGTCGTCCTTGTGCAGGCCGAGGACGGAGAACCGCGAGACCGCGCCAAGCAGTGCGCCAAGGGGACAAAGCGACCGGCACCACAGGCGGGTGACGCGCAGGCTGACGAAGAGGAGGAAGAGGAAGAGGATTCCGAGAGCAAGCCCCTGCGTGAAGCGCACCTGGCGGAAGTCGAGAATTACCGCCTGGAGCGCCGTGTGCAGCGCGCCTCCGGTGGCCTTGATTACAGCAATGTGGCTGTGCTCCATGGGCGCGAGCAGGACGCGCACGGCGAAGTTGAAGGCTGGTAGCAGGGCGAGGCCGATGGAGCGTATCAACAGGCTGAACGGATCGAGGACACCGAGAATCATGGATCCGAAGCAGGCGGCAACCAGGCCCGCGATCAGCACAACGTACTTGGCGGTCTGCCAGCGCTTGTAGCGGTTGGACTCGATGCGCTGCTTGCCGCGTTTGGACTCACTGGGCCAACTTGCGACCCAGTGCTGCAGCGTGCCCATGGGGCAGACCCAGCCGCAGAAGAAGCGGCCCAGGAAGAGCGTGGGAATGAGGATGACGAGCGACCAGAACAGCCCGCGGTAGAGGGCATGACCAGCCAGCGCATTGGAGAGGGCGACAAGCGGATCGAGAACGAAGAACAGGCGCACCGGCGCGCGGAGATGGATGTCGGCCGAACCGCCGGGGGTGGAACGCAGGGAGGTGAAGGCCAGCAGCCCGACGAACAGGAGCAGAAAGAAGATCTGCGAAATCCTGCGCAACAGCGGTAGTCGGGATTGGGCCACGCAAGTCCTCCGCTCAACGCGCACATCGGTCGATTGGCGACGCGTCAGGGAAATGAATGCTGGAGCCCCGGGCGTGGCGCGGCCGGTGCATGGGAACAAAACCGCCGTAGAGGGCCGGCGCCGGGGGCGCAATCCATGCAGAGACATGATTGGCGTGTGTGGGAGCAGCGGACAGTGATGGGCATCACTATGAGCGCACGCACCAGGCAGAAGGGCTCACAGCCGGTTAATCAGCGTGGCGATGCACGCGGCGCCGAAGCCGTTGTCGATATTGACCACGCAGACGTTGGGGGAGCAGGTGTTGAGCATGCCCAGCAGCGCGGCGACACCGCCGAAGCTGGCGCCGTAGCCGACGCTGGTGGGCACGGCGATCACGGGCGCGTTCACCATGCCGCCGACCACGGTGGGCAGGGCGCCCTCCATGCCCGCGCAGACGATCAGCACCCGCGCCGACTGCAGGGAGTCGCGTTGAGCCAGCAGACGATGGATTCCGGCCACGCCGACATCGGCGATCAGTTCGACCGTGTTGCCCATGAGGCGCGCTGTGACTGCGGCCTCCTCGGCGACGGGCAGGTCGCTGGTGCCGGCGCAGACCACGGCGATGGAGCCCTTGCCCGGCGGAACGGCTACTTGCTCGAGGGTCACGCAGCGGGCGGACTCGTGGTAAATGGCGCGGGGCTCGACGGCGAGGACGGCCTGGGCGCACTCGGGCGAAACCCGCGTGGCCAGCACGTTGCCTCCGGCGCTCGCCATGTGCGCGAAGATCTGCGTCACGTGGGCGATGGTTTTGCCGGAGGCAAAGATCACCTCGGGCATCCCGGTGCGCAGCGGGCGATGGTGATCGAGCTTGGCGAAGCCCATGTCTTCAAAAGGCAGGACACGCAGGCGCTCGAGGGCGTCACGGATGCCGGTGCGGCCTTCGCGGACTTCATTGAGCAACGCTTCGAGTGTGGCGCGATCCATCAACGGCCCTCCTGAAACACGCGTATGGTGCGTGGAAGATGGGTGGGAAGCATTGTCCTAGCGCTACTCATTTGTGCGGCGCCGGCGTGTGGGGGCACTTGATGGATTCCTTGCGCTGCCAGTGTTCCACCTCGATGGCAGCGCCCTGCATGCAGACAGTTGCGCCCTGGTGGAGGGTCCCGGTGAATTCGATGCCTTCGCCGGGCGTGGGCCGGGGGTCGCCCACGATGATGCTGTAGAGCTTGCCTGCCTTCAAATCGCGGACGACGAGGCATCGGGCATCCACGCCGGGCTCGACGCATCCCTCTCCATGGACTTTTTTGGGTTCGGGCTGTGGCTTGGGCAGGGTCTGCTGCGCGGCTGCGGCGATTGCGCAGGCGGCGATGAGCCCGGATGCAATGGAAAAACGAATCCGCGTCATGGGCGCTCTCCCCCGCAGGATGCGGCGAATGCCTGCGCGGCCTGCTGCATCACCAGTTTCAGGGGCACGTTTCGCTCGGCGGCGATCCTGCGGCAGTCTTCGTATTCGGGAGCGGTGTTCAGCACTTCGCCTGTTGCGGCGCGCGCGATCTTGATGCGAACCGTGCCCCACGGAGTCTTGACCTCCGCAAATTCGCGACGGAGCGCCAGCTTGGATTCGATGCGCCAGTGCGCGCCGATCGTCGTCGTCTCGCGGAACAGGATATCGCGCAGCATGGACAGGCGATCGGGAGCGCAGAGCACGGTGAGCTGCACGCCGGTGCGGCCTTTCTTCATCTGCACGGGGATGCGATAGACGTCCCAGGCGCCGGCGTCGAGGAGCAGATCGCTGACATAGGCCAGCAGCTGAGGCGTGGAGTCGTCGATCACCGTTTCGAGGATGGCGATGGGCTCGGAAGCCTGGTCGCCTGCTTCCGTTTCGCCCACCAGGAGCCGCAGCAGGTTGGGCTGGCCCGGAGTGTCGCGCCCTCCGGCGCCGTAACCCGATGAACGGACGCGCAGCGCGGGCAGGCTCGCATATTCGACATCGAGCATGCGCAGCAGGGCCGCTCCGGTGGGCGTGACACGCTCCATCGGCAGGCCGGCGGAGTAGATGGGGGCATCGCCCAGCAGCGCGAGAGTGGCGGGCGCGGGAACCGGAAGAGTGCCGTGCGCGCATACAACGGTTCCGCTGCCCACATTCAGCGGCGAGGCGACCCAGCGGTCCAAGCCCAGATGCTGAGCGCCCGCCGCGGCGCAGACGATGTCCACGATGGTGTCAACCGCGCCGACCTCATGGAAATGCACCTGCTCCACAGGAATGGAGTGGATCGCGGCTTCGGCTTCGCCCAGCAGGCGGAAGGCCCGCGAAGCGCGCTCTTTCACCTCGACACTGAGGGGAGCGGCGGCAATGATGCCGAGGATGGTCGAGAGAGACCGGTGATGCGCGTGCGTGGGTTCGTGCGCAGGATGGTGTTCGACTTCATGCGCGTGATCGTGGGTGTGGGCATGGTCGAGTTCGCGATTGTTTGTCCGATCATGCGCGTCAGGGTGGTGCGAGGCGCTCCCCTTAGCGGTGAGGACGTCGACTTTGGTGCCGGTGAGGCCGCCGCGCAGGAGCTTGCGGGCTTCAAGGCGCGCGCCGACATTGAGGTCTACCGCAGTTTGCTGCAGGATTTCGAGGGGAACGCCGGCATCGACCATGGCGCCGAGGAGCATGTCGCCGCTGATGCCGGAAAAGCACTCAAGGTAGGCAATGCGCATCGCAGTGATTCTAAACCGGGACCGGGGGCGCCGGCATTCAGGTCGCGCGAGGCGGGAGGGCTCTTGCCCATTCTCATGCCGGGGTGCGGCGCTCAATTTGAAAACGTGCTACGCGCCGCGACGAAGCAGAACATCGGCGGGCAAGAGCGCGTTGAGCGAGCCGGAACGGAACCCGGTGGTATCGAGCGTGACGTATTGATACCCGGCTTCGCGGAGCGCAGCGGTGATGGCGTCGAGCGTCTCCAGGGTGAGGGCACGCGGCATTTCGGCGCGGGCGATTTCGACGCGGGCCAGTTCGCCGTGATGGCGGACGCGGAATTCACGAAAGCCCAGCTGACGGAGGCTGTCCTCGGCTCGTTCCACCTGGCTGAGCACTTCGCGGGTGACTTCGCGGCCGTACTCCACCCGCGAGGAGAGGCAGGGCGCGGCGGGACGGTCCCAGAGCGTGTATCCCGCGGCACGGGAGAGGAGGCGGACGTCGGCCTTGGTCAGGCCCGCCTCCGCAAGCGGCGCCAGCACCGCGTGCTCCTGCGCGGCGCGCTGCCCGGGACGATAATCGCGGGTATCGTCGGCGTTCATGCCATAGGCGATGTGGCTGAAGCCGAGTTCGGCGCGCAGCGCTTCCATCCCGGTAAAGAGTTCGGTTTTGCAGTGGAAGCAGCGGTCGGCGTCGTTGCGCTGGTATTCGGGCTTGTCGAGTTCTTCGGTCTGGATGACCCGCAGAGGCATGCCCTGCGACTGCGCGAAGGCGATGGCCTGTTCCATGTCGCGGCGGGCCAGGGAGGGTGAGTCGGCCAGCACGGCGAGCATGTTTCCGCCCAGAATGCGGTATGCGGTGGCCGCCAGAAAGGCGGAGTCGACGCCTCCGGAGTAGGCAACCATGAGACTGCCGAGGGCGGAGAGGCGAACTTCGAGCACACGAAGCCGACCTTCGGTTTCCGCTCCAAAGTCCAGAGAGCCGGGATCGGGGACGTGGAT
>Ga0335069_10006971_pt1 | contig 16352 bp, 14 predicted proteins | sample Lox_Sample_11_FD_206714 | JGI IMG/M metagenome (GOLD analysis project Ga0335069, IMG submission 206714) | Soil microbial communities from Loxahatchee National Wildlife Refuge, Florida, United States - Lox_Sample_1.1 | ecosystem: Environmental > Terrestrial > Soil > Wetlands | place: USA...
GTCGCCCCAGTCTGGCACATCGCGCCGTAGCGCGGGCTAGAGGAGCTGAAAGTTGGAAGCTGAATAATTAAGGAACCGCCCGACGAGTCCTTGATCAGTTCATCGGAGTTAGGCAATTCGTCGGCAACGGTGCCGCCATTCTCGCGGGCCGTCGCGGAGGATTTCCCGCGGGGTGGAGATTTCAACGTTTAGAGCGGATTGAACGAAGCTGCGGCCGTCTCCGCGACTGGTGAATTTATGCATCTCAGGTGGGCGGGGTGCCTTCACCCCGCGAGACCGGCGGCCATGCGGGGTGGGGCACTCCGCCCACAACGGCTACACTTCAACTTAAACCGCCCTAACTGCGCCCCTGCGACTGCGCCTCTCCGGCGCGGTCGGCACCCGCACCGTGGGCTTCGGGAAATTGTCATAGCCAACTCCGGCCTTGGCAAAAATGGCGGCGGGCGAGATGCTCGCGGGATGCAAATCTATCTCGACGGCCGCTATGTGGAGGAGAAGGAGGCGAAGGTGTCCGTGTTCGACCACGGGCTGCTTTACGGCGACGGGATCTTCGAGGGCATCCGGTTGTACGAGGGCAACGTGTTCCGGCTCGTCGAGCACCTAGAACGCCTGGAGTACTCCGCCAAGGCGCTGTTGCTCACCCTGCCGCTCAGCCGCCCGGAGCTGATCGAGGCGACCTGCGAAACCTGCCGGCGGAATCAACTGCGCAACGGCTATATCCGGCTGGTGGTCACCCGCGGGCCAGGGGACCTCGGCCTTTCGCCATGGTCCTGTCCGAAGCCGACGCTCTTCATCATCGCCAGCACGATCCAGCTCTACCCGAAGGAATATTACGACAATGGCCTGGCGATCGTGACGGTGCCGACGCGCCGCATCGGTCCGGCGGCGCTGCCACCGACGATCAAGTCGCTGAACTACGTCAACAACATCCTCGGCAAGATCGAGGCGAAGCAGGCCGGCGCGCTCGAGGCCATCATGCTCAACGAGCAGGGCTACGTGGCCGAGTGCACCGCGGACAACATCTTCACCGTGCACAAGGGCCGGATCCACACGCCGTCGGCCTCGCAGGGCGCGCTCAAGGGCATCACGCGCGACACGATCTTCGACATCGCCCGGGACCTGAAGATTCCGATCGAGGACACGGACATGACCCGCTACGACGTGTGGTGCGCGGACGAGTGCTTCCTCACGGGCTCGGGTGCCGAGGTCGTGCCCGTCATCGGCCTCGACGGCCGGCAGATCGGCACCGGCAAGCCCGGCCCGATCACGCAGCGCATCCTCGCCGACTTCCGGCAGCGCGTGACGCGCGAGGGCGTCAGGATTTGACCCTTGCCAGGCGGGATCGCCGGATCTCGTCGCCGACTATCCCGCCCAACCTTCGCCTTGGGCGCAGAGGAATTTCGGCGGGCCCGGGAGAGCCCGCCCTACATCGGACGTCCTCGGCAACCAGCTCTGCAGAGCCCGCCTTACAAGCCCTGCAGCACGACCCCGGCCTGCGTCAGAATCTCGTCGCGGCGGCGCCGGGCGTTCTCGAGGCTCTTCGTCTCGAGCGAGACGCGGATGCGCGTCTTCGTCAGCGCCGTCGGGTGCATCGTGTAATGCAGATACCACGTGCCATTGTTGTTCCACAAATGGTGGTTCGGATTGGCCGGCCGCAGGCGCACCGAGGTCCGGGGAAACACGTCCCGGGACGCGGGGGCGGCGGTCGCTGCGCTGGGTCTCTGGCTGGTGTTCATGGGGGCGGTTTTGTGGAAAGTCAGGGGATCGAAGGTCTCACTTGGCGGCCGCCAGGCGATCGCGGATGGCGGCGCCCATCTGGGCGGTGTTGAGCGGCGAGGTGGCGCCGAGATCACCGGTGCGGGCGCCGGCGGCGATGGCGCCGCTGACCGCCTGCTCGACGGCGGCCGCCTCGGCTTCGAGTCCGAGCGAATGGCGCAGCAGCATCGCGGCCGAGAGAATGGTCCCGATCGGATTGGCGATGCCCCGGCCGGCGATGTCCGGGGCCGAGCCGTGAATCGGCTCATAGAGCCCGAGCCGGCCCTCGCCGAGGGAGGCGCTGGGCAGCAGGCCGAGCGAGCCGGCGAGGACGGCGGCCTCGTCCGTGAGAATGTCGCCGAACATGTTTTCCGTGACGATCACGTCGAAGGCCGCCGCGTGCGTGATCAGCCGCATGGCCGCGGAATCGACGAGCTGGTGTTCGAGCCGGACGTCGGGGAATTCGCGGCCGACCTCGATCGCGACCCGGCGCCAGAGCCGCGAGGACTCGAGCACGTTGGCCTTGTCGATCGACGTGACCAGTTTCCGCCGTCCGCGGGCGAGCTGAAACGCCAGGCGCACGATTCGGCGGATTTCGCTCTCGGTGTAGATCAGGGTGTCGACCGCACGCTCGCCCTCGGGGGTCTGCTCGCGGCCCTTCGGCTGGCCGAAGTAAAGTCCGCCCGTCAGCTCGCGGATCACGATGAAGTCCACGCCCGCGACACGCTCGGGCCTGAGCGGCGAGAGCGCGGCGAGCGCGGGCACGGCGCGGACGGGACGGAGGTTGGCGTAGAGCCCGAGGGCCTTGCGGATGCCGAGCAGGCCCTGCTCCGGGCGGACCTTGGCCTGCGGATCATCCCACTGCGGACCGCCCACGGCGCCGAGCAGCACGGCGTCGGCCGCGCGGCAGGCGGCCAGCGTGGCGTCGGGCAGGGCGGAGCCGGTGGCGTCGATGGCGCAGCCGCCGAGCAGATGCGTGCTGAAGCTGAACGCGTGACCGAACTGCGCCGCGGCGCGCTCGAGCACGAGCCGGGCTTCGTGGACGACTTCGGGACCGATGCCGTCACCCGGCAGCAGGACGATGGTGGCTTTCATGCGGAAACCTCGGCGCGGGCGGTGGACGGCTGCGGGGCGACGGCGAACTCGTAGCCGTCGGCCAGCGCGAGCCAGGTGGCCTCGAGGATGTTCGGGCCGGCGCCGACGGTGCTCCAGCGCCGCGGACCGGCGTCGCCCTGGCCGGCATCATGCCAGTCGATCAGCACGCGCGTGATCGCCGCCGTGCCGGAGTTGCTGTTGAGGATGCGCACCTTGTAATCCGCGAGCTGGAGGTGCGGCACCTGGGGAAAGGCGGGCGTCAGGGCCTTGCGGATGGCCTTGTCGAGCGCGTGCACCGGTCCGTCGCCCTCGGCCGCGGTGTGGGCCTCGTGGTCGCCGATCTGCAGCTTGATGGTGGCCTCGGCGATCCGCCGCTCGCCGTGACGGCTGACCATGATCCGGTAATCGAGCAGCGTGAACGGCGCGCGGTATTCCGGCCGGAGGCGGCTGACCAGCAGCGCGACGCTGGCCTCGGCCGCCTCGAAGGAGAAGCCGTCGTGCTCGCGGGCCTTGATCACCTCGACCGCCTTGGACCCGAGCGCCGGGTCGAGATTTTCCAGGCCAAACTCCAGCGCCTTGGACACGACGTTGGCCCGGCCGGCGAGCTCGCTGACCACGACGCGCATCTCGTTGCCGACCCGCGCGGGATCGATGTGCTGGTAGGCGTCGGGGTGCCGCTGCATCGCGGAGACGTGCACGCCCGCCTTGTGCGCGAAGGCGCTGTCGCCGACGTAGGCCATGTGATTGTCCGGCAGAAGATTCGCCACCTCGGCCACGAACCGGGCCGCCTCATGCAGGTGCGGCAGGCGGCCGTCCGGCAGGGCGCGCAGCTTGAGCTTGAGCTCCAGGTTCGGAATGACGACGCAGAGGTTGGCATTGCCGCAGCGCTCGCCGTAGCCGTTGACCGTGCCCTGGACGTGGGTGGCGCCGGCGCGCACCGCGGCCACGGTATTGGCCACGCCGCAGCCGGTGTCGTCATGGGCGTGAATGCCGATCCGCACCTCGGGGCCGAAATGCCGCCGCACCGCCTGCACCGCCGTCTCGACCTGCCAGGGCAGGTGCCCGCCGTTGGTGTCGCAGAGCACCAGCGTCTCGGCGCCGGCGCGCCGGGCGGCGTCGAGGGTCTGCAGCGCGTAGGCCGGGTCGGCGTCGAAGCCGTCGAAGAAGTGCTCGGCGTCGTAGATTACGCGCCGGCCCTGCGCACGGAGCCAGCCGACCGTGTCGGCGATCATCGCGAGATTCTCCTCCAGATTGGTGCGAAGGACTTCCTTCACCTGGAGCGGGGAGGATTTGCCGAAAATCGCGCAAACCTCGGTGCCCGCCTCGACCAGCGCGCGGACGCTCGGATCATCCTCGGGCTTGAGCTTCGCCCGGCGGGTCGCGCCGAAGGCGACGATCTTGGCGTGATGATACCTCTCGCCGCGCACACGCTCGAAGAAGGCCGCATCCTTCGGGTTGGAACCCGGCCAGCCGCCCTCGATGAACATCACCCCGAGCTCGTCCAGCTTGCGCGCGATGCGCAGCTTGTCATCCAGCGAGAAGGAAATCCCCTCGCGCTGTGAACCGTCGCGCAAAGTGGTGTCGAAGATCTCGACGGCGGGGGCGGGGCTGGCGGGGGACATGGTGAACTCAGGTCGGTCGGAAGGTGGGGGCTCAGGCGTGAGCGGTCTCGTAGGACTTGATCTGCGCCTCGAGCGCCAGGAGGTAGCCCAGTTCGTCAACGCCCTGCAGCAGGCAGTCGCGGGCGAAGGGGTCGATCGGAAAGGAGACGGGCGCCTGCCCGGGCCAGGCGATCGTCGTCGTCCGCAGGTCGACGGTCACCGGCAGGTCGGGCTGCCGCTGCAGCGCCGTCAGCAACGCGGTGTGCGCTGCCGGCTCGACGGTGACGGGCACGAGGCCGTTCTTCAGCGAGTTGTTGCGGAAGATGTCGGCGAAGAGCGTGGACACCACCGCGCGCAGGCCCCAGCCGGTCAGCGCCCACGGCGCGTGCTCGCGCGACGAGCCGCAGCCGAAGTTATGGCCGGCGACGAGGATCTGGGCGCCCTTCGATTCCGGGCGGTTCAGGACGAACTCCGGGTTCGGCGAACCGTCGTCCCGGTAGCGCCAGTCGCAGAACAGCTTTTCGCCGAGGCCGAGCTTGTCCGTGATCTTGAGGAAGCGGGCCGGGATGATTTGGTCCGTGTCGACGTCCGTGTTGGGGAGCACGACGCAGCGCGAGGTCAGGGTGGTGAATTGCGGAGCGGGCATGGGCGGAAAGATAAAGACTACGGGACGACGGGATTACTGACGGCAGACTCGGGAAAGTCGCGCCAGGTGGATGAGATGGAGGAGAAATCGGGCTCTTGGAATTCTTCCACTTGGGCGGAAGAAGGCGGATGATTCCGATCCGCTCGGACCTGACATTCGGCTTCAACGGCCCGGATCAAACCGTGAAGGCAGGCAAAGGTCTGCCGAAAGCTACGGCTTAGAACCTCATGCTCTGGCTCCGTGAGGTAACCGAGCCGGCGTGCGAGATGCAGGAGACATTCGGATTCGGACAGCGAGCCGCGGGCGATGTGCAGAAAATGTAAGGAGTCGCGTTGGCTCTCCCGCGACGAACCTTCAACGATATTGGCCGGCACGGACGCGGCGGCGCGCCGGAGCTGACTGGCCAGGCCGTAGGTCTCTTCTCGCGGAAACGAACGCGTGCAGCCGTATAGCGCCACGGCCAAGTCATCGGCCAGGCGCCAGGCGTTTATCTTCTTATAATCTCTCATCCGTTGGATTGGCTGTCGGTCGTCTGTGGTCTGTCTTCCGTAGTCCTACGAGAGCAGCGTCCGCGGATCAGTGATTCGGCCGGAAACGGCCGAGGCGGCGGCGGTGAGCGGCGAGGCCAAGACGGTTCGCCCGCCCTTGCCCTGGCGTCCCTCGAAGTTGCGGTTCGAGGTCGAGACTGCGAGCTGGCCCGGCGTGAGCTGGTCGCCGTTCATCGCGATGCACATCGAGCAGCCGGCCTCGCGCCAGTCGGCGCCGGCCTCCTTGAACACGCGGTCGAGCCCCTCGGCCTCGGCGGCCTGCTTCACCGACTGCGAGCCCGGCACGACCATCATCCGGACATTCGGGGCCACCTTGCGGCCGCGCATCAGGCCGGCGGCGGCGCGGAGGTCGACGAGCCGCGAGTTGGTGCACGAACCGAGGAAGACGACATCGACGGGCTGGCCCAAGAGCGGCCGGCCGGGTTCGAATCTCATGTAGTGCAGCGCCTTTTCCAGGCCCGCGCGCTCGTTCGGGTCGCTCACGGCGGCCGGCGAGGGCAGCGGCGCCGTGATCGGCACGCCCTGGCCGGGATTGGTGCCGAAGGTGACCATCGGCTCGAGCGCGGAGGCATCGATCGTGATCGACTTGTCGTAGGTCGCGCCGGGGTCCGAGGGCAGCGTTTTCCAGCGCGCCAGCGCCCGGTCCCAAGCCGCGCCTTTCGGGGCGAACTCGCGACCGGCGACAAAATTGAAGGTCTTGTCGTCCGGCGCCACCATGCCGGCGCGGGCGCCGCCCTCGATCGACATGTTGCAGATCGTCATCCGGCCCTCCATGTCGAGCGCGCGGATCGCCTCGCCGGTGTATTCAAAGACGTGGCCAGTGCCGCCGCCGACGCCGATCCTCGCCAGGAGCGCCAGGATGATGTCCTTCGCGGTCACGCCCGGACGCAGCCGGCCGTCGACGCGCACCTCGTAGGTGCGGGCCTTCCGCTGGAGCAGGCATTGGGTGGCCAGGACGTGGCCGACCTCGCTCGTGCCGATGCCGAAACCGAGCGCGCCGAACGCCCCGTGGGTCGAGGTGTGGCTATCGCCGCACACGATGGTCATCCCCGGCTGGGTGAAGCCCTGCTCGGGTCCGATGACGTGCACGATGCCGCGCTCCACGGAATTGAGGCCGTAGAGGCGGACGCCGTTCGCGTGCGCGTTGCTCTCCAGGAGCCGCAACTGCGTGCGGCCCAGCTCGTCGGCCGCCTCGTAGCCGCCGCGGGTCGGGATGGAGTGGTCCATCGTGGCGACGGTGCGGTCCGGCCGCCGGACCTTCAGGCCGCGAGCCTTGAGCTCGGCAAAGGCCTGGGGCGACGTGACCTCGTGCACAAGGTGCAGGTCGATGTAGAGCACGGCGGGCGCACCGGGCTGCTCGGCGACGACATGATCGTCCCAGATCTTCTGGAAAAGCGTGCGTGGTTTCTGGCTCATGGAGATGGGAGCGGGCTCACTGGGCGGGAACCTCGTTCAATTCGGTGGATTTCTGCGCGTGCTGGGCGCGGCCGCCGGTGCGGGCCAGCACATGGTTCAGGGAGGCGATGTAGGCCTTGGCGCTGGCGACGACGATGTCGGTGTCGGCCGCGTGGCCATGGCTGGACCGCTCGTCGTCGCGGCGCACGCGGACGGACGCCTCGGCCAGGGCGTCGATGCCCTCGGTCACGGCACTGATGCCGAATTCGAGGAGTTGGACCCGAACCCGGGTGATCGCATCGATGGCCTTGTACGTGGCATCGACCGGCCCGGTGCCGACGGCGGCGTGGACATGGGTCTTGCCGTCGGGGTCGCGGAGGCGGACGGTGGCGGTCGGGAGCCCCGTTGTGCCGCAGACCACCTGGAGATTTTCCAGCACCCAGAACTCGGGCGCCGGGGTGCGCTCGTCCGAGGCCAGTGCGAGCAGGTCGGCGTCATGCACCGACTTCTTGCGGTCGGCGAGTTTCTTGAACTCGGCGAAGGCCTTGACCAGGGCATCACCCTCCAGCGGGCAGCCGAGCTCGGCCAGGCGCTTGGAGAAAGCGTGGCGGCCCGAATGCTTGCCCAGCACGAGCGTGGTCTGCGCGGCGCCGACGTCCTCCGGCTGCATGATCTCGTAGGTCTGGGCATTTTTGAGCATGCCGTCCTGGTGGATGCCGGACTCGTGCGCGAAGGCGTTGGCGCCGACGATCGCCTTGTTCGGCGGCACGGGATAGGAGGTGCAGCGGGAGATCAGCTTGCTGGTGCGGCAGAGCTGGTGGGTGTCGATGCCCGTCTGCAGGCCGAGCTTCTCGCCGCGGGTGCGGATGGCCATGACCAGCTCCTCGAGCGAGGCGTTGCCGGCCCGCTCGCCGATGCCGTTGATGGTGCATTCGGCCTGGCGCGCGCCGGCGCGGAGGCCGGCGAGCGAGTTGGCCACCGCCAGGCCGAGATCGTCGTGGCAGTGCACCGAGATGACCACCTCCCTGGCGCCCGGCGTGTGCTGGATGATGCCGGCGATCAGCGCGCCGAACTCATCGGGCATCGTGTAGCCGACGGTGTCCGGGATGTTGAGGGTGGTGGCGCCGGCCTTGATCACGGCGCCGAGCACCTCGTAAAGGAATTCCGGGTCGCTGCGGCCGGCGTCCTCCGGCGAGAACTCGACATCGGTGCAGAGGGAACGGGCGTACGTGACCATCTCGACCGCCCGCGCCTGCATCTCGGCCCTGGTCAAACGCAGCTTGTGCTTCAGGTGGATGTCGCTGGTCGCGAGAAAAGTGTGGATGCGCGGGTGGCGCGCGCCCTTCACCCCCAGCCAGGCCGCGTCGATGTCGCTTCGCGTGCAGCGCGCCAGCCCGCAGATCACGGGCGGCTCGGACTGCGGCCGGCCCGCGACCGGCTCGCGGCCGATCTCAGCCGCGATGGCCTGCACGGCCGCGAGGTCGTCCGGCGAGGCCGCCGGGAAGCCGGCCTCGATGACATCCACGCCCAGCCGCGCCAGGGCCCGCGCCACCTCCAGCTTTTCCGAGGAGGTCATGCTGGCGCCGGGCGCCTGTTCGCCATCGCGGAGCGACGTGTCGAAGATGCGGATATAGTTCGGGTTCATGGGGACCTCGCGGAGTGAGGGTGGCGGGGACAGTGGAAAGTAAAGGTGAGAATGAGGGTGGGGCGGTGCCCGGCGGGAGCGGAGCGGCGCACCCGGCTCGGCGTTTTCACTCTCACTTCATGGCTATTTCGCGATCACGACCGGATTGAGGAACGGCATCATCGCGCGGAGCTTGGCCCCGACGACCTCGATCTGCTGGCTGCGCTCCCGGGCGCGGAACCGGTTCATCGTCTTCCGGCCGTACTTGTTGTTCTCGTCGATGAAGCGCTTGGCGAACTTGCCGCTCTGGATGTCCTTCAGGATCCGCTTCATCTCCTGCTGCGTCTTCTTCGTGACAACGCGCGGGCCCGAGACGTAGTCACCCCACTCGGCCGTGTCCGAGACCGAGTAGCGCATGTAGTTGAGGCCGCCGCGGTACATCAGGTCGACGATCAGCTTCAGCTCGTGGAGGCATTCGAAGTAGGCGATCTCCGGCTGGTAGCCGGCTTCCACCAGCGTCTCGTAACCGGCCTGGATGAGCGCGCTCGCGCCGCCGCACAAGACCGTTTGTTCGCCGAACAAATCCGTCTCCGTTTCTTCCTTGAACGAGGTCTGGATGACGCCCGCGCGCGTGCCGCCGATGCCCTTGGCCCAGGCGAGCGCGGTCTGCTTGGCCTTGCCGCTGGCGTTCTGGTAAACCGCAATCAACGCCGGCACGCCGCCGCCCTCCTGGAAGACCTCGCGCACACGGTGGCCGGGGCCCTTGGGGGCGACCATGGTGACGTCGACGTCCTTCGGTGGCACGACGCCCTTGAAGCGGATGTTGAAGCCGTGGGCGAACATCAGCATCTTGCCGGCGGTGAGATGCGGCGCGATCGACTCGCGGTAGAGGCGGGCCTGGACGTGGTCCGGCACGAGGACCATGATGACATCGGCCCAGGCGGAGACGGCGGCGACGTTGCCGACGGTCAGGCCGGCCTTCTTGGCCTTGGCGGCCGACTTGCTGCCGGCGGCGAGGCCGACGCGAACCCGGACGCCGCTGTCCTTGAGATTCAGCGCGTGGGCGTGGCCCTGGGAGCCGTAGCCGATGATGGCAACTTTCTTGCCGCGGATGAGCGCGAGGTTCGCGTCCTTGTCGTAATAGATTTTAGCCATGGTGGTTGAAGAAGTTGAAAGTTGAACGTGGGAAGTTGAGAGAGTCCTGGAAGTTGCGGGACGAGGGTTGACGGAACGTCGGCGCCGGAAGTTTACGGCCGATCGCCCCTACACCGACATCGACAGGCCGGCGTCGGGCGCGTGCTCCGGGTCGCGGCCGTTGACCTCGGCGCGGACGAGCGGCGGGTTGGCCGACATCGCCTCGTGGCCGCGGGCCATCGAGACGGCGCCGGTCCGGACCATCTCGACGATGCCGTAGGGCCGCAGGACGAGTTCAAACTTGCCGATCTTCTCCGGCGTGCCGGTGACCTCGATCGCGATCGACTGTTCGTCGACGTCGACCACGCGGGCCCGGAACACGTCGACCAACTGCAGCACCTGGGCGCGCGTCCCCGGTGTGACCGCGACCTTGAGCAGTCCGAGCTCGCGCAGGAGCGACGGCTTGTGCGTGAGGTCGTCCACCCGGAGCACGTTGACCAGCTTGTAGAGGCTGGCCTCGACGATGCGGGCGCCGGCCTCGCTCGCCTCGACCACCACGGTGAGGCGGGACACGCCGGGCTGTTCGGTGCGGCCGACCGTCAGCGAGTCGATGTTGAAGTTGCGCCGGCGGAAGAGCGAGGCGACGCGGTTGAGCACGCCGGGCACGTCCTCGACATAGGCGATGAGTGTGTGTTTGGGCATGGGGAGGGGAAGTGGGGGTGAAGGCACGGGTTGGCCGTCAGGTGCGGGTGAGTGGACGGCGTTTGCCCGCCTTGGCCGAGGAGGCGCGACCGGAAGCCTTGGCGGCGGACTTGGCCGGCGGCTTGGCGGCCGTCTTGCGGGCCGGTTTGGCGTGGCCGTTGCTGGCAGACTTGACGGTCACCCGGGCGATGTCGGCGGGCGCGCCCGAGGCGGCGGGCATCTGCCACTCCTCGTCGGAGCCGGTCTCAGCCAGCACCTCGCGCTTCGGCCGGCGGATCATCTTGTCGAGGTCCGCGCCGGCGGGCACCATCGGGAAGACGGTGTCCTCCTGCTCGACGCGGAAGTCGACCACGACCGTACCCGGGTGGCCCAGGGCGTCCTCGACCGCGGACCTGACATCCGGCCGCTTTTTCACGCGGAGGCCCTTGAGGCCGAAGGCGTCGGCCAGCTTGACGAAATCCGGCTGGGTCAGCGGCGTCGCGGCGTAGCGCTTGTCGTAGAAGAACTCCTGCCACTGCCGGACCATGCCGAGGTACTGGTTGTTGATGATGGCGACGTTGACCTTGATCTTCTCCTGCGCGGCGGTGGCGAGCTCCGGCATGGTCATCTGGAAGCCGCCGTCGCCCACGACCACCCACACGTCCTTCTCCGGGCAGGCGAACTTCGCGCCGATCGCGGCGGGCAGGGCGAAGCCCATGGTGCCGAGGCCGCCGGAGGTGATGAGCGAGCGCGGCTTCTCGTGGTGGTAGTACTGCGCCTCCCACATCTGGTGCTGGCCGACGTCGGTCACGACGATGGTCTCGCGGTTGCGGGTCAGGCGCCAGAGATCGTTGATCACATGGGCGGCATAGAGGTGGCCGCTGTCGGGCAGGTTCTGGATGTCCCGCACGGCCGCGTCGCCCTTCATCTCTGCGATCCGGGTCCACCACTCGCCGCGGTCGGTGGCCTGGAGGCTCGGGCGCAGCTCGGCGATCACCTCGCGGAGGTCGCCGATGAGCGCGACGTCGACGTGGACGTTCTTGTTGACCTCCGAGGGATCGATCTCGATGTGGATCTTCTTCGCGTGCGGCGCGTAGGTCCTGAGGTTGCCCGTGACGCGATCGTCGAAGCGCATGCCGAGCGCGATGAGCAGGTCGGCCTGCTGGATGGCCTGGTTGACCCAGGCCTCGCCGTGCATGCCCATCATGCCGAGGTTGAGCGGGGACGAGGCCGGGATGCCGCCGAGGCCGAGGAGCGTGACGGCGATGGGGATGCGCCCAAACTGGGCGAATTCCAGGACCTGTTCGGTGGCCCCCGCCTTGATGACTCCCTGGCCGGCGAGGATGACCGGGCGGCGCGCGGTGTTGATCAGCTCGAGTGCGCGGGCGTACTCGGTGGGCAGGGCGCGGAGATTGGGGCGGTAGCCCGGCAGGCGCGGCGCGGCCGCGTCCCAGTCGAACTCGGCCGTGAGCTGCTGGGCGTCCTTGGTGATGTCGACCAGCACCGGGCCGGGCCGGCCGCTCTGGGCGATGTAGAACGCCTCGCGGATGGCGCGCGCAATGTCGCCCGGCCGGGTGACGAGGTAATTGTGCTTCGTCACGGGCAGGGTGACGCCGGTGACGTCGGTCTCCTGAAACGCGTCGGTGCCGATGGCCTTGGAACCGACCTGGCCGGTGATGCAGACGATCGGCGAGGAGTCCATCATCGCGGTGGCGATGCCCGTGACCATGTTGGTCGCGCCCGGCCCGGAGGTGGCGATGGCGACGCCGACCCGGCCGCTGGCCCGCGCGTAGCCGTCGGCCATGTGCGTGGCGCCTTGTTCATGGCGGACCAGGACATGGTGGATCTGGGGATACTTGGTCATCGCGTCGTAGGTCGGCAGGATGGCGCCGCCCGGATAGCCGAAGACCACGTTCACACCCTCGCGGAGGAGGCATTCCCAGATGATTTCTGCGCCGGTGAGTTTCATGGTTGGTGGGATTAGTGGGGGGAAGAGGTCGGGGGTTAATTCGTGACCGCGCCCTCGGCGGCCGAGGAGACCGTGGCGGCGTATTTCGCCATGACGCCGCGACGGTAGCGCGGGGTCGGGCCGACCCAGCCCTGGCGGCGGAAGGCGAAATCCACCGCGGGCACGTCGAGCTGCAGCCGGCGGCCGGGGACGTCGATTTCGATCAGGTCGCCTTCCTGCACGAAGGCGATGGTGCCGCCGACCGCCGCTTCGGGCGCCACGTGCCCGATGCTGAGGCCGCGGGTGGCGCCGGAGAACCGGCCGTCCGTCAGCAGGGCGACGTGCTCGACGAGGCCCGCGCCCGCGAGCGCGGCGGTGACGCCGAGCATCTCGCGCATGCCGGGGCCGCCCTTGGGGCCCTCGTAGCGGATGACGACGACGTCGCCCGCCTTGATTCGGCCCGCGCTGACCGCGGCCATGGCGTCCTCCTCGCAATTGAAGACCCGCGCCGGGCCGCGAAAATTCTGGATCGCGCTGCCGGCCACCTTGAGCACGCAGCCCTCCTCGGCGAGGTTGCCGCGGAGCACGACCAGCCCGCCGGAGGCCTTGAACGGCTTTGCCGTCGGCCGGATCACCTGCTGGCCGGGAGTCTCCGGGGCCGCGCGCACCTCGTCGGCCAGCGAGCGGCCGGTGACGGTGACGCAGTCGCCCTTGAGGTGGCCGCCCTCGAGGAGCCGGCGGAGCAGGAGGGAAATGCCCCCCGCCTGGTGCATCTCGACGGCGGTGTAGAGCCCGCCGGGCTTCAGCGTGGCGATCGTGGGCGTGCGGGCGCTGATGGCGTCGAATTCATCGAGCACCAGCGGCACACCGGCCTCGCGCGCCAGCGCCAGCAGGTGCAACACGCCGTTGGTCGAACCGCCGGAGGCGGCGACGGCGGCGATCGCATTCTCAAACGCGGCCCGGGTGAAGATCTTCGATGGCCGCAGATCCTGGCGCACGAGCTCGACCGCGAGCTCGCCGCAGCGGAAGGCGGCCCTGGCCTTGGCCGGATCGGTCGCGGGGATGCCGTTGAGGCCGGCCGGCGAGATGCCGATCGCCTCCATCACGGTCGACATCGTGTTGGCGGTGAACTGGCCGCCGCAGGCGCCGGCGCCGGGGCAGGCGGTGTCCTCGACGCGGAGCAGTTGCTGGTCGTCGATCTTGCCGGAGGCAAAGGCGCCGACCGCCTCGAACACGTCCTGCACCGTCAGCGCCCGCCCGTCGAGGTGACCCGGGGCGATCGAGCCGCCGTAAAGCGCGAGGCCGGGGATGTCGACCCGGGCCAGGGCCATCATCACGCCCGGGTTGGTCTTGTCGCAGGCCGCCAGGCAGACGAGTCCGTCGAGGTGGTTGCCGCGGGTCACGAGCTCGATCGAGTCGGCGATGACCTCGCGGCTGATCAGTGAGGTCTTCATGCCCTCGACACCCATGGTGATGCCGTCCGAGATCGACACGGTGTTGAACTCCAGCGGCGTGCCGCCGGCGGCGCGGACGCCCGCCTTCACCTGCTCGGCGAGTCCGCGGAGGTGGAAATTGCAGGGTCCGATCTCCGTCCAGGTGTTGGCGATGCCGATGAGCGGCTTCTGCAGGTCGGCATCGGTGAAGCCGACGGCCTTGAACATGGCCCGGGCGGGGGCGCGTTGCGGGCCCTCGGTGAGGGCGCGGCTGTTTTTCCTCGGGTCAGGCATGGGTGCGGGCCGCGCCCGGGCGGAACGCCGGGGCGGGAAGGTGGAGGGTAGCCGGGCAGGGGATTTTCATCGAGTGAAAAACAAAAGGCCGCCCGGTTTTGGGCGGCCTCTGGTTAAATTCGCGGGGGAATTAGAATCAGGAGAGACGCCCTTGGTGGGGGGTAAGCAGAATGACGGCCACAATAATCAGGGTGGCGAGCGCGCTGAGCTTGATGCTGGCGTTGGTCATTGCGACGAAAGTGTGCCGTTGATAGCTGGAGAACGGCGCTCGTCAACGATACTTTAAATTTTTATGACATGGCTTGGCGAAAACGCATTGCGGTAACCCGCTGCGCCAGCCGGCAATGAGTTGCCTGCACCGTGAAGACCGACCTCTTTGACTACCCCTTGCCTGAACGGCTGATCGCCCAGCGTCCGGCCGAGCGGCGCGACGCCTCGCGGCTGCTGGTGGTGCACCGGGACGGGCACCGGGTGGAGCACCGGCAGTTCTCCGATTTGCCGGCCTTTCTGGGGGCTGGAGACCGGATGTTCCGGAACAATGCGGCGGTGATTCCGGCCCGGCTGCACGCGCGCCGCCCGAGCGGGGGGCAGGTCGAGTGCCTGCTGCTGCGGCCGGCAGCTGCGGGCGCCGGGGAGGCGGCGATCGAGTGGTGGTGCCTGCTCCGCCCCGGGCGGAAGCTTCCGGTGGGCGCGACGTTTGGTCTCGACGGGCGATTCACGGCGACGGTGCGCGAGAAGGCGGCGGACGGCACGGTCCGCGTCGCCTTCGCCACCGGCGGAAAGGACCTGCTGGCGCTGGCGGCGGAGATCGGGGAGATGCCGCTGCCGCCATATATCGCGGCGCGGAACAACGACACCGATCGCGCGCTCGACCGCGAGCGCTACCAGACCGTGTATGCGGATCGGGCGCATCCGGTGGCGGCGGCCGCGCCGACGGCCGGCCTGCATTTCACCCCCGAACTGCTCGCGCAGTTGGCGCAGCAGGGGGTTGAATTTCACGAAGTGACCCTGCACGTCGGGCTGGGCACATTCCGGCCGATTGCGACGGAGCAGATCGAGGACCACGTCATCCATCGGGAGTTGTACGAGATGCCGGTGGCGACGCAGCGCGCCCTGCGGGGCCCCGGCCGCCGGATTGCCGTGGGCACCACCACGGTGCGTACGGTCGAGGATTACCTGGGACGCGGCGCGCCGCCGTACGCGCCGTTCGCCGGCGAGGCGTCGCTCTTCATCCGCCCGCCCGGGACCTTTCGCGGCGTCGATGCGCTCATCACCAACTTCCACCAGCCGCGCTCGACCCTGCTCTGCCTGGTGGCGGCGTTTCTGGCGCCGGGGCGAGAGGACGGCGTCGGCTGGCTGCGGGAGATCTACGCGGAGGCCGTGGCCCGCGAGTATCGCTTCTTCAGTTACGGCGACGCCATGCTCATTCTGTGAGCGGTGAACCCACATCTCCAGTTGCGGAACGGAGCAATCTGGCTAAGCGTTTCCATCCCTCCAATTACCTACCGAACCATGAAACGCCTCCTTGCCCTGTCCGCCCTCCTGGCCTTTGCCGTTGTCGCCGCGCGCGCCAACGTCGAGACCTACAAGATCGATCCGGTGCATTCGTCCGCCGGCTTCTCCCTCCGCCATGTGCTGTCGAAGTTCTCCAGCAGCTTCACGAGCGTCAACGGGACCCTCACTCTGGACCGCGACAACCTCGAAAACAGTCACGTCGAGGCCACGATCGACGTCGGCGCGCTGAATACCGCGACCGCGAAACGTGACGCCCACCTGAAGAGCCCGGACTTCTTCGACGTGGCGCGGTTTCCGCTCATGACCTTCAAGAGCAAGGCGTGGAAAAAGACCGGCGAGAAGACGTACGACATCACCGGCGATCTCACGATCCGCGACGTGACGAAGGAGGTCGTGTTGCATGCGACGCTGGACGGCTTTGGACCCGGGATGATGCCCGGCACGGCCCTCACTGCTTGGGAAGCGACCACGGTGCTCAACCGGAAGGACTTTGGGGTCAACGGCCCCGCCATGCTCGGCACCGCCCTTGGCGACGAGGTCACGGTCAACATCTCGGTCGAGGCCGGGGCGAAGTCCGGCTGACGGCTGCCCGGGGCCTCTCCCTCGGTTTTTCAGGACGGCCGCAAGGCCGTCCTTTCTTTTTCAACGCCTCCCGTGCTAGCCTGTCACGGTGACCCCGGAAG
>Ga0335069_10006972_pt1 | contig 16351 bp, 8 predicted proteins | sample Lox_Sample_11_FD_206714 | JGI IMG/M metagenome (GOLD analysis project Ga0335069, IMG submission 206714) | Soil microbial communities from Loxahatchee National Wildlife Refuge, Florida, United States - Lox_Sample_1.1 | ecosystem: Environmental > Terrestrial > Soil > Wetlands | place: USA: Florida...
GGTCAACGGCGCGCTGTCCGCCACGACGCTGACCTTCAACGACGCGGCGACGCTGAACAACGGCAGCATCACCACCACCGGCAATCAGAGCTTCAACGGCGCGGTGACGGTGACCACGCCCGTCACCTTCAATGCCAATACCGGCACGCTGACTTTTGCGTCGTCGCTGACCGCCGGCGCCAATGATTTGACAATGACCGCCGATGAAATTGATTTCACCGGTGGCGTGAACACGATCAGCAGCAGCGGCGCGCTGCTGCTGCAACCGTCTGGTGCCGGCAATGCGATCAACATCGGTTCGGCCGCCGGCGCCGGCGGCGCGCTTGACCTGAGTACGGCGGACCTCAATGCGCTTGCCGACGGCTTCAGCGGCATCACGATCGGGCAGGCGTTGGGTACGCACGCCATCACGGTCGGCAACGCGACTTTCAAGGACCCGCTGCTGATACGGGCCCCCGCCGGCGGCAGCATCACGATCACCGGAACGTTGAATGCGCCGAGCGTCGAACTGGATACAACGGGCGCGATCAGCGGTGGCGGCAGCATCAGTGGCGGCGGTACACTGACCGTCATTCAATCGGGCGGCATCGGCACGCTGGCGACGCCGTTGCAGACCGACGTCGCGTTCCTTACCGCCTCGAATAGCGGCAGCGGGGATGTCGCGATCAATAATGCGGGTTCGGTGACGCTGGTCACCCAGTTTCGCAATCTGGCTACCGGCGGCGATCTCAGGTTGAGCACGACCAACGGTTCGATCGATACCGGCACCGCGACGGTTTCGAGCAACGACGGTCGTATCGTATTCACCGCGAGTGACAGCGGCGCCGGCGGCAACATAACAGTCGGCAGCAGCGGCATTGTTTCCGGCGGCGGCGGGATTGCGCTGCACGCAGCCGATACCATCCTGGTCAGCGCTGGCGCCGGTATCAATTCGACCGGCGGCAGCAACGGCAACATCGAACTGATCGCCGGCGTGACGCCCGGTGTGGACAGCGCGGCGCTGATCAATCCGGCCACCGAAACCACGCCGGATGATAATGGACTGGTTGATCTGCGCGCTGCGATCGATGCCGGCGCCGGTCCTGGCGGCGGCAATATCGTGCTGATTGCGGCAACGCAGCCGACCCACACCATCATTCCGGGCGTGGTGCAGGACGCGAACGGGCGCATCATCGGCAACGGCCTGACTGTCGTCACCCTGCGCGGCGATGGCGGCTCCGGCAACGGCGGCGCTTCGATCGTGCTCAATGTCGCGTCGCCGCTCAATTCGACACAGAGCATCAATCTGTTCGCGTGCCCGACCAACGGTTGTCCCGGCACCGCGGCGAGCGCGCCGATGACACTGGCGCCGGTGGTTGCAATCGGCGCCAGTTTCTATGGCGACGGTCTGATTGATTACAGCGATATCGGCGGTACTAATGTCTCGGGGGTCGGCACCGTCAATTCGTTCTATTCGTACACGCCTGGCAGTTTTGTCGTTTCGGCGGGCCTGATCCAGGCCAAGTTCCTGACCATCGAGGCCGGGGACACGATAGATTTCACCGGCTTCAGCGGCATCAGCAACAGCGACATCAATAACGGCGCGGCAGGCGGTTTCCTGCACTTTATCGCGAGGAACAGCATCAACTACGATCCGCAGGACGGCGCACTCAGCATCGGCACCGCGGCAACGCCGTTCGCCCACGATCTGCTGTTGCAGTCGGCCGACGACATCACGTTGAACGGCAACATCTACATGGGCAACAACAACTTCACGATTGCTGCCAACAGCGCGCTTAATACGCCGTATCAGACGGTTGCCGCGTCCGGCAACGGCGATGTCGTGATGGCGGGCAATTATGAGATCACGACGTCGGGTTCGGTCAGCGTTTCCGGCGTCAACTTCACGCTGCAGGGCGGCGATCTGGGCGGACTCAATCAAGCGACAGCCGGTGAGAGCCTGCAAGCCGGAGCCAGCATCAATCTGGCAATGACCGGCAACGTCAATGTGCTGGCCGGCGCAGCGACTGGCAACTCCGACAGCGGCGCCGAAGTTTCGGCCGCCACTGTCAACATCGGCAGCGCCGGCCAGAGCGTGCAGGGCGTGGCGATTGCCGGCGGCAGCAACACCGTGAACAGCGCGGCCGGTCATGCGTCGGGCGCGCTGATGTCCGGAACCGGCGCGATCAATATATACGACGCAGGCAATTTCCAGTTGACCGGCGGCTCCGCCGTGGTGACCTCGGGCAGCGGCGCATCGTCCGCCTCCGCATTACTGTCCGGCGGCACAGTGGCATTGAACATCGGCGGCGATATCGGCATCACCGGCGGCAGCGCCCAGGCGGCGAGCGGCACGGCGACCAGCAATGCCGCAGTCAGCGGCAACACCATCGCGGTCGGCGCCCACAATCTGACACTGCGCGGCGGCACCAGCAGCGTGAGCGGCGGCGGCAGTACCGACTCCGCCGATGCCGGGATCCAGTCGTCCGGCGCGCTCAACGTCGCGCTTTCCGGCAACGCGGTGCTGACCGGCGGCAGCGCCACGGTGTCGGGCGCGGGCAGCAGCGAAAAATCCACCGCACTGGCGTTGCTGGGGGGTAATAACGTCAGTTTCAGTGCCGCAGGGAATACCACTATTACCGGCGGCAGCGCATTTGCCGACAGCGGAGCCTCGGCGGCCGCCTCCGACTATGGCGCCGATGCTTCGGCCAAAGTGATTGCGCAGGCCGCTTTTGCGCCGCACGTGGGCGGGAATCTGACTTTGTCCGGTGGATCATCGAGCGCCAGTGCGTCGGCGAAGGCTAAGGCGCAGGGTCTGCTGCAGGGTGACAGCTTCGATCTTGACGTAGGCGGTGATTTCAACATCGATAACAGCGCGGCGATAGCAAATGCCGGCGGCAGCGCGCAGGCGACTTCCACCGCGCTGCTGTCCTCGACCGGCGCCAAGGAAATCACCGTGGGCGGCGCGTGGAATATCGTTGGCGGCAACGCTATCGTTTCCGGTAACGGCGCCGCGGATACGATTGCCGGTACCGACCCCGGAAGCCTGTTGACCGGTTTGGCGCTTGAAGCGCATGTAGGCGGTAATATCAATCTTAAAGCAGGCACGGAACAGGGCGGCGTCAAGGCAAACTCTTCCGCGGCACTGCTGGGTTCCGCGGAAATCAAGCTGTTTGCCAGTCACGTTAATCTGACCGGTAATACAGGGTCGGGGCTGTTCCAGCAGATCGGGCCGACCACGATCAACCGGATTTTCGGCAACGCCTATCCGATCACGATCAACGGCGGGGCGCCGAACAGCGTCAGCCTGATTCAGGACGCGACCCGCGGCGATGCTATCATTCTGTCCGGCGCGCCGCCGCAGAACCTGGATTCGCTGCAACAGGGTATCATCGCGGCGATCGAGCAATCGAAGGAAAACCGTATCGTCGGATTTTCCGAAGACAAGAATCTCGATCGGAGCAAAAGCGATAATTCGAAGGTTTGCAAGTGACCGGCATTTTGACCACAAAATGAACACTCAAATTCTCAAGACGGTGCCGCTGTTTTCGTCGCTGTCCGACGAGCAGCTCGCGCTGCTGCAGCCGTACCTGCAGCAGCGTTCGTACACGCGCGGCGCCTTCATTCTGCGGGCCGGTGAAGAGACCGATGCGCTTTACATCATCCTGACCGGCCGCGTCAAAATCCTGATTCCCGACGATCAGGGGCGCGAAGTGATACTTGCGATGCTGGGCTCGAACGAATTTTTCGGCGAGATGGGACTGCTCGATGACCAGCCGCGTTCGGCGAGCGTCGAAACTCTTGAGGCGTGCCAGATGCTGCGTTTGTCGAAGGCCGGATTTACCGGCTGTCTGGAAAACAACTTCGGGCTGGCGATGCAGATCATTCATGACCTCGTCAAACGGCTGCGCAATGCCGACCGCAAGATCGAAAGCCTCGCGCTGATCGACGTCTACGGCCGGGTCGCGCGCCTGCTGCTCGAGCAGGCTGAAGAAGACGTGAACGGACAGTTGATTGTCAAGCAGGCGCCGCCCAAACAGGAAATGGCGCGCATGATCGGCGCCTCGCGCGAAATGGTGAGCCGGGTGGTCAAGGATCTGCAGCAACGCGGTTATATCCGCGCCGAAAAGCGCAAGGTTTACCTGCTCGACAAGGTCTCGATGATCCGGCGCGCATCGGGCGGCTGAACTCCGGATATTGCAGTTATTTGTCATTTTCCGGTGCGCGATGTGCGATATGGCACAATTTTGGCGCGCGGTTTCGTGACGCATTCCCTGTCACGATCTCGAAGTTGGCCTATAATTAGCAATGAGATAATGTGTCATGGTTTGACGAGGAATGACAGGGAGCATCATGACAAGAAGGCGTTCAGGGATTCAGTCCCAATCCGGCCGTAGAAAAAACCGGCATTTTCATCCGTTGCCGAAGGCGATGGGATGCATGGTGGCGGCGTGTTTCGCCGCCGATGCCGCATTGGCCAATCCCGTGGGGCCGACCGTCATCAACGGTCAGGTCACGTTCAACAGCAGCGGCAGCCAGCTGACCATTACCAACACGCCCGGCTCGATCATCAACTGGCAGGGTTTTTCGGTCGGCGTCGGCGAACTGACCCGGTTCGTTCAGCAGTCGGCATCGAGCGCGGTATTGAACCGCGTGATCGGCGTGGATCCGTCGCAGATTCTGGGCACGCTGCAGTCGAACGGACGGGTGTTCCTGATCAACCCCAATGGCATCCTGTTCGGCGCCGGCGCGCAGATCAACGTCGCCGGGCTGGTGGCCTCCACGCTCAATCTGTCTGATCAGGATTTTCTCGCGGGCAAGCTCAACTTTACCGCGACGCCAAGCGCCGGCAGCGTTGTCAACCAGGGCGCAATCACCACGTCAACCGGCGGTCAGGTTTATCTGATTGCGCCGGACGTGGAAAACAGCGGCGTGATCACCAGTCCGCAGGGCGAAGTCGTGCTTGCCGCCGGCCACAGCGTCGAGCTGGTCGATGCCGGCACGCCGAGTCTGCGCGTCGAAGTCGCGGCTTCCGACGAGCAGGCGCTGAATCTCGGCCAGATCATTGCCGACAGCGGCAGGATCGGCATTTACGCGGGGCTGATTCATAACAGCGGCACCATCCAGGCCAACGGCGTGGTGGCCGATGGCGGCCGCATCCTGCTGAAGGCCGTCAACAGCACCACGCTTGACAGCGGCAGCCAGATCAGCGCGACCGGCACGCACGGCGGCACGGTGGAAGTGCTCGGCAACAGCGTTGACGTCAAGAGCGGCGCGACGGTCGATGCCTCGGGCACGAACGGCGGCGGCACCATTCTGGTCGGCGGCGATGCGCGTGGCGCGAATCCCGATGTGCAGAACGCGCAATTCACGACGGTCGACGCCGGCGCCACGCTGACTGCCGATGCGACCATCAACGGCGATGGCGGCAAGGTCGTCGTGTGGTCGGACGACACCACGAAATTCGGTGGCTTCATCAGCGCGCGCGGTGGTCCCGATGGCGGCAATGGCGGATACGCCGAGGTATCAGGCGAGCAGAATCTGGCGATCACCGGCTTTGCCGATTTGCGTGCGCCGCATGGCCGCACGGGGACCCTACTGCTCGATCCGGCGGCGGGAGGTACGGTCACCATCATCGATGGCGCGGAAGGGGATAATTTCAATACCTTTCAGGACACTTATATCAATTCCTGGCTCGCGGACGCCAACGTGACGATTACCACGAGCAGCGGCACCACGGGCGCCCTTGATATCAATTTCAATTCGAACGTCAATATCAGTTGGAGCAGCGGCAACATATTGGAATTTGATTCCGGCAACAACATCAATCAGGCGGGAACCATTTCGGGGTCGGGTCTGGCAACGGTGATTCTGAACGCAGGAGGGGCGCTGAATCTGGCCGGCAGTATCACTGCCAATACGGTTGAGCTTGGCAGCGGCACGGGCGCTATCGCCCAGACCGCGGGCGGGATTACCGCCCAGAACCTGAGCGTGAGCTCTAATACTTATGACGCCAGCCTGATGGGTGCCAACACCGTCAGCCAATTGGCGGCCCAGGTCGGTACTCTGGAATTTAACAATAACGGCCCGCTGACGATCGGCATTGTCGATGCCACCAACGGCGGGGTAAGTGATGTTCAACACTTCACAATGTATGGCGTCGATGTCAATAACGGCTCCGCCACCATCACCACCACCGGCCAGTTGACCGTCAATCAGCAGGTCGAGGTCTATTCCAATGGCAGCAACGGCGAGTCGGCGAGCCTGACCTTGTCCGGCAACGGCATTCTGATCGATGGCTCCGAGGGTGGTTACATATATGTATACGGCGCCGATAACGATGGCAGCGGCAGCGGGGGCAGTGCGACCGTAACGCTGAACGGTGGTGCCGGCGGCATAACGGTTACCAATGGCGGTTATTACGGATATGTCGAGGCTTATGGTGGGGATGGCGGTGAATCCGGCAACAGCGGCGGCAATGCCTTCCTGACCTTGAACGGCGCCAGTGTCAATTTCATGAACGGTGGATATGCCGAAGCTGAGGGCGGCGATGGCTACTACTACGGGGGTGCGAGTAACGGCGGCAGTGGCAACCTGACGGTAAATGCCGGCGCCGGCGGCATTAACCTCAATAATGGGTACTTCTACGCTTATGGCGGAGAGGGTAACAACGGGGGAACCGGTGGTACGGCGAATATGCAGTTGAACGCCAGCGGCGGATTGACTGTGAGTAGCGGTGGTGAAATTTATGCGCGCGGTGGGTATGGCTACTATGCCAGCGGTGGCGCCGCTGCTGTAAATACCAGCGTCGGCACGCTGACATTGGGCGACGGCGGCGAAAGCAGCGGGACTATCTATGCCTATGGCGGCTATGTTGGTGGCGGCTCCATGGGCAATGGCGGTGCGGCAGCCATCAATCTCAACAGCGGCGCCGGCGGCATCACGATCAATGGCGGCTACATCGAAGCGGAGGGCGGCGAGGGCGGCGAAAGCGGCGGCAACGGCGGCGCCGCGAGCGTTGCGCTGAACACGAGCGGGGCCGTCAGTTTCCTTGAGAACGTCGATTATGCGATACGGGCGTACGGCGGCTATAGTAATGGCGGCAATGGCGGTGATGCGTCGATCATGATCGGCAACGTTACGCCGCCGAGCAGCATCACGCTGACCACCGTGGGCATCGAGGCAGACGGCGGCGAGGGCGTCAACGGCGGCAATGCGACGGTTTCGATTGCCAGCAGCGGTGCAGTCAGCGTTCTCGGCGACAGCTATATCGCGTCGTTCGGCGGCGAGGGATATGACGGAAACGGCGGCGCCGCGAGCACGACGTTGACCGGCGGCAGCATTTCGATTCAGAACATCTACCAGATTTATGCCAGTGGTGGTGAGGGGGAATATGGCAGCGGCGGTGCCGCAAGCGTTGCCTTGAACGCCGGCGCCGGGGGAATCAGCATCGACACCAGTACGGTTGAGGCGAGCGGCGGCGAGGGCGATAACGGAGCGGGCGGCGCGTCCAGCGTCTTCCTGAACACGAGCGGCGCCGTTACGTTGAACAATTCCGCCGTCTATGCCTATGGCGGAGAAGGTTACGCTGGCAATGGCGGCGATGCGACCGTGGCGATACTGGCGGCGGGCGGCATCACCGATATCACCAGTGAAGAAGTTTCCATTGAGGCTGAAGGCGGTTATGCCTACGGCGGCAACGGCGGCAATGCCGGGCTTTATTTGCTAAGCACCAACGGCAATATCCTGATTGATGGCGACGATGTCGAAGCTTACGGCGGGGCGGCCTATGACTCAGGGTTCTTCGGTGGCAAGGCTTCTGCCGCTGTCGCTGCATTCAAGGGTAATGTCACCATTCAGGACGGCGGTTATCTCGAAGTGGAAGGTGGCTACGCCAGTGACTCAGGCAGCGGTGGTGCGGCAGTCGCGGCGCTGAATGCGGGCGGCGGCGTTCTGCTGCAGGGCGACAGTTATGTCGAAGCATACGGAGGGTACGACGGGAGCGAAGGCTATGCCAACGCCCAGATTCTAGTCGGATCGCCGTTGCTGAACGGCGCCGCATTTCCGTTGTTGAATGGCGTCGTGCTGCCGACGCCGGCAGCGGTGACTTTCGATAATGATGCCGGCGTTTATGCCTATGGCAGCGGTTCCCTGGTTTTCATCAATACCACGGGCGATCTTAATGTGACCAACGGTTCGTACGTGGAGGCCTATTCTCCAATGGCGAACGATGGCGTGGCATTCATCGATGCCCATAACGTGAATGTCAAGGGCGGGTCCGATGATTTTACGGGTTCCGAGATTTATGCCGGCAGCGAGATCGATCTGATCGTCGAGGGTGGCGGCACCGTCCATATCGACGCTGGTGGCGGCGAAGGCTCTTCCGCGCAGATTTCGGTGGGTTCCGTGGATACGATTCATGTCCATTTCTTCGGCCCGCTGACCAGCGGCGGCTATTTCGTCGATGGCACGGAAGGCGCCATTTACGACGCGGCCACCGACAGCGGTTTCCTGGCCAATGGCGAGGCCGCGGTATTGAATCAGGACCTGTTCATTGACTATACCAATCCCGCGCCTGCTTCCACGGTGCTGCCGCCCGATGTAACGACGGCGCTGAGCTTCCTTACCGGCGAAATCAATCAGCAGGACAAAACCGGAAAAACGCCTGACCAGGGCAATCAGCAGAACAATCAGGAAAATGAAGACGACAGGAAAAAAGGGAAAAGCTGCAGTTGAGCGGACCGCGGATGGCGAAAGAAAAGAGGAACGATATGCGAACGATATTTATCAATAGCCTGATGCTGGCGCTGCTGGGCTTCTGCGCGGACGCCGCCGCGCAAATGGCGCAGGACATGCCGGCAATCACCAAGAATGGCCAGGTCAGGCACCTGAGCGGAACGCTGACGGTGCAGCGCCCCGATGGCACCGTGCGCATCCTGTCGCAGAAATCGGAAGTGCAGCAGGGCGATATGCTGACCACGCAGAAGGACAGCTACGCGCAACTGGCGTTTCCCGACGGCAGTTCGATGACGATGCGGCCGAACACGCAGATGAAGATCGAAGGCTACAAGTTCTCGCAGGAGAAGCCCGAGCAGGACAACGCGTTTTTCCGCCTGTTGAAGGGCGGGCTGCGCACCGTGACCGGGCTGATCGGCAAGCGCGGCAACCAGGACGCCTATAAGATCGGCACCACGACTGCAACGATCGGGATCCGCGGCTCCTCCGGCGATACCCTCGATTGCACGCAGGGCTGCGACGGCGTAGTGGACGGCGGCAACAAGCTGGATCATGGCGTCTATCACACGACCTATACCGGCAGCTACATTCTGGAGAACGGCAGCGGTTCGCTGATCATCGGCGAGGGTCAGTTCGGTTTCGTCAAGGACAGCAACACCGCGCCGCAGCTGCTGCCGGGCGACCCCGGACTGCATTTGCAGGATCTGCCTTTCGTGCTGGGCGTGGGCAGCGCCGGCGGTCACGGCGATCAGGGAGAATGTGTGGTGCGCTGATTTCTGTTTCGATACAGATGCCAACCCCGCCCTCGTGGCGGGGTTTTTATTTTCCGCCGGTCGGCGGCTATTCAAGCGTTTTCTGCATTCATTGACCCAAGGCTTTGTTTTTGAGAACGGTGTTGACAGCGATATAATCCTGCGCATGCCGTCGGTCAGCGATAAAGCAGGCGCCACGCATCCCGGGCCTTTGCCGCCCGGAATTTCCGCGTTGCTGCGCGAGACGCGCTGGCTCGCGCTGCTGGCGCTGGCGCTGTATCTGGCGCTGGCGCTGTTCACTTACCACAAGGCGGATCCCGGCTGGTCGCACAGCGTGGACGTCGAGACCGTGCGCAATGCCGGCGGACGCATCGGCGCGTGGCTGGCTGATATCCTGTTTTATCTGTTCGGCGTTTCGGCCTGGTGGTGGGTGGTGCTGTGCGTGGCGGCGGTGCGCTGGGGTTTCCGTCGCATCGAGCGCGTGGAGGCCACCGACCGCCGTTCGTACCTGGTCGTCGGCGCCGGCTTCGCCGTGCTCTTGGGTGCGAGTTCGGCTTTCGAGGCGTTGCGCCTGTACAGCCTGAAAATTCCGTTGCCGATGGCGCCGGGCGGCATGCTCGGCGCGGCCGTCGGCAATCTGCTGGCGGCGGGTGTCGGTTTCACCGGCGCGACGCTGATCCTGCTGGCACTGATCGCGATCGGGCTGTCGCTGTTCAGCGGCATCTCCTGGCTTGCCTTCATCGAGGGAATGGGCGGCGTGATTGACGCCGTTTTTTCATTCTTGAAACGGCGCTGGGATGAGCGGCAGGACCGCCGCGCCGGCGAAGCGGCGATCGTCGAACGCGAGGAAATCGTCGAGGAGAGCAAGAAAATCCTCGAAATCCACGAGCCGATCCGGATCGAACCGCCGCAGCTTGAAATTCCGAAATCGCCGCGCGTCGAGCGCGAAAAACAGGTGCCTTTGTTCGAGAACCTGCCCGATTCGCCGTTGCCGCCGCTGCATCTGCTCGACCAGGTTGAAAACCGCGTTGAAGTGATCAGTAACGAGACGCTGGAATTCACTTCGCGCCTGATCGAGAAGAAACTGCTCGACTTCGGCGTCGAGGTCAAGGTCGTCGCCGCCTATCCGGGGCCGGTGATCACGCGTTACGAAATCGAGCCGGCGGTCGGCGTCAAGGGCAGCCAGATCATTAACCTCGCGCGCGACCTCGCGCGCGCGCTGTCGGTGGTCAGCATCCGCGTCGTCGAGACCATTCCCGGCAAGAGCTGCATGGGTCTGGAGATTCCGAATCCTGAGCGTCAGACCGTGCAATTGTCGGAAATCCTCAGCTCGCAGGTCTATGCCGACATGGGTTCGCCGCTGACGCTCGCGCTCGGCAAGGACATTGCCGGCAATCCGGTGGTCGCCGATCTGGCGAAGATGCCGCACCTGCTGGTGGCCGGCACCACCGGCTCCGGCAAATCGGTCGCGATCAACGCGATGATCCTGAGCCTGGTCTACAAATCGCCGCCCGCGCAGTGCCGGCTGATCCTGGTCGATCCCAAGATGCTGGAGCTGTCGGTCTATGAAGGCATACCGCATCTGCTGGCGCCGGTGGTCACCGACATGCGGCAGGCGGCGAACGCGCTGAACTGGTGCGTCGCCGAAATGGACCGCCGCTACAAGCTGATGTCGGCGCTCGGCGTTCGCAACATGGCCGGCTTCAACCAGAAAGTGCGCGATGCGATCAAGAGCGGCCGGCCGCTGCCGAATCCGCTGACTGCGGCGCAATCGCCGGAAACGCCGGAACCGCTGCATGAAATGGCGCTGATCGTCGTCATCATCGACGAGCTCGCCGACCTGATGATGGTGGTCGGCAAGAAAGTCGAAGAATTGATCGCGCGTCTCGCGCAGAAGGCGCGCGCCGCCGGCATCCACCTGATACTGGCGACCCAGCGGCCGTCGGTGGACGTGATCACCGGCCTGATCAAGGCCAACATACCGACGCGGATCGCGTTCCAAGTCTCGGCGCGCGTCGATTCGCGCACGATCCTCGACCAGATGGGCGCCGAAGCGCTGCTCGGTCAGGGCGACATGCTGTATCTGCCGGCCGGCGGCGGGCTGCCGCAACGCGTGCACGGCGCGTTCGTCGCCGACCATGAGGTGCACAAGGTCGTCGAGTACCTGAAGAACCTGGCATTGCCGCAATATGTCGAAGGCCTGCTCGAAGAGCCTGCAGCCGAGAGCAGCGCAGAGTTCGGCCTGTCCGAAGGCGGCGGCGAGGCCGACCCGCTTTACGATCAGGCGGTCGCGATCGTGCTGAAAACGCGGCGCGCCTCGATTTCGCTGGTGCAGCGCCATCTGCGCATCGGCTACAACCGCGCGGCGCGGCTGATCGAGCAGATGGAGCGCGCCGGCATGGTGTCGGCGATGCAGCCGAACGGCAACCGTGAAGTGCTGGTGCCGGCTTCCGTAGTCGAGGAATGAGACTTTTCTTTTTCTGTTCGCTGCTATTCGCTGTCCTGCCGGCCTATGGCGCTGCGGACGCGGCAGGCATCGAAGCGCTGAAGTCGTTCCTGGCGCAGATGTCTTCCGCGCGTGCGCGCTTTGCGCAGATCGTCGTCGACAAGGACCTGAAGCAGTTGCAGCAGGCGACCGGCGTGATGGAATTTTCCAGGCCGGGTAAATTCCGCTGGGAATACGATAAGCCGTACGAACAGACTATTGTCGGCGACGGCAGCAAACTGTGGATTTACGACAAGGACCTCAACCAGGTCATCGTGCAGCCGCTTGACAAGGCGCTCGGCAGCAGCCCGGCCGCTCTGCTCGCCGGCAGCAACGAAATCGAAAAGAGCTATAACCTGACCAGCCTCGGCAATCAGGAAGGCCTCGACTGGATCGAAGCGGTGCCGAAAGCGAAGGAAAATTCCTTCGAGCGGGTGCGGCTCGGTTTCGGTGCGCACGGGCTGGAGGCGATGGAACTGCACGACCAGTTCGGCCATACCACCGTGATCAAATTCAGCACGCTTGAACGCAACCTGGAATTCCCGCCGGGCGCCTTCAGGTTCGTGCCTCCGAGGGGCGCGGACATCATCAGTGAATGATCTGTTCAAGCAACGCGATCCCGCCGCGCCGCTGGCCGAAGCGCTGCGGCCGCAGCGCCTCGACGACGTCGTGGGGCAGGCGCATCTGCTCGGCCCCGGCAAGCCGCTGCGGCTGGCGTTCGAGTCGGGCAAACCGCACTCGATGATCCTGTGGGGGCCGCCCGGCACCGGCAAGACCACGCTGGCGCGGCTGATGGCGCACACTTTCGACGCCGAATTCATCCCGATCTCGGCGGTGTTCGCCGGCGTCAAGGACATCCGCGACGCGGTGCAGCGCGCCGAATTCACGCTCCAGCAATCGGGGCGGCCAACCATCCTGTTCGTCGACGAAGTGCACCGCTTCAACAAGGCGCAGCAGGACGCGTTCCTGCCGTACGTCGAGCGCGGCATCGTCACCTTCATCGGCGCCACCACCGAGAACCCGTCGTTCGAGGTCAACAGCGCACTGCTGTCGCGCGCGACCGTCTATGTGCTGCACGATCTGACGCCGGACGAACTGGGCGTTCTGTTCGATCGCGCGGCGGCACGCGCATTGTCCGGCGTCAGCTTCGACGACCAGGCGCGCCAGCGGCTGATCGGGTTCGCCGACGGCGATGCGCGGCGGCTGCTCAATGCGCTCGAAGTGATGGCGACCGCGGCGCAGACCGCCGGCGTCAGCCGTATCGACGGCGCGTTCGTCGATGCGACGCTGGCGCAGAACCTGCGCCGCTTCGACAAGGGCGGCGAGCAGTTCTACGATCAGATCTCGGCATTGCACAAGGCGGTGCGCGGTTCTGATCCCGATGCCTCGCTGTACTGGCTGGTGCGGATGTTCGACGGCGGCGCCGATCCGCTGTATCTGGCGCGGCGCATCGCGCGCATGGCAGCCGAGGACATCGGGCTCGCCGATCCGCGCGCGCTGACGCTTGCGCTCGAGGCGTGGGAAGCCTACGAACGGATGGGTTCTCCGGAAGGCGAGCTGGCGCTGGCTGAAGCGGTGATCTATATGGCATGTGCGCCGAAATCGAACTCGGTTTACGTCGCTTATAATACGGCGCGCGGATTCGTCGCAAAGGACGGCACGCGGCCGGTGCCGCTGCATATCCGCAACGCGCCGACCAGATTGATGAAAGACCTTGGTTACGGCAAGGACTACCGCTATGCGCACCACGAAGAAGATGCGTATGCGGCGGGCGAGAATTATTTTCCCGAAGGCATGTCGGAAGTGAAATGGTACGAGCCGACCGGGCGTGGTCTGGAAGCGAAGATCCGCGAGCGGCTTGCCCACTTGCGCGAACTCGACGTACAGACGAAGGAAAAGAAAAAATAGCCACAGAGGACACAGAGATCACAGAGGGAAACATGTCGGATACGGTGACTGAGCGTATCATCGGCGCCGCAATCGAAGTGCATCGGGTGCTGGGCCCGGGTCTGTTGGAGCAGATATATGAGGATGCCTTATGTCATGAGTTCGATTTACGCGAGATCGCATATCGCCGTCAGGTCGAGATCGAAATTGATTACAAGGGCTTAAAATTGCCCGGCCAGCGCCTCGACCTGTTGGTTGAAAATGATGTCGTGGTGGAGCTTAAAAGTATTTCAAGGCTTCCGGAAGTGGCGATGGCCCAATTACTTTCATATCTGCGCGCCGCGAACCTGAAACGTGGTTTGTTGATAAATTTTGGCCAATTGAAATTAATAGAAGGGATAAAACGGGTTTCTCTGTGAACTCTGTGTTCTCTGTGGCAAAGAACCGCTCATGATCGACCTTCAACTATTGCGCAAGGACGTGGACGCCGTTCAGCAGCGGCTGGCGGCGCGTGGTTACGCTTTCCCCGTGCAGGACTTCGAGGAACTCGAGGCCGCGCGAAAGACCATTCAGAAACAGACCGAAGACCTGCAGGCGCGGCGCAACGTGCTGTCGAAGCAGATCGGCGTGCTGAAAGGAAAAGGCGAGGACGCATCGGAACTGATGGGCGAAGTCGCCGAAATTCCGCAACGCCTGAAGGAGGCTGAGGCCGGGTTGGCCGGCGTTCAGGGCAGACTGGAAGAACTGCTGCTGGGAGTGCCGAATCTGCCGCACGAGTCGGTGCCGGCCGGGGCTTCATCCGGCGATAACCGCGAGATCTGCAAAGAAGGTTTGCTGCGCGAATTCAATTTCACGGTCCGCGACCACGTTGATGTCGGGACGCCGCTGGGGCTCGATTTCGAAACCGCGGCCAAGCTGTCGGGTGCGCGCTTCGTGCTGATGCGCGGCCAGATCGCGCGCCTGCACCGCGCGCTCGCCCAGTTCATGCTCGACGTGCAAACCGGCGAGCATGGCTATACTGAGTGCCATACACCGTACATCGTGCACGCCGATGCACTGCGCGGCACCGGGCAACTTCCGAAATTCGAGGCCGATCTGTTCGCCGCAAAGAAAGGCGGACAGCAGGGTGAGGAGCAGCTCTATCTGATCCCGACTTCCGAAGTTTCGCTGACCAACATCGTGCGCGATGAAATCGTACCGCTCGACAAACTTCCGCTCAGACTTACCGCGCACACGCCGTGCTTCCGTTCCGAGGCCGGCAGCTACGGCAAGGACACGCATGGCATGATACGCCAGCACCAGTTCGACAAGGTCGAGATCGTGCAAATCGTCCATCCGGACAATTCATATCAGGCGCTCGAAGAGATGGTGGAACACGCGGCGGCCATTCTCGACAAACTCGGATTGCCGTATCGCGTGATGCTGCTGTGCGCCGGCGACATGGGATTCGCCGCGGCCAAGACCTACGATCTCGAAGTGTGGCTGCCGTCGCAGAATGCCTATCGCGAAATTTCCTCGGTGTCGAATTGCGAGGCGTTCCAGGCGCGGCGCATGCGGGCGCGTTTCCGCAACGACAAAGGCAAGACCGAATTCGTGCACACGCTGAACGGTTCCGGCCTCGCGGTTGGCCGCGCCTTGGTCGCAGTGCTTGAAAACTACCAGAACGCCGACGGCAGCGTGACCGTGCCGAAGGCGCTGCGTCCCTATATGGGCGGACTCGCCGAGCTGCGCCCCGACTGATTATCGCCGGCGCTTTCTGCTAGAATCCGCGCCTCCCGCACCGCAAAGAATGCTTTTTTGCCGCAGAGAGTGCAGAGATCGCAGAGAAGAAATGAATAGAGTTTTGGGTTTTCTCGGGGTCCTCTGTGTTCTCTGTGGCCGAATCGAAGTCAGCATTGGTATAGTAGGCTACGTTTCGCAGTAGCGTCATCGCGTTACCACGGAGAGGTGGCAGAGTGGTTGAATGTACCGGTCTCGACAACGAAGTTGCAGCGCAGGCTAACTTGCACAGCAAGTTAAGCCCGGCAGGGCGGCCGCAGCTAAAACCGGGGACCGGTTTTCCGCAGCAGCAGTAGCAGCATCGCATTACCACGGAGAGGTGGCAGAGTGGTTGAATGTACCGGTCTCGAAAACCGGCATACGCGCAAGCGTATCGTGGGTTCGAATCCCACCCTCTCCGCCAGTCGGTATTATATACTTGACTAAAGTTCACTTATGGAACAGCATCATGGCCGTGACAGGCCGGAAATTGAAGTCACTCAGGAGATGCTAGATGCTGGAATATTCGCGTTATCAGATTATGACCGCGTAGATAGCGATATTTCGGAAACCGCTAAAAAGGTCTATTTGGCTATGTTTTCGGCCAGACCTTTAAATCACGCAAGTCCTGTCTTAAATCAACTATTTTCTGAACTATTGACTCTAGTTCAGGAACGTCTCGCTTCGAATGATTTACTTTAAGTTTACCTTTTGCTCGGACATGAAAGGCAAACCCATCAGTGCCAGCATATAG
>Ga0335069_10006974_pt1 | contig 16351 bp, 13 predicted proteins | sample Lox_Sample_11_FD_206714 | JGI IMG/M metagenome (GOLD analysis project Ga0335069, IMG submission 206714) | Soil microbial communities from Loxahatchee National Wildlife Refuge, Florida, United States - Lox_Sample_1.1 | ecosystem: Environmental > Terrestrial > Soil > Wetlands | place: USA...
GCCGCCCGCAGCCGGTGCGCATCCTCGACCCCCGCTGCGTCGCCAAGACGTTCCCCGACTACTTCGAGACGCTGTTCGCGCTCGCCGTGCCGGTGCCCGGCAGCATCCCGGTGATCACCATCGACGGGCCCTCCGCTTCGGGCAAGGGCACCCTCGCGAGCGCCGTGGCGCGAGCGCTCGGCTACCACTACCTCGACTCGGGCGCTCTCTATCGGGCGACGGCGCTGGCCGCACAGCGCGCCGGCATCGGTGCCGACGACGAGGTCGCGCTCGCGCGCATCGCCGCGGGACTCGACCTGCGCTTCGACGGCGAGCACATCTCGCTGAGCGGCGTCGATGCGACGGAGGCGCTGCGCGCGGAGCACGTGGGCGTGCTCGCGTCGCAGATCTCCGCCCTGCCCGCCGTGCGCGCCGCGCTGCGCGATCTGCAGCTGTCGTTCAGGCGCCTGCCCGGCCTGGTGGCGGACGGCCGGGACATGGGCACCGTCGTCTTCCCCGACGCACCGTTCAAGGTCTACCTGACCGCAAGCGCCTCGCAACGTGCCGAACGGCGCCTGCGGCAATTGAGTGTGCGAGGGGTTTCGGCTACACTCGACGGTCTTCGCGCCGACCTCGAACAGCGCGATGCGCGCGACCAGAATCGCGCCGTCGCACCGCTCCGGCCGGCCGAAGGGGCGCTCCTTCTGGACAACTCGGCGCTGACCATCGAAGCTTCGGTGGCCGTCGTGCTGGAAGCCTGGGAGGAGCGGCGCCTCCGCACTTGAAGCCGGCACGGCCGGCAACATCTGCGAGGGCGTTACCAGGGCCCGTCGCCCTCCCACCTGTGCCGCCCACTTCCGTCAGGCACGCCGGGGCGCCGGAACGTCAACTACCGCAGCGTGACGCTGCACGGAAACCTGCATGCCTCAAACCCAAGTGGCCACCAACCAAGGTGGCGGTGAATCCTTCGCCGCCATGTTCGAAGAATCGCTCGCCAAGGCCGAGATGCGCTCGGGCGAGGTCATCACCGCCGAGGTGGTGCGCGTCGAACACAACTTCGTGGTGGTCAACGCCGGGCTCAAGTCCGAAGCCTACGTCCCGATCGACGAGTTCAAGAACGACCAGGGCGAGCTCGAGGTCCAGCCCGGCGACTTCGTCTCGGTCGCGATCGATGCCGTCGAGAACGGCTACGGCGACACCATCCTCTCGCGCGACAAGGCCAAGCGCCTCGCCTCCTGGCTCGCCCTCGAGAACGCCCTCGAGTCCGGCCAGTTCGTCACCGGCACGGTGAACGGCAAGGTCAAGGGCGGCCTCACGGTCCTCGTCAATGGCATCCGCGCCTTCCTCCCGGGCTCCTTGCTGGACACGCGTCCGGTCAAGGACATGAGCCCGTTCGAGGGCAAGACGATGGAATTCAAGGTCATCAAGCTCGACCGCAAGCGCAACAACGTCGTGCTGTCACGACGCGCCGTGATCGAGGCCTCGATGGGCGAGGAACGCGCGAAGCTGCTCGAGACGCTGCGCGAAGGCGCCATCGTCCACGGCGTGGTCAAGAACATCACCGAGTACGGCGCGTTCGTCGACTTGGGCGGCATCGACGGTCTGCTGCACATCACCGACATGGCGTGGCGCCGCGTGCGCCATCCGAGCGAGGTGGTGCAGGTCGGCCAGGAGCTCGATGCGAAGGTGCTGAAGTTCGACGCCGAGAAGAACCGCGTCTCGCTCGGCATCAAGCAGCTCGGCGACGACCCGTGGCTCGGCGTCTCGCGCCGCTATCCGCAGGGCACGCGCCTGTTCGGCAAGGTCACGAACATCGCCGACTACGGCGCGTTCGTCGAGATCGAGCCGGGCATCGAGGGCCTCGTGCACGTGTCCGAGATGGACTGGACGAACAAGAACGTCGCCCCCTCGAAGATCGTCTCCCTCGGCGACGAGGTCGAGGTCATGGTGCTCGAGATCGACGAGGACAAGCGTCGCATCTCGCTCGGCATGAAGCAGTGCAAGCCCAACCCCTGGGAGGAGTTCGCGGCCAACGTGCAGCGCGGCGATCGCGTGAAGGGCCCTGTCAAGTCGATCACCGACTTCGGCGTGTTCGTGGGCCTCGCGGCCGGCATCGACGGCCTCGTGCACCTCTCCGACCTCTCGTGGAACGAGCCCGGCGAGCAGGCCGTGCGCAACTACAAGAAGGGCCAGGAAGTCGAGGCGGTCGTGCTCGCGGTCGACGTCGACCGCGAGCGCATCTCGCTCGGCATCAAGCAGCTCGACAGCGATCCGTTCACGAGCTACACGTCGGTCAACGACCGGGGCGCGATCGTGAGCGGCAAGGTCCGCACGGTCGACGCGCGGGGCGCCGAGGTGCAGCTCACGAACGACGTCACCGCGTACCTGCGCGCCTCCGAGATCAGCCGCGACCGCGTCGAAGACGCACGCAACGTGCTGAAGGAAGGCGACGAGGTCTCGGCCATGATCATCAACGTCGACCGCAAGTCGCGCTCGATCCAGCTCTCGATCAAGGCCAAGGACGCCGCCGACAACCAGGAGGCGATGCAGCGCCTGCAGCAGTCGAGCGAGCGCGAGAACGCGGGCACGACGAGCCTCGGCGCGCTGCTGCGCGCGAAGCTCGACAACCAGCAGACCGAGAAGAGCTGACGGCGGATCGACGGGGCACCCGTGACCCGATCCGACCTCGTGGTGCAGCTGGCCGAGCGCTTCGGTCAGCTCACCCACCGCGACACCGAGTTCGCGGTGAAGACGATCCTCGACGCGATGTCCGTCGCGCTCGCCCGCGGCCATCGCATCGAGATCCGCGGCTTCGGCAGCTTCTCGATCAACCGGCGTCCTCCGCGCGTCGGGCGCAACCCGCGCTCCGGCGCGCAGGTCACCATCCCCGAGAAGCTGGTGCCTCATTTCAAGCCGGGAAAGGCGTTGCGCGAGGCCGTCGATGCGCTGCCGCCAGCCCAGATGACGCGCTCGGCCGCACGCGCTGCTGCGGCGGCCGAAGGCGAGCCCGGCTGAAGGCGTCTGCGCCCGGCGGCTGCGGCGGTCCGCCGATGGCGCGTCGATAGAATCCGCCGATGCGCCTGCTGGTCTGGATCGTCCGCTTGGCGGTGTTCTTCACGCTGTTCGCGTTCGCGCTGAACAACCAGCAAGAAGCGGCGCTGCACTGGTTCTTCGGCCAAGAATGGCGCGCACCGATGGTCTTCATCGTGCTCGCGGCGTTCGCGCTCGGCTGCGCGTTCGGAATCTTCGCCATGGTGCCCGCCTGGTGGCGGAATCGGCGCGTGGCGCGAAGCAGGACCGCGATGGGTGCGAGCGAGACGCCGGTTGCTGCTGTGGAGCCGCCCGCGATCGTCCACCCGCCGCGCGATGGACTTTGACCTCCAGTGGCTGCTCTGGGCCCTGCCCCTCGCCTTCGCCCTCGGCTGGCTCGCGTCGCGCGTCGACGTGCGGCAGTGGAAGCGGGAGCAGACCGACTCGCCGAAGGTCTACTACAAGGGACTCAACCTGCTGCTCAACGAGCAGCAGGACAAGGCCATCGACACGTTCATCGAGGCGATGCAGCACGACCCCGACACGTCGGACCTGCACTTCGCCCTTGGCAATCTCTTTCGCCGGCGCGGTGAGTACGAGCGCGCGGTGCGCGTGCACGAGCACCTTCTGCAGCGCGCCGACCTGCCGAAGTCCGAGCGCGCCCGCGCCCAGTACGCGCTCGCCCAGGATTACCTGAAGGCCGGGCTGTTCGACAGGGCGGAGGCCGCGTACCGTGCGCTCGAGGGCACGGCATTCGCCACCGAGGCGCGGCTGGCCCTGCTCGGCCAGCTCGAGCGCTCGCGCGACTGGAACGCCGCCATCGACGTCGCTCGTCAGCTCGAAGCGACCGGTACCGGCTCCTTCGCCTCGCACATCGCGCACTGCTGGTGCGAGCTCGCGCTCGAGGCCGATGCGGCCGGTCATGCCGGTGCGGCCGATGACGCCGTGCGCGCCGCGCGTGAGGCAGCGCCGCAAGCCGCGCGACCGCTCGTGCTGGCGGGGCAGCGCGCGGCCGCGCGCGGCGCACACGCACAGGCGCTCGAGCTTTGGGGGCAGCTCATCGCTGCGCAGCCCGCGTTCGTGAACCTCGTGGCGCGCGAATACGCGGAGAGCGCGATCGCCGCCGGCGCCGCGGCGGCCGCACGCGACCGGCTGCTCGCCCTCTACCGTCGCGCACCGACCGTGGACCTCCTCGAAGCCATCGTGGCCCTCGAGCCCGACCGCAGCGCCGGCCGGGCGCGCCTCCTCGAGCACCTGCGGGCGAACCCGAGCCTGTCGGCTGCCCGGGTGCTGCTCGCGACCGATGCCGCCGGAGCGCCGGAAGGCAGCGAGCCGCGCATCCTGCGTGACGCCGTCCAGCGCGCCTCTGCCCCGCTGCACCGCTACCGGTGCGCGGCCTGCGGTTTCGAGGCCGAGCACTATTTCTGGCAATGTCCCGGCTGCCTCGGCTGGGACACCTATCCGCCCCAGCGGCTCGACGACCAGTGACGACGCGCCCGCACCACCCCGACCGCGCGCACGGGACCCGTGCGCGCGTCCCCAGCAAGGCCCAACTCGCAGCGGCACGCGTGCTCGTCGTCGGCGACTCGATGCTCGACCGCTACTGGTTCGGCACCGTCGATCGAATCTCGCCCGAAGCCCCGGTCCCGGTGGTGCGCGTCAATCCGGGACGGCAGCAGGATCGAGTCGGCGGCGCCGCGAACGTGGCGTGGAACGTGAAGACGGTCGGAGCCGCCGCCAGCCTGCTGACCGCGGTGGGCGACGACGAGCACGGCCGGCGCCTCGAAGAGCTGCTGAAGCAGGCCGACATCGAGACGCTCTTCAAGCGCGACCCGAAGATCGTCACGACCGTCAAGCTGCGCGTCATCGGACGCTCGCAGCAGCTGCTGCGGGTCGACTTCGAGGAGGAGCCCGACCACGAGGTGCTCGCGGACATGCAGCGCTTCTATTCGCAGACGCTGCCCCTCTCGAAGGTGGTCGTCTTCTCCGACTACGGCAAGGGCGGGCTGAAGCACATCGAGGACATGATCGCCGAGGCCAGCGCGTCCGGCGTGCCCGTGCTGATCGACCCGAAGGGGCACGACTACACCCGCTACCGGGGTGCGACCGTCATCACGCCGAACCGCGCCGAGCTCGCGCAGGTGATCGGCCCGTGGTCGAGCGAGGAACAGCTGCGCGAGCGAGCCCAGAACCTGCGCCGCTCGCTCGACGTGCGCGCGCTGCTGCTCACCCGCTCCGACGAAGGCATGTCGCTCTTCGACGACCGAGAGCCGGAGCTGCGACTCGCGGCCGAGGCGCGAGAGGTCTTCGACGTCACCGGCGCCGGCGACACCGTGATCGCGGTGCTGGCCGCGATGATGGCGGCCGGTGCCGAGGTGCGGGATGCGGTCCCGATCGCCAACCGGGCAGGTGGCATCGTCGTCGGCAAGTTCGGAACGGCCAGCGTGACGTACGAGGAACTGTTCGCATGAAAGTGGTGGTGACCGGTGCCGCGGGCATGATCGGCAGCAACCTCGTGCACGGCCTCAACGCGGCGGGCATCGACGACATCATCGCGGTCGACGACCTCACCGATGGACCGAAGTACCGCAACCTCCTGGGCGCGCGCATCGCCGATTACCACGACCGGCGCGAGTTCTACGCTCGCTTCATGCGCGGCGACTTCGGGCGTGTCGACGCCGTCTTCCACCAGGGCGCGTGCTCCGACACCATGGAGCACGACGGGCGGCTGATGCTCGACCTCAACTACCGCTGCTCGAAGGACCTCCTCGACGCCTGCCTCGCGCAAGGCACGCGGCTGCTGTACGCCTCGTCGGCCGCCACCTACGGCGGCAGCGCGGCGTTCCGGGAGGAGCCCGAGTTCGAGCGGCCGCTCAACGTCTACGGCTGGTCCAAGCTGCTGTTCGACGACGTGGTGCGCCGCGCGTTGCCGAGGGCCGCGACACAGGTGGCGGGCTTTCGCTATTTCAACGTGTACGGCCCGCGCGAGCAGCACAAGGGCCGCATGGCGTCGGTCGCGTTCCACCACCACGAGGAATACGCGCAGACCGGGCGCGTGCGACTGTTCGGCGAGTACGGCGGCTACGGACCGGGACAGCAGATGCGCGACTTCGTCTGGGTGGGCGATGTCGTCGCGGTGAACCTGTGGTTCCTCGCCCACCCGGAGGCGAGCGGCGTGTTCAACCTGGGCAGCGGGCGCGCGCAGCCGTTCAACGACGTTGCGTTCGCGACCGTCAACGCGGCGCGCGCGCGCAAGGGTGAGGCGGCCCTGACGCTCGACGAGATGGTGGCGCGTGGCGTGGTCGAGTACGTCGCATTCCCCGACGCGCTCGTCGGCAAGTACCAGTGCTACACGCAAGCGGATCTCGGCCGGCTGCGCGCCACGGGGTGCGAGCACGCGTTCGCCGACGTCGCCACCGGCGTGCGGGCCTACGCGGAGTGGCTCGCAAGATCCCCCGAAAGCCGTTCGGCCCCACGGGGCGCGGCCGCGTAGTCCCGTGAGACACGCCGCACCGACGCCCGCTGCGCGTCGGCTCAGCTGGCGCGCAACGCGTCCTCGGTCGCCGCCGGCGCCAGGGCCGTCTGCGACGGCGGCCGGCCCCAGCCGAAGAAAGCCTCGACTTCGGCGCGCCGGGCATGCGTGTCGGTCATGCCCAGCGCCATGAGCTCGCGCGTGTAGGGCGCCTCGAACAGCAGGTAGCTGGCGAGTGCCGCGCCCCGGGCATCGTCGCCTTGCCCCTGCACGCCCACGCCTCGCAGCATCGCGCGGATCGGGAGCGGCAGGCTGCCGAGGTGCTTCGCGGCGATGTCGTCGAGCCGCTCGCTCGGTGCGATCACGAGCACTTCGATGGGCTTGAGCGACGTCGCCGCGCGCTGCTCCGGCGTCAGCAGGGCGAGCGTGGCGTTGATGCGCTTGAGACGCTCGACATCGACCGCCAGCGCGTCGAGGAAGATGTTGGACAGCGCGTGACCCGCGATCTGCGCGAGGTTGGGGTACTCGCTGCTGCCCGCACGCACCCCCGGCGGCTCGTGCATGCGGCCCGCACCGACGATCAGGATGCGCTCGCCGCCCAGATGCACCGCCGGTGAGATCGGTGCGGCCTGGCGCATCGATCCGTCGCCGCAGTACTCGATGTGCCCGTCGATGTCGAGAGCCACCGCGGGAAAGACGAACGGGATCGCCGACGATGCGAGCAGGTGCGGGACGCCGATGCGATCGCGCACGGCAAGCCGCTGGGAGCGCGTCCAGGGCACGATGTCGGTGACCGCGTCGTAGAACGTGACGTGCAGGCCCGACCCGTAGCTCGAGGCGGTGACCGCGAGTGCGCGCAGGTGCCCTGCTTGCATCAGGTGGCGCATGCGGTCCATGTCGACGAGGCGCTTGAGCAGCGCCTGCAGCGGGCTGTTGTCGAGCAGCGAGCGCGGCCGCGCGCGACGCCAGCGCGCGATCACCCAGCCGATCGACATCATGGTGAGCCAGCGCGCGCCGGTGCGGATGACGCCGAACGAATCCGACCGGTAGACCTGCTCCGCGGTGAAGTTCTCCCACACGCGGCAGAGCATGTCGACGGCGCGGTCGAAGTCGTCGGCCCGGCAGGCCAGCGCCGCGGCGTTGATGGCACCGGCGGACGTCCCGGTGATCACCGGGAACGGGTTGCCGGGCGCATGCACGCTTTCCCGCCGGATCTGCGCCACCGCCTTGAGCACGCCGACTTGGTAGGCCGCGCGTGCGCCGCCGCCCGTGAGCACCAGGCCCGTGGTCGGCGCCGTGCTCGCATCCATCATTCGTAGACGACGGTCGCGCGCCCTTCATGCGCGCCAGCGCGCCAGCGGTCGAGCGCCGCATCGGTCGGATAAAAGCGCGCCTGCTCGCCCAGATCGAGCTCCGCGCTCGCGCGATCGCGCAGCAACCGCAGCCGCACGGTCAGTCCGCGCGCGAGATCGCCCTGCTCGGTCGCGACGCGACGCGACGGGAAGTCGCGCAGCACGTCGGCCACCGGCGGGATCTGTCCGTTCACCTCCACGCGCAGGTACTTGCCGAAGCGGCAGCGCGCGGCGGCGAGGTCCCACACCTGATGCACGGTGAGGCGCATGCCACCCGAGAAGCGGTCGTGCTGCGCGCGCCCCTGCACGATCACGAGCTCGTCGTCCTTCAGCACGTCGCGGCAGGCGTTGAGCGCTTCCTCGTTGACGACCGCCTCGATCGGCTCGCTCATGTCGTCGAGCTTGAAGAGCGCCACGCGCCCGCGCGCGCTGTTGACGATCCGAAGGTCGCCGACGATGCCCGCGACCAGCTGGGGCTCGCGGCTGTCGACCAGATCGGCGATGCGCACGCGCACGAAGCGCCGGACCTCGTCGGCGCTCTGGTCGAACAGATGGCCCGACAGGTAGAAGCCGAGCGCCGACTTCTCGAGCGTGAGCCGCTCCTTCACGCTCCACGGCTCGGAGGCGACGAGCGCGGGCTCCTGGCGGCTCGACGCGTGCGCGTCGGGCTCGAAGTCGAACAGCCCGCCCTGGTCGACGTGTGCGGCCAGGGTGTCGGCCCAGTCGATCGCGCGGCCGACGCTGGCGAGCGTCGACGCACGGTTGGGATGCAGCGCGTCGAAGGCACCAGCCTTGACGAGCGCCTCGATGACGCGACGGTTGACGCGCTGCCGGTCGACGCGCGCGCAGAAGTCGAACAGGCTCGAGAAGGGGCCGGACTTGTCGCCGCATCGACCTTCGCGTGCCGCGACGATCGCCTCGATCGCGCCCTGCCCCGTGCCCTTCACGGCGCCGAGCCCGAAGCGGATCGTGCGCGGGTCGATGGGCTCGAATCGATAGACCCCGCGGTTCACGTCCGGCGCCTCGAGCGTGACGCCGAAGCCGCGCGCGTCCCACAGCAGCGCCTTCAGCTTGTCGGTGTCCCCCATCTCCACCGTCATGTTCGCGGCGAAGAACTCGGCCGTGTGGTGGACCTTGATCCAGGCCGTCTGGTACGCGAGCAGCGAGTACGCGGCGGCGTGCGACTTGTTGAAGCCGTAGCCCGCGAACTTCTCCATGAGGTCGAAGACCTCCGTCGCGACGTCCGCCGAGATGCCCTGCCGGGCCGCGCCCTCGCGGAAGATCTCGCGGTGCTTGGCCATCTCCTCGGGCTTCTTCTTGCCCATCGCGCGGCGCAGCAGGTCGGCGCCCCCGAGCGAATAGCCGCCGAGCACCTGCGCGGCCTGCATCACCTGCTCCTGGTAGACCATGATCCCGTAGGTCTCGCCGAGCACCTTCTCGAGCAGCGGATGCGGATAGGTGACCGGCTCCTTGCCGTGCTTGCGCGCGCAGAACGACGGGATGTTGTCCATCGGGCCCGGACGGAACATCGCGTTCAGCGCGATCAGGTCCTCGAGGCGGCTCGGCTTCGCTTCGCGCAGCATGCGCCGCATGCCACCCGATTCGAACTGGAACACCGACTCGGTGCGGCCTTCGGAGAAGAGCTGGTAGACGCGGGCGTCGTCGAGCGGCAGGTCGTCGTACGAGAACGGCCGGTGCTCGGGGTCGCCGGCGACGATGTAGTCCTTCGCGAGCTCGAGGATCGTGAGCGTGGCAAGGCCCAGGAAGTCGAACTTGACGAGCCCGATCGCCTCGACGTCGTCCTTGTCGTACTGGCTCACCGCGCTCTCGCTGCCCGGCTGGCGGTAGAGCGGGCAGAAGTCGGTGATGCGGCCCGGGGCGATCAGCACGCCGCCGGCGTGCATGCCGACGTTGCGCACGATGCCTTCGACGCGTTCGGCCATGGCGAGCAGCTCGGCCACCTCCTCCTCCTGGCGCTCGCGCTGCTCGAGCTCCGGCGCCTCGCGCCTCGCATAGATGATTCCGTTGTCGGGGTTCGGTGGCGGACGCTTCAACGTGACCGTCTTGCCGGGAGGGGCCGGGACGAGCTTGGCGACGCTGTCGACGTGGCCGTAGCTCATGCCGAGCACGCGGCCGACGTCGCGCAGCGCGGCCTTCGCCGCCATGGTGCCGAACGTCGCGATCTGGCTCACCGCGTCGCGCCCGTAGCGCTCCTTCACGTAGTCGATCACGCGATCGCGATTGGCCTGGCAGAAGTCGATGTCGAAGTCGGGCATCGACACGCGCTCGGGATTCAGGAAGCGCTCGAACAGCAGCTCGTAGCGCAACGGGTCGAGGCCCGTGATGCCGAGGGCATACGCCACCAGCGAACCGGCTCCGGAGCCGCGACCCGGTCCGACCGGGCAACCATGCGTCTGCGCCCAGTTGATGAAGTCGGCCACGATCAGGAAGTAGCCGGGGAAGCCCATCTTCAGGATCGTCTCGATCTCGAACTCGAGCCGCTGCGCGTAGCGCGGCCGCTCGGCATCACGGCGCTCGGCCACCGGATAGAGCTGCGCGAGGCGCGCCTCGAGCCCCTGATGCGCCGCGATGCGGAAGTACTCGGCCATCGGCACCCGCCGACCGTCGACCTCGGGCGTCGCGAAGTCCGGCAGCTGCGGCTTGCCCAGCACGAGCGCGAGGTTGCAGCGCTTCGCGATCTCTTCCGTGTTGCGCAACGCCGCCGGCAGGTCCGCGAACAACGCCTCCATCTGCGCCTGCGTCTTGAAGAACTGCTCGCGTCCGAAGCGCTTCACGCGACGCGGATTGCTCAGCAGCTCGCCCTCGGCCACGCAGACCCGCGCCTCGTGCGCTTCGTAGTCGTCGGGGCCGAGGAATTGCACCGGATGCGTGGCGACCACCGGCAGGCGAAGACCCGCCGCCAGCGCGACCGCAGCGGCGACATGCGCCTCCTGCTGCGCGAGGCCCGCACGCTGCAGCTCGATGTAGAAGCGACCCGGAAAGAGCGCGGCGAGACGCGCGGCGAGCCCCGCCGCGCGCGCGTCGTCTCCTGCCAGCAGCGCGCGTCCGACGGCGCCCTGCTCCGCGCCCGACAGGGCGATGAGGCCTGCGCCCAGCGTCTCGAGCCATTCCCAGCACAGCAGCGGTTGCCCGCGGGGCGTGTTCGTGAGCCAGCCCCGCGAGAGCAGGTCGCACAGGTGGTGATAGCCGCGCCGGTCCTGCACCAGCAGGAGCAGGCGGCTCGGCGTCTTCTCGCCCGGCTCGGGCTCGAGCCAGACATCGACGCCGAGGATCGGCTTGACGCCCGCGCGTCGCGCGGCACCGTAGAACTTGATCGCCCCGAAGAGGTTGCCGAGGTCGGTGATGGCGAGTGCTGGCTGGCCGTCTGAGGCGGCCGCCGCCACGGCGTCGTCGATGCGCAGGGTTCCGTCGACGACCGAATACTCGGTGTGCGTGCGCAGGTGGACGAAGGCCATCGCCGGGATTCTAGGCAGCCCGGGCAGGTCTTCCGGGCACGCCAGACGGGCTGGCGTGAACCGCGTCGCCGATTGCAACCCGTCCGGCAGCGCGGGGATTCGTCACGATTCCGGCGGGTCTTTCCGATACCCTGTCCGGCCCTTCCCATCGAGGACCGCCGATGCCGTCGATCGCCGCACCCGCACCTGCGCCGCTCGCGCGCCGCTACGCCCAGGTGCGCGCCCGAACCCACGCGCTGGCCGCGCCGCTCTCGGCGGAAGACTGCCAGGTGCAGTCGATGCCGGACGCAAGCCCCGTGAAGTGGCACCTCGCGCATGTCACGTGGTTCTTCGAGACATTCGTGCTCGAGCCGCGCGAGACGCGATTCGCCCCGTTCGATCCGGCCTTTCGGGTGCTGTTCAACAGCTACTACCAGGGCGTCGGCGAGCGGCATCCGCGGCCGCTGCGCGGGCTCGTCACGCAGCCCGACCTCGAGACCGTGCTGCGCTATCGGGCACAGGTGGACGAGCGCATGCTCGCGCTGCTCGCACGTTCGGGCGATGACGATCTACACGCGCTGGTCGAGCTCGGGCTGCAGCACGAGCAGCAGCACCAGGAGCTGATCCTCACCGACGTGAAGCACGCGCTGTCGTTCAACCCGCACGCGCGCCCCTACGCGCGGCGCTGGCCGATGACCACGGTCCAGCCCCAGGCGCTGCGCTGGTTCGCGTACGCGGGCGGCCTGGTGGAGCACGGGCACGAGCCGGCGCGCGACGGCGCGTTCTGCTTCGACAACGAGACGCCTCGCCATCGCACCTGGCTCGACCGGTTCGAGCTGGCATCGCGACCCGTGAGCTACGGCGAGATCCTCGCCTTCATCGACGACGGCGGCTACCGGCGCCCGGAGCTTTGGCTGTCGATGGGGTGGGACTGGGTGCAGGCCGGCGCACGGCGGGCTCCGCTCTACTGTCGGGAGGTCGACGGTCGCTGGCTCCACCACACGCTGCACGGCGAGGTCGAGATCGATCCGCGGACACCGGCCTGCCATCTCAGCTACTTCGAAGCCGATGCCTATGCGCGCTGGGCGGGCGCGCGATTGCCGACGGAGCAGGAGTGGGAGCACGCCGCACGCGCGGCGCGCCAACCCGCCGGCCGAGACAACTTCGCCGATCGCGGGGCCTACCATCCGCTGCCGCTCGACGAGCCGATCGGGCACGAGCCGGCGCAGCTGTGGGGCGACGTCTGGGAATGGACCTCGTCGAGCTACGCGGCCTATCCGCGCTATCGGCCGCTGCCCGGGGCCGTCGGCGAATACAACGGCAAGTTCATGTGCAACCAGTACGTGTTGCGGGGCGGGTCGTGCGCCACGCCCGCCGGCCACGTGCGCGCGAGCTATCGCAACTTCTTCCCGCCCGACGCGCAGTGGCAGTTCAGCGGGCTGCGTCTCGCGCGCGATCCCTGAGGATCAGGCGCCGGTCGCGACGGGCTGCGCGCCGAACCCGCGCCGCGCGCCGCGCGCCGCATCGACGCTCCAGCCGCCCGGACCGAAGGCGGCGACCGTGAGCAGGCCGCCGATCACCGAGATGTTCTTCATGAACAGGAGGGTCTGCGTCATGGCCTGCGCGGCCGGCGCTGACCAGAAGGCGTGGAACACGAGCGACGCGGCGAGCGTGAACAACGCGAGCGCGAGCGCGACCCGGCGCGTCATGAAGCCGAACAGCAGTGCGAGACCGCCACCGAGTTCGAGCGCAATCACGAGTACGGCGAGTGGTGCGGCGGCCGGCAGGCCGCCCGATTGCATGTAGGCCACGGTGCCCGCGAACTGCGCGATCTTGCCGAGGCCGGCGACGATGAACAGCTGGGCGAGAAGGAGGCGCCCCAGGAGCGCGACGGGGTTGCGAAGAGAGTCGTTCACGGCAGTCCTTTCGTTGGAAGGGAATGAGGGGTCTTCAGGCGAGGTCGAACACGAGCACTTCGGCGTGGCGGCCCTGCTCGATGACGAGCTCGCGTTCGCCCGCGAGCGCGAGGGCATCGCCCGCTTCGAGCGGCCGACCGTTCACGACGGCGGCGCCGCGCGCGATGTGCACCCATGCCTTGCGCGAGGGGTCCAGCGCAAGCGTCGCACGCTCGGCGCCGTCGAACAGGCCGCTGCGGATCGACGCGTCCGCGTGGATCGTGACGGAGCCCTCGCGGCCGTCGGGCGATGCGATCAGGCGCAGCCGCCCGCGCTTCTCGGCCGCGTCGAAGTGGCGCTGCTCGTAGCCGGGCTCGATCCCGCGCTGCGACGGCTCGATCCAGATCTGAAGGAAGTGCGTGGTGGCGTCCTTCGCGTGATTGAACTCGCTGTGCATCACGCCCCGACCGGCGCTCATGCGCTGCACGTCGCCCGGTCGGATCACGCCGGCCGCGCCGCCGCCGCGGCCGTTCCCCATGCTGTCCTGGTGCGCGAGCTCGCCCTCGAGGACGTAGCTCACGATTTCCATGTCGCGGTGCCCGTGCGTGCCGAAGCCGGTGCCGGGCGCGATGCGGTCCTCGTTGATGACGCGCAGGTTGCCATGGCCCATGTAGCGCGGGTCGTGGTAGTCCGCGAACGAGAACGTGTGGAAGCTCTTCAGCCAGCCGTGGTCGGCCTGACCGCGTTCCGATGACTTGCGCACGGTGATCATGTCGTCGCTCCTTGACGGTGGAATGTAGGCGCGCGAGGCGGCGCTGCGAGGGCCCGGTCTCGACGGCTGCGTTCAAATAAGATGAACGCCGCGATGACGATCAACCGCAACGTCCTCACGCCGGAAGCGCTGACGATGATGGACGTCATCGCACGCACCGGCAGCTTTGCCGCCGCCGCGCGCGAGCTCGGCAAGGTGCCTTCCTCCCTCACGTACAACGTGCGCCAGCTCGAGGACGCGCTCGACGTCCTCCTGTTCGACCGCCGGTCGCGCCAGGCGCGGCTCACGGCGGCGGGCACCGAGCTGCTCGAGGAGGGCCGGCGCCTCCTCGAGCAGATCGACGCGGTCGCCAACCGCGTCAAGCGCGTCGCGACCGGCTGGGAGGCGCAGCTCACGATCGCCGTCGACGGCGCCATCTCGCGGCCCACGATGCTCGATCTCTGTTCGGCCTTCTATGCCATCGAATCGTCCGCGGCGGGCAGCCCGCCGTCGGGCGGGCCGGGCACGCGGCTGCGCCTGCGCACCGAGGTCATGGCCGGCACATGGGAAGCGCTCGCCACCGGCCGAGCGGACCTGGCGATCGGCGTCGGTCTGGGCCGCGAAGCGGTGGTCGGCGTGCACCTGCGCGAGCTCGGCGTCCTGACGTTCGTGTTCGCGGTGGCGCCGCACCACCCGCTGGCCCGTGCCGAGGAGCCGCTGCCCGATGCGGAGATCGTGCGCCATCGCGCGGTCGCGGTGGCCGACTCGGCTCAGCGCCTCGCGCCGTACACCGTGAACCTCCTGCCCGGCCAGGACGTGCTCACGGTGAGCAACATGCAGACCAAGATCGACGCCCAGATCCGGGGCATGGGCTGCGGTTTCCTGCCCGAGCCGATGGTGCGAGCGCACGTGGAGGCCGGCCACCTCGTCGCGAAGGCGGTGGAGCGTGCCCCGAACCGCGCGACGCTCGGCTACGCGTGGTGCACGAGCGGCGGCCGCAAGGCGCGCGTGGGCCATGCCTTGCGCTGGTGGCTCGAGCAGCTCGAGCGGCCTGCCACGCGTCGTGCGCTGCTCGAGCGTCACGCGAGCCCGCATGTCGCGCACGGTTCGTGACGCGCTGCGAAGCGGGCCCGCCATCTGCTCGCAGGCCGGGTGACATGCGCTACGTCGGCCGCTTCGCCCCCTCGCCCACCGGGCCTCTGCACGCCGGCTCGCTCGTGGCGGCGCTCGCGTCGTGGCTCGATGCGCGCGCGCACGGCGGGCGCTGGCTCGTGCGCATCGAGGACGTCGACCAGCCGCGGACGGTGGCGGACGCGGACCGCACCATCCTGGGCCAGCTGGCCGACTGCGGGCTGGTGCCCGACGAGCCGCCGGTGTGGCAATCCACTCGCGACACGCACTACGCCGAGGCGCTGCAACGGCTCACCGCCTCGGGATGGGCCTATCCGTGCGGATGCACCCGTCGCGACCTGGAACTGCTCGCGGCCCGACGCGGACTGTCGCCCCTGCGCGGAGAGGAGCTCGTGTATCCGGGCACCTGCCGGCGCGGCCTGCGCGGGAAGCCGGCACGAGCCGCCCGGGTGCTCGCCGCGGCGTCCGTCGATGCGGCGGAGCGACCGCTGGTGGTCGACTGGACCGATCGGCGCCTGGGGCCCCAAAGCCAGGACGTGTCGCGCGCGGTCGGCGATTTCGTCGTGCGCCGCGCCGATGGCTGGTGGGCCTACCAGCTCGCGGTCGTCGTGGACGACGCACTGCAGGACGTGACGCACGTCGTGCGCGGCGAAGACCTCGCCGACAACACCGCGCGGCAGATTCACCTGCAGCGGGTGCTCGGATGGTCGCGTCCCGCCTACCTGCACGTGCCGGTCGTTCGCGGAAGCGATGGCGAGAAGCTGTCGAAGCAGAACGGCGCGATCGCGGTCGATACGAAGCGCCCGCTGGTGGCGTTGCGTTCCGCCGGCGCGCACCTCGGCCTGCACCATGAAGCCGGCGATGCACCGGCGTGGCTCGAGGGTGCGGTCGAGCGCTGGGGCGAGCGGTGGCGCACGCAGGTCGCCCCGGCCGTCGGCCGCGCCGAGCGCACGCCCGACCGGCCTCCGCCGCCCGCCTGCTCGCCGTCGCCCTGACGGCTGCGCTGGCATCATCCGCGTTTCGCTTCGCGAGGCGACCTCATGACCTTCACCACCACGCCCTCCGGTCTGCAGTACCGGGACACCGCGATCGGCAACGGCGACGTCGCCGCAGCGGGAGACCGCGTCTCGGTGCACTACGCCGGCTGGCTGTACGACGGCGGCGCGAAGGGCGCGAAGTTCGATTCGTCGCACGACCGGGGCGAGCCGTTCGAATTCATACTCGGCGTCGGCGAAGTCATTCCGGGGTGGGACGAGGGCGTGCAGGGCATGCGCGTCGGCGGCTCG
>Ga0335069_10006975_pt1 | contig 16350 bp, 19 predicted proteins | sample Lox_Sample_11_FD_206714 | JGI IMG/M metagenome (GOLD analysis project Ga0335069, IMG submission 206714) | Soil microbial communities from Loxahatchee National Wildlife Refuge, Florida, United States - Lox_Sample_1.1 | ecosystem: Environmental > Terrestrial > Soil > Wetlands | place: USA...
CAAGGGCCAAAAAGGCGCTCCCGGCAAAGCGGCCGAGTTGTAACTGCGGCAGTCTACTTGCTTCTCGGTAAAATTCAGATGAAGCCGTTGCCCACAAGACCCACAGGTTCTGGGATCCATCTAAAAATCCCACCTGTGGATTCGTGGACAACGCAGCGTTTTTATTTTACCAGAATCCTGTCCACCGACCGTTTCGTATGTTCAGAAAGGTACAGGGCCGGAAAGCGGTGTAGGTTTCGGCTCCGCGGCGTCGCTGCCCTGTACGGCACCGGCCGGCAGTTGGTTGGCCAGCCCAGCCGTGCGCAGTGAGGTCGCGCTCGATGCTCTCCACTCGCGCACAAACTCCTCGGGCGAACGATCACCGAGTGCGCTATGCGGCCCGTACCTAGTTGTAATCCAGTCGCCAACATTCGAGCTTCTCCCTGACGTCGCTCAAGTCAAAGAAGGTCTCGACGTTCAGACACTCGTCCCGCAGCCGGCCGTTAAACGATTCGATGTAGCTATTGTCGACCGGCCTGCCAGGGCGGATATACTCCAGCTGTACTCCGTATTGATAACTCCACGCGTCCATTGCCTTCCCGGCGAATTCGTTGCCATTGTCCGCGGTGATCGGGCCAGGCGTGCCACGCTCGGCCACCACCTGCGCGAGCGCGACTTGATGACCATTGAGGGCCCGATCTGCGACCAACGCCAGGCATTCGCGCGTAAACTGGTCGATAACTGTCAGCACGCGAAACCAGCGTCCATCAAGCAGTTGGGCGCTCATAAAGTCCATGCTCCACTTCGTATTAGGCTGCGTCGCCTTGGGGGTCACCACCCGCGCGCGCCGCGCCAGCTTCTTGCGTACCTTGGTCCGCACCGTCAGCCCATCCTCGGTGTACAGCCGATAGACGCGTTTCGGCTTAACCTGCCAACCTTCTCTTCGCAGGATTACCGTCAGTCGCCGGTACCCGAAGAGCACCCGGCTCGCCGCCAGTTCGCGCAACCGCATCCGCAACCCCTGTTGCGACGGCCGTCGACTTCGCTAGCGCAAAGTCTTGCGGGTGATCGCCAAGAGCCCCGCGGCACGACGTTCGCTCAACGCAAAGACCGTCTGGTCCAGCGCCCAAGCTCCCGCCGCTGCCGGGGCTTTACAGCTTTTTTGCACGATCTCTTGCAGGATGTGACGATCCAGCGACAGATCCGGCACCACCCGCTTGAGCCTGCCGTTCTCTTCGCGCAACTGCCGGAGCTCGCGCAACTCGCTCAAACCCAGGTTCGCGTACTTCTTCTTCCAAATGTAAAAGGTGGCGTCACTGATCCCATGCTCCCGGCAGGTCGCGCGCACCGTCGTGCCGCTCTCCGCCTGTCGTAGCGCCCGCAGAATCCGCTCCTCGCTGTGACCCTTCTTCGGCATGATGCCGTCCTCCTCAGGCTCCTGCAGAGGACCACACTACCGTTGGCTCAACTTATGGCTGGCATATTTTCCGGGCTTTGGGTCAGCTGCGAAAGCCCCCCAAGACAATCCCCGGGTCCTCTCCAGCTTGAGGGGGTATCTTCAAGCTTCCCGAGCTTATCGATCATCGGTGAACCAGCTTTTCAAGGAATGGCGAAAGATCAACATCTCCAGCTCACGGCGAGTCTAACTCCCGGCGGCGGTTACGAAGACGCAGAGTCGCCGCTCAACCATCGAAACTCGAGATAATCTTACTATTCGGGAGCCTGGTCGCTTTGAGCCATGACTCCGTCAGCCGTACTTATCGGCTTTCCGGCTGTGATCTGATCGATGTCGCGTGCGACCTCTTCTGGATCGACCTTTTCGCCCGGATATTCCACGATCGCCCTCCCTTTAGCGTTAACGAGGAAAAAGGCCGGCACGTGATCTAAGTCGCCCTCATTTTCGCGTGTGCGGACGAGGCGAAAGCGCGTCATCACGGCGTCGACTTGCGCTGGTTTGCCTGTTAGGAATATCCAGCCGTTCAAGTCGGCCGCCTGGTTCTTCGAATAGTCTAATAGCTGAGCTGGCCCGTCATGTTCCGGATCGATAGTGATTGAAACCATCTGTACTTGATGGCCGAGCGCGGGACCAAGTTGATCCGCAATCTTGCGCATCCGATCGGTTAGAAGAAGACACTCGCCTTGACAAGATGTGTATATGAAATCGAAAAGCACAGGCTTCTTCTTAAGTCGAGCGAGCGAGACCGTCTGAGCGTGAGCATCAAGGAGGTTTATATCGGGTAGACAGTCTGTCGGATTGTGCAATGCTGTCGCAGAGGTTACGGGAGCGTGGCGGCATCCAATGAGAAGGGTGAAGAGCAAACCTATGATTCTTGGCAGGAAAATCAGGAGGCTCTTCCTCGTTATCATGACGACTCTGGTGTAGTGTCCCATAAATAATTTTACAAAGGCGTTCAAGCTTATTGAGGATTGACTCTGCAGTGGCGGTCCAGATGAAGGGCCTGCTGGTAGCACGTTGTAATGGGTCACGTAACTGTCGATTTTACGGACCAGGTCGCGCACGCTGCGGAACGACCCGCGCCGGATCGCCTGCTGGCTGGGTGATGAGTCCGAACCAGCGCTCCACCTGATTGAGCCAGCTCGCTAGGTGGGCGTGTAGTGCATATGGAAACGGCCATGGCGTGCGAGCCAAGCCTTGACCTTGGGATGTTTGTGGGTGGCATAGTTGTCGGCGATCAGATGCACCGCGAGGGCGGCGGGCACCTGGTGGTCGAGATGATTGAGAAAGCCGATGAACTCCTGATGCCGGTGGCGTGGCTTGCATTGGGAGATAACCGAGCCATCGAGCACGTTGAGGGCCGCGAACAATGTAGTGGTCCCATGCCGAAAGTAGTCATGAGTCACGCCTTCAATATAGCCCAGCCCCATCGGCAACACCGGCTGGCTACGCTCCAACGCCTGGACCTGGCTCTTCTCGTCCACGCACCGCACCAGGGCTTGGTCGGGTGGATTGAGGTACAGTCCCACCACGTCGCGGACCTTTTCCACGAAGAAGGGATCAGTGGAGCTTAAAACTCTTGCTGCGGTGCGGCTGAACGCCGAACAGGGCAAAATAGCGGGCCACTGTGCTTTTGGAGATACCCGTCTCTTGCGCTACGCCGCGCACAGTCCAGTGGGTCGCGTTCGGCGGCCGGCTGTGCAGCACCTTGCGCATCAGCGCTGCCACCCGCTCATCGTCGTAGCCACGCGGACGTCCGGGCCGCAGTTCTCCGTGCAACCCGGCCACCCCGCGCTCGCGCCAGCAGCACCGCCAATGGCTGATGGTAGGAACGCTGACCCCGCAGCGCTCGGCGATGAGCCTATCGGCGACCCCGTCCGCCGGCAGTAGTACGATCCGCGCTCGCCGTACCAAGGAATGCGGCAAGCTCCGCAAACGAGCTATCGAATCCAATTGTTCGCGCTCCGCCGAACTCAACTCCACCACTCTATTAGGCCTGCCCATCAGGCAGCAACATACCAGCTTCGCATATCCAATTAACTAAGCTATTAATGGGACGATACACTAGAGTCACACGCCCGTAAGAAAACGATCTGCCTCCTATAAAAGTCCAGCACAATTCGCATCTCGATCGATAATTCGAAAGTACTTCATTCTATTGACTCCGTAAAGAATGGCGCCCTGAGGCTTATTGTCGCAATCGATTGGACTACCTGACGTTTCCTCTTTACCACGAGAACCTGCGACAAAGAGTCGCGTTGACCCGCTAATCGTTGGCCATCTAAATTCACCCAACGAACAGTCGTGTGGTATCAGATCGGTGTGCAGCACACGATAAACCGTTGGTGCAATTGGTAGAAAGAAGGAGAGTAATGGTGGTGCGAACGGCTAAGCGGAAGGATGTGTCTAGAGCCTTATCGGTAGTTCTATGGAGTTGGTTGTTTGTTGAAGCTATGTTCCTTACGTTGAGCGTTGCGCCCACCGCTGCCCAAGAAGAGTTACAATTCAAGATCTATTGTGCGCGCTGTCACGGGGAGACTGGACACGGCGACGGTACCGACGGTCAGGCGCTAAAGGCGCATCCACGTAATTTTACTGATTGCGCCAAGATGGCTACGATTTCAGACGACACTATGTTTAAGGCAATCAAGGGCGGCGGAGCTGCGGTCGGGTTGTCGGACGAAATGCCTGCTTGGGGAAGTACCTTCAGCGATGAGGAAGTTCACGCCCTGATGAAATATGTGCGCCAGTTCTGCAAGAAGTGATGACGGTGCGAGCAGAGAAAGCACTAGAAATTTGGCGTCAAGACCCAACTCGGTCTACGCATTCACGCTGGGGACGGGATGAGTCGCGAGGAGAACCGCAAGAGCGAGTAACAGGATACTCGTAAGAATCTCTACACTGACAGCCCAAAGAAACTTGGTCTGCACTGCTTGCCGATATATATGCGGCAACAGCATGAAGCGGCAGTACGCTCCGATGCCCAACATACCGAGGGCTAGGGCGACCTTCGCGGAAAGCCAGTAACCATATTCTGTGTGCAACAAGATGGGATAGGTTAAGGCTCGAGATTTACTTGCGATCAATATTCCGCTGAGAAAAGCTATCGGAGCGGCGACTCCCGCAACGTGCGATAACTTACGGGCTCCTTCTAGAGGCAACGATTTTCCTGGACCCGCTTTAGAGACTAGCGCGTATGTCGCCAGGGAGCCGCACCAGACGCCTGCGGAAAGTGTGTGAACGGAGTAGACGGCGAACATTGCAGTCGATTGATCAAGCGCGTGACCGGATACGCACTCCAATAACAGAAGGGCAGTCGAGGTCAGCACGAGCAAGGTAGTTCGCGCAGACACTCGCAAGTCGCCGAACAGTTCATACGCGAGCGCGAAGGTCACAACTAGTTTGGCCGTCCAGATGTGCCCTGAAGTGGTAAGACGTAGAGCTGCCCAAGCGTAAGGGATTGCGGAAATCCAGGGGAGATCGGTAATGACGGCTAGCTGATGAAGAAGGACCGGTAAAAAAAACGCGACTACAAAAAAGAAATTAACCCGCCAAATCATCAGGAGGAAGTGCGAGCATCTCCGATCTAACCAATAACGGCTTGGTAACGCAGCGACCGTGAAAAAAGTCGAGCCGAAGAGACTGAGCTCAACGGTGAACAGCAGCCATTTGAAGAAAGAAAAGACGCCGCGCCTCCGTGTGGCAGATTGCCTTAATTAGTCCCAGCGATCTTGAAGGTATAAGAACCTTTGGTCCTGTGTCCGTCTTCCGCTAACACACTCCAAATTACTCGATAACTTCCTGGAGAAAGGCGCTTTAGCGGAGCAGAAAGTGTCAGGCGATCGCTTTCGACCCGGGGAGCTGCGGCAACGAAGTCGGTATTCATGTCGTTGAGGACTTGCAACCGCGCAAATGACGCTTCTACGGGATCATCAAAGCTTATCGCGATTTTGGTTGGTGCTTCAGTTAGCACCGATTTTGCCTTTGGATACTCTCGCGTGGGATATGCATGTGCTGCAGCGATGCCGGGAAATGCTCCCAACCCAAAAACGAGAATCAAACACAGTGTAGCCACGGGCTTCGTAGAAAGGTTGGGCAGAACCATAAGGGTTTTACTATCGTTTCCGGCGATCGAGCTGTTTTGAGGGTCGGCAAATCGTTTAAGTACGCGACGACGGATCGTAATCGTACCATGCTCCTTGGAGCAATGTGCCGTATCAACGACTAGGAGCGAAAGAGTTGACGATGCGGTAATTTGTCGCAGATTGGACCAGTCTTTTGTCGTGCTCAGGTAGAGCGGACAGGATAAACCTGCGATGCAATTAGTCGGCCGCTATAGAAAGATCCGCGTTGTGTATACCAATCTCGTTTACAAGTGAAGTAAGGACCGCCCGCTCGCGTACGTTGGGCCACATTACGATCACGGTGCCGAGCGCCATTATGAGGCCACCGACCCAGAGCCATAAGACCAGCGGAGTCATAAAGACTTGGAAAGTGGCTGAGCCGTCGTCGTCGACTCCCGCGAGGACAACATATAGGTCACGAAGCGGGGTTGAACGAAGGGCTACCACGGTCGCAAACTGCCCTTGATGGCGATAGAAGACCTTGGCTGGCTGAAGTAACGCGATTACGCGACGGTTGGAGATTAATTCGACATCAGCCACCTGGTTCTGAACGTGTGAGTCCTCTGTAATCGTGGTACCTCTGAACACGAGATGATAAGGTCCAACATCGATCGTCTGGCCTTCCTTAACGGTTCGTTGAACCTCCTGTCGAAAGAGAGAAGATGCAACGATTCCTACGAAAGCGAGGATGACACCCAGATGAATCACGTAACCGCCGTAGCGGCGGTTATTTTTCGCGATCAGGTTGGCCGTCGCCTTCGGTACGCGCTCTCCCATTAGACGACCCCGAGCACCGACTCCGCGCTTAAATTCGACGATAATTGTGGTTAGGACAAAAGCTGCCAGCGAGAACGAGGTTAGGGCGTACCATCCTGTAACTCCGGCCACGGCAGTCGCTATTCCTGTGACGGCGCCGACGAACGCTGAGCTAGCGAAGGTTTGCGCAAAATTGCGCGGCGTAGAACGTCGCCATGCTATTAGTGGCCCAACGCCCATAAGAAACATCAATATCAATGCCAACGGAGCATTAACCTTGTTGAAGAAGGAGGGCCCGACGGTGATTTTCACGCCGCGGACAGCCTCTGAGATGACTGGGAAGATTGTGCCCCAGAAGACCGCAAAGGTGATACCGATCAAAACCAGGTTATTGAAGAGGAAAGTAGCTTCGCGTGAAAGATACGATTCGAACTCGGCGGGGGTCCGCAATTCTTTTACGCGCAAGAGCAGCAAGGCGGTGTAGGCGACCGTGGCGATAGTCAAAAAGGTCAGAAAGTACGGCCCAAGGCCGGAGTTAGTAAATGAGTGCACTGATGAAATAATCCCGCTGCGAGTTATAAAGGTACCGAACAGCGTTAGACCGAAGGCCAAGCCGATAAGGGCAAGGTTCCATACTTTGAGCATGTCCTTGCGCTCCTGGATCATTACCGAATGGAGATATGCAGTCATCACAAGCCATGGCATAAAGGCGGCATTCTCGACCGGATCCCACGCCCAATAGCCACCCCAGCCCAGCACTTCATAGGCCCATCGCGCGCCGAAGAGATTGCCGAGCGTCAGGAAAAGCCATGAGAAGATTGCCCATCGGCGGGTGCTGCGAATCCAGGTGTCGTCAAGATGGCCGGTGATCAATGCCGCAGTGCCGAAGGCGAAGGGCACGGCAGCACTGACGTAACCAATATAGAGCGACGGCGGATGAATTGCCATCCAGTAGTTCTGTAATAATGGATTGAGGTCCTGTCCGTCGGTCGGGATGGCTTTGACCAGGTCGAAAGGCCGGGTTACGAAATTCAACATTCCAAGAAAAAACATCGCTACCGCGGCCAGAACGGCTAGCGCATAGGGTGCAATTTTGAGATTCCGGCGTCGGTTCTGAAAAGCCACGATCGCCGTAAAAGCCGAGAGTAGCCAGGTCCAAAGCAGGAGAGATCCTTGTTGTCCTCCCCATAAAGCAGTCAATTTGAAAAGCCACGGTAATTCGAAGCTGCTGTAGGAGGCCACGTATTCCAACGAAAAGTCGCTGCGGAGCAGGCTGACCCACAGGATGCCGACCGCGACGGTAACCATGATACACGATGCCCAGATCGCGTGGCGTGCGCTAGCGAGTAGTGCGGAGTATTTCCATCGCGCGCCTAGTAGGTTTGCGACTATCGCATAAAAGGCGAGAAGGAGCGCCTGGGCGAGCGCGACAGGACCGATTAGTGGCATACTGCAAGACCTGTGGCGTTAGTTCACTAGGGAACTAACGGCTGTCAGTGTTCTGGCGTTCGGCTTCTTTGCTGATTACTTTCAACGAACTGAAGTAGGCTGTGACATTAGCAATATCTCTGTCCGACAACGGTGCCGCCATCGAAGTCATCGTGAGGTCGTCTCGAGACCCACCATCTCGATAACCATGTAGGGCGTCGCTGAGGTACTTACGATGCTGTCCCGCCAGATATGGAATTCCGGTCACTTTGGAAATACCGTTTGGTGAGTGGCAGGCAAAGCATACTGCCGCACGTCTCTTGCCTGCTGTAACGTCAGCCGATTGGTCTGAAGGCTCTGACGTTGTCTCGACAGTGTTCATTCGCGGTAGAGAACTGAAAAAAGCCGCGATGTTCACGATATCGGCATCGGACAGGCGCTTTGCTAACGCCGTCATTGCGAGGTCGTGCCGATGTTGGCCCTCTCTGTACGCGTGTAGCGCGCGTTCAAGATAAGAACGTTGCTGCCCAGCTAGGTGAGGGACGCTTGGAAGCTTCGATATCCCGTCCGCCGAGTGACAAGCAGAACACATGGCGGCCTTTTGCCGACCGGCTTCGACATCGGGTGCCGCGGTGCCGAACAGTTCAGCATAACTACGCGAGACTAAAAGGGACGCGAGAGCTATCGATTTCCAGATAAATTGCCTCTTTGAAATCTTCATTAGGCTAATGTCTGTCAAGAGACCAGACTGTGTCGCAGCCAAATTACGAGCCCAAAAGCAAAGAAGACGGCAATCCATAAAACCAGCACGGCGACAGCGGCAGTACCGAGACTTGCGACGGAGCGCTCAGCCTCGTACAGACCTCGGACTCGACCTGAACGATAAAGAAGAGTGATATAGAAGCCGCCTACGGTGCCGCCCACACCAACGAACGTTAACAAAAAGAGCAACGTTGATGGCCAGTCTAAATTGATGCGATAGTCGGCGACGGTATAGCCGACGGAGCCTAAATAATGGACGCGGATGACCTCTCGCCAAATCGCGAGCAACATCAAAACAAGGACTCCGGCCCCTGCCGGTAGGCAGCCGTTGCCCGCGGCCTGTAAACGAAAGCTTGCAGTTCCTGCTAGGATTATTGCTAGGGCTAATAGCCAGCCGATGGGGTTGGTCTCAAGGCCTAAGCCGCTTTGGTTTGTGAACTGCCAAATCATAAACGGGATCAAAGAGAGCACAAACCCGTAGCTCGCGAATCGTCGTCCGAGCCTTCGAACAAAATCGAGATATGACCTTTCATAGTCAGGCCTAATCTTGAAATATTCGACATAACTTAGCAGAAACACACCGACCGCCGGGGCGGATAGGCTCATTATAAAAATGAAGCGAGACCATTGGATCGCGTGCAACGCCGACCCGCTGGTGTCGACAACTCCATAGGGTGCGTACCAATCCATCCAACGGCTAGGAAGGATCGACTGATAAGAGAATACATGCATTACGAGGCCATCCAGGCAGAATAGAGTCAGAGCTCCGATGGCGAACCATCGAGCGCGCCGCTTGGCCCCTTCGTGATTCGCATAATAAAAGGCGTACCAGAGACAGTACCCGACAATAAGCGCAAATATGAAAATGACTGCCCATCTAGCCGAGAGGATATTAGCCGTGTACCACTCGGGGTCATAAATCACCTGGACGAAGAGCAACGGTGCGACTCCGAGGACGATCAGCATCGAGACTCCCACCTTGGTGACTTTAGTCAGTGCAATCGAGAGTCGTTGCCAATCTGGATTCGTCTCCCTTTTAGAAAAACTGTAAATCGCAAGGCTCGCAGCACCCAGCGTCACAAGAACGAAAGCAATATGAAAGGTCCACGTGAGCACCAAGAGGGCCTGAAAAAGGCGAGGATAACCGGGTAGCCCAGCGGGATCACGCATCGCGTGGAGTACGGATCCTATTTCCATTTGCTTCAACCCCAATTACTTGCCGACCGTCGAGGTCGCCTCCATTCGTTGCGCAGCGATTACTCGGTCCACGTCTTCACCGTTATTCACAGCAGCGATGTAGTGTGCAATCGCGCTTAGTTCTTCTTCGGGCAAGTCAATCCGAGGCATATATGGCTGATTGCCATGCCTGAGTGGACCCCGTAAGAAAGCCGCGATAAGATCTTCATCCGTCGCGCGAAAGAGCTTATCTGGGAGCGCGCGCAGGGGGGCGCCAGGTTCCAATGCGTGACAGTTTGCGCACGCTATCTTCGTCAGGAGTTGCCCTACCTCGAGTCGATTCTGTTCTTTAATTGTGCGCAGCCTCTCTGGGATAAATGGATGAACCTTAAGCAAGCCCTCCTGGGCTATTGTCTCGACCTCGGAATGGATGCCCTTACCCGGAACGTCGCGCGCAATAATTTGGTTACCGTAGATGTATTGACCCGCAACGAAAGGTTTGCGCATCGATTCACGCATCCGTTCCTCTGGCCACACGCCAAACAATCCAACGAACAGGAACATTCCGACAGCCACCGTCGATACAATGAGTCGTGGCTTCCACCAAGCGGTAGCCAAATAGATCGTCGTTAGCGTGAACACCGCAATCATGTCCCGGCCGTAAATAGGCAGTAGGTGAGCGCTAAGCATGACCGCAGCGTTGTTAGGAAGGGTTTGCAGGTAGTAAAGAAACATCATTACGCCGAACAAACCACCACACAACCCAACCGGTGCTAGAAAGCGTGTGGTATACTCCCTCAGTGACCCGTCGTCGATCCTGCTCGTGATGATCAGCCCAACCAAGGCTGCAAGCACCAACATAAGGCCTGTACGAACGCCTAGATGGGCAAAAAAGTTTACGTTGTAAAATGCGTCGGCTGTGGAGCCTGTTAGGTACCACCGTTCATTGCCGGGCCACATCATGAAAGAAAGAATGCCGACAATCAAAAGCATCGTGGCCCAGGAGGCGCAAGCAAAAGACCAAGCTAATTTGAGATGGGTTCGAGCGTCTATCTTTCCGAGCAGGTAGACAAGTGCATATACCCCGATTACCTCTACGGTAAAGTATACCCATTCAGCTGCCCAGACCCACACAAAATTGTGGATTAAGCCGTCAACCCCGCGCGGGCTACCAATGGTTATCGAATACCAGATACCCGGGCCGGTGATAGAGCCAATCACATAGCTAAAGACAAGTAAAAACATCCCCCATTTCTTGACGAATACTAGAAGCTCCGGCTTATGATCCCAATAAGCCTTAGTTTCGAGGAGAGCGAAGAGAAACGCGGCTCCCACAGAGGTGTGAGATGCAAGCACATGGATTGTGCCGATAATACCAATTAGCCATGCTGTTCCGATCTCAGGCATATAGAAAGTGGGATAGAGACCGATGATACTCATATCTGGCTTGCTCCGACAGAATCGGCTCGATAAGTGCCTACTCCTACGGTGAGAGAATATAGAGACGAAAACGAATCGTCATTATGTAAGGTGACGCTACGCACAGGACCGAATGCTAACGGATAAACGGTACTTGGTACAGGCGGCAATTCGTCGCAGAGAGCATTTCTATTATGGGGAAGTCACGCGAAAAGGGTGTGGACGATGCACGCGGCGCTCCTAGTGTATATAGCCGTTGATGTCGCCGGAGGAAGTGCGACAATCAACCGCATTGACCCTTCATCTATTGGCCGCGTAGGGTTTGGGCCGGTCTACGGGTGCTAGAAATGGCAAACAGCAACGTGTCTCCCGTTCGCGCTTTCGATTGAGAATATGAACAGAGAAAATGCAACAGGAAGAAGGATTTTTGCCTGGGCGACGATAGGATTAGCCCTGTTTCAGGTAACGCTGGTTGCGCTCGGCGAAGGGTCGACCTACAGCAGGGGAGAGATAACCTACAAAATCTGGTGTTCGCGATGTCATGGAGTTGATGGAAAGGGCGACGGCTTGGACAAGAAAGCCCTGAAAACCTTGCCGACGAACTTCACGGACTGCGGGAAAATGAATGAAGTGTCGGATGCGGTGATCTTTGAAGCGATCAAAAACGGTGGGAGTAGCGTCGGCATGTCGAGTGAAATGCCTGCTTGGGGCAAGGGCATTAGCGACGAAGATATCCGAGGCGTGATGACTTACCTGCGAAGGTTTTGTCCAAGGAAGTAGTGTGGGCGACTGGAGAGAGCCAAGAAGGGACAGTCTTGGTTTGAGAGTTGGAGTGTTCTGCTTAGAGAAGGAGTATTGGCGAGGAAACGGCGAGGCGACGCCCGACAAGGAAGCGCTTCAGCGCCTGATGATAGCGATTCTCAGGGATGCTTTGTGCTGCCTAAGGAATGGGCTTCTAGATCGCGCGAAGGCTTCGGCGCGGAAGGAGGCACTCGCAGCGGCCCGTTGGATTGGCGACGAGGATGAGGAGCCGCTTTTTTCCTTCTGTAATGTGTGTGAGACCCTGGGTATCAACCCCGAGGCGTTGCGGGAGTCGCTGAAACGGTCGAGCTATTCGGGACGAAATCTCGGGCGGCGCTCACCCGTGGTACATACCAGGATCCGAGCTGCGATGTCTGGCGGGCCGCGTCTAAGGGGAAAAAGCAAGCAGAATGGGCGCTCGTTGGTCCCGGGAGCAACTGACTGCTTGTCGCGGTGCGATTTGGGTCTGTAGCTTACCAGCTTGGGCACAGTCGCGTTTAGCAGGACAAACGATAGACGTTAGAAGGGGACGTGTGGACCTTGGCTGGCTGGTATTTCTGTGCAGCCCTACAAAAGCTATGGCCGCACTGATAGTTCAGGTCGTTATACTCGAATCGGTCACTTCATAGGCAGACGCGGACGTTTGTCGCTAAAATCGCCCGCGTGATTTCATGCTCAGGGAGTGGCGCGAAGAAGGTCTATAAGTCGACCCTGCCCGTGAGTAGCTTGAAGCTCCTGCAGAGGAGAGCAAGGTGCGTTAGATCGGCTAGGCTTTGAGTCGTGGTAGTTCGTGCAAGGTATGGCACTTGATCTCGACGAGGATCTGACGAAACGATGATACGGTAACGTACGCTACTGTATTTGACAGGCCAAGTGTCCGGCTAATTTATCCGAATAAGCATGATACTCATTGGGTTTCTTGTGAAGTACAGTACGGCGCTGGCTTTATATGTAGTGCATTATCATTAGGCGTCCAAGCTCTTGACACCAGATGTAGTAGTGTAGTTGGTGTTAGGAAATAGCGGATGCGGCGTGGCTGCGGAGGAGGTCTGCTGCGTGCCGACGAAGCACCGAATGTTCGCTTTGAGAGAAGCCTACTGGTCTCGCGGGATAGCTGACTCCTCAGAGGGCGTTTACACATAGCCGCAGCCTGCAGGCAGAATTTATTGTTCGCGTTGCTGGCGGGCGTGTTTCCTCCACAAATCTAGGTGTTAAGGAATGAAGGCTAAGGAAGTAACGAAGAGCGCAGGCAACAACGGGAGTAGCCGACCACCCAGTCCTGCCCGAACCGAACATGAAGACCTTACCGTGGTCGAGACGGCTGCCCGAGCGTGACTTTCGCCTAAGACGGTTTATAACTGGATCAGTATGGGGAAGATCGCACGCAATGATGGAGTGCATCATGCCGGACGCAAGGTTGTGATTCACTGGATGACTTTCGAGGCGATGGTTCTGCGGGGAGGTGATCGGCTTGGCGAGGCTTGAACGCGACCACGGACGGCTGCTCGTCGTGTTTCAGTACCGCGGCGTCCGGTGTCGGGAATACCTCGGTCTCAAAGACCTACGTGAGGACCGGAGAGCTGCTCAGCGAATCGTGCGGGAGCTCGAAGTCGAGTTGGCGGGCGGCAAGTTCGACTATGCAGCACGGTTTCCTACTAACAAAAATCTTGAGCGCCTGGGTTTTCAGGTCGTCATTCGGTGAGAAAAGCCGCAGACTCCGACCTTAGGCGAGTTTGCGACCAGCTGGCTGGAAGAGCGGCGAGCACAACTAAGCGCTGCTAGCGCTTACGACTATCTGACGACTCTTCGCACCCACATCGTTCCGGCGAAGATCAGCGAAAATCAGCTTAATACGATCGACGACGGCGACGTTACTCGGTTCATCGGGGATCTCCGACAAAAGCCCAGCAAATACGGCCGGCGGATTAGCGACAAGCGTGTGAACATGGTCATCGCAAGGCTGCGGACGATTTTGCGACGGCACTCCGGCGGAAGCTTGTTGCCGACGCTCGGATGAAGTACGTCGATAACCTGCGTGAACCTAAAGCGGACGTTGATCTCTCACGCTCGAAGAGGCGGCTGCTGGCGACAGCATTAGGCCAAGACCGCTAAATTATCACCGTCCTCATTTTCTCCAGCCTTAGACCTGACGAGGCGCTGGCGCTCAGTTGGGACGAGGTTGACTTTGAACGCGAGGTGCTTTGCGTTCGACGCAGTATCAATCGCTTTCAAGGTGTCGGGTTGCCGAAGACGGCATCGGGTGAGCGCGAGGTGGACATGCTGCCGAACGTGCGAGCCGCCCTTCAGCAACAGAGTGCGCGCTCGCAGCTGCGGAGCGCATTCGTTTTTCCAAGCGGGGTCGGCGGTCCACTGGATCTGACCAACCTGCGCGAGCGGAGCTGGCGAAGGCTCCTACGCCAAGCGGGGTTGCGCCCGCGAACCCTCTATCAGTGCCGACACACTTACGCTGCGCTGCAACTCTCGCGCGGCGAAAACCCGCAGTACGTAGCTCACCAGATGGGTCATACGACGCTCGAAATGATCATCCGGCACTACGGACGATGGATGCGCAAACCGGAGCGCGTCGGGCGCCTGGCAGAGCAGCTTTCCGCACAGCGCCCGCCAATTTTGCCAGAAACCTGCCAGAAAATGGCTGAGGGGTCCCATGGCATTCCAATAGAGATCGTCCAATCCTCGCAAGCAATCGATTCTAAAAGAGATTTTTATGGAGCGGGCGACGGGGATCGAACCCGTGACGTCCAGCTTGGGAAGCTGGCATTCTACCGCTGAATTACGCCCGCTCTAGGGTAGAAATCTAGCGGATTATTCAAGCGCGCGAAAGGTTTGGCCTGTTTTTGCTGCACTTTTTCCCACCCTCGAAGTTGCCCCCGATTGCCCCCGTTTGCCCGACTCTAATCATAGAACCATCATAGAATGGCGACGCTGGCTATCGCCCGTTATCGCGGTAGTTGGATGTTATGAGCACGGACGAGATGCTCCGTACGCTCCGAGTTCTGGAGACTTGCGTTATCGTGCTTTTAGCGCTGGTTGGATTCGGTCAGGTTGGTGCACAGGTCGGAAAGCTCGTAGGCCGAGGTCTAGATTGGCTGCTTTAAGATAAATTCCGCTCTTCTCAACGCTGCGGTCTTCGTTCTAGTGCTCTTTCTCTTTGCTTGTATGCTGGTAGGCTTCGGGCAATTGACTCTTGGTCTTGGTCGTTAGGAGGGCGCGCTCAGAATAGGCTCGACTGCTTGTTTTTTTTGGGTCCATCTTCCTCACGCTGGTCTGGGCGCAAGACCAACTCGCGACGTGGCATTGGCTTCGGCCTCAACCAGAAATGAGTGCATCGCGCTTGCGTTCCATCGACATTCGTCGCCGATGCTAAGCGCGAGGTCATAGAGAGCGTCCTCGGCGTCCGCGAGGCGCGGGTCGGGTGTGGTAAGTGTGTCGTTCATATCCAACTACCCTTCCGTCCACTTCGAGATTTGAGAGTGGGGGCTGGTAATCGGTCGCGCCGATTAGCCAGTCCCGCCCTCGGGTAGTGGACGCGCGCGTTGTTGGGTCCGCGCTGCGACTGACTATAGCAAAAGTCCTTTGTCCGTGCTTGTTACTTTCGTGTCACATGAAGCTGTCGATAACGCGGAGTTAGCGCCAAGTGTTGACGTGCGTCAGCACTTCCATCGGAAATCGTCGGGTGTGTTGACGAGCGCCTACGAAGGCGAAGCGCGAGGTTATATCAGCAAGGGTCGAGCAGACCCAGAAGGTCGCGGTCGAGGCCAAGCGTGGGAAATCCAAGGCCAGCGCGAAGACCGAGCGAGCGCCCAAGGAACGGACGATGCTTTTAATCGAGCGATGCCTGGAGGCCAAGGGCTGGAACGTCCGCGAGTTGGCTAATGCGATTACCTACAGCTATTGGCCAGTTCAGTGCTGGCGTTCGCCGAGCAAGCCGAAGCTCACGCCGACCATCGAGGTCCTTGAGAAAGACGAGCGGCTCGCCGACGCGAAGTAAATCGAGCGCAGGGCTCGACTGAAAAAGCCGCTCCTGAAGGGAGCGGCTTTTTTCAGGAGCGCCCGAAGCTTGCCCCTAACATGTGTTTTGTTCGAGTATCAAAAGAGAGGTGCGGCGATGAAGACCGAAATCTGGAAATCGCGCTCCAAGCCACCCAACCCAGAGAAATATTACGAGCTTCCGCGCGAAGTGTTGGCGCTGCTCCACGAGAAGGTTAGCAACGGCGCCAAGCTAGTCGTAGCCGTCGATGGCGACCAAGTTGAGATTCGGGCGGTCGGCGGAATTGATGGCCCGCGCAGGAGCCGAATCGGACTGCGGCCGGCGAAGCCTTAAAACTTTTACCTCGCGGGTTTTCGTCCGGCCCGCAAGCTTGCCCGCGTGTGCTTCTTTGTCGCGAGCCTTCAACAAGTGCCTGTTAAGATTTCGGCCATCAGGTCGGT
>Ga0335069_10006976_pt1 | contig 16349 bp, 12 predicted proteins | sample Lox_Sample_11_FD_206714 | JGI IMG/M metagenome (GOLD analysis project Ga0335069, IMG submission 206714) | Soil microbial communities from Loxahatchee National Wildlife Refuge, Florida, United States - Lox_Sample_1.1 | ecosystem: Environmental > Terrestrial > Soil > Wetlands | place: USA...
TGTTCGAGCAGCTCAAGCTGCCGGAACCATCCATTTGGCATTGCCGGCGCCCGGCGCCATCGCTGTCCGGTCTTTGGCCCGCGCGCCCGCTGAGGAAGAACCTGCGGCCGGATGACATCAGTTGGTGTAGATCCGCACGTAATCCACGCTCATCTCGCCGGGGAACACAGTCGTCGCGTCGGGGCTGCCTGGCCAGTCGCCGCCCACGGCCAGATTCAGAATAATGAACTCCGGCCCCTGGTCGAACGGCCACCTGCCGCCCGAAAACTGCGCATCCGTGGATTTGAAGGTGGCGTAAATGTTCGAGGGATTGTCCACGTAGAACTGGATCTCTCCCTTCGACCAGATCATGCCGTAGGTGTGCCAACCCGCGGCGGAGAATCCGTCCGCGTGATAATGCTCCGTGCCGTCTGCCTTGTTGGCGCTCGTCCCGCCGTGAACGGATCCGGCAACCCAGTCATAGCCGGGAGGAGCTGCTCCTTGATAAGGCGGCGGATTGGCGCCGTCGATATGCTCCATCACATCGATTTCGCCGCACGCCGGCCATTCAATCGTTTTGATGTTGTTGCCGAGCAGCCAGAACGCCGGCCACATGCCCTGCGACTCGGGCAGCTTCAATCTTGCTTCAATGCGGCCATACTGAAAGCTGAAAAGGCCCTCCGATTTCAGCCGCGCCGACGTAAACACGCCAGCCGACGGCTTGAGGGCCACAACGTGCAGATAGCCGTCGGACCCGACATACGCATTGGGATGATTGGGGTCGCACGGGCCACTCGCCGAACCCCACGCGCAGTAGGTCTCAAGCTCGTTATTGCCGCAGCAGTTCGTTCCCGTGTCGTACGTCCATACCGAAGTACTCGGCTGCGTATTGCTGCTGCCCGAATTGGAGAACTCATCGCTCCACACCGGCGTGCCGGAGGCTATGTTCGGCGTGAACGCCTGGGTGGCCACGGTGCTGTCCAGACTCGGTGGGGCTGAGGCCATGGCGTTCACCGTCAGATTGGAAGCCACCAGAAACGACGCCTCGTAGAGCTGCGAGGACTTAGACGGAGCCGTTCCATCCGTCGTGTAGTAAATCATCGCCCCGCTGGTGCTATCGGCCAGCGTGACGATGACCGCCCCATTCTGTGCCGGCGTGGTCGTAATGGCGGGGGTAGCCGTACGGATGGCCGGCGGATTGCCGGAATCCGAACTTCCGCCTCCGCAGGCGCACATCAAAGTTCCAGACAAGAGCAACAGAGACAGCATCATTCCTCCGGGTGGCATCAGTCCCCCTCAGACATGGCGCATTTGCCGCCCTCCATAAAAACACGGGATGCGCCATGCGTCAAATGACGGAGAACACTTATGTGTGGCCGCGATGCCCGTCCATATTCTGGCGGTCAGGGCTGGTCGTTCGGCAGGTGTTCGTGCAGGACCCTGGTCAGACGGGGGCTGCCGGTCCCTTTCACAGCCTTGCTGAGCCGGGCGCGCAGCTCGGGGCCTGGTGACAGCTTGGCCAGCGCTTCCAGGGCGATCGGCGCTTCACGGTCCTCGCGTTCGATGAGATCGATCAGGTAATCCACTGCCTGCGGTACACGCGTGAGCGCAATGGCGCTGAGCAGGATTCCCGCAAACCATGGATCGCCGCTGCGGGCCGGATTGCGATGCAGTTGCAGGAGAGCCTCGAGAGCCTGGTCGCTGCGGGTCTCCGCCAGGGCGAACGCCGCTTCGGCAGCCGCGTCATCGCCCGCCTCGAGAAAGCGCGCGACAAATGGAATGGAGGCGTCCCGGTCCAACTGCAGCAAGGCGTGGAAGCAGGCGGCAAGCACCTCAGGATCTTCGCCCGGAATGAGCGCACGCAGGCGCATCACGGGAATGGCCGGGTCTCCGACTTGTGCGATGGCGCGAACGGTCTCGGTCCGCACGCTCTTGTCCGCATCGGCAAGCAGGTCGATCAACAGGATCAGGAGATCCCGGTCAGGCAGCCCTTCGCAGGCCACGAGCGCGAGGGCGCACTGGGCGCGGAGCGTGCCTGCGGAGTCCGACCGGCCGCCCCAGGTGGGCTCCATCTGGTGATGATGCAGGCCGCGGAGAAAGACATCCTTTTCCCCGCACTCCAGCTTGGCGATGGCCTTGCACAGAGCATTCTTGGCCCAGCATTGCGGATCGGTCTTTTCGGCATTCACAAAAAAGCGGTCGAAGGCTGCGATGATGTCGGGCAAAAGGCCGGTGAGGTTGTTCTCTTCCGCAAGGCGTGCAGCCTTGGCGACCAGAAAGTTGCTGCGATGTGCGAGGGATTTCCGGATAAATGCGACTTCCTCCGCATCCACCGCGCGTCCCTTGAGGGCGTCCAGCGCCTCCATCTGTTCGTCAAAGCCGCGATGCGCCATGGAATCCTCGGGACCACACAAGTCTACCCTGTGCCCGCCTGCGCGCTGCGGAGAGGCTCAATTCGATCGTTGCGGGCGTTCTTCCGCTGACAGCAGAACGCCGTCAGCGGACTCCAGACGGGAGATCGGGGAAATGAAACGAGTCTTCGCAATTTCGATCGCCGGCCCAGACACGAGCAAGGGGATGGCTGGCCATCCCCTTGCTTTCGGCTTCCCTGCCGGGTCGTTGTTGTCCGGAGTTAGAAGTGATACGCCACGCCGACGGTGGGCTCGTACATGTTCCACCATTTGTTGGTGGTCAGGTTCTGCGTGGTGTTGCCGCTACCCAGGCCGAAGTTGGGCACCTTGGTCACGATGCCGCGATATTCGACGCGAATGTCGAAGCTCGGGCTGATCTCGTACGCGATGCCGGCGCCGTAGAGTCCGCCAATGGTGGTTTGCTGCTTGGCGTCGATCGACGTGGTGCCGGAGTTGCGGATGGGGAGGAAGATCACGGCTGCCGGACCGGCTTCCACAAATGGGTTGAACTTGCGGTAGGTGAAGCTGCGCACATAGGCTCCCGAGACCTCCTGGGTACGCGTCAGAATCTCGGTCACGTTGGTATTGCCCACAACATATCGCAACGTGTTCTCGTAGGTGATGCCGTAGTTGACTTCAAGGGCGCTGTTCGGGGTGAGCATGAACCGATAGCTGACCAGACCACCATAAGCGGCGTTGGAGTGGACCTGCACGTTGGTGGACGAGGCAATAAACGGTTCAATCAATGCGAAACCGCTGATGCTGACATCCTGGCGGCTTTCCTGCGCGCGGCCTGTGGCCACGCACACGGCCAGCAGGAATACTGCGAGTACGATCTTCTTCATTCGGTCCTGAACCTCACGACTGCGCAACCGTCCCGGCTGGCAACGAGCTGTCATTCCGGTGCTCCGGTTGGCGCCGGGCCCCGCTCTCAGCATTGTAAACGCCGGAACAGGCCCTGCTGTCGTGACCCCGGGAATGATCTAAGCCTTAGACGCAGACGAAATCTGAACGGTGTTCTCTTGAATAGCATAAAGGGTCCGGCCGGTCTCAAGTTCCCGATCAGGGCTCTGATGGTCCCTCCGGACGCCGCGCGATCAGGGATTCGGCAGCGGGTCACGACCGGAATTGCCGGGCACCGTCGCTTCAGTTCACCTTGTCCACGTGATAGTAGAAAGGCGGCCCATTGCGGCGGGCCAGTGCACGCACGCTCTGCAGGAACGCCGTGGCCGCGTAGGACAGGGTGCCGTGCCGGCGATGGACGAGGCGGAGAACGCGTTTCATCTCGAGTTCGACGACGGGCACCGCCACCAGATCGCCGGTCTCCAGTTCCCGCGCGGCCGTCAAGTGGGGAACCAGCGCCACGCCGCCTCCCATGGCCACAAATCGCTTGATGGACTCAATCGTCGGCAGCTCGATATCCATATTCAAGGGCGTGCGGTGGCGCTGAAACATCTCGATGACCTTGCGGCGCAGCGGCGATGCCACGTTGTGGGCAATGAAACTCTCCTTGCCGAGCGCGCTGATGGAGACGCGCTCACATCCGGCAAGCGGGTGCTGCGGGCTGACGATCAGCGCCAGGCTGTCTCCATAGACCGCGATGGTCCGGAACTGCGCCGGATCGGGCCGGAACGAGATCATGCCCATCTCGAAGGTGCGCAGGTTCAGTTCGTCGGGAATCCGCGAAGCCAGCATCCGCTGCACAGTCACACTGATCTGTGGATATTCGCGGCGGAACCCGTCGAGGGCCGGTAACAAGTAGGTGCAGGTGTACTCGTTGGCGGCCAGGTGCAGCGATCCGCGTTCCAGGCTCTTCAGTTCGCTGAGGGCGCTGGTGGCCTCCCGGCGCAGCGCCATGAGGCGCAACGCGTAATCGCGGAGGAGAGCCCCGGCCGCGGTCAGCGAACCATCGCGCGCGGCGCGGTCGAACAGCGTCTCGCCCACCGCCTCTTCGAGCTTGCGGACGACCTGGCTCACCGCTGGCTGGGTACGGTGAAGGCGCACCGCGGCCCGCGAAAAGCTCCGTTCTTCGGCTACCGCGAGAAAGGTCTCAAGCTGGCTGAGTTCCAAGTATCCTCCGCAACAGGGCGGCCGCGATCCATCGCAGACAGTAATCGCTGGCGCGCGGCGCTTCATCTTCACTGCGAAGGCATCCACCGGCGCTCCCGTCGACTCCAAAATCGATGCAATGCGCGGACCGGTCTCACTTCGCGATGTATAAGCAATTGTAATCGGAACTCCAAGAAGAATAACTTTGCTTTATACCGCGTCGATGCGCGAAACTAAGCATGTTCGAACGGCAGTTTCCCCTCACCAGGTGAGCATGATGACAACCAGCCACGTAGCATTTTTTGACACTACCCTGCGCGATGGCGAGCAATCGCCCGGGTGCAGCATGACCACGCAGGAAAAGCTGACCATGGCCCACGCCCTGGAAGACCTGGGTGTGGACATCATCGAGGCCGGGTTTGCCATGGCCTCGGAGGGTGACTTCGCCGCGATCGCGACGATTACCCAGGCCATCCGCAAGCCGAAGATCGCGTCTCTGGCGCGCGCCAAGCAGGAGGACATCGAGATGGCCGCGCGCGCGATTCAGTTCGCCGAGCGGCCCCGCATTCACGTCTTCCTCGCCTCGAGCGACCTGCACCTGGAGTACAAGCTGAAGATCGGCCGGCAGGAGGCGCTGGATCGCACCGCCGAGTCCGTTCGGCTGGCGCGCTCGCTGGTGGACGACGTGGAGTTTTCGCCCGAAGACGCGACGCGCTCCGATCGCAATTTCCTGGTGGAGATGGTGCGGGTGGCCATTGAAGCCGGCGCCACAACCATTAATATGCCGGACACCGTGGGCTATACCACGCCCGAAGAGTACGCGAAGATGTTCCGCGATGTGCGCGAGCGGATTCCGGCGGTGGATGCGCAGGGCATCATTCTTTCGTCTCATTGCCACGACGATTTGGGGCTGGCAGTGGCCAACTCGCTGGCTGCCATCGAGGCCGGAGCGCGTCAGGTGGAGTGCACCATCAACGGCATCGGCGAGCGCGCCGGAAACGCCGCCCTCGAAGAGATTGCCGCGGCTCTCTACGTTCGCGCCGACAGATATGGTGCAACGACCGGCATCAAGCTCGACCAGCTCTATCCCATCAGCCAGGAGCTGGGCAACATCATCACCTTCCGGCCTTCGCCGAACAAGGCAATCGTGGGCGCCAACGCTTTCGCGCACGAGTCGGGCATTCACCAGCATGGCATGCTGGCCAATCCACTGTGCTACGAAATCATGACCCCGGCCCTGGTCGGCGTCTCCAAGACCAACCTGGTGCTGGGCAAGCACTCCGGCCGTGCGGCGCTGCGTCATCGGCTGGAGGAGCTCGGCTTCTCCCTGACCCGCGAAGAGTTGCAGAACACCTACTACCGCTTCGTGGCGCTGGCCGATCGCAAGAAGAACATTTACGACCAGGATTTGATTGGGATCCTGGCGGATGACATTCGCGCACGGCGGCACATGCCGGTCCACGAAGAAGTCAACTGACGCTTTTCTGATCTTTGAAACCTGGTCTCGATCTCTAGGAGCGGAATGAAACTGAAGATTCTGGTTGTCGCCGGCGATGGTATCGGCCCTGAAGTCACCCATGAAGCGGTCGCGGTGTTGAACGATGTCGCGGCGCTGGCTGGACACGAATTCACGTTCGAAGAGCGTCGCATCGGCGGCGTGGCGATTGTGCAGGACGGGACGCCCCTGCCTGCCGATACTCTGAGCGAAGCGCTGGCCAGCGACGCCGTGCTGCTGGGCGCGGTGGGCGGCAACGAATTCAATTCCCTTCCCCCGGACCAGCGTCCGGAAGCGGGCCTGCTCAGAATTCGCGCGGAACTGGGCGGCTTTGCAAATCTGCGGCCTGCCTTCGCGTTCAGGGAACTGGCCGTCAACAGCCCGTTGCGCCCGGAGATCGTGGAAGGCTCGGACATTCTGTTCGTGCGCGAACTGCTGGGCGGGCTTTACTTCGGCCAGCCGCGCGAGTGGAACAAGGCCAAGGGCGAAGCCTGGAACACCATGCGGTACACGCGCGAGGAAGTGGCGCGCGTGGCGAGCATCGCCTTCAGGCTGGCACAGAACCGCCGCAGGAAACTGACCAGTGTGGACAAGGCCAACGTGCTTGAAGTTTCGCAGTTGTGGCGCGCCACGGTGAACGAAGTCGCGGCGGAGTTCCCTGACGTGACGGTCGAACATCAGTACGTGGATGCGATGGCGATGCACCTCATGAACCAGCCGCGCAACTACGATGTGGTGCTGACCGAGAACCTGTTCGGCGACATCCTCTCCGATGAGTCGGCGGTAATTACGGGTTCGCTCGGCATGCTGCCCTCGGCCACCATCGGCGGCAAGGTCAATTTGTATGAGCCGGTGCACGGCTCCGCGCCTGACATTGCAGGCAAGGGTCTGGCGAATCCCCTGGGCGCCATTCTCACCGCGGCGCTCATCCTGCGGCACTCGGCGGGACTCGAAACGGAGGCCCACGCCGTGGAGACCGCGGTACGCAAGGTCCTGGAAAGCGGATTCCGCACGCCCGACCTCGCGCGCACCAATCCGCATGGGTACAGTGTGCTGTCCACCACCGCCATGGGCGTGCAGGTGCGCAACATGCTGCACACCATTCTCAGCCACCGCGAGCCGATGATTCCGGTGGGCGAGTAGTTCGCGATCCGTCACGATCGCAGGAAGCTCATGCGCGCCGCGGGCCGATGCAACGCGGCGCACAACATAACGGCCCGACCGACGACGGGGCCTTGCTGAATTGAGCCATGGAGAATCGCGAGAACCAATGAATCAGCCGAAGACATTATTTGAGAAGGTCTGGGAGCAGCACCTGGTGGCGGAGCCAAAAGGCGAGCCGACCCTGCTCTACATCGACCTTCAACTGCTGCATGAGGTGACTTCCCCGCAGGCGTTTGAAGGCCTTCGCCTGGCCGGCCGCAAAGTCCGCCGCCCCGACCGCTGCATTGCCACCGTGGATCACAACGTGCCCACCACGCTCGAAGGCCGGCTGCACATCGTCGATCAGATCGCCGCCACGCAGATCGCCACCCTGCGCAAGAACTGCGAGGAGTTCGGCATCGAGCTCTACGATGTGAACTCGCGCGAGCAGGGCATCGTGCATGTCATCGGGCCTGAACTGGGCATCACCAAGCCGGGCATGACCATCGTGTGCGGCGACTCGCACACCTCGACGCACGGCGCATTCGGCGCATTGGCATTCGGCATCGGCACCAGCGAAGTGGAACACGTGCTGGCCACGCAGACCCTGCCGCAGTCCAACCCCAAGACACTTCGCATCAATGTCGAAGGCAAGCTACCCCTGGGCGTGACCGCCAAAGACATCATCCTGGCCATCATCGGCCTGATTGGCACCGACGGCGCCACCGGCTCCGTAATCGAATATGCCGGCTCCGCCATTCGCGAGCTTTCCATGGAAGGCCGCATGACCGTCTGCAACATGAGCATTGAGGCCGGCGCGCGCGCTGGCATGATCGCTCCCGATGAAACGACGTTCGCTTATCTCAAGGGCCGCCGCTTCTCGCCCAAGGGCGAGGCGTGGGACCGCGCGGTTGCGGAGTGGAGCAAGCTGCCCACCGATCCCGGCGCTAAGTTCGACCGCGAACTCACGATCGATGCTTCAACTCTCGTGCCGTACGTGAGCTGGGGCACCAGTCCGGGCATGGTCGCGCCTGTCACCGCTGCCGTTCCTGATCCGGCAAGGGTGGAAAACCAGTTGGATCGCAAGTCGTTCGAGCGCGCCCTCGAGTATATGGATCTCAAGGCGGGCACGATGCTGGAGGATGTTTCGGTCGATCGCGTCTTCATTGGATCGTGCACCAACGGCCGCATAGAAGACCTGCGCGCGGCCGCGAAGATCGCCGCCGGCCACAAGGTGTCATCGCACGTAAGCGCAATGGTGGTGCCCGGCTCGCAGGCGGTGAAGGCGCAGGCCGAGCAGGAAGGCCTGGATCGCATCTTCAAGGAAGCAGGATTCGATTGGCGCGAACCAGGCTGCTCGATGTGCCTGGGAATGAACCCCGACATCCTATCTCCCGGCGAGCGCTGCGCGTCCACCAGCAATCGCAACTTCGAAGGCCGCCAGGGACGCGGCGGACGCACGCACCTGGTTTCGCCGGAGATGGCCGCAGCCGCTGCGATCGCCGGCCACTTCGTCGATATTCGGACCTGGAACGTGAATGAGGAGGTAACGGCTTAATGCAACCTTTTCGCACTTTGACATCGCTCGTTGCTCCTCTCGACCGCACCAACGTTGACACGGATCAGATTATTCCCAAGCAGTTTCTGAAGCGCATCGAGCGCACCGGCTACGGCGACTTCCTGTTCTTCGACTGGCGGCAGACGCCGTCGGGCGAGCCGGTGGCGGAGTTTGTGCTCAACGACCCGCGCTACAAGGACGCGCAGATCCTCATCGCCGGCAAGAATTTCGGCTGCGGTTCGAGCCGCGAGCACGCCGCATGGGCGCTGGGCGACTTCGGCTTTCGCTGCGTGATCGCGCCCACCTTTGCTGATATTTTCTTTTCCAACGCCGGCAAAAACGGCATTCTGCTCGTGAAGCTGAGCGAAGAGCAGGTCGGCGAGTTGCTCAGGAAGGCGCAGACAGTTTCCGGCTACAAGCTGACCGTCTCGCTGGAAGACCAGGCGGTCACGGATGGCCAGGGATTCAGCGCCACATTCGATGTGGATCCGTTCCGGCGTTTCTGCCTGCTCGAAGGACTTGATGACATCGGCCTGACCCTTCGCCATGCGGACGCGCTGGACAAATTCGAGAAGCAGCACGATGAAGCAAAGTGGCTGCAACCGAGGTAGATCAGCGGAGTTAGCGTTGCTAGCGGAGTTAGCGGAGTTAGCAATGCCTTTGGTCAAGCACCGCTAACAGCGCTAACTCCGCTCTAAGGAAGAAGATGACTGTAGAAGGCAAGCGCCAGAGCATACCGTTGACCGAGGGACCCAGCCGTGCCGCCGCGCGTTCGTATCTGCGTGGCGCGGGCTTCAAGAAGGACGACCTTCACAAGCCGATCATCGGCATCGCGAATACGTGGACCGAGATCGGCACCTGCAATGTGCACCTGCGCGAAGTGGCTGAAGCGCTGAAGGAAGGCATTCGCGAAGCCGGTGGCACGCCGATGGAGTTCAACACTGTCACCATCTCCGACGGCATCACCATGGGCACGCAAGGCATGAAGGCCTCGCTTGTGTCGCGCGAAGTGATCGCCGATTCGATCGAGCTGGTGGCACGCGGCAATCTCTTCGATGGCCTGGTGGGCATCGGCGGCTGCGACAAAAACATGCCGGGCATCATCATGGCCCTGTGCCGGCTCGACATTCCGGGCATGATGCTCTACGGCGGTTCAATTGCGCCGGGCAAGCTCAACGGCATCGATATCACCATCCAGAATGTCTTCGAAGGCATCGGCTCGTATGCCGCGGGGAAGATCGACGATGCCGGGCTGGAGGCCCTCGAAGCCAATGCCTGTCCCGGCGCGGGCGCATGCGGCGGACAGTTCACGGCCAACACCATGGCCATGAGCGGCGAGATTCTTGGCATCTCTCCCATGCATCTCTCCGGCGTTCCGGCGACGGCGAGCGACAAGTTCGCCGCTACCCGTGAAGCCGGCCGCATGCTGATGGATGCGGTGCGCGCGAACCGGCGGCCTTCGCAGATCATCACGCGCAAGGCGCTGGAGAACACGATCGCCAGCGTGGCCGCGAGCGGCGGCTCGACGAATGCCGTGCTCCACCTCATCGCGATTGCGAAGGAGATGGGCATCGAGTTGTCTGTTGACGATTTTGACGCGATCAGCAAACGCACGCCATTCATCTGCGACCTGGTGCCCGCGGGCAAATACATGGCGTCGCATTTCCAGGCGGCAGGCGGTTCACGCCTGCTTGCGAAGAGACTGATCGACGCCGGCCACTCCGATGGATCGACGCTCACTATCAGCGGCAAGACGCTGGCCGAAGAAGCGGCGCTGGCCGAAGAGGCGCCGGGCCAGGTGGTCATTCACACCTTCGACAAACCGATCAAGCCCACTGGCGGCCTGGTGATTCTCAAGGGCAACCTTGCGCCGGAAGGCTGTGTGATGAAGATTGCCGCCGCTGATCGCGTGGGGCATCGCGGCCCGGCGCGCGTGTTCGACTGCGAAGAGGACTGCTTCGCCGCCGTGCAGTCAGGGCAGATCAAGCCGAACGATGTCCTGGTCATCCGCTACGAAGGCCCGAAGGGCGGGCCCGGCATGCGCGAGATGCTGCAGGTCACCGCTGCCGTCAGCGGCCATCCCGATCTCAGCTCGACCGTTGCGCTGCTCACCGACGGCCGTTTCTCCGGCGCCACACGCGGCTTCACCGCGGGCCACATCGCTCCCGAGGCGTTCGTCGGCGGGCCTATTGCCGCGGTGCGCGAGGGCGACATCATTCATTTCGATATTCCGAATCGCACTTTGAACGTGGAACTCAGTGACGAAGAAATCGCCGCGCGGTTGAAGGACTTTGCGCCTCCGCCTCTGCGCTGGCCATCGGGAGTGTTCCGCAAGTACGTGGATCGCGTGGCCTCCGCCTCGAAAGGTGCAACAACATAATTGCTGTTTCACAGTGGTCATTCAACTTAATTGTTCGAAGGAGTCACCCATGGACACCAACGCCACTTCGCCTTACGCCAACGGTCACTTCACCACGCCCACGCGCTTGACGGGCTCGGAGATCCTTTGGGCCACGCTGGTGGGCGAGGGGGTTACGGACGTCTTCGGCTATCCGGGTGGCGCGATCCTGCCCGCCTACGATGCGCTGCGCAAATTTCCCATTCGCCATATCCTGGTGCGCCACGAGCAGGGGGCGGCGCACATGGCCGATGGTTATGCGCGCGCCACTGGCAAGGTCGGCGTTGCGGTCGCGACCAGCGGGCCGGGCGCGACAAATCTGGTGACGGGAATCGCGACGGCAATGCTGGATTCCATTCCGATGGTCTGCATCACCGGGCAGGTATCGAGCAAGGTATTGGGAACCGATGCGTTCCAGGAAGTGGACATCACCGGCGTCACGCTGCCGGTAACCAAGCACAACTTTCTCGTTAACCGCGCGGAAGACCTTGCGCCGGCACTGCGCCACGCATTTCAGATCGCGCGCTCCGGCCGTCCCGGACCGGTGCTCGTGGACATCACGAAGGACGCGCAGCAGGCAACGGCGCTGTTTGATTTTGCCGCAGCGAAGCCTGCGCCGTATCGTCCGCATCCCATGCTTCGTGTCGAAGACTCCGGCCTCGCCCAGGCCGCGGAGATGATCCGCAACGCAAAGCGCCCGGTGATCCTTGCCGGACACGGAGTGCTGCAGTCGGGGGCGATAGAACAGTTGCGGACTCTGGCGGAGCGAACGGAGATTCCGGTGGCGCTAACGCTGCTCGGACTGGGCGGCTTCCCTGCATCGCATCCGCTTAACCTGGGCATGATGGGCATGCACGGCGAAGCCTGGGTCAACCACGCCATCCAGGAAGCCGACCTGTTGATTGCCTGCGGCATGCGCTTCGACGATCGCGTGATCGGCACGCCCAGCACCTACGCACTCAAGGCGAAGAAGATTCACATTGAAGTCGATCCCGCGGAGATCAACAAGAACATCAAGGTGGATGTGGCGCTCGTCGGCGATCTGGCCGGAGTACTGGAGCAGTTGCTGCCGCGCATCCCCGGCCGCGACGGGTCTGCATGGATCAAGACGATCGAGTCAAGCAAGGGCGCGGTCGCCGTGCGCGACATCAAGAACCTGCCTGACTCGGGTCATCTCTATGCCGCCCACGTGATGCACGATCTGTGGCGCATCACCGGCGGCAACGCGATTGTCGTCACCGACGTGGGCCAGCACCAGATGTGGGAAGCGCAGTACTACCACCACGAGCATCCGCGCACGCTCATCACCTCCGGCGGGCTGGGCACCATGGGATTCGCTCTCCCCGCAGCCATCGGCGCGAAGGTCGCCTGTCCTGACAAGGAGGTCTGGGTCGTTGCCGGCGATGGCGGCTTCCAGATGACCTCACCGGAGTTGTCCACGATAGCGCAGGAGAATCTCAAGATCAACATCGCCGTCATCAACAACGGATATCTTGGAATGGTGCGCCAGTGGCAGGAGTTCTTCTACGAGAAAAACTACGAATCCACACCGCTGGTCAGCCCGGATTTTGTGAAGCTCGCAGATGCGCACGGCATCGCGGGCCGCACAGTGCGCATGCGCGCCGAGGTGGCCGACGCAGTGGCAGAGGCACGCTCCCATGACCGCGCATTCCTGCTCAACTTCCTGGTCGAGAAGGAGGACTCAGTCTACCCGATGATCCCCGCCGGCTCGGCACTCCATGAGATGATTCGCCGCCCTGGCAGCAATCCGCTGGTCGAGCGGCCCGACGATCGGTAAGACAGTTTCTAGCTCCTGGCTTCCAGCTTCCAGCTTGTTCTGTGGCGCTATTGCACTCTCCCCAGAATGAACAAGCCAGACAGTGAACGGCCGGCAGCTAGAGGCTAGAAGCTAGAGGCTGGTTTCATGCTGCACACATTCGTCGCCTATGTTGAAGACAAACCCGGCGTGCTCACGCGCGTGGCTTCACTGTTCCGCCGCCTGAACATCAACATCAACTCGCTCACCGTGGGGCGCAGCGAACGCCCGGGACTGTCGCGCCTGACCCTGGTCTGCGAAGCTTCAACCGAAGCCGGCCACCGCATCCGCGCCAGCCTGTTCAAACTGGAGAACGTTCTGGACGTGGACGACATCGCGGGCGCGCCCGCGGTCACGCGCGAGCTGGCGCTGATCAAGGTAGCGGCAACCAAAGACACACGCTCGCCCATATTCGAGCTTGTCGAAGTCTTTCGCGCGCGCATCGTCGATCTGGCGCCGGAGTCGCTCATGATCGAAATGACCGGCGTGGAAAGCAAGATCGAAGGCCTGATCCAGGTGCTCAACGAGAGTAACAATCAGATCCTCGAGATCTGCCGCAGCGGCAAGATGACCATGCGCCGCGGACACCACACCAGCCGCGTCCTGAAGGCCATGGGCGCCGTCGAAGCGGATGCCGAAGGCACCGCAAACCAGGAACAGCAAGTCGAAGAAGGCGCCGCTGTGGAGCCCGAGTAAGGCTCGCTCTTCAAGTCTTCGTTCCCTTTCACCATTTGCGGCGAACCGAATCGCCGACGACAATCTCAACCCCGCACGAAAAGGAAAAACGGATACACCAATGGCAACGACCTACTACGATCACGATGCAGATCTTTCGCTCATTCAGGCCAAGAAGGTAGCCATCATCGGCTACGGCTCGCAGGGCCACGCCCACGCGCTCAACCTCAAGGACTCCGGCGTCCAGGTAAAGGTCGGCCTCGCCGCCAACTCCAAATCCATCGCCAAGGCGCAGAAAGCCGGCCTTGAAGTCACCACCGTCGCCGAAGCCGTCAAGTGGGCTGACGTGGTGATGGTCCTCGTTCCGGATCAGACAGCGGCCAAACTATACGCCGAAGAAATCGCGCCCAACCTCGCGCACGGCAAGATGTTGCTCTTCGCACACGGCTTCAATATCCATTTCAAGACCATCGTCCCCGCCGAGGGCATTGACGTGGGCATGGCTGCACCCAAGGGCCCTGGCCACCGCGTCCGCGAAGTCTTCACGGAAGGCGGCGGCATCCCCGGCCTCATCGCCATCCACCAGGACGCCACCGGCACCGCCCACGCACTCAATCTCAGCTACCTCAAGGGCATCGGCTGCACCCGCGCCGGCGTGCTTGAAACCACGTTCAAGGAAGAAACCGAGACCGATCTCTTCGGCGAGCAGGCCGTGCTCTGCGGTGGCGTCAGCGCGCTGATCAAGGCTGGCTACGAGACGCTGGTCGAGGCCGGCTATCAACCCGAAAGCGCCTACTTTGAGGTGCTGCACGAACTCAAGCTGATCGTCGATCTCATCTATCGCGGCGGCCTGGCTTACATGCGCTATTCGATCAGTGACACCGCCGAATGGGGAGACTACGTCAGCGGTCCGCGCGTGATCAACGAAGAAAGCCGCAAGGCCATGAAGGCGATCCTTACCGAAATCCAGAACGGCGAGTTCGCCAAGCGGTTCCTCGCCGACCAGAACTCCGGCCGCAAGGAGTTCCTGGCTTTCCGCGAAGCCGAAGCAAAACACCCGGTCGAGATCGTCGGCAAGCAGCTCCGCGCCTCCATGCCGTTCCTCGATCCGGTCACCGTCGAAGAAGTGGCCAAGTCCAGGTAGGCCACGCAAAGACACCAAACGCCGGAAGGTTCAAGCCTCCCGGCGTTTTGTTTTGTCCGCGCTGCGGATGCGTTCTTACTTCCTGTCGAGCCGAAATGCAGCGGCCTGAAAATCTCCCCTGAAGCCCTCGTCCATCTCCAGTCCGTGATTCATCCACCACGCGCCGCTGGCCAGAGCCGGCGTGCGCGGAGCGGCTTTGCCCTCGATCGGAGTGAGGGCGTACTGGGCCTTGGGATCGAGGCCCTTCAGCTTCAGGATGGGGAATCCGTGTCCCTCCTGTGTGGAGTGGATGAACGCGAACACCACCGACTGGCTCCTGTCGGCGCGCACGGTTTGCGTCGCGGAGAACTCGCTCCCATCGCGCGGTGAAATCAGCCGGTACAGGTCGCCCTGCACGATTGTGGACTGCACCTCGTGATATGCGGCGATAAGCCGCTTGGCCAGCGCGGCGTCTTGCTCGTTCCACTTCGCGATGTCTGCGCCAATGCCCAGTGAACCCTGCATGGAACTGAGCATGCGATACGCCAGGGACGTGCTTCGCTTGTTGAGCCAGTGCGGCGAATCGGTGACCCACGCCATCATCACCTGTGGCGTGTAGGCGTACGAAAAGCCATCCTGGATGGTGAGCCGATCGAACGGATCCGTGTTGTCCGAAGGCCACACTTCGTCGGTGTACCGCAGAATGCCCAGGTCCACGCGCCCGCCGCCCCCGGAGCACGACTCGATCTCCACGTCGGGATGTCGCCGCCGCAGCTCGGACAGAATCGCATACAGGTTCTGCGTAAACGCGACGTACACCTTCTTCTGTTCGGCCAGCGGCAACTGGTCCCAGCCGGGCTCGCTCCAGTTGCGGTTGTAATCCCATTTCAAGAATGCGATGTCGTTCTCACTGAGCAGCTTGTCAAGAAAGCCCAGGACGTAATCGCGCACATCCTCACGCGCCAGGTTGAGCACCAGTTGGTTACGCTGCTCGGAGCGCGGGCGGCCGGGAAAACTCAACACCCAGCCAGGATGCTTTCGATACAAGTCCGAGTCGGGATTCACCATCTCCGGCTCGACCCACAGCCCGAAATCCATTCCCAGCGCATGGACATGGTCGATCAGCGGCTTCAGTCCATGCGGAAATTTCTCCAGGTTCACGTACCAGTCGCCCAGCCCGGCATGATCGTTCTTGCGCTGCCCGAACCAGCCGTCGTCCATTACGAAGCGATCCACCCCCAGCGCGGCAGCCTTCTCCGCCAGCGCCATCTGGCCCGCCTCGTTCACCCTGAACTCGGTCGCCTCCCACGAGTTGTAGATCACGGGGCGCGGCCGAGGCGCCGGCAGCGAATTCGTCTTCGCGGTGCGCGGCAGAACATGATGAAGTTCGAAACTGTGCATCAGGCGCGACGCTCCGCCCAGTCCATGCGCCGAGTAGCCGCCGTAAAACACCGGCGATTCAAGCCGCTCGCCGGGATGCAGCACGTAGCCGAAATCGAAAGGGTTGAAGCCTCCGGTGACGCGCACCGCATCAAGCTGATCCTGCTCCACGGTGATGCGCCATGAGCCGCTCCATGCCAGCGCCCCGAACCACACCTCGCCGTGATCTTCGTCCGGCGCGCCGCTCTGAATCGCGAACCAGGGGTTCGCCTGGTGGCCGGTCGTGCCGCGACGGCTCTCCAGCACCCGCGCGCCCGGATGC
>Ga0335069_10006977_pt1 | contig 16348 bp, 12 predicted proteins | sample Lox_Sample_11_FD_206714 | JGI IMG/M metagenome (GOLD analysis project Ga0335069, IMG submission 206714) | Soil microbial communities from Loxahatchee National Wildlife Refuge, Florida, United States - Lox_Sample_1.1 | ecosystem: Environmental > Terrestrial > Soil > Wetlands | place: USA...
CCGGACGTGCACACCGAGCTGAACTTCAAGACGCCGCTCGAGCTGCTCGTCGCGACGATCCTGTCCGCGCAGACCACCGACAAGCAGGTCAACCTGGTGACCCCGACGCTGTTCGCGCGGTACCCCGACGCCGCGGGCTACGCGGCCGCCGACCGGGACGAGCTCGAGAAGATCATCCAGTCGACCGGTTTCTACCACGCCAAGGCGACCAGCCTGATGGGGCTCGGGCAGGCGCTCTGCGACCGGTACGGCGGCGAGGTCCCGGACAAGCTCAAAGACCTGGTCACCCTGCCCGGCGTCGGCCGGAAGACCGCCAACGTGGTGCTCGGCAACGCCTTCGGCATCCCCGGCATCACCGTGGACACGCACTTCGGGCGGCTGGCCCGCCGGTTCGGCTGGACCGCGGATACCGACCCGGTCAAGGTCGAGGCACAGGTGGCCACGCTCATCCCGCGCAAGGAGTGGACGGACCTGTCGCAGCGGATGATCTGGCACGGCCGCCGGGTCTGCCACGCCCGCCGCCCCGCCTGCGGCGCGTGCGCCCTGGCCCGGCTCTGCCCCTCCTACGGCGAGGGGCCCACCGACCCGGAAGTGGCCGCGAAGCTCGTCAAGTCCGGCCCGTTCTCGTGATCCCAGGCCGTGAGCCGGCACCGGCCGGGCCCGCTCCGGCGTGGCTGCGCGAGCTGGCGGCCGCGGCCGAGACGATGGAGATGCACCCGCGGCTCATGCCGCCCCCGGCCGGGGGCCGCGCCTCGGCGGTGCTGATCCTGTTCGGGGACGGCCCGGGCGGCCCGGATCTGCTGTTCATCCAGCGGAGCGAGGGCCTGCGGCTGCACGCCGGCCAGCCGGCCTTCCCGGGCGGGGCCATCGACGCGGGGGACGGGGGGCCGGTCGGGGCCGCGCTGCGGGAAGCGGCCGAGGAAGTCGGCCTCGACCCGAGCGGCGTCGACGTGGTCGGGACCTTGCCCGAGGCCTTCATCCCGCGGACCGGATTCCGGGTCGTCCCCGTCCTGGCCTGGTGGCGGCGGCCGTCCGCGGTCGCGCCCGTCGACGCGGGCGAGGTGGCCGCGGTGCAGCGGGTCAGCGTCGCCGAGCTGGCCGATCCCGCCGCGCGCCTGATGGTGCGCGTGCCCGACGGGCGGACCAGCCCCGCTTTCCGGGTCAGGGGGATGCTCATCTGGGGGTTCACCGCCGCGCTGGTCGACCGCCTGCTCGCCCTGGGCGGCTGGGAGAAGCCGTGGGACGCCGCGAACGTCATCGACCTGTGAACCGGCTGATGGGCTTGAAAACGGCGAAAACGCTATACCGTTGACGTCGTGCGCGGTGATGTGCTCGACCTCATCTTGATCGTGATGGTGGTCGCGTTCGCCGTGTCCGGTTACCGCCAGGGCTTCATCGTCGGCGTGCTCAGCTTCTTCGGCTTCGTGGGGGGCGCCCTGCTCGGCGCGGAGTTCGGCCCGGCCATCTCCCGGGCCCTGGTCGGCGGGCAGACACAGCAGGATGTCATCGCCGTCGTCCTGCTGGTGAGCTTCGCCGTGATCGGGCAGTTCATCGCCTCCTCCATCGGCGCGGCCATGCGGTCCACCGTGACCTGGCGCTCGGCGACCGTCCTGGACTCGGTGGGCGGCGCCGTGGTCAGCATGATCTCGGTGCTGCTGATCGCCTGGATGGTCGGATCGGTGCTGAACGCGTCGCCGTACCCCGTGGTCGACCAGCAGGTGAACAACTCACTCGCGCTGCAGACGCTCGACAAGTTCATGCCCACGCCCGCCAAGACGATGTTCTCGGACTTCCGCCGGCTGCTGGCCAGCAACAGCACCTACGCCGAGGTGTTCAGCGGGATCGGCGCGGAGCGCATTCTCGCCATCCCGGCCCCGGACCCCGGCGTGCTGAACAGCCCGGGCTTCCAGGCGGCGCAGGACCGGGTGGTCAAGGTGACGGGGGTGGCGCCGAGCTGCCAGCGGTCCATCGAGGGCTCGGGTTTCGTCATCTCGGCCGACCACGTCCTGACCAACGCGCACGTGGTGGCCGGGGTGACGCAGCAGCAGACGGTCACCACCACCGGGGGCCGGAAGCTGCCGGCCACCGTGGTGTTCTACGATCCGCAGGTGGACGTGGCCGTGCTGTACGTGCCCGGGCTCAACCTGACCCCGCTGCGGTTCGCCGGGCAGGCCAGTCCCGGCGACGACGCCGTGGTGGCCGGCTATCCGCTGGACGCCCAGACCCTGCAAACCGCGCCGGCCAGGATCGGCGGCATCCAGAACGCGCAGGGGCCGAACATCTACCAGACCAGCACGGTGACCCGCCAGATCTACGAGATCAGGGCGGTCGTCGAGTCGGGTAACTCGGGCGGCCCGCTGCTGTCCCCCGACGGCACCGTCGACGGCGTGGTGTTCGCCGCTGCGGTCGGCGTCTCCGACACCGGCTTCGCGCTCACCGCCGCCCAGGTGGCCCCCGACGCCCGCGCGGGCGCGCAGGCCACCGCGGCCGTCTCCACCATGGGCTGCGACTAGCCGCCCGCGGCCAGCAGCCCGGGCGACAGGTCGGCGTCCGGCACGCCGGCCAGGCCGTCCCGCTCGATGCGCGCGGCGAGGTCTTCTGCCGCCGCCAGGAAGGCCAGCAGGTTCATCCCGAACGGGCGGGCTTTCCCGCTCCCGCTCCCGGCCTCAGCCGGTACCTGGTAGCCGCGGGCCCGCTGCGCGCCCCGCCGGAGCAGGGTGACGGCGCCGCGGGCGTTGCCCCGGCGCGCGTGGGTCAGCCCGACGGCGATCTGGGCCAGCCCCTGCCACAGGTCGCGTTCGTCCGGCGGGCCGGACTTCCAGGCCGCCTCGAGGACCTCGTGCGCGTGGAACGGGCGCCCCTCGCGGAGCAGCCGGTCGGCGAGCGCGGCGGCGTCGGTACCGGCGATCACGAGATCGTCGGGGATCGGTGGCTGGCCGGCGCCGGGCTCGGCGCGGTCCAGCGGGCGTCCCAGGGCGTCGCGGGGCCGCGCGTTCCGCGGCCGGCCCGCCGGATCGCGGTCCCGGGTCACCGTCGAGTCCCTCTCCCGTCGCGCGCGGATCACTCACCGGCCCCGGACAGCGAGCGGCGCCCCTGGGCGGGGCGCCGCTGCGAAAGCCACGTCAGGCCTGGCTACCAAAGCGTGCACCTTCTCTGTCATCCAGCCCGGCCGCTACCGGTCCGGCCTGGTCTGACACGCCTCCCGCGGCTGGTCGCGCGTGGGTACCTGGCTGCCGTGCCCGGACGCTGCCGCGTCCGTACCACCTTTCTACGACGAAATCGCCAGCCTGGAAAGCCCCGCCGCGTGATCAATTCGTGATCTTGATCAGTCACCCCGGTCACATGCCGTTAACTAGTGGCTCGCAGGCCCGGCGGCGCGCCGCATGCGGCCCGCCGCCGGGCCGCCTGGGGGCTGGACAGGAGGGTCAGCGCGCTATGTAGCCGCTGTTTGCGGACAGTGATCGGGCGTCTCGGGGAAGGGCACTGCGGCTCTCCCGATCTCTTACCCGGTGATACGCCGGTAAAGGATCGGGTCTACTTGGCGGTAGCAATCTCGCGATAGACCTTCTCAGACCCTTCGGCATATGTTGTAATTCGATTGGCTGACGCTGCAACGTGTTCCTGTGGCGACACCACAGGTGGTCAAGAAAACGACATCTGCGGTCGCGTAGAGGGGCACTTTGCGGATAAGCTTACCTATAAGGACGGAGCCGGCCTCCCCCCCCAGGGCCGGACCGTGCGCGCGGGCGCCGCTCTCCCCCCCGGCGGCGCCCGCCTCCTTTTCCGCACGCCTGTGGCACGAGCCGATTCCTGTGGCCGCTGAGCCCTGCCCGTGGTGTTCCTGCTGCCTTTTGTGCCTGCTCAGGCGCGTGATCGGGCAGACGCACCTGTCAACTCCTGAGACTCCAGGGCAGCCTGAGGTGCTCGCACACCGTCGGATGGCGCCCCGGCCTGCCACCCGCCCGCGTGCCAGCCGGGTCCTGGGCGCTGCCGGTGCGGGCGGCACCGGGCTCGCGGCCGGGCCTGCCGGGTCTGGCAGCTAGTGACGCTGATGAGGTTGACGAGGCCAGTGAGGCGGCCGGGTGGGCGCGGCGGCCGGACGGGCGCGGCACAGCGGTCACCGGGCAAGAAGGCGCAGAACAAGGGCACCGGCATGGCCGGCCGTGATCCGGCGGAGCGATGTCAGGGCAGGTGCCGTGCCCATCCGGTGCCGTGGGCCGGTCCCGGGCCCGCCGGTGCTCCCGGCGGCTCGTACCGCGCGCGCCCGGCCGTCGCCAGGCTGGCCGTCGCTCGCGTCGCTCCGGCGGCGCCAGGCCTCGAGATTCGGTATATAAGCAATTCGTGATCTCTATCACCTCCGCGGTCACGAGCCGTTAGTTAGTCGGGTGCCGAATTGCCGCCCCGGGTGGCCGGCGTCCGACACCCTTGTGTAAGCGGACAGTGTCTGATGAGCTCCGCGCGGGCCGGGTCACAAATTTGCCTACCGAAATTTTCGCCATAGAGCCGGCATATGTCCCGGGGGGGCATTAACCGGGCCTCCCGCCGGTCGCGCCCGCGCCGGGCCCGCCACGGTCGTGCTTCCTCCCGGCCGGCGGCTGGCTCAGCTGCTGCCGGCCAGCAGGGTGCCGAGCAGCGCGACGGCGCCTCGCTTGGACAGCGGGTGGTTGGCGTTGCCGCATTTGGGGGACTGCACGCAGGACGGGCAGCCGGCCTCGCAGTCGCAGCCGGCGATGGCCTGCCGGGTGGCGCGGAGCCAGTCCGCGGCGGCGCCGTAGCCGCGCTCAGCGAAGCCGGCGCCGCCGTCGTGCCCGTCGTAGACGAAGACCGTGAGCTTGCCGGTCGCCGGGTGGGCGGCGGCGGAGACCCCGCCGATGTCCCAGCGGTCGCAGGTGGCGAACAGCGGCAGCAGGCCGATCGAGGCGTGCTCGGCCGCGTGGGCCGCCCCGGCCAGGTCGATGCCGGAGGCGGTGAGCGCTCCGGCCTGGCCGGCGGACACCGTCCACCACACCGCCCGGGTCAGCAGGTGGCGGGGCGGCAGGTCGAGCGGGGTCTCGCCGAGCGCCGCGCCGGTGTCGGCGCGGCGCCTGGTGAAGCTGACCACCTGGCGGGTCACCCGCACGTCGCCGAAGCAGACCTCGGCCGGGCCCCAGCTCATCCGCCGCAGCTCGCCGCGGATCCCGGCCTGGGTCACGGTCTTGGCGGTGGTGGTGTAGCCGGGCTCGCACGGCTCGACGAGCGCGACCTGGTCGGCGAGGTCCAGCGTGGTCACCAGGTAGCTGTCGCCCTGGTGGACGTAGATGGCACCCTCGTGCACGAGCAGGTGGGCCGAGGGCTCGTCCACCGTGCCGATGAGCCGGCCGGTCGCCTGCTCCACCACCCGGATCGGCGCGAGCCCGGCACCGCGCAGGTCCACCGCCCGGGCCGCGTCCCGGCGCAGGCCGTACCAGCCCGCCTGCCGCTTGCGCAGCCGCCCCGAGCGGACCAGATCCTCCACGGCCGGCCGGGCCGCCGGGCCGAACATGTCCAGGTCCTGCTCGGTGAGGGCGAGCTCGGCCGCGGCCGCGCACAGGTGCGGGCCGAGCACGTACGGGTTGGCGGGGTCCAGGACGGTGGCCTCCACCGGGTGCCGCAGCAGCAGTTCCGGGTGGCGGACCAGGTAGGTATCGAGCGGGTCGTCCCGCGCGATGAGCACCGCCGCCGCCGACTGGCCGTTGCGCCCGGCCCGCCCCGCCTGCTGCCACAGCGAGCTCCACGTTCCCGGCCAGCCGGCGATCAGCACCGCGTCCAGGCCGGTGACGTTGATGCCGAGCTCGAGCGCGGTGGTGGTGGCCAGCCCGACCAGGCGCCCGTCGGACAGCGCCGCCTCCAGGCGGCGCCGGTCTTCGGGCAGGTACCCGGAGCGGTAGGCCGCCACCTTCGCCTCGGCCGCCCCGGGCGCCTCCAGCGACCGGCGAGCGGCCAGCGCGACCGCCTCGGCGCCGCGCCGGGACCTGATGAAGGCGAGGGTCTGGACGTTCTCCCGGACCAGCCGGCCGAGCAGGTCCGCCGCCTGCGCGGTGGCCGTGCGGCGCAACCGGGCGCCCGCCTCGCCGCGGGCGTCGGCCGGCGGCGGCTCCCACAGCGCGAAGGCCAGCGGCCCGCGCGGCGAGCCGTCTTCGGTGACTTCCTCGGCGTCCAGCCCGGTGAGCAGCCGGGCGCAGGCACCGGGCGCCCCGACCGTGGCCGAGGCGAGCATGAACACCGGGTCCCGCGGGGTGCCGGGCGGGGCGTGATGGGCCGTCACCCGGCGCAGCCGGCGCAGCACGTGGGCCACGTGCGAGCCGAACACGCCCCGGTAGCCGTGGCACTCGTCGACCACGACGAGCCGCAGCCTGCTGAAGAACCCCGACCAGCGGGCGTGCCCGGGCAGCAGCGCGCGGTGCAGCATGTCCGGGGTGGTCAGCAGGTACCTGGCATGGCTGCGGGCCCAGGCCCGCTCGGCCTGGGTCGAGTCGCCGTCGAACGTGGCCGCCTGTACCCCGGGCAGGCCGAGCGAGCGGATCGAGGCGAGCTGGTCGGCGGCCAGCGCCTTCGTGGGCGTGACGTAGAGCACAGTGTCACCCGCCAGCACGGCGCTGAGCGCCGGCAGCAGGTAGCCGAGCGACTTGCCCGACGCCGCGGCGGTCGAGATGATCACGTTCCGGCCGGCCCGCGCGTGATCCGCGGCCAGCGCCTGATGACTCCACGGGGCACCGATGCCGCGAGCGGCGAAGGCGGCGATGACCTCGGCGGGAACCCACCCCGGCCAGGGGACTTCCCGGCCGGGACGGGCCGGGATGTGCTCGACGTGGACCGGGCGGCCCGCCCGCGCGTCACCGAGCAGGATGCCGAGAGCACGGTTCTCGGCCCCGCCGTGGCTCACCGGGACGGTGTCCGGGTCCCCCTCGCCGGTTCCCGCCACGGGCTCCTTGGGGCCGATCGAGGGCAGGGTGGTCAGTGTCGACACAGCCTTTACAGTGTGACATCCCGCCCGGCGATGGTCGGAGATTTTCCGTGTGTCGCCCGTTGGGGGATGCCCGGAGGCATGATTTCGTATAGACATGACACCGGAGCGTGGTTGAATGCCGCAGAGGATCACGCCCTAGGCTCTGGTAGGTGGGCCCGCGCGCCAGGGCGGGACGCTGGAGATGACGCCGTGGATGGCGCTGGAGGATTTGTGGACCTGAAGCTCGGTCACTACAACAAGGACGGCATCGAGGTCGTCGACGTCGAGGGCGAAATCGACGTCTACACGGCCCCGCGGCTCCGTGAGCTGCTTATCGATCTCGTCAACAAGAACAACTACCAGCTCGTCGTCAACATGGAGAAGGTGGAGTTCCTCGACTCCACCGGTCTCGGAGTGCTGGTCGGCGGCCTGAAGCGAGTGCGTGCGCACGACGGCTCCCTGGATCTGGTCTGCACGCAGGAGCGCATACTCAAGATCTTCCGGATCACCGGGCTGACGAAGGTTTTCGGCATCCACAACACGGTGGACGAGGCCATCGCGGCCAAGAAGTCCGAGAAGTAGCGCGGCCGGTCCCCGAGGACCCTTCCGAGATGGCCACCGTAGAAGTCACGTTCACCCCGCTGCCCGCGCATGTCCGCACGGCCCGGCTGGTCGCCACCGCGGTGGCGCGGCGCAGCGGTGTGAACGAAGCCTTGCTTGACGAGGTGCGGCTGGCCGTGGGCGAGGCTTGCTCGCGTGCGGTCGAGGCGCACCGCAGGCACTGCCCGGCCGAGCCGGTCAAGATCGAGATGACCGATCAGGGAGAGCGGTTCGTCGTCGTGGTGAGCGATCACGCCCCCACGACCACCGCCGGCTCGGTCGGCGCCAATGGCCATGCCGTGAGCCAGGGCACCGCCCCGGGCGCCGCGGCCGTGGTCCAGAGCGCGGATGACCCCGGGATCCCGGCCGGTTTCGGGCTGGCCGTGATCTCCGGTCTGGCCGATGACGTGCGTGTCTCGTCGACGAGTTCCGGCGTCAGCGTCCGGATGAGCTGGCCGTCGGCCGCGCCCACGGCCTGAGACCCGGGCGGCCCCGCCGCCAGCCCGGTCCGCGCGGTGCGGCGGGCCCGCGGTTCAGACAGGCGACCGCCCGTGACCACCAGTAGGTCCAACCGTTACACTGGCATGTCGTACTGGTCACGAGAAGGTCGCGAAACTGTTAGGAATGGCCCGGTGTTAGTGGTTCGGCCCGCGCGTGCGTAGACTCCCGGCCACTCGTCTAGTCCCGATCGGCAACATCTTCCGTTCGGTTTTCCAGGAGGTCGAATGTTCAGGCATGTCTCTGCGCCGGCGGCGAACTCCGTCAGCGTGAGCGGCTCCAACCTGACCTGGGTCATCATCGTCGCCGTCGTCGCGCTGCTCGCCCTGGGCGTGGCCGGCGTGCTGGTGCGGGAGGTACTGGCGGCCAGCCAGGGGACCCAGCGGATGCAGGAAATCGCCCGCGCGGTGCAGGAGGGCGCGGCGGCGTACCTGCGCCGGCAGTTCCGGACCCTCGGCGTGTTCGTGGTCATCATCTTCTTCGTGCTGCTCATCTTGCCCGCGGATACCCCCGGGATACGCTGGGGCCGCAGCATCTTCTTCCTGGTCGGCGCGCTGTTCTCGGCCCTGACCGGGTTCACCGGGATGACGCTGACCACCCGCGGCAACGTCCGGGTGGCGGCCGCGGCGCGCGAGGGCGGTGAGCGGTCCGCGATGCGCATCGCGTTCCGCACCGGCGGAGTGGCCGGCATGTTCACCGTCGGCCTGGGCCTGTTCGGCGCCGCGGTCGTGGTGCTGATCTACCGGGAGAACGCGCCCAACGTGCTGGAGGGCTTCGGTTTCGGCGCGGCCCTGCTGGCGCTGTTCATGCGTGTCGGCGGCGGCATCTACACCAAGGCCGCCGACGTCGGGGCGGACCTGGTGGGCAAGGTAGAGCAGGGCATCCCCGAGGACGATCCGCGGAACCCGGCCACGATCGCGGACAACGTGGGCGACAACGTGGGCGACTGCGCGGGCATGGCGGCGGACCTGTTCGAGTCCTACGCGGTCATGCTGGTCGCCTCGCTGATCCTGGGCAAGAGCGCGTTCGGCGACAAGGGCCTGGTCTTCCCGCTGATCGTGCCGATGATCGGCGTGATCACCGCGGTGATCGGGATCTTCTCGGTCTCGCCGCGCCGGGGCGACCGCAGCGGGATGACCGCGATCAACCGCGGCTTCTTCATTTCCGCGGTGATCTCGGTCATCGGGGTGGCGATCGCCGCGTTCACCTACCTGCCGGCCCACTTCAGTGACCTGAAGGGCATCACCGACCCGGCCATCGCGGCCTACAACGGCAACCCCCGCTGGATCGCGCTCGGCGCGGTGTTCATCGGCATCGTGCTGGCCAGCGCGATCCAGTTGCTGACCGGGTACTTCACCGAGATGAACCGGCGGCCGGTCAGGGACATCGCGGAAGCCTCGGAGACCGGCGCGGCCACCGTCATCTTGTCCGGCACGTCGAGCGGCATGGAGTCCGCCGCGTACGCCGCGCTGCTGATCGCCGGCGCGGTCTTCTGCGCCTACCTGCTCGCCACCGGGAACGCCACCATCGCGCTGTTCGCGGTGGCGCTGGCCGGCGGCGGCCTGCTGACCACGGTCGGAGTCATCGTGTCGATGGACTCGTTCGGGCCGGTGACCGACAACGCGCAGGGCATCGCGGAGATGTCCGGGGACGTGGAGGGCGACGCCGCGGTGGCGCTCACCCACCTGGACGCGGTCGGCAACACCACCAAGGCGATCACCAAGGGCATCGCGATCGCCACCGCCGTGCTCGCCGCGACCGCGCTGTTCGGCTCCTTCCACACCATCGTCGTGCAGGCGCTCGGCAGCGGGGGCGGCACCTTCAGCCTGTCGGTCGACCGGCCGCGGGTCCTGATCGGGGTGATCGTCGGCGGGGCGGTGGTGTTCCTGTTCGCCAGCCTGCTGATCATGGCGGTGGGCCGGGCCGCGCAGGGCGTGGTGCTCGAGGTGCGCAACCAGTTCCGCACCCACCCGGGGATCATGGACTACACCGAGAAGCCCGAGTACAGCCGGGTGATCGACCTGGTCACCAGGGACTCGCTGCGCGAGCTGATCACCCCGGGCCTGCTCGCGGTGCTGGCCCCGATCGCCATCGGCTTCGCCTTCGGTTACTCCACCCTCGGCGCCTACCTGGCCGGCGCGATCGCGGTCGGGGTGCTGATGGCGGTGTACCTGGCCAACTCCGGCGGTGCCTGGGACAACGCCAAGAAGGTGGTCGAGGACGGGGCGCACGGCGGCAAGGGCTCCGAGGCGCACGCCGCCACCGTCATCGGCGACACGGTGGGCGACCCGTTCAAGGACACCGCGGGCCCGGCGATCAACCCGCTGATCAAGGTGATGAACCTGGTCTCGCTGCTGGTCGCGACCAGCATCGTGAAGTACAGCAGCAACACCGGCCTGCGCGTGGGGGTGGCCCTGGGCGCGGTGATCATCATCGTCGTGGCGATCGTGATCTCCAAGCGGCGCGCCGCGGGCGGGGGCGAGGTGGCGCCGGCCAGCACCGAGGTGACCGGCGCGGTCTCGCCCGCGGTGGAGGGCGCCAGCCCCGCGCCCGACGTCACCGAGGTGACCGCAGCCAAGGACGCTGGGGACCCAGCGCCCGCCGCGAAGCGGCCCGACTAGCAGCGCCGCGATCGCGCCGTCCGTGAGGGGCCAACGAGCCCCTCCGGCGGCGCGATACTACGGCGGGGACCGGCGCGGGGCCGCGCGAAGCGCAGCGGGGGGATCCGGGGGGTCGTCCACCCGGGCCAGCACGTCCTCGCTGGAGATGCCGAGCAGGTACAAGATGGCGTCCAGGTAGGGGACGCTCAGCGAGGTATCGGCCGCGTCGCGGACCACCGGCTTGGCGTTGAACGCGACGCCGAGCCCGGCGGCGGCGATCATGTCCAGGTCGTTCGCGCCGTCACCGACCGCCACCGTCTGGGACAGCGGAACCCCGGCGTCCGCGGCGAACCGGCGCAGCGCCTCGGCCTTCCCGGCCCGGTCGATCACCGGGCCGCGCAGCCGCCCGGTCAGCTTCCCGCCCGAGATCTCCAGTTCGTTGGCCGCCACGTAGCCGATGCCGAGCGCGGCGGCCAGCGGCCCGATCACCTGGATGAAACCGCCGCTGACGATCCCCGACCGGTAGCCCAGGCCGCTCAGCGTCCTGATCAGCGTGCGCGCCCCCGCGGTCAGCCGCAGTTCGGCCCGGACCTCGTCCAGGACCCCGGCATCGAGCCCGGCCAGCAGCGACACCCGCTCCCGCAGCGACGCGGTGAAGTCCAGCTCGCCCCCCATGGCGGCCGCGGTCACCTTCGCCACCTCGGCCGCGCAGCCGGCCCGCGCGGCCAGCAGGTCGATCACCTCGTCCCGGATCAGGGTGGAGTCCACGTCCATCACGATCAGCCGCAGCGCGCGCCGGTGCAGCCCGCCGCGCTGGACCGCCACGTCGATCCCCTGGTCCACCGCCGCGCGGGCCAGGTCCTCGCGGAGCGTGGCCGGGTCCCCGCCGGAGACGTCCATCTCGATGCAGGTCACCGGCTGCTGCGCCAGCCGGCCGATCCGGTCGATGTTCGCCCCGCTGGCCGCGATCCGCCCCGCGATCGCGGTGATGGCGGCGGGCGCCAGCGGGCTGCCCAGCAGGGTGACGTGCAGCCGCCCGCCCCGGGCGGGCTCGCCGGACGGCGCCGAGCCCATGGTGATCTCCGCCTCCAGGCCGAGGTCGCGGGCCAGCGAGTCGACCGCGGCGTGGATGCCGGTCAGGTCGGGCGGCGAGTCGCAGCCGAGCAGCACGCCGAGCACCAGCCGGCCCCGGATCACCACCTGCTCGACGTCCAGGACGCTGAGCGGATGCCGGGCCAGGATGGCGAACAGCCGGGAGGTCACGCCCGGCCGGTCCCGGCCGGTCAGCGTGATGAGCAGGGAGATCCGCGGATTATTCATCGCGGGCGCCAGGCTACCTCAACGCCTCCGGCGCTACGGAAGCAGCAGGTGAACATCACCGAACTCGTGCCACAGGTACCCGGATCCGATGGCGGTCTCGTAGCACCGGCTCAGCAGGGCGGGCCCGGCAAACGCGGCCAGCATCCGCAGGTGCTCCGAACGCGGCTCGTGCAGCCCGGTGAGCAGGCCGTCCACCGCCGTGACCCCGGTCTGCGGCGTGACCACGTGCGACGTCCAGCCGGCCGAGGCCGCTACCTGGCCGTCCCGGCCTTTCCGCGCGGCCGTCTCGAGCGCGCGGACCACGGTGGTGCCCGCCGCGATGATCCGCCCGCCGTCCGCCCGCACGTGGTTGACCAGCCGGGCCGTCGCGGGCGGCACGTCGTAGGGCTCCGGGCAGGGATCCTCGTCGGCCTCCAGCGAGGACACCCCGGCGTGCAGGGTGAGCGGGGCGATCAGCACCCCGCGGGCCGCCAGTTCGGTCACCACGGACGGCGTGAACGGGCGGCTGGCGCTCGGCATCTCCGCGCTGCCCGGCACCCGCGCGAAAACCGTCTGGTAGGCCGCCAGCGGCCACTCGCGCGGCACGTAGGAGTACCTGATCGGGATGCCGTATCGCAGTAGGTACGGCACCACGGCCACCGAGAGCTGGGCCCGCCACAGCCGCGCGGTCGCCCTTCCCTCCAGGGCCAGGACCGCGCCGCCGGGCAGGCTGATGCGCTGACCAGGTGAGCCGTTCCCGTTCGGCATCGAGATCTTGTCCTTGACCCGCCGGAGCTCCACGAGCCACGATCCGTCCGGTCGCGGGCCGGAGAAATGGACGGCCAGCTCCTGGCCGGCCCGCACCTGGGCGGGCAGCGTGGCGGTGGTGTTGACGACCAGCAGGTCGCCGGGGAGCAGCAGGCCCGGCAGGTCGCCGAAGCCGTGCTGGCTGATCTCGCCGGACCAGGTGCGGCTGACCAGCATCCGCACGCCGTCCCGGGCCAGGCCGCGCGCCTCCGGCGGGTCGTGCGCCTCGAGCTCGGCGGGCAGGGTGAAATCGGGCCGGGTGAAGCCGGCCGGCGTGCGATCGGCCGGGGCGACGTCAGCGATCACGGCGCCGCCGGCAGCAGGTGAGCCGCGCGGTACCGGCCGCTCGGCAGCCGCTGCGAGATGAGCCTGACGAACGCGGGGACGACCGACTCGGGCGCCGGGCGGTCCGAGATGTCCTCCCCGGGGAAGGCCAGCTGGTGCATGTCGGTGCGCAGGTCACCGGGATCGGCCCACCAGACCCGGAGCGCGAGCTCCTCGGCGGCCAGCACGTTCGAGGCCTGCTCCAGGGCGGCCTTGGCCGCGCCGTAGCCACCCCAGCCGGCGTAGGCCTCCACGGCCGCGTCCGAGGTGATGTTCAGCACCGCGCCGCCGCTGGCGCGCAGCAGGGGCAGCATCAGCTGGGTCAGTGCGATGGGCGCGATCACGTTCACCTCCAACGCGGCGCGCAGCTCGCCGGGCGGGTAGTCGGCCAGCGCGGGCAGCGGGCTGGCGCCCAGCGTCCCGGCGTTGTTCACCAGCAGGTCCAGGCGGCCCGCGGCCTCGGCGGCCTGCTGTAGCGCCGTACGGTGCGCCGGGTCGGTGACATCGCCGGCCACGGCGGTGACCCTGCCCTTCTCCGGGCCCTTCTCCGGGCCCTTCTCCGGGCCCTTCTCCGGGCCCTTCTCCGGGCCGCCCGCGGCCCTTATCCGGTCCGCCGCGGCCTCGAGCGCGGCGGCGTCCCTCGCGTCGATGATGAGGGCGAAGCCCTCGCGGGCCAGGCCGGCCGCTAGGGCGCGGCCCAGTCCGCGGGAGGCCCCCGTGATCATGGCTGTCGGGGTCACGTTCATGTCTGCGACGCTAGGCGGCGGCGCGTCGCCGCGCATCGGTCCCCGGCCCGGGCGGGCCTGGGCCGATGGTCCTAGGACCGCCGCCTGATGCGGCATCGGCCAGAGCGGGCTAACGTCAGGAAAGTGAGCGACGGGCTGGATGAGCTCTACCAGGTGAGCCAGGCGGTGCTGTCCGTCACCCGGCAGATGTCGGTCCGGGACGTGCTGCAGGTGATCGTGCGGTCGGCGCGGTCGCTGGTCGGCGCGCGCTACGCCGCGCTCGGCGTGCCCGACGAGGGCGACTCGTTCGCCGAGTTCGTGGTGGACGGGATCAGTTCGGCCGAGTGGCAGGCGATCGGCCCGCTGCCGCGCCGCCACGGGATGCTCGCCGCGCTGCTCAACGAGGGCAGGCCGGAACGGCTCGCGGACATCCGCAAGGACCCCAGGTTCGAGGGCTGGCCGTCCGCCCACCCGCAGATGTCGCACTTCCTCGGGGTGCCGGTGCGCGACGGGGACCGGGTCCTCGGCATCATCTTCGCGGCCAACAAGATCTCCGCGGCCGCGGCCGGCCGCGGGTTCACCGAGCGGGACCTGCAGATCCTGTCGCTGTTCGCCGCGCACGCCGCGATCGCGCTGACCAACGCCCGGCTGTACGAGCGCAGCCAGGAGCTTTCGGTGATGCAGGAGCGCTCCCGGCTGGCCCGGGACCTGCACGACGCGGTCACGCAGAAGCTGTTCAGCATCAGGGCGCACGCGCGGGCCGCCGCGGTCCTGGCCGGCCGGGACCCGGTCGACCCGGACCGGATCCGGGCCGAGATCGAGGTCGTCAGCACGCTCGGCGCCGAGGCCCACGCCGAGCTGCGCGCGGTGATCGACGGCCTGGCCCCGCCCGACCTGGCCGCCGGGGGACTGGCCGAGTCGCTGCGCCGGTACGCGGTGCTGGCCGGGCGGGCGCACGGCACCCCGGTCACGTTCACCGCCGGCTGCCTGCCCGCCCTCGGGCCCCGGGCCGAGGCGGCGCTCTACCGGGTCGCGCAGGAGGCGCTGCACAACGCGCTGCGGCACGCCGGGGCGTCGGCCGTCCGGGTCGCCCTGTCCAAGGCCGGGCGCCGGGTCGTCCTGGAGGTGTCCGACGACGGCCACGGGTTCGCGCCCGGGACGCCGTCCGGCGGGCTGGGGCTGGACTCGATGCGGGAGCGCGCCTCGGCGGCGGGCGGCACGCTGACCATCCGGTCGGGCGAGAAGGGAACCCGGGTGCGGATGAGCGTGCCCGTCACCGTCGTGCCGGTGCGGGCCGGGAGCGGGCGATGACCGGGCCCATCACCGTGCTGATCGTCGACGACCACCCGGTGGTCAGGCGCGGCCTGAAGGTGCTGCTCGAGGTGCAGGACGGGATCGAGGTGGCCGGCGAGGCGGGCGACGGCACCGCGGCGCTCGCGCTGGCCGCCGAGCATGCCCCGGACGTGATCCTGCTCGACCTCAAGCTGCCCGGCCTGGACGGCATCGCCGTCCTGGGCGAGCTGAAGGCCCGCGGCAGCGCCTCCCGGGTGCTCGTGCTCACCAGCGCCACCGAGCCCGCCTCGGCCAGCCTGGCGGTGCGCTCCGGCGCGGCCGGGGTGATCTACAAGGACGTCGACCCCGATGCGCTAGTGCGGGCGATCCGCTCGGTGCACGACGGCCACCTGCTGCTCGCGCCCGAGGCGGCGGGCTCCCTGGTCCGCTCCGCGGGCACCTGGAGCCCGGCGGACGGGCTGGACGCGCTCACCCGCCGCGAGCGCGAGGTGCTGGCCGAGATCGCCAAGGGCCGGTCCAACCGGGAGATCGCGCGGGCCCTGGGCGTCTCGGAGAAGACGGTGAAGGCGCACGTGAGCTCGGTACTGGCCAAGCTCGGCGTGCAGGACCGCACCCAGGCCGCCCTGCTCGCGGTCCGGCACGAGCAGGGGGCGTAGCCCGGCATCGGCCCGGCGCGCCCACCAACCGGGCCGTCTGGGTGGGCTGAGGGGGGTGCAGTGGCATAAGTTCGGTCTCGGCGGCATTCGAACTGACGGATCCAGGGTGGCGCGTGCGGAGAAAGGGGGTCTGATGTCCGACGAGGTGCTGCGGCTTCGGGGTGTCGAGGTCCGGCGGGACGCGGCGGTCCTGTTGCGCAACGTGGACTGGACGGCGCACGGGGACGAGCGGTGGATCCTGATCGGCCCGAACGGGGCGGGCAAGACCACCCTGCTCCAGGTGGCCGCCACCTTGATGTTCCCCACCGAGGGCACCGTCGAGGTGCTCGGCGAGCGGCTCGGCGAGGTCGACATCTTCGACCTGCGGCCGAGGATCGGGCTGACCAGCGCCGCGATCGCCGAGCAGGTCCCGCCCGGGGAGAAGGTCATCGACCTGGTGCTCACCGCCTCCTACGCCATCCTGGGCCGCTGGAAAGAGGAATACGACTCCGCCGACGTCACCCGCGCGGTCGAGATGCTCGATGCGCTCGGCTGCGCGCACCTGATCAGGCGCAGGTTCTCCACCTTGTCCGAGGGCGAGCG
>Ga0335069_10006978_pt1 | contig 16345 bp, 13 predicted proteins | sample Lox_Sample_11_FD_206714 | JGI IMG/M metagenome (GOLD analysis project Ga0335069, IMG submission 206714) | Soil microbial communities from Loxahatchee National Wildlife Refuge, Florida, United States - Lox_Sample_1.1 | ecosystem: Environmental > Terrestrial > Soil > Wetlands | place: USA...
TCGGGCAGAGCGTCAAGATCGCTGATCTCCGGCCCGACTGGGTTGTGCACAATGCTGCCGTTCTTGCGATAGCTGACGCCGGGAATCTCCTCGAGCGATTTGCCTTTAGCGTAATCGGTGACGGCGTAATCGAATTCCTTACGCACCACAAAATCAATCGCGGGGCATTGTTTCAGGGTCTCTTCCGGAAGCACCGTCACGTGCGGTCCAACAAAGGCGATTTTCAGCTTCGGGTTGACGTCTTTCGACCGCTTGGCGAGTTCGATATCTCCCGGCAGCCCAGGCGTCGAGGTGAACAGCACCAGGAATTCGTACTCTTTCAGCATCTCGACCGTCTCGTCGAAGCTGACATGGTGTGGAGGTGCGTCGAGCAACTTCGAGCCCTCCAGCATTCCCGCCGGATAGGCCAACCAAACCGGGTACCAGTACGATTCGATCTCGCGCGTCGCCGGCCAGCGCGAACTCGCGCCACCGTCAAAATTCTCGAACGAGGGAGGATTCAGAAACAGTGTTTTCAAAGGCATGTTGTTGAATCTAATATCTTAACATCTTGAACTCGCCTCGGGGCACACTACCCCATTTGACTTAATACCAGCCTAACAGCCTCGCGCCCCGAGCGAAAGTGCCTGTGGGTGAACGGCAATTTCGAGCATTAAGAGGCGTTGGCAGCCCGCCAACGGCCTAAGGTCTTGCGAGCCCTATTTACCGCCCAAAGCCCAGTTTTCCAGTTCTCCGGTGGCCCGGAGTAGCTGCAGGCGCGCCCTATCGAGCTCAAAACTCGCATCTACGTATTGCGAGTACTTGTCCCCGACCTGGAGCTTGGCGTTCGCGACGTCACGCGGGCTGACCGTGCTTGCCGCTTGCTGTTGACCGCCAGGCGGGGGCGCTCCCTGTTCTGCCCGAATCTGTGTCGCTTCGGCATCCGATTGCGCCAACTGGTACTCCAGTCTCGCTACCTCTTCCGCTGCCGCAAGCTGGCGGACCGCTCGCTGTAACTTCAGCGTTTCGGATGAAACCTGGTTCCTTACCGCTTCCGCTTGCTTTTTCGCCTTCAGTGCATCGGCAGAAGCCTCGTCAGCTTTTGCATGCTGTACAAAATTGAAAATTGGCAAGCGGATCACCACGCCAAAACTGGCGTTATTGCGCTGGAATTTCTTGAAGAAGTCCTGGTAGTTGTTCAGTTGGTTGGAAAAGAGTCCGTACTGCGCGGCTAAGTCGAATGACGGAAGGTAAGTCGCCTTCCATTCACCCTTGGCGCGGAAGGCTTCGGCATCGGCTCGCTCATTCGCTACCTTCACGGCAACGCTGTTAGTCACCGCCTGCCCGGCAAGATCAGCCTTCTGATCGACCTCCGGTAGTTTCGGAACCGATTCCGTGGCCGTCGAAATAGTATCGGCTTGCATTCCTGTTAGCTGCGATAACTTCGTTCGCAGCACATCGGCATTGCCTTCCAGCTGCGCGACCTGCATCTTGACGCGCGCACCCACCAGCTTGGCCCGTGTAAGTTCCACCTCGCTGTCCACACCTTGCTGAACCCGCTGCGATACGATCGTGACCAGGTTGTCGGCCTCGACCTGTTGCGTCTGCAGCAGCTTGATTTCCGCCAACAGCTTGTCGAGCTGCACGTAGGTGATGGCGGCATCGAGAATCACGTCCTTGCGTTCGTCATCGGAATTCTTTGCTGCGGCGTTCCATTGCAATTTGGCCGACTTCACAAATTCGCGCAGTGCCGGGCTGTAGAGCGTAGACGTGTAATTCATGTTGAAGATTGACGGCGCCGAGCCCTCGATGCTGAGCGGATAGCCATACGAATATCCCACGCCAGACCCGAAAGTCAGGTTCGGCTTGTACTGGTTGAACGTTTCCTCGTACGCCTGCTGCGCCTTCATCTGGTCAGCCGCCGCCATGCCCATCGCGGGACTATGCTGCAGCGCCAACTGGATCGCCCGTTGAAACGTGAGCTGCTGCCCGCCGGCCAGCGCGCTGAAGAAAAATGTTATGAATACTGCGCGTGCCAAATGTCGCACGGAGATCATTCCGTCACCTTCCTAAATCTTCACCATAAGGAAGACACGCGAGTATAGCAATCAGGATGGCTGGAGTTAGTACGGACGCTTGACGGCGGGAGTAAAATAGAACGTGAAGTTGGCCACCGGTGGGGTGCAAACACCGGCGGCTCTGGCTACCTAATCAGCAGCCAGATTGAGATGCCCAGAATCGCGAGGGCAAGTACGAATCGGTAGTCGATCAGTACGAGCACTCGAATCCAGGACCGTAAACGATCCGTTGAGCATCACCTCCTTTCAATGGGATGGCCCGGCTGCTACCGGGCCATTTGCCATTTCTGGCAAATCCTTTCCCGGCACGCTGTACCCTGAAAGAAGGTGGATCAATCCTGTGAACAAAACTTTGCCAGCGGTGTGGACGCACGGCACCACGCCGCATGACATCCCGCTTCCACCAAGCAAAATGGCAGGGCCGCAGCCCCGCCATCATCCGTAACGCCGGCGCCTCGCCGGCTATTTCGTGGGCATCTTGCCCGCGCGGTTAGTTTAGCTGACCCGTTTCAGCCCCTCCTGCGCCCGCTTATAATCGCCCGCGAGTGCCAGTGACGCTCGATACTCGTTCGCTGCGCCCGCTTTGTCGCCTTGCTTCTCCAAAATTTGTCCCAGCACGTAATGCGCTTCGAACGCCGGAGCTTCTTCATTCTGCGTAGGCAAGCTTAGGTATTTGCGAACGTCGTTTGCGGCTCCGGACAAATTTCGGCCCGATCTCAGCAGCAGCGTCGCCGCGTCGAACAGGGAATTGCTCTTCGCCATCGGTGACGACAACGCTTTATTCACCGCATTCTCCATGTCGTCGTAGCGGTTTTGGCGTCGGTAAAATGATGCCAAATTGAGCCAGTAATCCGCATCGCCCGAATCCTTAATCGCGGCCATGTACTCGCGCTCCGCCGCAGCGCTGTCTTTCTTCTTTTCGGCAATTCGCGCGCTTATCCAATGCGCCTTCGCTGCGTCCAATGACGCGATCGCCCGAGCCTGTTCGGCTGCCCGATCGGTCCCGCCGCCCATAAACCCTGGAGCCTCCACGTAGAACTCCGCCAAGTCTGTGCGCGCTTCCACGCTGTTGCCGTCGAGTTCGACTGCTCTCTCGAAGTTGATGCGGATCTTCTTCGTCAGCCCAGCCGCCGTGATGAAGCTTGACTCATCGGCCTTTTCACCGTAGGCACGACCGAGCCACATGTAATACGAAGCCTTGCTCGGATTGAGTTGGACTGCCTTCTCGCCGTAATTGATAGCATCGTCCCACTTGCGCAAATGGAAGAATGCCCGCGAGAGCAGGTGGTAAGCCTCGGCGTCGCTGGGGTTGTCTTTGACGCGAACGTTTAAGCTGCGGACCGCGTCATCGACGCGGCCGGCTGAAAGCAAGTCCACTGGAGTCGGAGCCGCGGCCGCTTCCGCCAACATCCCACAAAACACAAAAAACAGTGCAGCCAGGAAAGATTGCAATTTCAACTTCATCACTTCGGTATTGTTACCTTCATCCCTTCACGCAGCGCCTGGTTGTTGTAGGCTCCCAGCGCCAGCTTCGCTCCGTCTGATACTCCGCTCTTGATCTCAATATCAGTCAGGTTCGAGATGGCTGTCTCCACATCGCGCCGCACCAACGAATCGTTTACCACCTCCAACACGAACCGCTTGCCATCGGATTGGTGAATCGCCTCGCGCGGCACTGCTAGCACGTTAGCGTCCTTCGCGGTGATGATCGTCACGCTGACGTTGATGTTCGGCAGCAGCTTGCGGTCCGCATTATCAACCACGCACGTGACCTCACCGACGCTGCGCGAGCCGCGTACAATCACCGTCGTCGGCACCTCGGTTAGCGTGCCCTGCCAGGTTCGGCCTGGCACGGCATCCCAGGTCACCTGTACCGTCTGGCCTTTCGCCAGCTTCGCAATATCGGGTTCGTCCACGAAAGCTCGAACCACCACTCGCGACAAGTCGGCGACTTGCACCAGCAGGTCGCCGGCGTTCACGAAGTTACCGGGCTTTACCGCTAACCAGTAGACCTCGCCAGCCTGCGGGCTTCGAATATTCGATTTCGCAAGAAAGTCTTGCGTCGCAGAATAAGCAGCTTTCGCCTGTTCCAGGTTCGCCTCGGCCCGCTGCTGATCCGCCTGCGAAAAACGGCCGCTGGTCTTCTGTTGCAGCAGGTTCGCTTGCGCCTGCTCTGTCCTTACCCGGGCTTCGGCGTCCTGTACTTCCGCCGGAGACGCCGCGCCTGTTTGTTGTAACCGTTTCATAGCTTCCAAGTTGCGCTGCGCTGCCTGCAATTCGGAATTCGCCCGTGCCAGTTCCGCCTGGTTGGTGATCACCTCTTCGTGAGTTCCGCCCGCCCGAATCGCGCTGAGATCCGCCTGAGCTCCCTTAATCTGCGCATCCGCTTTCGCTGCGTCAGACCGAGCGCCTGAGTCGTCCAGCGAGAGTAGCAATTGACCCGGCTTCACCCGATCGCCCTGCTCGACATACAGCTTCTTCACCGAACTGGCAGCCGGCGCATGCGCCTCGAAATTCTGCACTGGCTCGATCTTTCCGTTCGTCGAAATCGAGGAGCTGATCGTTGTCCGGGTTACGGTGGCGTAGCGAATGGTCAGCGGACGGCTGCGCAGGCTGTACACGCCCACCAGCGCCACGGTTCCGACGATGATCAGAATCGGAAGCCAGAGCCGTTTCTTGGAATTAACTGCTTCTGCTTCTTGCGTTTGCAGTGCCATGGTCGAAAACAGACAGTATACCGAAAGCGCTTGGTTGTGCGATCGGGCGTCTCGCCCTATCAAAGCGGAGTAAGCTCCGCAACCTTCGATACGAGAAACCCGTTGCCTTCGGCAGCGAGAGGGGAAACCGTAAGCGCTTTGTTTCTTAGATGCTTGAGACCTCCCCGCGATTCCGCTTTCCATCCTCCGGCCCGGAGACCGCCATCAAACCGTATCCAGCAACCATTCGCAGGGGCCCTATGGCGTTTCGTGAAATCGGCAGCGTTCTCAAGAAAACTTACCAGGACGTCATGAACAACCACACCATGGCTTTGGCTGCCGGACTCTCGTACTACTTCGTCATGTCGCTGTTCCCGGCGCTGATTCTGGCCGCTGCTGTCGTCGCTTACCTGCCCATTCCCGATCTCTTCGGCAAGACACTCGGCGCCATGCAGCAGTTCGTTCCGGCCGACAGCATGGGAGTCGTCAAATCGGTCCTGCGCGACGTCATCACTCCCAGCCGCGGTGGCTTCCTAACGATTGGGATATTAGGCACGATCTGGGCGGCCTCCGGCGGATTCGCCTCCTTGATCGAAGCCCTCAACGTTTCGTACGACGTGCCGGAGACGCGTCCCATCTGGAAGACTCGTTCACTCGCGATCGGACTGATGCTCGTCATCGGCGGCCTCATGGTGCTCGCCGCTATTGCGATGTTTCTGGGACCAGCGTTCGGAACCTGGTTGGCCGCGAAGCTGGACCTGAGCTCGATCTTCGCCACGCTCTGGCCATTCCTGCGCTGGGCCATTTCTGTCGCCTTTATCGTGCTCGCGGTCGAGTTGATGTTCTACTGGGCGCCTAACGTCAAACAACGCTTCGGGTCTACGCTTCCCGGTGCGGCGGTCGGTGTCGGATTCTGGGTCGTTGCTTCCTGGGCGCTCGGACTTTACTTCCAGCACTTCGCCAATTTCAACAAGACTTACGGAGCGCTTGGTGCCGCAGTTGCATTGATGGTCTGGCTTTACTGGAGCTGGTTCTTCATGCTCGTCGGCGCTGAAATCAACTCCGAACTGCTCAAGGCCCAGGGTCACGGACGCATGGAACTGAAAGAGCCTCCCCCGCGAGCCGTCTATGCGCGACCGGCGTGGGACGAAGACAAGGCAGCGTAATTTCGAGAATAAGAATCGCTTTCTCAGTTCATCAGTGCTTCAGTTTGTCGGTAAGAACTGAGAGTCTGAAAAACTGAGAAACTGATGAACTGAAGAATTTCTTTTAAGCAATCTTGCTCAGAAACTCCCACGTCGCCTTCGACGCCTTGGGCTCGACCGACACAAACTTAATTTTCGGATCGTAAGCCATCGCTTCGTCGGTCGTTCGCCCCAACGCGTACCACTGCTCCACAAAATCCTCCGGATCGAGCGTGCCCACAGCGATTCGCGCGGCGTGCTCAAGGTTCAGGCCTTTGCGCGAAATCACCGTCGAAACCGGCGTTTTTTTGATCTCGAAGTCGTCCGCTGTGCCCGAGTCACTTACCGCCTGCCGGACAATTTTGTGGACCAGCTCCGCGTCCAGCTTGGCGCCGAAGCCGTTTCCGTTGGGATTCGTTCGCACCGCCAAAATCCCTACTCCAGGCGCAAACCATAGTTCGCCGCTCTTCGGCTCGTAGTCGCGGTCTTCTTTCTTCACCTTGATTCCGTACGACCTCGCGACGACGGCCACTCGCTCCTTCAGCATCTCCCGGAAGCGATCTTCGAACTCCTGCGCCTTTTCATCCCACCAGCGTTGCTCTCGCCACACGCGGAAATTGCCATATTCGCCCAGGACCAGGAATTCGTTGGCATCAATCTGCGGCAACAGGTGCTGGTCCAGCCACTTCTCCGACCGTCCGGTGATGAAAGCTATCTTCTCGCCGGTCCGCGCGACTTCTTCGAAACGCGCAAGCACCTTCTTGTCGATCGTGGGATCGACGGCGTCATACTCGCGGGTCAACGCGCCATCAATGTGAATAAGGTATCCCATGGACGGTGCCTCGGGTTGCTATTACGTTCTCGCGAATCCCGACATTGTAGACCCATGCAGACGTTTCGTGGAAAGGCCATCCCGAAAAGCAAGGGCGAAAGCCTCGTGATGGTTGAAGCTTTCGCCCGGCATGCCGCTCGTCAGAAGATCAAGACTCGTGAGTTCCACGCATCCGACACGAAGAGTTGTCCACCGTAGGCATAGACGCCGTTGGGCACATACAGGGTCCGTGCGGAACAGTTCGCATCCTGGGAGCCGTCCTGGTTGTCGTCGTTCACGGTACTGTGCGTGAAGTCCCCTTGGCCTAGCACCATGTCAGCCGGAGTGAAACTTGCCGTGGGGATGGTCTTCCAGATCAGGACGCGGTTGTTGCCGATATCCACCAGAAACAGCTGCGTGCCATCCGAATCGACCGCAGTGGGATTGAAGACCGTTCGAGCCGAGGGAGTAGCGTCGGAGATGCCGTCCTGGTTGTCGTCGTTGTACATGTTGTGGGTGAAGTCGGCCTGTCCCAGTACCAGGTCCGCAGGCTTGAAATTGGTCGTGGGGATGGTGTTCCAGATCAATACCCGGTAGTTATAGGTATCGGACACGATTAGGCGAGTGCCATCGCTCCACACGCCTTGCGGTTCGTAGACTGTGCGTGCCGTCGATGCACTGCTGTAATTGCCCGTCTGCGCATCGTCATTCACGGCGCAATGGGTGAAGTCTCCCTGGCCGAGAACTACGTCAGCGGCCGCACCGTTGGTCGTGGGGATGGTGTTCCAGATCAGCACGCGGTTGTTTTGCGTGTCGGTAACGATCAGTTTGCCGCCTGCGACCTCAACGCTATCCGGGTGCGAGAGGGTGCTGTTGGTACATGCGGTGGTCGAAATTCCGAAGGTGGATTGTCCGACGACAACGTCAGCAGCGGCAGCCGTGGTTGTCGGCAGTGTGTTCCAGATTAGGATGCGGGCGTTCCCGCGATCGACAGCGAACAACTTGCCCCCACTGACCCTGAGTGTCTCCGGGTTGTACAACTGATCGGCCTGCGAACCGGAGCCGTTGTAAGCGAAGCTCGTCTGGCCGAGCACAAAATCGGCGGAGGCATGGTTACTGGTGGGAACGCTGTTGAAGCCGAGGATGCGGTTATTCTGGTTGTCGGAGATGTACAGAACGCCGTTGCCGACCACCGGACTTCCCACGGGGTAGCGAAGCGTGTTGGCAGCCGGGGTCTGGTTGCCCGATGAAGACATGAAATCCGGTTGACCGATCTCGACACTCGCCGCCTGGAACGTGCTCAGGCCGGCCGAAGCGGCGTTCACGGTGATGGTTACGGTTGCCTGCGTCGATCCGCCGGCGTTGCCGGCGGTAATCGTGTAGGTAGTTTGCGGCGACGTGGCCGAGGGTGTTCCCGAGATGACTCCGGTCGTGGTGCTGAAGGTAACGCCGGCGGGCATCGCCGGGTTCACCGACCAGGAAGTGACGCTTCCGGTCACGCTTGGGGTATCGGTGGCGATCGCCTGGCCGACCGTGCCGCTGATCGTCGTCTGCGGATAGCTCAGGGCGCTGGGCGGCACAACGGCTGCGTTGACCGTGACCTGGACCGTGGCTTCGGTCGATCCTCCGGAGTTGGTGGCCGTTACCGTGTAAGTCGCTTGCGCGGATGCAGCCGTCGGGGTTCCGGAGATAGCGCCGTTACCGGTACCGAAAATCAAACCAGTAGGCAGCGCGGGGGAGACGGACCAGGTCGTGACGGTACCGGTTACCGAGGGCGTGTCGGTTGCGATCGCCTGTCCTACGGTGGCAACGATGGCCGTCTGCGGATAGCTGAGCCCGCTGGGAGCGGCCAGTCCGTTTACCGTGATCTGTATCGTCGTTTTCGTCGAACCGCCGGAGTTGGTGGCCGTGATGGTGTAGGTGGTGATCGGCAACGCCGCCGTCGGCGTGCCCGAGATGGATCCGTTCGCGGTGCTGAACACCAGTCCGGCAGGCAGCGAGGGACTGATCGACCACGTGGTTACCGTTCCCGTTACCGTGGGAGTGTTGGTGGTGACGGCTGTTCCGACCGCGACGACCATGTTCGTCTGGGCATACGTGATATTCGAGGGTGCGCTGGCGCTGCTTCCACAGCCTGCAATTCCAACCAGGATGATGACCGCGCTCAAGATAAATAGACCGAAGACTCCGGTAAGAGACTGATGACTCATGGTTTCTCCCCTCTTGTGCCGATTGCGGGCACACCAGTAGCTTGTGACGCACGCAGCAGCGGGAAAGGGGCGGGCAGGTCGCGCGGTAGGGGACAGAAAGAATAAGACAGATATATCCGCACTCAACGAGACGGCCTGTGGCTCCACATCTCGAGTCGCGTGTTGTTGCCAACGCAATAGTTATGGATGCGCGATGCAAGGTCAATCAGAATAGCGAGGTGCTAAGGTAGGATTTCCCATTTTAGGAACGTGCGCGAGAACGCTGGGCGAGTCCCTGATTCCGTCGAAGTGGATGCTAGGTGCCCCGTGGTTCGCGTCTTGTTGTTAGTTTTGCTAGCTTGGTTGTCGGCGCACTCGGAACGAACTGGGTTTTCCTTTAAGCGTCAGTCCGCACCATCGACTCTGAGAACCCGGTTCGCAGGCCGAAGGGCCCAAGATGCAATCGCGAGACAGAGTAACGACAGCGGCGCAACCAGGTTTCCCCGGTTGCCGCAGGCCGCTTGCGATGCGGCAGCGCCAAACAACTCAAAGACAATTCCAGCATAGGCCCATTCTTTGAGTCTAAGAAATCCCGGAATTACGATGGTTATTGCACCCGGAATTTTCAAGATGCCTATGATCGTCAGGATGTACATCGGGTATCCCAGACTTGTAACCACTTCGGTCACGAGCGGACCGCTAACCACGCCAGTCCGCCCATGCGTCAGGTCTATTACGCCGCCCAGCAAGGTTTCCAGCGCGATGAAGGATGTCGTTATCCAGTACGCTATCGTTCTGACTTTCACTATCGGTCGTCCTTTCACTCGCCTGATTCGATAACCGTGTCGGCTCCCAGGCTCTGAGTAGACTTGTTTCGCCCAAGAACCAAGGCTCGGAGGAAAGGAGCCGAGCACATGAAGATTGTAGGTTGTGACTTACACATGCGCTACCTGGTGGCCCGGGTTTCCCGAAGAGAAAGAACGATGGTGCCCCGGGTTCGCGTCCGTCTTTTGGACGCCAACCCGGGATCGTGTGACTTCATAAATAGCTTGTGGTATCCGGATTTATCGTTAGCTATCCGCGTGAGAGATAAATTCCCGTTGTTTTCCTGTACTTTTCAACGTCCGATCTTAGCTGCCAATCCTCAAAACGTCTGAACGCAAAGTACAAAACCGTCAGCACTGCGACGTAGCACGTTATGACAGCAGCCGAAACTCGAACTGTAGACGATGGCTCACGAGTATCGGCGAAGAAGATTAGCCCCAACAAACAGATCACAAACATGACGCCAGCAACCCACAACAACAGTCGATCCCACCACGGCCTCTTCGCGACGATTCCGCCCCATCCCAAGAGCCAATACATTGGGTGTTTTTCCAGCTTCAGAACCGCAATCGCAAACTTCCAATCCACTTCCGTTTCTCGATTCACTTGCAAATCGCACGCATACGCTGCGTTTGCCAGTTTGCAAAGTTTCTCGAAAGCAAAGTCACGCGGGATGGGAACAGGAAATTCCGGATCGGGATAGTGGATTATCGGCGACGTTGTTGGCAGGTTGTTCAGCAACAATCGCTCTTCATCATCGAGAGGATTACCCGAACGATGCCCCTGCTCTTCGATGCGTCTCTTCACAAAAGCCAGCGCAGCGTCTAAGTCCGCATTTATTAGTTGAGGCATGGATTTTCGGCGCAATGATAACGCTATGGCGAGCGCGATTTAAAGATAACTGTCGGAATCAGGCGATACCACTCCCTATTTCAACACAGGATTGTATGGCTCAAAAAGTGTCGCTGTTACCTCACTCTGCGACACTAATCCCTCTTTAATGAAGAGCCCCACCAGCGTCCGCTGACTGAGTGCGGTCTACGGTTCACTGTCTACTTCGTCGAGAACGCCTTCACCGCGATCCCATTCGGCTGCTGCCCCACGGAGATCATCGTCACCATCGCCCGTTCCGCGCTGATCTTCGATGCTCCCGGCATCTTCTCCAGCCTTAGCACCGCTACGTCGCCGGATAACGTGTCCGTTACCAGGAGAAACTTCTGGTTACTCGTGAGCGCCAGCGACTCCGGCTTGGCTCCCGTCGGAAGGGAACCGAGTACGCGGCCGATATCAATCCCGTACACCGACACGGCATTCGATCCAAAATTGGAGACGTACAAGGTCGTGTTGTCGTTGCTGACAATCGCCCGCGCCGGATTGGAACCGATCAGGAAAGTCTGGCCGATCTCGTTCGCCGTCGTCTCGATCACCGAGATGCTCGACCCGTCGAAGTTGCAGACGAAGATCTCTCCGCCATCGGGCTTCATCGCCAGTTGAATCGGAGTCTTGCCCACATCGAGCAAGGTGAGCAATTTGTCGGTCTTCAAATCCACTGCCGCCACCTGCGACGAGCCGGTGCAGGCGACGAAGACCTTGCTGGAGTCGGGCAAAATCGCCAGGTCCTCGGGACTTTCGCAGACCGCCACCGTCGCCCTTACCGTCAGCTTTGCCGTATCGATAATCGAAATCGTTCCATCGGCGCGATTCGACGACACCGCTACTCTGCCATCCCCCGAAACCCGCGCCAGCCCCGGCGCGCCACCGACGCGCACGTTAGCAACTACCTTTCGTTGATCGAGGTCGAGCACGGAAACGTTTGCCGATCCCGAGTTCGCCACGTAGGCGCGCTTGCCGTCATCGGTGACCGAGATGTAATACGGCTGGCTGTGCACGCCGACGGTCGCGACCACCTGGTTGCGCTCGGCGTCGATGAACGAGATATTGTTCGACTCCGTGTTGACGACGTACACAGCGTTCTTCGCGGGATTCGCCACCACACCCGTCGGGTTCGAGCCGACGTTCAGCGTCTTGATTTTCTGGAAGGTGGTCGCGTCAATCACCGAAACCGTCCCGCTGCCGCCATTGGTGACGTAGGCGAACTCGTGGTAGCCGGAAGGATAGGTAAATCCGTGGCGGCGGCACGACAGCGCGCCCAGGCAGGCGACCGCCGTCAGGGCCAGCGCCGCCAGCTTGCGTGGTAAGTTCAAGTTAGTCGGCCGATATCGCCGTGGAAAGCGGCGTCTTTCGCGATCGCATGGAACGGCCCACGACGCTCGCGATCATCCGCGTCTCGTGCATCAGTTGATCGAACTGGTCGGGGAAGAGCGACTGCTGCCCGTCCGACAACGCGCGATCGGGATCGTGATGCACTTCGATCATCAAACCATCGGCTCCGACGGCAACCGCCGCGCGCGACAGGGGCGTTACCTTGTTGCGTTTGCCGGTTCCATGACTCGGATCGACCAGGATCGGCAGATGGCTCAACCGCTGCACCGCCGGAACCACGCTCAGGTCGAGCGTGTTCCGTGTGTGGTCGGCGAAGGTGCGCACGCCACGCTCGCAGAGCACCACGTTGTAGTTGCCTTCGCTCATGATGTACTCGGCGGCCATCAGCAGCTCTTCGAGCGTCGCCGCGATGCCGCGCTTCAGCAGCACCGGCTTCTTCGCCCGTCCGGCGCGCTTCAGCAACGAGAAGTTCTGCATGTTGCGCGCGCCGATTTGGATCATGTCGCCGTACTTCTCCACCAGTTCCAGCGACTCGCTGTCCACAGCTTCAGTCACGATCACCAGCCCGAACTGGTCGCGAATCTCGGCCATGATCTTCAGCGCTTCTTCGCCCAGTCCCTGGAAAGAATAAGGCGAGGTGCGCGGTTTGTAGGCGCCTCCGCGGAAGAAACGTGCGCCCGCCGCGGCGACGCGTTCCGCAATAGCAAACGCCTGCTCGCGGCTCTCGATGGAGCACGGTCCGGCTACGATGGCCAGTTCTTCGCCGCCGATCGAGGCGTCGAGGTGCGGGAACCTGACGACGGTGTTGGAATCCTTGGCGTCGCGGCTCACCAGCTTGTAGGGTTTGGAGACGCGGATGACCTCGGCGACTCCAGCCATTTCTTCCAGGCCGATTTCGACGGCGCCCTGGTTCCCGGTGATTCCGATGGCGGTTCGCTGCGCTCCCGGAATGGAATGGGCGCGGAACCCGGCTTTTTCGATTCGCTCACACACCGCCCCGATCTGACTCTCGGTGGCGTGAGCTTGCATGACTACCAGCATACGTAGACCCCGTTCAAACTCTCTAGTCTAGCTGGCGGCAGGTGCCGGAGCAATCGCCAAAGCCGCGATCAGCGGCCCAGTCCCAAACCGGGAACTCACGCCGTCCTGCGGTTTTCCGCCGCCCTTGGGTGCGTCGTCGCGGCTGTCATCCAGCGCTCGGCTTCTTTCAGCGCACATCCGGCGCCGCAGAGGTGGATAACCTCAGGATGGCGCGACATCAGCTCCGACCACGGAATGAGCTGGAACTTAGGTTTTGGCCCTTCCACGTCGCTGGGAGAAATTGTGTCAACCCAGGCGACCCACCAGTGATCGACCGCCCCTTTGGCCTTACCGCAAATATTGCAGGTGAATGATTCGGTCCACGTCATGGAATAAGTCTCGCCGCCGCCCGTGGGTTTGGCAATACGGCAACCCTCGTACCTTTAGGACAGTGTCACAACTGTCATGGGCCGCTGGAGGTTGTCGTGAAGTCGTCGTGCTAGATTCAGAAGCGGTGAAGTTCGAAAAAGACATTTTGAAGCTGATTCCGGCGCCAAAACAGCCGCTCAAGCGCGTTTCACGGCGAATCGGCATTCATACTTCGACCGCTGGTGGCGTCGAAAACGCTGCCGAACGCGCCTATCGGCTCGGTTGCGGTACCTTCCAGATTTTTTCCTCCAGCCCGCGCCAGTGGAAGCCCTACGAACTCGTGCCGCACCAATGCGAGGTAATGAGCAATTTGCGGCAGAAGTACGATTTGAAGCCGCTCGTGATCCACGCCAACTACCTGATCAACCCATCAGCGATCAACCCTGAGTTCCTGCAGAAATCCGTTCGCGCCTTTCGCGCCGAATTGGAGCGCGCCTTGGCCCTTTGCGCCGACTATTTAGTGCTGCATCCCGGATCTTTTCGCGGGATGACGCGCGAAGAAGGCTTAGCGCGGGTGGTGGACAGCCTTTCCGCGGCCGCGGATGGACTGGAGTTGAGGAAGCGTGGATTGACGATTTTGATCGAAAATACCGCCGGAGCCGAATTCTCTCTTGGAGGCTCGTTCGAGCAGGTGGGAGTGCTAATCCATTTCTTGAAGGAAAGCGTGCCAGTTGCAGCTTGCATTGATACTTGCCACACGCATGTCTCGGGATACGACCTCACCACGAAAGCCGGTTTTCGCGAAACCATGCAGCGCCTGGATGACGCGGTTGGGCTGAAAAACGTGCCCGTTTGGCACTGTAATGACGCGAAAGCGGCTCGCGGATCGAAACTCGACCGCCACGAGCATATCGGGAAGGGAAACATCGGGCTGGAGCCGTTTCGGTGGCTCCTGAATCACCCAACAACGGCGAATGCTGCATTCATCGCGGAAACGCCGATTGACGAGCCGCTAGACGACCAGCGGAACGTGCAGGCGCTGATGCGACTGGTGCGGGGATGAAGGCAGACCTGCCGAGGAAATCCTATAAGTCTTTTATTTTCATAGACAGTGGACACCCCCCCCACGCCCCCTACCTCGATCTATTGAAATCAATGACTTACGGGGTTTGATCCGGCCGATCGATGAAAACAAAGGACTTATTTATAACTACAGCGTTACACCAATTTTTCAAAGATCGAACCCGTCCGAAATCGAAAAGACGGCCCTCCTGAGAGGGAGCAGACGAGACAAAAGAATACCTCGCCTCACCTGATTTCACGGTAGCAAAGTTATGGAATCGGACAAAGAACAAAGTGAAGAATAAAGGCGTTTTTCGAGAGGTTTCGTTCCCGTTTTGGAACGCAGATATTTTATTGCCAAACGGAAAGCCGCGCGGGCGATTGGCCCGCGCGATCAAGAGTGTAATGAACTAGTCGCCGGAGATTACAAGTTCCGGTTCCAGCTCGGGAATCACAGGCGCCAAAACGATCGATTTGGCCTTGATTTGCTCCAATTTCGGCAGTTTCACGTCCCAGGCCAAGCCGACCTTCTCCATCAGCCAGATCTGCATCCAGTTGAAGTCGATTTCGTACCAGGCGAGGCCGTGGCGGGCCGACTGCGGGTGGGCGTGGTGGTTGTTGTGCCAACCCTCGCCAAAGGTCAGGATGGCGACCCAGAAGCTGTTGGTGGAGGTGTCGCCGGTCATGAAGCGCTGGCGTCCCCACATGTGGGTAGCGGAATTGACCAGCCAGGTGGCGTGTAGGCCGAGGGTGGTGCGGAAGAAGATCCCCCATAGGACGTACGGCAGTCCGCCGATGGCGAGCAGGACGGCACCGAGCACGGTGATCGGCACCCAGTGCCACTTGCTGAGCCACATCATGTAGCGATCTTTGCGGAGATCGGGAACGTAGGGCATCAACTCCTGCGCGCCCGAGTGCAGCACGCGCCCGGTGAGGATCCAGCCCATGTGCGCCCAGAAACCGCCGTCGTTGGGGGAATGCGGATCGCCTTCCTTGTCGGTGTTCTGGTGATGAACCCGGTGCACGGCGACCCAAAATGCCGGTCCGCCTTCCAGAGCCAGGCAGGCGCAGGTGGTCAGGAAGTACTCCATCCACTTGTGGGTCTTGTAGCCGCGGTGCGTGAGCAGCCGGTGATACGACAGCCCGATGCCCCAGCTACCCGACACCCACCACAGCGCGGCGGCGACAGCGACGGCCTTCCAACTGAAGAAGAACAGCGCCGCGATGGCACCGATGTGGAAAGCGGCCATGAAGAAAGTGGTGATTTTGCTGAAGGGTTCTTTAAAAGTGCGATCGCGCTCGATAAAGCTCATTGTTAGTTCGTACCCCGGCTCGATTTTCCCCACTACTGCGGTATTACGAAGCTAACAGGGCGGAGGGGAGGGCACTGTAAGAGTTTTGTAATTGTGAAGCAAAGTGGGTAGTGGATGGTGGGTAGTGGATAGTGGATAGTGGCGGTCTTTGGTAATGGAGTGGAGGGAAAGCGGTCGTTGGTCGGTAGTCGTTGGTCGTTCGCGGAGTTGGTGGGAGGGGTGAGTGTCCGTCTTCCCGCCCTTTTTCCAAAAGAAGGAAATGGGGAGGGGTATCCGCGCACAGCGACGATGTTCACGCCACCGTCGAGACGTAATCGAGGCAGGCGATGGCGTCGGCGGTGTTGCCGTTACCCTGCGAGTCGAGGAACTTACATGGCAAGAGCGTAACGTTCCAGTTCACGCCCGTCACGCCGATGCCGTTGTTGCCCGATGCGCCGATGGTTCCCGCAACGTGCGTGCCGTGGCCGTTGTCGTCCATCGGGTCTGACGACTTGTTCACCGCGGCGATGCCGTGGCAGTCATTCACGTAGCCGTCGCCGTCGTTATCGAGGCCGTTGCTGTTGCACTCGCTCGGGCTGGTGTAGACGTTGTTGGCG
>Ga0335069_10006979_pt1 | contig 16344 bp, 15 predicted proteins | sample Lox_Sample_11_FD_206714 | JGI IMG/M metagenome (GOLD analysis project Ga0335069, IMG submission 206714) | Soil microbial communities from Loxahatchee National Wildlife Refuge, Florida, United States - Lox_Sample_1.1 | ecosystem: Environmental > Terrestrial > Soil > Wetlands | place: USA...
CAGCCGCTGGGTTCGCTCGATTACAAGTACCACCTGCCACTGGCTGATGTCGCTGTCGATTTAGGGCACCAGTTGACGTGGAAAGCGGCCTGGAACTACTACGAGTACAACGAAGGATCGTTTATCGGCCCGACCAGCGACCGCTATTTCCACGCCAATAATGCGACGTTTTCGCTGCGTTGGGCGTTCTGATGTAGCGGAATACCTAAGAGTCAACTCAGCCTCAAATCCGCGTATAAACGCGTTTTTGAGTTTGACCCTCCCTAACCACGCAGATCCTCCTTGGCCGCTGTGTAGGCGCCTTGGAACGCAAGGGCGCCCCATCTTAGACCCTAATACTCCAAATCTCCCGCGCTAACATAAAGCGCCTATAATCAATAGGTTAGCCTTTAAGAACTACAAAAAAGAATATAAAATTGAGCCCTGACTTCTGCTCTTTTGGGAGGAGCATTGATGTTCCATTGGGCCATCAAAGGAAAGCTTGCGCGAGGACGGCGGCCTGGAGTCGAGCTAAAAAGGGGTAGTCAGGTGCCTAAAGCGAGAGTTGACGAGTGGATCAAGGAAGCACAAGGGCTGGGAATCCGCTCCATCATCTGCCTTCTGGACGACCGCCAACTGAAATATTACGAGAAACTCCCCGCCGGTCTTGTTCGTTACTACAAGTCCAAGGGAATGAAAGTTGTGCATATCGCAGCCCCCAACATGCGTAAGCGCCGCTTTCCGATGAACAACTCGACGAGGTCTGGGCAGCATACAGCCGACTAGAAAAGCCGATCCTTGTTCACTGTTCCGCTGGGATCGGCAGGACGGGAATGGCTGCGCGACAAATCAAGCACAAAATCGACCAGCAGAGATCCTCGTGACGCGTTGAACGGCTCGTTTGTGCACGCGATTAGCACAATTGAGCTATTTAACAGATTACGACCCAGTTGTACTTTGCTGGCGAGCAATTCCCTGGGGAAGGATTGGTCGAAATAGGCGCTCACTCGAATAAATGTGAGCGCCTTAGCTGTTTGAAAGACAGGAGAGTCTATGGTTAGTGCAAATCAAGAGTACGTTCGACATACCATCTTGCTAATCTCCTTGTTGGTGTTAATCGCCTCACCAGGTTTTGCACACGGACAGACGTTCAACGTCGTAAACAATTTCACAGGTTCAAGTGGTGCTTATCCTTATTCACTCGCCATTTTGCCGGATCGAAAGCGGCGGCCTTCGGCCCCGGATTCCAACTGGTAGGAGGATCGTAGAAATCAGACGCAATGGCGTCGTCGTTCTTAATCACCGATGCGGAATTGGTACCTGATAATTGCCGAAAGCGTTTCGCGCTAGAGTAAGTTACCTTGCAGGTGGTGGTGGGCGCGGCTGACGTGGCATCCTCGATCAGATGCTGCTTCACTTGCGTTTGCGCCGCCGCCGGCGAAGAAGGATTGAGTAACGCGCACAGCACAGGGAGTGCGAGCACAAATGTAGTTTTCATTCTCGGTCTCCTTCAGGTCTCGGTCATAAATCCTGATTAAACTCACAAAGGGCTGAAAATTCTCAAGCGCATCTGACTCTTGGTGCCGCCGGCTATCGGTCCACTCAAAAGCACACAAAATAAAGTGCACTGAATTCAAGACGAACTGACACCAGAGCTGACACTGACATGGCAAACTCTCGAACGGCGCCGCACACAGGCTAACGATCGAGCAGGCCTGAGTTTGAGACGACGAAAGCTCTTCGTTGTGCACAAGAGGTCAAGAGAGTGATTCGGCCTTTGCAGCGCGACGCGAAGGCCGAATCATTCCCAACCAATCAGCTGATCAAGTCTTCGAGGTACGCTCCGTAAGCCGTGGGATTACATACGCCAACCGCCGATTGGGGGCGGTACAAATTGATAACAACCTGGTAGATGTGATTGGGGTTCAGCGGCCAGGTGTTGGAGGTCAGACCAATCTGAGCTGTCCAAATACCGCTAAAAGATTGACCGCTACTCCAGCCATCGGCGTCATGCAGCCGTATTGCGGCAACGCTCGAATTAGCCTTAGTGAGGTCCACCAGGTAGACGGAAACGGTGCATCCTCCAGTCTGGCCCGAGTTGTCCGAGAACGTGAATGCAAGCGCATTGATATCGCTATAGGCAACCCCATTCATTGTGCCCGGCATGTTACAGGCCAAACCGATGGTGCCGTAACTTGTGGCAGTAAACGCGACAGTTCCATTGCCGTAATTGAAACTGTTCGCTGCAGAATTGGGGCGGATTTTACAGAGGGTTGCCGACGAGCTCCACCCAACGGGTCCATAAGGACCGGTTTGGTCCAGGATTTGGGCGCGGGATTTGGTCGCGGTTGCGAGACTGACGGCTAAAGCGATGATGAGTAGTGTAGTTTTCATTTTGCTCTCCTTCTTGCAACTGTTCAGCAAATGCCTTCTGTGCTCTCGGGCGTCGTGCTTTGGCCTCTATCTCTAACAGCGTAGAAAGGGGCGAAAATCTAACATTAGGGTTCGGGATTCTTTGGGGGCCTTGCCGAGCGACGTGATAGTTGACAGGCCAAACCACCATGGCTACCCTTTCTAGCCAAAGCGCCGTCCGGTGAGGTTCTTGTGCCACAGGAATCAACGAGTGAGATCACGGTCCTGCTGCAACGCTGGCATGCTGGTGATCAAAAAGCCCTCGATGCCCTGGTGCCGAGTGTCTATACCGCCTTGGAAAGATTGGCCCACCGGGAGTTGCGCAAAGAACGCCCCGACCATACCCTGCAAAGCGCTGCTCTGGTTAATGAAGCTTATCTTCGGCTGGTGGGAATGAACTCACCGGATTGGGAGAGCCGAACTCATTTCTTTGCCGTCGCCTCTCAGTTGATGCGCCAGATCTTAGTGGACTACGCACGCCGGCACCGTGCCGAGAAGCGTGGAAGGGGCAAAACAATATCCTTGGACGATACGGGGCTTGTTGAGCGTGGAAAGAACGAGGACTTAGACATTATTGCGCTGGACGACGCACTGCAAACTCTTGCGCAGATCGATGCCCGCAAAGCTAAGGTGATCGAGCTGCGCTTTTTCGGCGGATTGACTTTTGACGAGGCGGCGAGAGTTCTCAAGGTGTCTTCCATGACCGTCTCGCGCGACTGGGACACAGCCAAAACCTGGCTACACCGGGAAATCAAACGTGGACGGCCGACCGGACGTTGAGCGGTGGAAACGCGTGGATGCGCTGCTGCAAGCGGCACTGCGTGTGCCGCCATCGGAGCAGAACGAACTCCTGCTCAGGGAGTGTGGGGAGGATTCGGAGTTGTTGGTCGAAGTCCGCTCGCTGCTTGCGGAGCATGAAGAGGCTGGAACATTCCTGGAGACGCCCGCTATTCGCGTGGCCGAGTTCGCCGGCGAGTTGCAGGAGCATCTCGCGCTCGCTCGACCCGGATTCATGGAGAATTCCGTCACCGTAACTCCGGAGAAAGCGGTTGGGACGCGGGGGCAGCCGATCGGACCCTATACCCTGATTTCGCCGGTCGGGCAGGGGGGAATGGGGAGTGTATGGCTGGCCCAGAGAAGTGACGGGCGGTTTGAGCGGCAAGTGGCGGTGAAATTCCTTCATGCCTCGCTCGTGGGACAGGGCAATGAGGACCGGTTCACGCGTGAGGGCGCCATCCTGGGGCGGCTGGCCCATCCCCACATCGCGGAGTTGATCGACGCCGGCGTGTCGCAGGCTGGCATTCCATATCTCGTTCTCGAATATGTTGAGGGCGGCCACATCGATCGATATTGTGACGGCCAGCGGCTTGGCGTGTCGGCACGCGTCCGGCTCTTCCTGGATGTTGCGGGCGCGGTTTCGCACGCGCATGCCAATTTGATCGTGCACCGCGATCTTAAGCCCTCCAATGTGCTAGTGAGCAAAGACGGCGAGGTGAAGCTCCTGGACTTTGGAATCGCCAAACTGCTCGAGGGACAAGGGCAGGATGGCATGGCTACGATGCTGACCATGCAGGCGGGGCGCGCGATGACGCCGCAATACGCGGCGCCGGAGCAGATTACGGACGCGCCCGTTACAACTGCAACCGATGTTTATTCGCTCGGGGTGCTCCTGTATGTGCTGCTGACAGGGCAGCATCCAGCGGGTGGTCGAACGCTGTCTCCGGCTGAATTGGTGAAAGCGATTGTCGAGACGGAACCGATGAGGCTATCGGAGGCGGTGACGTCCATTAAAGAGGGCGAGGATGCTGCGGCCACGCGCGCGGCGGAGAGGTCTACCACGCCGCAAAAACTACGGGCAACGTTGCGAGGCGACCTCGATACTATCGTCGCCAAGGCTCTGAAGAAAAACGCTCAAGAACGCTACGGCTCAGTCACGGCGTTCGCGGAGGACTTGCGACACTACCTCGGGAGTGAACCGATTGCCGCGCGGCCGGATACGTTTGTCTACCGAGCGGAAAAATTCGCGCGGCGGAACCGTATGGCGGTTGGACTGGCGACGTTAGCTGTGGTCGCACTGATCGGCGGCTTAACCGGAACCATGATTCAAGCCCGAACGGCCCGAAGGCAGCGCGATGCAGCCATCCGCGAACGCGATCGCGCAACCCAGATTGCGGAGTTCATGACGAACAGTTTCAAGGTCTCCGATCCAAGGCAAGCGCGGGGCAACACCGTGACCGCTCGTGAGATTCTCGACCGTTCTTCACACCAGATCGATTCGAGCCTGGCCAAAGACCCTCAACTCCGCGCCCACATGATGTTCGTCATGGGACAGGTCTATGACAATCTCGGGCTCTTTCCTCCAGCCCTGTCGCTGGCCACGCGAGCCGCCGATCTGCAACGTCAAGCGCTGGGTCCGGAGGATCCTGAGACGCTGTCCTCTATGACCCTCACGGGCGTAATTCTCGTCCAGCAGGGTAAATTTGCCGAAGGAGAACGAATCCTGCGGCAATCGCTCGAGGCGCGCCGTCGTGTTCTCGGCCCCGAGCATCCCGACACCGTTCGCTCCATGGACCGGCTCGCGACTGATTTATCCTTGCAAAATCGACTGTCGGAAGCGGAACAACTGGAGCGCGAGGCGCTTGCGACCTCGCATCGCATTCACGGCCCCGAAGACCCCGACACTTTGCTCATGACCAACTCGTTCGTTTCAATGTTGTGGTCAAGCGGAGATCCAACCCGCGACGCCGAGGCGGAGAAACTCCAGCGCGAGGTGCTTCCCATTGAGCGAAAGGTATTCGGGCCGGAACATCCGGACACGCTGAACGGGACCATCAACCTCGCCAGCATCCTCGGTGACGAAGGAAAATATGACGAATCGATAGCCATGATTCGCGACGTCCTTCCAATCTGGATCCGTGCCTATGGTCCGGAGAACCACGACACCCTCGTCGTTAGGAACATCCTCGCCGTCGATCTCGAAAAGCAAGGCAAGTATCGCGAGGCGGAGGCAATGTATCTCGAAACGCGCGACATTCAACGCCGCGTCCTGGGCCCTGACGACTACCGCACCGCAACCTCCACTTACAATCTCGCCTGCCTCGCCGCTGTGCAGGGTCATCGCCAACAGGCACTGGATCTATTACAGGAGGCAATCGACCACGGTCTCAGCCCCATCGCCAGCGGCGGAATCGATAATGATGACGATCTTAAGTCGTTGCGCGGCGATCCGCGCTTCATTGCCATGGTTGCACGAGCCAGGCAGAACGCTGGCGCGACACAAAAAAACAATTAGTTTGATCTTGTTTCTGCTGAGTGCGGGTTATTTCCTGATTCCGGGGGGGAAACCCGGGGAACGGGAAACCCGGGACCGCCCGGACTACGCCATACGGGGTCAATGAGTGTAATCGGGATGTTACGCCAATTGACAATCAGATTGGCGGGTGCCCATCCTTGCGCACTTTGCAAGGATGGGCACGATGCTACGTGCATATCGGAGACTTTGCCGATGACCGACGACCGATAGCCGACGACAGGCTTCTGGTCGGATCTAGCAGACGATTTTTCGAGCTTTTTGATCGAGCCTAGCCCGAGCCGCGAGACCGCCATCCATTCAACTACCACTTTCTGAGGAACTTAGGCGATAGTCTGGCTATCTGAGATTCCTGAGTCGTCCTGCGTCCTCCAGCCCTAAAGCGAATCCAGAAATGCTGCCCCCACAGCGACACCGGATGTAATCGTTCCTGTGTGTTTTGCCAGTGTTCCAGGTCGCGTCAGCCGACTATACGAAAACGTCGTCGACCCTTTGGGGTGAAACATGGACTTGCCTGCCTCGTGCAAACGTCTGACTGCCGTCATTTGCGCGCTTCTTCTGGCCTACGTGCCGGTTGCGCCTTCTGAGCCAATCTATCAATCCAAGGAACAACCTGCCCCCGAAGCGCAGGCAACGAAGATTCCCAATGATCAATTGGACTCTCTCGTAGCACCGATCGCTCTCTATCCCGATCCGGTTTTGGCGCAGGTGCTGGCCGCCTCCACCTACCCGTTGGAACTGATCCAACTGCAACAGTGGTTATCGAAAAACAAGACTCTGAAGGATAAGGCCCTCGCCGACGCCGTGGCCAAGCAGCCTTGGGACGCAAGCGTCCAATCGATGGCGGGACTTCCTGACGTCGTGAAGCGCCTGACCGACGATATTCAGTGGACGACCGACCTTGGCAACGCATTCTTGGCACAACAGTCCGACGTCATGGACGCCGTTCAACGCATGCGGAAAAAGGCCCAGGATAAGGGCTTGAAGTCGAACGAGCAGATGAAAGTAGAAACCCAGACAGTAGAGAACAAACAGGTCGTCGTGATTCAGCAGGCGAACCCGCAGGTGATCCAGGTGCCGTCCTACGATCCTGTCGTCGTTTATGGACCGCCCCCCTATCCTTATCCTCCGATTACTTATCCCCCGCCACCCCCGAGTGGATGGGCAGTCGTTGGAGGCATGGCGCTTTCGTTCGGTATTGGCGTGGCGATGGGCGCGATGTGGTCCGGTGGCTGGGGCTACAACTGCGGATGGCACGGCGGCAACAACAACATCACCATAAACAACAATAACAATTTCAATCGCAATACCAACGTCCAGGGGGGCACCCGCACCAATGTGAATGGTGGAGCTGGCGGTAGCTGGCAACATAATCCGCAGCACCGCGGTGGTACTCCGTACTCCAATCGTGCGACGGCTGACAAATTCGGCGGCACTGCCCGAGGCGATTCGGCGGCCAATCGCCAGGCAAACGCCCGACAGCGACAACAAGGTGGAGGGAACAATCGAGCCTCAGGCGGGGCAGGCGACCGCGGCGGTGTTGGGGATAACCGTGGCGGTGTCGGTGATAATCGCGGTGGTGTTGGGGACAACCGCGGCGGGGGTGGCGACCGTGGTGGCGCAGGGGACAACCGCGGCGCATCTGGTGATCGAGGAGGCAACCGCCCAAGCGCTGGGACAAACGACGTCAGCGGCAGTCGCGGAGGCGGCGGGGACCGAGCCGGAAACCGAAGTGTCTCGTCGGGCGCGAACAGCGATTCAAAAGGAGGTGCCTTCGGTGGATCGGGAGGCAGCGCCGGCAGCGCGCGCGCCAGCAGTTCGCGAGGTGCCTCAAGTATGGGCGGCCGAAGTGGCGGTGGCCGGAGCGGCGGCGGCGGCGGTGGCGGTGGCGGGAGGAGGAGGTAATCCATGACCCGAAACTCTGGCGTGATATCGAAAGCAACGATGGTCGGACGAAACCTGCTCCGGGTCTCGTTGATAGTGGCTTTGTCGGGTGCCGCAGCAACTCTGTCGGTTGAAGCGACACAATCCGGAAACGCCTCCCAGTCAGCTTCTCCAGTTGCACAGCAGAAAACCTTCGCCACACCTCAGGAAGCGGCCGCCGCTCTGGTGCAAGCTGCGGCCACCTTTGATGTGCCTGCGTTAGAACAAATCCTTGGTGCGGCTTCCGAAGATCTGTTGGAATCGGAAGATCCCGTCAGCGACAAGAATAAGGCGACGGAATTTGCGGCAAAGGCACAGCAAAAGATGGAGGTCAAAATCGATCCGCAAAAAGCTGGCCGCGCCACTGTCCTGGTTGGCGATGATGGTTGGCCGCTGCCGATCCCGCTGGTCAAGAAAGGCAACGAGTGGCTGTTCGATACCAAGGCCGGCCGTCAGGAGATCTTATTCCGGCGCATCGGCTCCAATGAACTCGATGCCATCGCGATATGCCGGGGATATGTGGATGCACAACACGAATACGCCTTGGAAAAACGCGACAATTATCAAGTGAATCAGTATGCCCAGCGAGTCATCAGCACTCCAGGCAAACATGACGGCCTTGTCTGGTATAACGACGACGGTAGCTTGGGCGGACCTATCGCCGAAGGCATCGCCAAGGCTTTGCAGCAAGGCTATTCCGACAAGAGCAAGCCCTATCACGGTTACTACTTCAAGATTTTGAAAGGACAGGGCCCGGCCGCTCCGCTCGGCCAAATGAACTTCGTCGTCGAAGGTGCCATGATTGGAGGCTTTGCTCTCGCCGCTGCACCCGCCGACTACAGGGTTACCGGGGTGCAGAGCTTTATCGTGGGTTATGACGGCGTCGTTTACCAAAAGGATTTGGGCCCGGACACCCTGAAGATCTTCAGCGAGATGCAGCTCTATAACCCGGACAAAACATGGACCCCCACGGATGACAGCTGGTAATGCCAGGTCGCAGGGTTGGTGTGGTCAACTGTTGTAACAGGCGATTACGCTCATTAGCATTTTGCCCGCTGCAGGCGTGAGATCTTAAGCCGCTGACCTAGCGAGACTCGGGACGGCGAAGACAAGAACGAAATGAATGAGACCGGCCAGAACCACTGCAAGAAATTTGCTTGCAATCTTTAGGTCAGGCGATCAAACGAAAATCAGCACAAGAACATAGACTAGGAAAGCACCCGGCAGCCCCGAACTCCCCTTACCTTTTAGAGTGCGGCGCAGGTTTAGAACGCAAGAGGTTATGTCCAGAATCAAAAAGGGAGCGTAGAGAAGAAGAAGGCACCGCAAAACCGGACTCATGCTGTGCGTTTAAATCGCAATTGCTCCGATTCCAGCGAGTTACGACCGTCCAACTGTTGTAAACAGGCGTTTTCACTCTTCAACCCACAGGAGAATGTTTTTTCCTCAAAGTAGATGAGCGTAAATGGGATTTATCACCAACTGAACGATGGCGTTGCGGTTCCGAATAGCCGACCCAAACCGCGGAATCACGAAAGAAAAGTCTTGTTTCCCACGCACCTTTGGGCTGGTAAATCTGTCAGTCCCGCGCTTAGATTCTCGCGAAGCCATGCCTTGAAGGGCAGAATATCGTAAAACGTACGCCGCTGGCTCGACTCATGGCCCTATATCCTTTTTACTGTCCTTGTTCTCGGACCGGTCTACAAGTTCCTGCGCCTGCCTTAGCATTTTTTCTTTTCCTTGAATGTACCCCATCGTGGTTGGTGTAATGGCGATTATCGCCAATCAACGCCGCATCTTAGGTGTGCGGGGCCCTGTGAGTTTTAACAGTTGGCACCGCCTAAAATCTCTGATCCACTAAGCGGATACGGAGGGGCATATGGCCGCAAACCCACTACCTCCTGTCGAGCCAGGACCGGCTGGCAAGAAAAAACAACCCACCGAAATCGCCTCAAACGCCTTTAAGAACAGGTTCCTTGAGATTTTGCGATCTTTTGCTGATACATCAAGTCTCAGAGAGCATTTAAGTGCGTTGAAGAAGAAACGTTGGTTGCGAGTTCTGGGAATCGCAGTTGCGGTTGTCGTTTTGATACTCATTGCGCTTCCATTCCTGATCAACGTGAACAGCTTCCGCCCGAAGATCGAATCAGAAGCAACGAATGCTCTGGGGCGCTCAGTGAAATTAGGGAACCTGAGCCTATCGATCCTTGCGGGTACCGTCGGAATAGACGACATCATCATCGCCGACGATCCAGCCTTCAGCAATTCACCCTTCATCACGGCGAAATCGTTAAAGGTCGGGGTTGAATTGATGCCACTCATTTTCTCCAAGCAGTTGAACGTGACGGGAATTGAGCTGGATGAACCTCAGATCACACTGCTGAGCGCGGCCAATGGAAAATGGAATTTCTCGAGTCTAGGCAGTGGGAGCACTGAGAAAGCGCCTGCGGCGGAGAAGACGGGAACCTCAAAGCCCGAAAACTTTTCTATCGACAAGCTGCAGATCAAGAATGGAAAGGTTATGGCTGGGAAGGCAAACTCTTCCGCCAAGCCGCAGGTCTTTGATGACGTGAATGTCGAAGTGACAGATTTCTCCTTCAATTCGCAGTTTCCGTTCAAGCTGACAGCCGGCCTCCCCGGTGGAGGCAACGCAATCGTCTCCGGAAAGTCAGGACCGATAAACCCGCAGGACGCAGCCAAGACTCCGCTCGATGCGTCTGTCAAAGTGAACAACATGGATCTAGCCGCCTCGGGCTTTATCGCCCCAGGAGCGGGAGTCGGTGGGGTTGCAGATTTCGACGGGACGCTGAACTCGAACGGCGCTCAGGCCAAAGCGTCGGGGCAGTTAACCTGCAACAAGCTGAAACTCTCCCCAAAGGGGTCGCCAGCTTCAAAAACAGTAACCGTGAAATATGCGGCGACCGTGGATGTCGACAAACAGGCCGGTACACTAACCCAAGGCGACATTGCCATCGGTAAAGCCGTTGCCCATCTCACAGGTGGATTCCAGACCCAAGGAGAAACGCAAGTTCTGAGCATGAAACTCAGCGCCCCGAATATGCCAGTCGACGAACTGGAAGCGATGCTACCCGCGCTCGGAGTAGTGCTTCCGTCGGGATCGCAGTTGCAAGGAGGGACACTGTCAGCCGAGCTAGGCATTAGCGGTCCAATAGACAGCCTCGTCATCACGGGCCCAGTACGACTCGCGAACAGCAAGTTGGCAGGATTTGACCTGGGCTCGAAGCTAGGAGCGTTGTCGGCATTCACTGGAAAAGCGCCCGCCAATCGCGATACGACCATTCAAAACGCGAGTTTGAATGCACATGTAGCACCCGACGGCACGAGAGCTGATGCCATCAATCTTTCGGTTCCCGCGATCGGCGTTATCACCGGAGCAGGCACGATCAGCCCGGGCGGAGCTCTCAACTTTCGGATGCTGGCCAACCTGCAGGGCGGGGTGGCCGGAGGACTGACACAGAGGGCGGGAATTGGCGGTGGCACAGGAGGCGGTATTCCGTTCTCAATTCAGGGAACCACGTCGAACCCAAGCTTTGTTCCTGACGTCTCAGCTGTGGCAGGCAACGTTGCAAAGGGAGCCGTGCAAAACGCTCTGGCGGGGAAGAAAGGGATTACCCAGGGTGCATCGGGAGCAGCTGGTGGCTTGGGAGGCCTCCTCGGGAAGAAGAAGAACTGAGAGAGTGAGTGCACATCGACTAGAAAGAGAATTATCCAGTGAATACGCCTGGCAAATCTGTATTGGGCACTGCAGTTGCTGGGTTGCTTGTCCTCGCTCCGATTTACCTGGCTGTTTTGCTGATGCTCAAAGCAATACGCTCCTTGAGCACGGTACTGGGGCCTCTCAGCAAGTTGCTCCCAAACTGGTTACCCGGGACACACCTTCTTTCTTTCCTTCTCGTCTTGTTCGTCTGCTATCTCACTGGCCTTGGAATGCGGTCTCGAATAGGGGGTGCGATCTGGGCCCAAATGGAGAAGTCGCTATTCCAGCGAATCCCCGGCTATCCACTCTTAAGGAGTCTCACTCAACGACTAGCAGGTGAGGATGAAGGCAAGGCATGGAGGCCAGCGCTTGCCGAGATTGAGGAATCCCTCGTCCCTGCCTTCATAATCGAAGAGCTTGATGATGGTCGTCTCACCGTATTCGTGCCTTCTATCCCTACCCCCTTCGCAGGAGCGGTCTACATTCTTAGCCCAACACGCGTGCACGCTTTGAATGTTCCTTTCACGCAGGCTGTTAGCGTTGTTTCTCGGTGGGGCTCAGGTGCCAAGGACCTCATCGCTGCAACAGAACTGAAGAAGGCCGGATGAGAATCCCTTGAGAGATCAATACCGAAGGTGAAACAACTCTGAGGGAACCGTCAACAAACAACGATCACCATTCGAGGCGATAGAGGAGCTTCTATGAGATTCAAAGCGATTGCTACAGCCCTTACGCTGACTTTCCTTGTGACTGGTCTAGCGAGTGCAGGAGATTCACCCGACCAAAAACGCGACAAGACTCGCAAGATGGCGAATCAAACGCTGCAGGACTTGTACAAGATGCAACCCAAAGCTCAAGCGGACATCGAAACTTCTGCCGGATACGCCGTCTTCAACAATATGGGCACGAATCTGTTGCTGCTGAGCACGGCGCGTGGTGCGGGCATCGCCATCAATTCGAAGACCAAAGACGAGACCTTCATGAAGATGATTTCGGCTGGTGCCGGTCTGGGTGTCGGAGTAAAGGACTATCGTGTGGTCTTCGTCTTCAAAACGGAGAAGGCGTTTAAGGAATTTCTAGAGTCTGGCTGGTCCGGCTCAGCGCAAGCTGACGCGGCGGCAAAGGCGGGAGAGAAAGGCGGAGCTGAATCGGGCGCGCTCGAGGTTGCTCCAGATGTTTGGGTCTACCAGATGACCAAGAATGGTCTTGCTCTGCAAGCGACGCTGCAGGGGACGAAATACTACAAGGACGACGACCTCAACAAGAAATCTTAAATGGTCGTAGGCACGAAGCGACCCCGGGTACGAAGGCGATCACTCTCTGGGTCCACACCGTTCGCCCCTAAGAGTTCTCCCAGTTGTACCGCGTATCGAATCGTTCATAGTTGACGGACGGGACAGAGTGAGGGGATGTAGGGGAAGAGCCTAGGCCGGGCCTGGGGGACATCGCGGGGGGTTCTCTTCTCTCACGGGTCGGCGCTCAGGTGGAGTTCCAAAGGCTATTATGACGAACGAGAGGATCGCACCACCGCAGAGCTGGAAGAGGCTCTATCACGCAGCTACATTGGAAATTGATGCAACCAAATCGTCCTCGCTCCTTGACGACGCAATCAATGCGATACTCGATCAGATCGAGAGAACAGTTGCACAAGGTGACCTCGACGAACTGAACGACGCACTTGGCAGATTGAGATCACGCCGCCACTTGAATAGGCAGAGACTTGAAGGTCCAGACACGCCTCAAGCAGCGTAAAAAGAAGCTCACGATAGTGAGTCTGAACGAGCGCATACGTGGCACCTTGGATAACCATTGCCGAGGGGATCATTGTTGGTCTTCTATGGAGACGTGTTGCAGCCTCACATCCTCTCGGCGTGGTTACTGATGTTTTGCTAAGCCTTTGCGGTGCATTCGCTGGTCGCTTGCTCGTTGATGTCCTTTCCCGAATCGGGGTGAACGTTGAATCATATGGCTGGGCATTTGTTCTCTGCGGTGCCGTTCTGCTCTCCTGGACGTTCCATGGATTTGGCAGTCCGCACAATCAGATCCGTAAACCACACCATACAAGCGTTTCAGAGCTCGTCGCACCAATATCTAAGCCTGAGACAGGGTCGCAAGAAGATTCGACAAAGGCCCGGCCAGCAGCCTAATGCTGGTACCGATTACTCCTGCGCGCGCGTTTCGTAACCGTTTGTTGCGATTTTCCTAATTTGTTCTCAACAAAGCACCAGCCGGGGCGATGCAACAATAGCTCCCGCAGATCGCGGCTCTCTTTGCCAGGAGGGGTCAATATGACCTACGAGCACAATGTTCGCAACGGTCAACTCTCTTCCGCCGATGATGGCGTTCACCTGGATCCTGCGGAGCCCCGTTGCGGCTGCGGTGCGAGAACGAGCTGGGGTTCAAGATCGTCAAGTGAATCGAAGCCATGGAATTTGTGGAGAGCTTCGAGAACCTGGGTGCGGGACAAGGAGGCTACCACGAAGACCACGAATTTTTCGGGTACCGCATGCCCGCCCATCTAACGGCTGTTCCTACGAAGGACCTCGCGAGCTGAGATGATGCGCCATTCCGGAAGAAATTCAGGGGAAGTGCATTGACAACTTACTTGCGACTGAAATGAATTGGGGTGTGTTGGACCGAGCGGAAGAAAACCGTGACTCTTAGGACGCGCCTACTGCGACAGTGGTGCGCACGGTCGACTCCCAAAGGGCATCGTTTCCCGGAATCAGTCATCGTTCGGTGGTAATCAGCGTGAGTCCCCGAGACGCTAATAGGCGAAACAGACGCCCTGCCGCGTCCGCCAAGTTGCCAGGCATCTCCGATGAAACCGGCTCGCTATCGCGCACTACTTCGGTACGGACTGCCCGATCGGTGTTTGTGACCTGAAACTCGACCGCTCCCACAAGTCTTGTCTCTCCCGAAGACTCGAGGTCCCAAATCAGGAGTGTTGCAGCGAGTGCAGGTGCGTGGCCGGTATCGACGAGGCGGAAATTGGGACTAGAAGCCGCTTCTAGGCGTAGGGGTGTCCAGGTATCGGTCAGGTGCAGAGGACCATTGCCAGATCGCATCCTCGGTCAATTCACCATTTGGTTGTTGATGTAGCAGGCGGCGGCCGATGTGTCCGCGCGCTTGTGTGTCGAGTAACCGGATCGAAATGGCGTTCGGCCCCTTTGCCAGCAGCCGTTTACCAGCCTGTCGAAATTCGGCAAGATTTATCGTGAACTCCACTGAGATCGGAGCCTCTCAGATTCGGAGGCTAAGCTATCCGAGGGTTGGTTTCAAAGCTCTTTGGGCAAGCGGGCAGCGGCATGCCAGTGGGCTTTGAGTGTAATTTGGATTTTGCAACAATCTCGCTAAAGTTCATGGCGGGTTCGGTCGATGTCTACTTCTGGAGGACCGAACCGTGCACTTAGACTCCGATGTTCTCGCTGCCCAGTATTTGCGAATGTCGACTGAACACCAGCAGTATTCACTCCAAAATCAATCTGCTGCAATTCTTAAGTACGCAGCATCCCACGGTTTCTCGCTGGTTCGAAGCTACTGCGACGCTGCGAAGAGTGGCCTTGTCCTAAGCCGAAGACCCGGCCTCAGGCAATTGCTGAAGGACGTAGTGGGCGGGACAGCAAACTTCAAAGTCATTCTTGTCTATGACGTCAGTAGGTGGGGTCGGTTTCAGGACACTGACGAGGCCGCACATTATGAATTTCTGTGCAAGTCGGCGGGCGTTCCCGTTCATTACTGCGCGGAGTCGTTTTCAAACGACGGTACGCTACCAAGCCTCATCATGAAGGCATTGAAGAGGACCATGGCAGGTGAATACAGTCGTGAACTCGGGGTCAAAGTCTTGGCAGGACAGAAACGACTGGCACTGCTTGGTTTCAAACAAGGTGGAATGCCGGGTTATGGGTTGCGACGGATGCTGATCTCATCCGACGGGAGACCAAAACAAGAGTTGGCAGCAAATGAGCGCAAGAGCATCGCAACTGACCGTGTCATTCTGGTTCCTGGTCCTCCTCGGGAGGTTCGCCTCGTCCCAAGCATCTTTCGGATGCTTGTGTCCGAGAGGATGACCGTCCATGGGGTAGCGTGTGAGCTCAATCGCAAGGGTGTGAAATACATCGGGAACTCCAAATGGGATTATCAAGCCGTTCATGCCATCCTCACGCACCCCAAATACACCGGAACTAATGTCCACGGTCGAACCTCAAGCCGGCTCTACACTCCAACCGTGAAGCTGCCGCGTTCAGAATGGACCATTGCGCCCGGAGCGTTTGAACCAATCGTTAGTACTCAAACATTCGAGAAAGCACAGTTTATTCTCGATCAGCGAACGATCAAGCAATCGGACGCTGTGCTGCTCGACAGACTAAAGCGGCTCTGGATGAAGGAAGGGCGATTGTCCCTGGAATTGATCAAGACTTCCTTGTCCGTGCCCTCACCTTCAACTTATCGAGGACGATTCGGCAGTTTACGTCGCGCCTATGAACTGATTGGATATGGCAAACCAGATCAATTCGGGCCAATTGATCTTCGCCGTCGAACGCAAGCACTCCGCGAAGATCTCCTTTCCAGCATCCAAAGGGCATCGCCAAACGAAGTAGCCGTTCTCCGAAGGGGCGGAAGGTGGCGAGCGTTCTTAAAACTTAAGGACGGAGCCATCGTGTCCGTAATGGTCGCGAGGTCCGTACGAGTCTGGAAGAGTACGATTCAGTGGCAGATTGACCCGGTGCCTCGCGAGTGTGGAAACGTAACGCTCTTGGCTCGCTTGGATGAGGAAAATCGTGATTTTCTCGACTTTCATGTCCTACCGAACATCGATCGAAAGAAGAGATTTCAAATAAGACGACGAGACGCGTACCTAGATCGTGGACTTCCTCTCGCAAGCCTGGCGTCATTCTGCGATGTTGTGGTTAAGGTCTGCCCCGCGCACTGCATTACGCGGCTAGAGACGAGTGGGGCATCAAACTCTCTGTGTCGGGCTCGGCAGGGATGACGTATTTAT
>Ga0335069_10006981_pt1 | contig 16336 bp, 17 predicted proteins | sample Lox_Sample_11_FD_206714 | JGI IMG/M metagenome (GOLD analysis project Ga0335069, IMG submission 206714) | Soil microbial communities from Loxahatchee National Wildlife Refuge, Florida, United States - Lox_Sample_1.1 | ecosystem: Environmental > Terrestrial > Soil > Wetlands | place: USA...
TCCTGTTGTGCGATGACCCCTGCGTGCCCTGCACCGTCATGGGACGCCGCCCGCCGGCCGACGTTTGCCGCGGCGACCTGCGGGACTATCGGACCCACGAACTAGACTTGTCAAATACGTGTTCGCGGGTAACTCAATGCCTGAGAGGCATCGATGGAGCTGAGGACGCTCCGCTACTTCCTCGCGATCGTCGACCACGGCTCGGTCACGGCGGCCTCGCGGCAGGTCCACATCGCGCAGCCCGCGATCTCCCGTCAGATCCAGGCGCTCGAGGCTGAGCTCGGCGTCGCGCTCTTCCTCCGCGACGGCCGGCGGCTCCGGCTGAGCCCCGCCGGACAACGCCTGCTCCCGATCGTGCGCGACCTGATCGCCCGGGCCGACCACGCCCGCAGCGTGATGACGGCGCTGGCGCAGGGCGTGCAGGTCGAGATCGCGGTTGCCGCGCACCCGACGACGATCGCGGACGTGATCGCGCCGTTCGTCGCCTCCCGCGGCGCCTCGTTCTCGACGCCGACGTTCGTCGTCGCTTCCGCCGACGCCGCCTACGGCGCGCTCGAGCGCGCCGAGGTGGATCTCGCCATCTCGACGAGCCCGCCGCCGCCGGACACCGCCTCGCTCCTCGTCGCCCGGTTTCCGATCTGGGCGCAGGTCCCGACGACGCATCCCTGGGCGGGACACGACCGTGTGGCGCTGCCCACCCTCCTCCGGCAGCCGCTCATCGTCCTCGACCGCTCGCACGGGACGCGCCGCGTCTTCGAGGAGGAGGTCCGGCGGGTCGAAGGGTCGTACCGGATGGTGGCCGAGGTCGCGGTGCCGGGCATCGCGCAGGCGATGGCCGCCTCCGGCATGGGAGTGTCGGTCCTGACCGACGATCCCGCCTACGAGCTGCGGGCCCTCACGATCGACGGCGCCGACGGGCCGCTGCACATCTCGCTCCATGCCGTCTGGCACCCGACGCACTACGCAGCGGCGGCGATTCGCGAGTTCGCCACCGCCCTGGCCGAGCACACGGCTCAGGCCGAAAGGATCACCGGCCCGTGAGGCTCGCGGTCGTCAGCCTCCCAGCGGGCCGATGCGGGCGACCGCCCTCACCTCGGCTCCGCCTGCGACGAACGCGACGGCGCCGCGGCCGCCGTCGTCGAACGTGACGAGATCGAGCACATCGCCAGCGTCGAGCGGCTGCCGGTAGTCGAGCTCGGCCCGCACCGGCTCGCGCGGATCGACGCCCAGAGCCGGGAGGAGCCCTTCGACGGCCTGCCAGTGGACGGCGTTGTTCACGTGCCCGTGCAGGTCGACGTCCGTCATGCGCAACGGCCACGGCGTGCGCGGCGCGCCGGCCGGCGGATCCGGCAGCTCGAGCCTCGTCGAGACGCGGCGGCCGCCGGCCGCGTCCGCGTAGATGTCGAAGCCGTCGATCCGGGCCGGGTTCCCGCCGGCGTCGAGATGGATCCACACGCTGTCGACCTCGACGCGTCCGCCCGCGTCGCCGACGACCGACCACCGCCGGCCGGCCGCGAGCGCGGCGACGCCGCTGCACCACGTCGTCAGCTCGACCTCGCGGTCCTCGAGGAAGGGACGCAGCACGTCGACCCTGGCGCGGCGCACGAACCACAGGTGCTCCGGCATGCCCCAGCCCGTCTCCTGCACGTCGTCGATCGCGACGTCCTGCAGGAAGCGCGCGACCGCGTCGAGCCGCACGCGGCCGCGCGCATCCATGTCGGCCAGGCGGACGCGGCGGCGGGACGTAAAGGTTCGCGCGCCGGCCGGAGCCTGGATGTCGGTGTCGAGCACGCCCTCCGATCCGATCGCGGCTACGGCCGGATCGTCTCGTGGACGGGGAACTCCTTCACCTCCGGCGGCGCCTGCAGCTCGATGCCGGACGCGGCCATGCCGGCCTGAATCTGCTCCTGGAACGCATCGAAGTCCGCGCGCGACTCCCAGAAGTCGAGCACGCCCCAGCCTCCGTCGACCGGGCCCGACGCGTGGAAGAGCAGCCCCTTCGGCGCCGTGCGGTCGGGGTTGATGTGATCGTGCGCCGTATCGAACTCCTCCTGCGTCACTCCGGCGAACTTGATGCGGATGCCGATCGCCACCGGCGACCTCCTTGTCGAGGGACTGGACGGGACACTCTACGCGGAGGGTGCCACCGCGCCCAGGCCGGCGGGTCCGCGCCGAAATGGTCTCCGAAGATCTCCAGCACGCGGCCGTCGAATGCGTGGATCACCCGTCCGTCGAACAGCTCGACCTCGACGAGCTCGGTCACGCGGGGAGCCTGCGCTCTACTGCGCCCAGGCGGGCGGATTCGCGTCGACGTGCGCGCGCCAGTCCCCGCCGCGGATCGGGACGAGGCCGTCGAGCGGGCGGTTCCACACGTACACCCACGCGTCGAGGTCGGGGTCGATCAGCCGCGTGCGCCGGCGCACGTACGGCGCCTGCTCCTCGACCGCGGCCTCGTATCCCTCCCAGCGGTCGACGACGTCGAGCGCGTCCTCCGAGACCGTCCGCCACAGCTCGCCGCGGACGACGCCGTCGCCGGGGACGAGCGCCGGGTACGGCCCGACGTCGTAGAGCGAGCCGGGGATCAGGCATGCGCGGACGAGCTCGACGTGTGGCGCGAGCTCCGGGAAGTTCGGCCGCGCCGGCAGCCCGGACAACAGCGTCCCGTAGAAGGCGAGCAGCTCCTCCATCGCGGCCACTCTACGGGCCGCGAGCGGGTAGATCCCCGCACCCGCCGGACGGGCTAGCCCCGATGACCCGTCGCCGCGCTGCCGGAAGGCTTTCTCCCCATCATGGAGCGCCACCGCCTGATCGAGTGGCTCGCGCTGCCGTCGGCGGCGGTGGCCGCGCTGCTCGTCGGCGCCCTGATGATCGCCGCGCTCGGGGCGAGTCCCGTGACCGGCTACCGCGCGCTCGTCACCGGCGCGTTCGGCGGCAGCTACGCGCTCGGCGCGACCGCGGTGAAGGCCGTGCCGCTGCTGCTCGTCGGCGTCGGCATCTGCATCGCCTTTCGCGCGAACGTCTTCAACATCGGCGGCGAGGGTCAGATCGCGATGGGCGGGCTCGCCGGCACGGCGACCGCGCTCGCCTTCCCCGGGCTGCCGACTCCCGTCCTGATCTTCCTCGTCCTGCTCGCCGGCGCCGTCGGCGGGGGGATCTGGGGCGCGATCCCGGGCGCGTTCAAGGCGTACTTCAACGTCAACGAGATCCTCAGCACGATCATGATGAACCTCGTCGCGGTGCAGCTGATGAACTACCTGCTCGCGGGGCCGATGGTCGACAGGACGTCCGGCTCGGTCGGCGGGCTGATCCCGCAGACGCGGCTCCTCTCGAGGCACTCGTGGCTTCCGATCATCGTGCCCGGGACGCAGCTGCACCTCGGCGTCCTCTTCTCGGTGCTCGTCGCGGTCGCGGCGTACTTCCTGCTGTGGCACACGAGCTTCGGGTTCCGCGTGCGCGCGGTCGGCCTCTCGCGCGAGGCGGCGACATACGCCGGCATGCCGGTGCGGCGGACGATCACGCTGGCGATGGCGCTGAGCGGCGCGACGTGCGGTCTCGCCGGCTCGATGCTCGTGTTCGGGAGCATCTCGCACCGCATGGTCACCGACGGGAGCCTCACCGGCTTCACCGGCTCGGCCGGGTTCAACGGCATCGTCGTCGCGCTCTTCGGCGGGCTCAACCCGCTGTGGACGATCCTCTCGGCGTTCGTCTTCGCCGGCCTGCTCGTCGGCGGCACCTCGATGCAGGTCGTCACGAACGTGCCGTCCGACCTGATCGTCGCGCTGAACGGGCTCGTCGTCGTGTTCGTCGTCGCGATCGAGTACACGCGCCGGCGCGCGCGGATCGCCGACGCGGCGGCGAGGACGGCGGCGCCGGTTCCGGAGGCTCCGCCGCCGGAGCACGCGGTCGCGGGGGCGCGCGCGGAGGAACGCACGTGAGCCACTTCTTCACGTCCTCGATCCTGACGGCGACGGTCGCGACCGGGATCGCGCTCGCCGCACCGTTCCTCCTCGCTGCGCTCGGCGAGACGATCGGCCAGCGGAGCGGCGTGATCAACCTCGGCGTCGACGGGATCATGCTGCTGAGCGCGTTCACCGGCTACTACGCCGCGCTGAAGACGCAGAGCCTGCCGATCGCGATCGCCGTCGGCCTCTCCGTCGGCGCGCTGCTCGGGCTCGTCACCGCGATCGTCAGCGTCTCGCTGAAGGCCGAGCAGGGGATCAGCGGCATCGGCGTCTACCTGTTCGCGCTCGGCTTCAGCGACCTGCTGTTCCTGAAGCTCGTCGGGACGCCGCAGCCGATCAACCAGCTGCACGCGCTCGGCATCCCGCTGCTCGACCGGATCCCGACCGTCGGCGGGATGCTGTTCAAGCAGAACGTGCTCGTGTACGTCGCGTTCGTCCTCGTTCCCGTCGTCGCCCTCGTCCTCAACCGGACGACGTACGGCCTCAACGTCAGGGCCGTCGGCGAGAACCCCGCCGCGGCCGACAGCCTCGGCGTGAGCGTGACCGCGATTCGGTACTCGGCCGTGATCGTCGGCAGCATGCTCGCCGGTCTCGCCGGTGCGACGCTGCTGATCGAGACCGGGATCTTCCAGGAGAACCTCACGCAGGGCGCCGGCTTCATCGCGGTCGCGCTCGTCTACTTCGGCGCCTGGCGGCCGGCCGGCGTGATGGCCGGAGCGCTCCTCTACGGCCTCACGGCTGCGGTCATCCTCGCGTGGAAGGGGCTCGGGATCATCCCGCTCAGCCTCTCCGACCTCGCGTCGACGGCGCCGGCGGCGATCACCGTCCTCGCCCTGCTGATGGTCGCGCGACGCTTCCGCCAGCCGGCGGCGCTGGGCAAGCCGTACGAGCGCGGCGGCTGACCACGATTGGCGCTGCGGACTTCCCGCTGCCCGGATAAGCAGACGCCCCGTTTCGGCGGTTTCCCGCGAAGCCGAGCATTGCGGCCATTCAGATCGAGTGCCGGTGGGTCGAATCGAGCCAGGAAGGAAGCGCCATGCACACACTGGTCTCACGGCGGTGGCTGCTGATCGCGGCCGTCGTCGCGTTGGTCGTCACGAGCGCGTCGCTCACGGGCGCCGCCTCCGGCAAGACCACGGCAACCCCGCAGCTGAAGGTCGCCCTGATCGCGCCGAGCGCCCACAACGACCTCGCGTTCACCCAGTCCATGTACGCCGCCCTCAACACGCTGAAGGCGAAGTACCACTTCAAGCTGTCCGTGTCGGAGAACCAGTTCGTCGTCGCCGATGCGGCGAACATCATCCGGCAGTACGCGCAGGAGGGCTACAACCTGATCGTCGCGCACGGGTCCCAGTACGGCGGGACGATCCAGGCGCTCGCCCCGAAGTTCCCGAAGGTCTCGTTCGCCTGGGGCACGGCGAGCTCGACGTTCGGGCGCCCGAACGTGTACGCGTACCAGGCCGCATCGAACCAGGGCGGCTTCGTGCAGGGGTACCTCGCCGGGCTGATCAGCAAGACGAAGGTGATCGGCGAGATCGGACCGATCGCGGTCGGCGACGCGAAGCTCTACATCGACGGCTTCAAGGCCGGTGTGCTCGCCGCGGCGCCGGGTGCGACGGTGGCCGTCAGCTACACGGGCTCGTTCAGCGATCCGAGCCTGATGTCGAAGCAGGCGACGCAGTACCTCGCGCAGAAGGCCGACGTCCTCACCGGCAGCTCGCAGTCCGTCGTCGGGGCGATCACCGTCGCGAAGGCGAACAACGTCGCGTGGTTCGGGACGCAGTGGAGCCAGGCGTCGCTCGCGCCGAAGCAGGTCGTCGCGTCGCAGGTCTACGACTGGACCGGCATCCTCACGAAGATCATCACGGGCATCCAGGCCGGCAAGCTCGGCGGTGCCAGCTACACGATCAACCTGAAGAACGGCGGCGAGAAGATCCAGTACAACCCCGGCTACGAGCTGTCCGCGGCGATCAAGGCCAAGGCGGCGAAGGAGATCGCCGGGATCGAGAACGGCACCATCAAGGTCAAGGGCTAGACGGGGATCCTTGCCGACGGCTGACTCTCCGGTCGACGCCGCCCAGGGAGCCGCTTCGGGCGCCGCGCCTCTCCTGCTGGAGATGCGCGGCGTCACGAAGCGGTTCCCCGGGGTGGTCGCGGACGACCGCGTCGACTTCGACGTCCGCGCCGGCGAGGTGCACACGCTGTTCGGCGAGAACGGAGCCGGCAAGAGCACGCTGATGCGCGTGCTGTACGGGCTCTACAAGCCGGACGAGGGCGAGATCCTGCTGCACGGCGAGGCGGTCACGATCGCGTCGCCGGCCGACGCGATCGCGCACGGGATCGGGATGATCCACCAGCACTTCATGCTCGTGAACACGCTGACGGTCGCGGAGAACGTCGCGCTCGGGCTGCGCTCCTCGCGCGGGCCGCTCACCGACCTGCACGCCGTCACCGCGCGGATCCGCGAGCTGTCCGGGCGCTACGGCCTCGCGGTCGAGCCCGACGCCGTGGTCTGGCAGCTCTCGGTCGGCGAGCGCCAGCGCGTCGAGATCATCAAGGCCCTCTACCGGAACGCGTCGCTGCTCGTCCTCGACGAGCCGACCGCGGTGCTCACGCCGCAGGAGGTGGACGGGCTCTTCGCCGTCCTCCGCCAGATGGTCGACGACGGACGCGGCCTCGTCTTCATCTCGCACAAGATCCGCGAGGTCCTCGAGCTCTCCGACCGGATCACCGTCCTCCGCGCCGGCCGGAAGGTCGCGACCGTCTCGCCGCGGGGGATCACGCCGCACGAGCTCGCCGAGATGATGGTCGGCCACGAGCTGCCCTCGGAGGAGCCGCCGCCTGCGACCCGCGCGGGCGAGGCTCGCCTCGCCGTCGCGGGCCTGGAGGTGGTCGGCGACCGCGGCACGACGGCGGTGCGCGGGCTCGGGCTCGAGGTGCGCTCCGGCGAGATCGTCGCGATCGCCGGCGTGTCGGGGAACGGCCAGCGCGAGCTCGCCGAGGCGATCGCGGGCCTGCGCCGGCCGACCGGCGGGTCGATCCGGCTCGACGGCGTCGAGATCGCGCATGCCGGGCCGGCGGCGATCCGCGAGGCCGGGCTCGGGTTCGTGCCGGAGGAGCGCATGCGCGACGGCGTCGTCCCCGGGTTCACCGTGGCGGAGAACCTGCTGCTGATCGACAACGACAAGCCCGAGTACTCCCGCTTCGGCTTCCTGCGCAACCGCGTCATCCGGAGGCACTGCGCCGAGCTCGTCGCTGCGTTCGACGTCAAGACGCCGGATCTCGACACGCCGACGCGCAACCTCTCCGGCGGCAACATCCAGAAGCTGATCCTCGCCCGTGAGCTCTCGGGCGATCCGCGCGTGCTGCTCGTCGCGCAGCCGACGCGCGGCGTCGACGTCGGCGCGGCGCAGTACATCCACGAGCGCCTGCTCGCCCAGCGCGACCGGGGCACGGCGATCCTGATCATCTCGGAGGACCTCGACGAGGTGCTGTCGATCTCCGACCGCGTCCTCGTCATGTACGAGGGCGAGATCATCGCCGAGGCCGACCCGCGCACGAGCACGCGCGAGGCGCTCGGCCTGATGATGGGAGGCGGCAAGACCTCCTAGGCGGCGACGTGACAGGCCGAGTCCGGCCGACTCGAACGGCCGTTGTCAGGCTTGTGCGTCCTTCGCTCCGCCTGTCACGGTTCTCGTTCGTCGCAGGCGGGACCTACGACGGTCTGCTTACCGGCGGCTCACGTTTTACGCCCTCTTGACCTGGGCCTTACGGCGAAGCGGCGTTCACCCGGGTAGCCCTATCGGAGTCCGATTCACCCAGACAGAGGAGGCTAGTCATGACGGGCGGAACGACCTCACGCCGCCGGCGGTGGCTCACGGCGGCGGCGATCGCCGTGGCCGCGATCGCCGTCGGCGCCGTCTTCGGCACACCGGGCACCGGGAACGCGGCCGCACAGGCCGCTCCGGCGAACACGGCGGTGCCCACCGTCTCCGGGACGGCGCAGCAGGGATCGACGCTCACCGCGGACAACGGGACGTGGAGCAACAGCCCGACCTCGTTCGCGTACGCGTGGAGCCGCTGCGACACGAGCGGCAACGCGTGCTCGGCGATCCAGGGCGCGACCGCGCAGACGTACCAGCTGCAACAGGCGGACGTCGGCTCGACGATCCGCGTCGTCGTCACGGCGACGAATGCGGACGGCTCCGCGCAGGCGACCTCCGCGCAGACAGCGGTCGTCTCGAGCGGCGCGGCACCCGCCAATACCGCGCCTCCGACGGTGTCCGGCACGCCGCAGGTCGGCTCGACGCTGACGGTCGCGAACGGCACCTGGAACGGGAGCCCGACCTCGTTCGCGTACGCATGGAGCCGCTGCGACAAGAACGGCGGCGCGTGCACGGCGATCGCGGGCGCGACCGCTTCCACGTATCCGATCGCGCAGGCGGACGCGGGCTCGACCCTGCGCGCGACCGTCACGGCGACGAACGCCGGCGGCTCGACGCCCGCGACGACGGTTCCGACGGCCGTGATCGCCGCGGCGCCGGCTCCGACCGGGTGCCCGCCGTCCGGCACCGGAGTGATCCAGGTCGGCGACGTGAGCGCGCCCGCGCGTCTCGCCATCGACCAGCAGACGATCACCCCGGGCGTCGTCACGCCGGCGGCGCAGACGATCCAGGTGCACGTCCGCGTCACCGCGTGCGGCGGACGCCCGGTGCAGGGCGCGCTCGTCTACGTGACGGCGGTCCCCTACAACCAGTACTCCGTCCCGCCCGAGGCGACGACCGGCGCGGACGGATCGGCGACGCTGGCGATGACGCAGCGGCGCGGCTTCCCGGCTGCACGGCAGCAGCAGCTGCTCGTCATGTTCTTCCGTGCGAGGAAGCCCGGCGACCCGCTCACGGGCGGGATCTCCACGCGCCTCCTCGTCTCCTTCCCCGTCTCGCTGCGCTAGCGGGAGCTCACTCGAGCGGGGCGAAGAACCGGCGCGGGTTGTCGACGAGCATCGTGTCGACCTGCTCCCGGGTCACGCCCCGCTCGAGCAGCTCGGGGACGATCGTCCGCGTGAAGTGCAGGTAGTCCGGCTTCTCGTTCGCGAACGGCGGGTTCCCGACCATGAAGTCGTAGAAGCAGGCGCCGTCGTGGCCGATGTGCACGCTGCCGGTGTAGCCCTCCGCGACGAGCGCGACGAGCGTCTCGATCCGGTTCTCGTCCGGGTTGAAGTGCGGGATGTTGAAGCGGTCGCAGCCGAGGCTCGCGCCCGTGTCGGCGATCGCGCGCAAGTACTCGAGGTCGTTGCTGTCGCCCGCGTGCGCGATGACGATGCGTCGCGGGTCGACTCCGGCGCTCGTCAGATGCTCGAGCGCTGCCAGGCCGGTCCGCCCCGGCGCGTTCGTGTGCACCATCACCGGCGCGCCCGTCTCGACGGCTGCGGCTGCGACGGAAGCGAGAATGCGCGGGATGTCGCCGACGATGCCGTAGTGCTCGACGGCGCACTTGAGGAACGCCGCCTTCACGCCCGTGTCGTCGATCCCGTCGCGGATCTCGCGGACGAACAGCTCGGTGATCCAGTCGTCGCTGCGATAGCCGAGGAAGCCGCGCAGCTCGAGGAACGCGTAGACGCCGGTGGCGACGACGATGTTGAGGTCGACCTCGGCGTTGATGCGCTGCAGGCGCGGGATCGAGCGGCCGAGCCCGTAGACGGTCGGGTCGACGATCGTGTGGATCCCGCCCTCGTGCAGGCGCGTCAGCTTCGCGACGGCGTCGGCGACGCGCGCCTCCTCGTCCCAGAGCGGCGCGCCGAAGAGATGACGCCAGTTGTCGATCGCCTCGGGGTCGATCACGAACACGTGCTCGTGCATCAGCGTCGGCCCGAGGCGGTCGAGGTCGACCGGGCCGCGGACGGTCTCGACGGTCGGCATGGGGCGAAACCTAACGCGTACGATCAACGGCATGGCACCGAGCGACTACAACCGGCAGATCATCGACGAGTTCCGGGCGAACGGCGGCAGGCTCGGCGGGAGCTGGGAGGGGCGCAACCTCCTGCTCCTGACGACGACCGGCCGCAAGAGCGGACGCGCGCACACGACGCCGATGGTCTACACGCGCGACGGCGACCGCCTGCTCGTGTACGCGTCGAAGGCGGGCGCGCCGACGCATCCGGACTGGTACCTCAACCTCGTCGCCGACCCGCACGTCGTCGTCGAGGTCGGCACCGAGCGCTACGACGCGACGGCGGCGCCGCTCGAGGGCGAGGAGCGCGACCGCGAGTTCGCGGCGCAGGCGGCGCGGAATCCGGTCTTCGCCGGGTACGCGGAGAAGACCGGCCGGGTGATCCCGGTCGTCGCGCTCACGCGCGCTTGACACCCGACCGGCCGGGGAGGAAGCTCCCGCGTGCCGCAGTTGCGCCATGCAGTGGACGAAGTGGCATACCGCGCTGGTCCTGCTCTTCATCGCGCTCGTCGCCGGCCTCTGCGCGCTCGCGACGCAGCTCAGCCTGAGCAGGTCGAACCACCTCGGGCTCTGGTTCACGGTCGCGCTCGGCGTGCTCGTGCTCGCGCTCATGCTCGTCGTGGGCCACGGCGTCGCCGGCCGGATCGACGGCATCCTCGTCGACGCGCGAAACCGGGTCACGCTCAGCAACTTCCAGCTCGTCACCTGGACACTCGTCGTCATCACCGCGTGGGGCGGCGCCTTCCTCACGAACCTCCTCGCCGGGAAGTCGCCGAACGCTGCGCTGAACGTGTCCGTGCCGCAGGAGCTCTGGGCCGCGCTCGGCGTGTCCGGGGCGTCGTACGTCGGCGCAAAGGCGATCTCCGCGCCGCAGAAGGTCAAGGGCATGCTGCACAGGAGGGACTCCGCGCAACACGCGAGCTGGGCCGACCTGTTCACCTCCGATCTCGACGCCGAGGCGGGCCACACGGACATCTCGAAGGTGCAGATGTTCCTCTTCACCGTCGTGCTCGCGATCGGCTACATGGGCGCCGTGGTGAACATGCTCCTGAATCCGACGACGCCGATCACGGCCCTGCCCCCGCTCAACACGGCGTTCGTCGTCGTCCTCGCAATCAGCCACGGCGGCTATCTCGGCCGCAAGGCGACCGGGAACATCGGCGCGCCGCCCGCCGCCGGCTAGCGCACGGTGAAGCGACCGAACATCGACGACTCGTGCGGCGGGCAGTAGTACTTGTACGCGCCCGCCTTGAGCACGAGGGTGAACGTCTTCGTGCCGACGAACGGGACCGCGGTGAAGTCCTTCGCGAAGCCGTTCGGCCCGTCGAGCGAGAAGGCGTGGATGCTCGCCTTGTCGTTGACGACGAGCTTGTAGGTCCCGGCCTTCAGCGACTTCACGACCTTGTTGTTCATCTTCAGCGTGATCGTGAAGCCGGGGCCGACGGTTCCGGTCAGCGTCGGCGTCGCCCTGTGCGCGGCGAGCGCGGCGGAGACGGAGATCAGGACTGCGCCCGCGAGCGGGACGACGAGCAGCTTCTTCGGCACGATTCCTCCTCGAGGTCGGTTCGCGTGACTACGAGCGCGAGCCGTGAGCGGTTTCCGCCGGGAGGATCGTGCCACGAACCTCTCCGAGCTCGACCTCGCCGCCGCGCGCCCGCAGCACGACCTCGTCGCCGTCCTCGAGGAACGACCGCTCGGAGCCGTCGGGCAGCCGGATCGGCTCCGCCCCGGCGCGGCTCAGCTCCATCAGCGACCCTTCGGAGCCGCGCCCGCGGCCGGAGATCGTTCCCGTGCCGATCAGGTCGCCGGTGCGGAGCGAGGCGCCGTTCGCGGTCGCGTGCGCGAGCTGCTGGGGCGGCGTCCAGTAGAGCGTGCGTGCGTTCCCGCGGGAGACGACGGCGCCGTTCAGCTCGATCTCGAGGTCGAGGTCGAGCGCCCAGTCGCGTCCGCCCGCGAGGTGCGGCAGCGGCGGCGGATCCTGCAGCGGCGCCTCGACCCGCAGCGGCTCGAGCAGCGCGAGCGGCGTCACCCAGGCGGAGATCGAGGTGAGGAACGACTTGCCGAGGAACGGCCCGAGCGGGACGCTCTCCCACGCCTGCACGTCGCGCGCGCTCCAGTCGTTGAGGAGGACGGCGCCGAAGACGTGGTCGGCGAACGCATGCGTCGGCACCGGCCGCCCGCGCCCGCTCGGCGCGCCGACGACGAAGCCGAGCTCGAGCTCGATGTCGAGCCGCCGCGTCGGCGCGTACACCGGCGCCTCGCCCTCCGTCGCGGGCCGGAGCTCGCCGCATGGGCGCACGACGTCAGTGCCGGACACGACCACCGTTCCGGCGCGGCCGTGATACGCGATCGGCAGCCAGCGCCAGTTCGGATGGAGGGCGTCGGCACCGTCGGGGCGGAAGAGCCGTCCCATGTTCTCCGCGTGCTCGAGCGACGACGAGAAGTCGGCGTAGTCGGCGACCTCGAACGGCAGGGCGGGCGTCACGTCGGCGAGCGGAACGTGCGGCAGCCCGCCGTCGAGGGCCTGCCCGAGCGCGTCCTCCCACGCCGCCGGCCCCTGCGCCATGAAGTCGTTGAGCGACGGCCTGCGGAAGACCTCGCCGAGGCCCGAGAGGTCGAAGACGTCGTCGCCCGCGCGGAAGCCGACGCGCGGCGCGCCGCCGCCGACCGAGTAGACGCCGAAACCCGTCATCGGCGCTGATTCTCCCAGAGGTACACTCGTCGGGCCGTCTGCTCGGGCCAGGCTCCGCGCAGTGGGAGCTTGCGAACCGCGTCAGGTCCGGAAGGAAGCAGCGCTAAGCATTCACTTCCAGGTGCCGCGGGTCGGCCTGGCCCGAGGAGACGGCCCCCGTTGTCCTCGCCGGGCCGGGTGCGCGGCCGGGGCATTCCTGCTTGAATCGGGAGATGACCGCGCTCTACCGCAAGTACCGCCCGCAGACCTTCGACGAGGTGATCGGGCAGGAGGCGGTCGTGCGGACGCTGCGGAACGCGATCACCGCCGGGCAGGTGCGCCAGGCGTACCTCTTCGCCGGCCCCCGCGGCACCGGGAAGACGTCGCTGGCGCGGATCCTCGCGAAGGGCCTCAACTGCGCGCAGGGGCCGACGGCCGAGCCGGACGGGACGTGCCACGCCTGTGTCTCGATCGCCGCCGGGACGTCGCTCGACGTGATCGAGATGGACGCCGCCTCCCAGCGCGGGATCGACGACATCCGCGAGATCCGCGACCGCGTCGTCCTCCAGCCGGTGGAGGGGCGCTACAAGGTCTACATCCTCGACGAGGCGCACCAGCTCACCGACGCCGCCTGGAACGCGCTGCTGAAGCTGATCGAGGAGCCGCCGCCGCACCTCGTCTTCGTCTTCTGCACCACCGACCTGTCGAAGGTGCTGCCGACGGTGCGCTCTCGCTGCCAGACGTTCGTCTTCCAGCGGCCGCGCCTCCAGGATCTCGCCAAGCGGCTGCGCCGGATCGCAGACGCCGAGGGGATCGACGTCCCCGACCCGGCGCTCGCGCTGATCGCGCGCAGCGCGCGGGGATCGTTCCGTGACGCCGAGTCGTCGCTCGACCAGCTCGCGTCGGCGACCGAGGGGAACGTGACGGTGCAGGCGGTGCTGCAGCTGCTCGGCACGGTCGAGGAGGAGGCGCTGTTCCGGCTCTGCGACCTCGTCGTCGACCGCGACACCGCCGGCGCGCTCACCTTCGTCGAGGATCTGTCGGAGCAGGGCCACGACCTTGGACGGCTCGTCACCGACCTGATCGAGCACCTGCGCCATCTCATGCTCGTCCAGCACATGCACGAGGTGCCGGAGACGCTGCCGGTGACGGAGGAGACGCGCGAGCGGCTGCGCGCGCAGGCGAACCAGCTCGGCGAGCCGGCCGTCGTCCGGCTGCTCGACCTGCTCGCGGTCGCGGTCGACGACATGCGCCAGGGCGGCGACCCGCGGCTCCCGCTCGAGCTCGCGCTCGTCAAGGTCACGCGTCCTGCCGCGGACCTCTCGCGCGAGTCGGTCGCTTTTCGGCTCGAGCGTCTCGAGCACGCGCCGGGACGCGCGACCGGCGAACCTCCCAGCCCGGAGCCCAACCGCCGTGACGCCGCGCCTCCCGAGCAGACGCCGGCGCACGAAGAGCTGCCGGCGCCGGACATCGCCCTCAGCCAGCTGCAGGAAGCGTGGTCGCGCCAGGTGATCCCCGCGGTCGAGGAGCGCGGCGGCATCCCGACCGCGTCGCTCCTCCGCGAGGCGCATCCGGCGCAGCTCGCAGGCGACACGCTGACCGTCGAGTTCCCCCCGAGCGCGCAGTTCCACCGCTCGCTCGCGGAGGATCCGAAGAACGCGACGGTGCTCGCGGACGCGCTCTACGACGTCACGGGCCGGCGGCTCGCGCTCGCGTTCGCCGTCGGCGAGGACGACGACGGGGAGCCGGAGGAGGCGGAAGGGCCGGCGGGCGAGGACGCGATCCTCGAGCTGATGAAGGAGACGCTGGACGCGAAGGAACGAGGTGATTCGTGAGCTTCGACGTGAACAAGCTGATGCAGCAGGCCGCGGAGATGCAGGCGCAGATGCAGAAGATGCAGGAGGAGGCCGCCGCGGAGACTGCGGAGGCGTCGGTCGGCGGCGGGATGGTGAAGGTGACCGCGAACGGCGCCGGCGAGGTGCTCTCGATCACGATCTCGCCGGAGGCGATCGACCCCGCCGATCCCGAGGCGCTCGGCGACCTCGTCCTCGCGGGCGTGAACGAGGCGCTCCGCGCCGCCCACGCCGCCGTCGAGGCGAAGGCCCAGCAGATGGTCAACCAGATGGGCCTCGGCGACCTCGGCCTGCCGGGCCTCGGCGGCTAGCGCGAGAAGTCCCAGACCCAGCCCCAGACGACGACGCCGATCAGGGCGAGGACGATCAGCAGCCAGATCCAGTTCGAGACGAGGCGGTGGCCCGCCTCGGAGCGACGCGGCGGCTGCTCGGGAGGCTGGGAGACCACGCGCGCACGATACCCCGCATGTCCGACCGGGGTGGCTACGCTCCGAGCGTGCTGAGCCCCGCCGTCGACAACCTCGTCGCGCAGCTGACGCGGCTCCCCGGCATCGGCAGCCGGACGGCGCATCGGCTTGCGTTCCATCTCCTCCAGGTGCCGAAGGCCGAGGCGCTCGCGCTCGCCGACGCGATCCAGGAGGTGAAGGAGCGCGTCCGCTTCTGCCGCGAGTGCGGCAACCTCACCGAGGAAGAGGTGTGCGCGATCTGCCTCGACGCGCGGCGCGACCGCTCCGTCATCTGCGTCGTCGAGCAGCCGGTCGACCTGATCTCGGTCGAGCGCACCGGCGAGTACCGCGGTCTCTACCACGTGCTCGGCGGCTCGCTGTCCCCGCTCGACGGCGTCGAGCCGGAGCACCTGCGCATCGACGAGCTGCTCGGCCGCGTCGCGCGGAACGGCGTCCAGGAGGTCGTCCTCGCGACGAACCCGAACATGACGGGCGAGGCGACCGCGGCCTTCCTCGCCGACCGCCTGCGCGGGCGCGTGCGCGTCACGCGGCTCGCGAGCGGCCTTCCGGTCGGCGGCGACCTCGAGTACGCGGACGAGGTGACGCTCGGCCGCGCACTCGTCGGCCGAAGAGAGATGTAGCCGGCCCTACACTTCCTGGCTATGGCGACGACGCACTACGAGGCCGTTCCGGAGGTTGCGGCCGACGCGGACCCGCGCGGCCGCGATCTCGTCGTCATGAAGTTCGGCGGAACCTCCGTTGCCGACACCTCGAAGATCAAGGACGTCGCCCGCCGGCTCGTCGCCGCGCGCGAGGCGGGCAACCGCGTCGTCGGTGTCCTCTCCGCGATGGGCGACACGACCGACGACCTGATCCGGCTCGCACACGAGATCTCGCCGACGCCGCATCCGCGCGAGTACGACATGCTCATCTCCGTCGGCGAGCGGATCTCGAACGCGCTCTGCGCGATGGCGATCCACGATCTCGGCCACGAGGCGATCTCGCTCACCGGGTCGCAGGCAGGGATCGTCACCGACGCCGTGCACGGGAAGGCGAAGATCGCCGAGGTGCGCGCGCGCCGGATCAACGAGGCGCTCGACGCGGAGCAGATCGTGCTCGTCGCCGGCTTCCAGGGCGTCTCGGCCGACTCGCACGACGTGACGACGCTCGGCCGCGGCGGCTCGAACCTCACGGCCGTCGCGCTCGCGGCCGCGCTCGGCGCGCGCGCGTGCGAGATGTACACCGACGTCGACGGCGTCTTCACCGCCGACCCGCGCATCGTCCCGGGCGCGCGGAAGCTCTCGGCCCTCACCTACGAGGAGATGCTGGAGCTCTCGGCGAGCGGGGCGAAGGTGCTGCAGCTACGCTCGGTCGAGTTCGCGCGCAACCACGACGTGCGGCTGCACGTCCGCTCGACGTTCTCGGACGCCGACGGGACGTGGATCGTCGACGAGG
>Ga0335069_10006982_pt1 | contig 16335 bp, 18 predicted proteins | sample Lox_Sample_11_FD_206714 | JGI IMG/M metagenome (GOLD analysis project Ga0335069, IMG submission 206714) | Soil microbial communities from Loxahatchee National Wildlife Refuge, Florida, United States - Lox_Sample_1.1 | ecosystem: Environmental > Terrestrial > Soil > Wetlands | place: USA...
CATGGTGTGGTATTCGATCTCTTCGATGACGTTCGAGATGTCCTTCCCGTTGTCCGGGAATTCCGCGGCCAGCTGCTCGTGAATGGTGTTCTTGAGGGCCGCCAGCGCCTGCGTCCGCTCGGACTTTACGGCCAGATTCAGCGCCTCCGAGATCCGGGGCTCGGCCAGCGCCTTGACGCGGGCGACGAGGTCCGCGGGCGCCTCGACCTTGGTCCACTCCATCTTGGGCTGCGCGGTCTCGGCGATCAGATCCTTCTCGAGCGCGATCAGGTCCTTGATGCCCTGGTGCGCCACCTCGAGGCCCTTCACGATGTCGGCCTCGGAGAGCTCCAGCGTGCCGCCCTCGACCATCACGATCGAGTCGGCCGAGCCGGACACGATCATGTCGACGTCCGAGAACTCGAGCTGCTGGAACGTGGGATTCAGGACCCAGTTCCCTTCGACCCGGCCCACGCGGACCGCGGCGATGGGCCCGTTCCAGGGCACCTTCGACAGCGAGAGCGCCGTCGAGGCCGCGGTCACGCCCAGGACGTCGGCGTCGTTCTCCTGGTCGGCCGAGAGGACGTAGATGAAGACCTGGACTTCGTTCTTGAACCCTTCAGGGAAGAGCGGGCGGATGGAGCGGTCGGTGACGCGGGCGGAGAGGATTTCCTCGTCCGAAGGCCGGCCCTCGCGCTTCAAAAAGCCGCCGGGAATCTTGCCGGCGGCGTAGCTCTTCTCGCGGTATTCGACGGTGAGCGGGAAAAACGGGAGGGTGGAGACGTTGTCCGACACCGTGACGGTGGCGAGGACGACGGTCTCTCCGAACTGCATCAGGCACGAGCCCGCCGCCTGCTTGGCCAGCCGCCCGGATTCCAGCCGGAGGGCCCGGCCGGCGAACTGCTTCTCGACGTGCTTCACTTCGGTCGCCTGTCTAGAGCACAATGAAAGGACGCCGGGCTGGCCGGTGCTCTTCCCGGCCAGGCCCCGCGCGACGCCGTTCCGACCTTAGTGGCGGAGGTCCAGCTCAGCGATGAGCCGGCGATACCGTTCCAGGTCCGTACGCTTGAGATACTCGAGAAGGCGGCGGCGATGGCTCACCATTCTGAGCAATCCCCGTCTTCCGTGGTGATCCTTGGCGTGCGTCTGGAAGTGTCCGGTGAGGCTGTTGATGCGCTCGGTGAGCAGCGCGACCTGTACCGGCGCGGAGCCGGTATCCTTTTCGTGCTGCCCGTGTTTCCGAACCGGCGTCGTCTTGTCGTACATCGGTGCGTGTTCCCTAATCGTTGTGAGCACAGTAAGTTAGAGGCACACACCGCATCTGTAAAGGCCTGATGACGAACGCCCCGACCGACCTCGTCGGCCAGAAACTGGGCCCCTACCACATCGAAGAGCTCCTGGGACAGGGAGGCTTTGCCTGGGTCTTCGCGGCCCGCGAGCCCGACGGCACGCCGGTCGCCGTGAAGGTCCTGAAGCCCCGGTACGCCTCCGACCCCCAGTTCGCGCCCCGGTTCCGGAACGAAGCGGAAATGGCGGCCCGGCTCGAGCATCCGAACATCATCCGGATCCGGGCCGTGGGTGAATCGAACGGCCATTCGTACTTCGCGATGGACCTCTGCGCCGATACGCTGGCCACCCGGCTCGCCCGCGAGGGCCCCCTGTCCGAGCCGGACCTGGTGCGGATCAGCAAGGATCTGGCCCGGGCTCTCGACTTCGCCCATCGCCAGGGCATCATCCACCGGGACATCAAGGTGGACAACGTCCTGCTCCGCTCCGACGGCTCCGCGGTCCTCTCGGATTTCGGCATCGCCCGCACCGTCTCCGGCTACGTGACGTCGACCGGCGTGGACATGACCATCGGCACGCCCCACTACATCTCGCCCGAGCAGGCGCAGGGCCGGCCCCTGGACCCCCGCGTCGACATCTACTCCCTCGGAGTGACCCTCTACAAGGCCGCGACCGGCGAGGTGCCCTTCACCTCGAAGGACTGGTTCGAGCTGGCGCGGATGCACGTGGAGGACCCGCCCCCACCCCCGCGGGCCCGGCGCCCCGACCTGTCCAAGCGGATCGAGCGCGTGATCTTCAAGTGCCTGGCCAAGCACCCCGACGACCGCTACGCCAGCGCCGCCGCTCTCCTGGCCGACCTGGAAGAGGTCGAAGCCAAGCGCCGGCCCACACTCGACATCGGGATGGCGCCGCCGGGGACCAAGGAGCAGCTGGCGGTCAAGCGGCCCGTGAAGAAGCCGTTTCCGTGGATGGTCGTGATTCTGATTGCGGCAGGAGTGGTGCTGGCGGTCCTCGTTGCCCGTCTAATGCGCTAGCGAAAGATCTGCAGGACCCGATCCACGATGCGGCCGAAGAAGCCGCGCTCGGGCGGCGCCACGGGTGCATCGGGAGTCTCGGCCAAGGCCCTGGACGCCGCGGCCCTGAGCGCCGGCTCGAACTGAGCGGGAAACGGGCGCTCCGCCAGCCTGATCTCGAATCCTTTCCCGTCCGCGGCGGCAAGCTCCACCACACCGGGGGCGCCGCGCTCGATCACCGCGATCAGCTCCCGCCAGCCGTCGCCCGTCAGCGTCCGACGGTCCCGGTAGTAGACCGGGGCCACGGCCGCCACCAGCCGATCGGCCCGCACCCGGCCTTCGACGTATCCCCGCAGCGCGTCCTTAGCGGACGATGTTGAAGACATCGTTCCCCACCACGAAGAGCATCAACAGTATGATGAAGACGAACCCGGCCTGCGTGAGCCGCAACCGCACATTGAGCGACAGCGGCCGCCGCCGGATTGCCTCCGCCGCCAGGAACACCAGCTGGCCGCCGTCGAGGATGGGGATGGGCAGCAGGTTCAGGATCGCGAGGTTGATGGAGAACGCGATGAGGAGGCCGAGGTACCAATCGGCGCCCAGCCGCACGGTCTGGCCGGAGACCTGCGCGATGGCCACCGGCCCCGAAAGCGCCCGCCGGAGCGATACGCGCCCCAGCACCAGTCCGCCGATCCCGCCGGCGATGGCCGTGGTCTGTTCCGTCAGCGTGCTCACCCCGTCCGTCAGGGCCTGCCCCAGCGGCAGCCGCACGTGCCGGACCGCCCGATCGGCCACCACCCCGATCTGCCCGTACACCGGAGGCCGTCCGGGGATGGTGTCCGCTCCCGTCGTGCTGTCCGGCGTCAGCACGAGCTGGACCATCGCCGCACCGCGCTGGATATCCATATGGAGGGGCCGGCCCGGCGACCGCCAGACGCGCTGCAGCACGTCCGTCCACCCGCGGATGGTGTCCCCGTCGATGCGCAGCACCACGTCGCCGGGCTTCGCTCCCCCCCGATAGGCCGGCATCCCGGGCTCGATCAGGCCGAACCGTGCGACATCCAGCGGGATGAGGGCTTCGACCACCCGCACGCGATCCGAATCAGAGCCGCTGCCCGGAGTGACGCGGAGTGGCTCGGCACGTCCCGCCACCAGAATGCGCAGGGGGGCGGGGTCGTGCAGGATGGCCCGCTCGATGTCGGACCAGCCGTTGACCGGAGAGTCGTTGATCGCGACGACGCGGTCCCCGAACCGCAGGCCGGCGAGCGCCTGGGCGCCGGGCGGCAGGGTCGCCGTCTGCACCGAGTCCACCTGGGTCGTCGACGACTCCGCCACGCCGCGGGTCGCGCTCATCACGACGATCACGACGTAGGCCAGCACCATGTTCATGGTGACGCCGGCGATCATCACGATGAACCGGGCCCAGAGGGGCTTCCGGTCGAAGGCGCGGGCCGGATCCACGGGCACCGCCGCAGGGCCGCCCTCGACCGCTCCCATCATGCCTTCGTCTTCCAGCCCCGCCATCTTGACGTACCCGCCGAAGGGCAGCGCCGAGATGCAGTACTCGGTCTCGCCGCGGCGGAACGAGAGAATGGGCTTGCCGAATCCGAGCGAGAAGCGGTGGACCTGTACCCCCACCGCCTTCGCGGCCAGGAAATGCCCCGCCTCGTGAACGAAGATCAGAGTCCCGATCAGGACGACGAAGGCCAGCAGCGTCAGGAGCACGCGATCTCCCGCGCCACGCGCCGGGCTTCGGCGTCGGCCGCCAGGACGCCGGCGAGCGTGCCCGCGTCGCCCGCTGGCACCCGTTCCAGGGTCCCTGCGATCACCGCCGCGATCCGGCTGAACCGGATCGTCCCGTCGAGACAGAGCTCCACCGCCACCTCGTTGGCCGCGTTGAACACCGCCGGAGCGGTCCCGCCCGCCATCCCCGCCCCTCTCCCCAATCCATACGCCGGAAAGAGCGCGGGGTTTACCCCTTCGAAGGTCAGGTCCCCGGCGGCCAGGGGATCGAACCGCCGCGCCCCCCCGTCGCTCACCCGGTCCGGGTGCGTCAGCGCGTACAGGATGGGCAGCTCCATCGTGGGGAACCCCACCTGCGCGAGCACCGAGCCGTCCCGGAACTCCACGAAGGCGTGGATGATGGACTGGGGATGCACCACGACTTCGACCGCCTCGTAGCCCAGCCCGAACAGGAAGTGGGCTTCGATCACCTCGAGCGCCTTGTTGACCAGGGTCGCCGAATCGACGGTGATCTTCCGGCCCATTTTCCACGTGGGGTGCCGGAGCGCCGCCTCCACCGTCGCGGCGGCGACCTGTTCCGCGGACCAGGTGCGGAAGGGGCCGCCGGAGGCGGTCAGGATCAGGCGGCTCACGTCCTCGGGCGTACGGCCCGACAGACACTGGAGCACGGCGCTGTGCTCCGAGTCCACCGGCACGATTTCCCCGCCGCCGGCGCGCGCCGCCGCCGTCACCAGCTCCCCGGCCATCACCAGGGTTTCCTTGTTCGCGAGCGCCACCCGCTTCCCCGCCGCGAGCGCGGCCAGCGTGGCCTCGAGGCCCGCGGCGCCCACGATCCCGTTCACCACGATGCCCACGTCCGGGCGGGTCGCCGCTTCCACCAGGCACTCGCGGCCGTTCCCGTTCACGCACTTGGCGAACGCGGGCTTCCACTCCCGGGCCTGGGCCTCCAGGAGCTCACGGTTGGTGTGCGCGGTGAGGGCGACGAGATGAAAGCGGTCGCGCTGGCGCGACAGGACTTGCAGGGTGGAACGTCCGATGGAGCCCGTGGACCCCAGGATGGCGACGCCGGTGGTCATGGGATGTGGAAGAACCAGAACAGGCCGGCGGTCGCCGGAAGCACGAAATAGAGCGAGTCGAGGCGATCGAGAATCCCGCCGTGTCCGGGAATCAGGGACGACGAATCCTTCACGCCGGCTTCCCGCTTGAAGAGCGACTCGGCGACGTCGCCCACCTGGGCCAGCACGCCGATCGCGATCCCGATGACGGCCAGCGCGGCCGGCGCGGCCGTGATGCCCTGACGCGGGAGGATCCAGGTGCCGATGGCCACCGTGGCCGCCACGGCGCCGATCAGGCCTCCCACCGCCCCCGCCCAGGTCTTGTTCGGGGACACCACCGGGGCGAGCTTCGGCCCGCCGATGGCGGACCCGGCCGCCATCGCGGCGGTGTCGCAGATCCAGGTGGCGATGAGGGGCAGGAGGACCAGCCACGTCCCCGCCCACGGGGACAGCGCGGACCGGCTGCGCAGCATCAGGATGAACGCCGGGAGCCACGAGGCGTAGAGCGGGCCGAACACCGTGAGCGCCACCACCGGCAGGGGCTTCGCCGCCGGCGAGCGGGTCGCCAGGGCCGCTGCCATCACGACCATCAGCCAGCCGGCGAGGGCGAAGGGCCAGGCGATCGCGTAGGGCGAGGTGATGCCCAGCGGGATGGCGAACGCGCAGAGATACCCCAGCCAGCCGATGGGCGCGATGCCCTGCTTCCGGCCGAGGTCGTACAGCTCCCGCGTTCCCAGGACCCCGAGGATGGCCAGGGCAGATGCCAGAATCCAGTCGCCGGCGTAGATGATCAGGATCGCGGCGGGGATCGCCACGACGGCGAAGGCGATCCGGACCACCAGGTTCCGCGACATCAGGCCGTGACGTTACCGAAGCGTCGCTCGCGCCGCTGGTAGTCGAGGATGGCTTCGTAGAAACACTGGCGGTCGAAATCGGGCCAGAGCACCGGCGTGATGTAGATCTCGGTGTAGGCCAGCTGCCAGAGCAGGAAGTTGGAGAGCCGCCGCTCCCCCGAGGTGCGGATCAGGAAGTCGGGGTCGGGCCAGGGCGCGGTATAGAGCGTGGCGGCCAGGGCCGCTTCGTCGAGGTCCTCGAGCCGCTTGGTGCCCTTCAGCACTTCTTCCGCGAGGAGCCGCGCCCCCCGGGCCAGCTCGGCGCGCGACGAATACGAGATGCAGAGATTGAGGGAGAGCCGGGTGCCCCCGCGGGTATCCGCCTCGATCCGCTCGACCGCGGCGCGCTGCTTGGGGCCGAGCCGCGTCCGGTCGCCGAGGACGTTCACCCGGACCCCCTGCTCCCGCAGCTCGTTCACCTCGCGCGCGATGTACTCCTCGAGGAGATCCATCAGGGCGGAGATTTCGGTGGGGGGGCGGTTCCAGTTCTCCTCGGAGAACGCGAACAGGGTGAGGACGTCGACGCCGCTCTGGATGGCGCCTTCGACCACTTCCCGCACCGCCTTCATCCCGGCCCGGTGGCCGAGGGGCCGCGGCATCAGGCGGCCCCGGGCCCAGCGCCCGTTGCCGTCCATGATGATGGCGACGTGGCGGGGGACGCCCCCGTTCAGGCGAATCTGCGCGAGCAGATCGGCGGTGACCACTAGACCTCCATGATCTCCGCTTCTTTGCTCTTCACCGCGTCTTCGATGTGCTTCATCCGCTCGTCGTGCAGTTTCTGGATGTCCTTCTCCGTGTGCTTCTTCTCGTCCTCGGAGACGTGCTCCAGCTTCTTGGCCTTGGAGATGGCGTCGGTCCGGGCGTGGCGCACGGCCACGCGGCCCTCCTCCGCGAACTTGTGCACCACCTTGACCAGCTCCTTCCGCCGCTCCTCGGTGAGGGCCGGAATCGGGATGCGGATCACGGTGCCGTCGCTGGAGGGCGTGAGGCCGAGCTCGGAGACGACGATGGCCTTCTCGATGGCCTTGGCCAGCGACTTGTCCCAGGGCGTGACGGTGAGGAGCTTGGGCTCGGGCGCCGCGACGCTGGCGACCTGGTTGAGCGGCATCATGTTGCCGTAGGCGTCCACGCGGACGACGTCGAGGAGCGTGGTGGTGGCCCGGCCGGTGCGGACGCTCGAGAATTCGCGTTTCACCGACTCGACGGCCTTGTCCATCGCCTGCTTGGCCTGTTTCAAGAGCTCGGGGATCGTGCTCATCGGACGATGGTGCCGACGCGCTCTCCCGCGAGGACTCGGGCCGTCGCGCCGGTCTGGTTGATGTTGAATACCACGATGGGGAGCCGGTTCTCCTTGCACAACCCGAAGGCGTTGGCGTCCATCACGCCGTAGCCCTGGACCAGGGCATCCTGGAACGACAACTCCGGAATGAACCTGGCCGCTTTGTCCTTCTTGGGATCGGCCGTGTAGACGCCGTCCACGTTGGTCGCCTTCATCAGGACCTGCGCCTCGATTTCCAGGGCGCGGAGCACGGCGGCCGTATCCGTCGAAAAGTAGGGGTTTCCGGTGCCCCCGGCGAAGATCACCATCCGGCCCTTCTCGAGGTGCCGGACCGCGCGGCGCCGGATGTACGGCTCGGCCAGCTCCTCCATCCGGATGGCGGTCATCACGCGGGTGTCGACGCCCTTCTTCTCCAGGATGTCCTGGAGCGCCAGGGCGTTGATGATGGTGGCCAGCATCCCCATGTAGTCGGCGGAGACCCGGTCCATCCCCTGCTGGCTGGCGGTGGTGCCGCGGAGGATGTTGCCGCCCCCCACCACCAGGCCCAGCTGCACGCCCGTGGCCGCCACCGCCTTCAGCTCGTCGGTGAGGGACTCCAGGGTCGAGAAATCGATCCCCGCGCCGGTGCCCTTCCCCCCCGCGAAATGCTCCCCCGACAGCTTGAGGAGGGCGCGCTTGTAGGTCAGCGCCACGGCGGTCAGGTCCCCCCGAGCTCGAACCGCGCGAACCGGCGGACCTGCACCTTCTCGCCGGTCTTGCCCGAGTACGCCGTCACCAGGTCGCCGATCGTGACCTTGTCGTCCTTCACGAAGGGCTGCTCGAGCAGCACGCTCTCCTGGTAGAACTTCTTGAGCATCCCCTCCACGATCTTGCCGCGGATCTGCTCCGGCTTCTTCTGCTCGATCACCTGCGCCTCGTAGATCCGCCGCTCGCGCTCGACGACGTCCGCCGGCAGGTCCTCGATCTTCACGGCGAGGGGCCGGGTGGACGCGATCTGGAGCGCCACGTCCTTGGCGAGCTGCTTGAACTCGTCGGTGCGGGCGACGAAATCGGTCTCGCAGTTCAGCTCCACCATCACGCCGATCTTGCCCGTGAAGTGGATGTAGGAGTCGATGAGACCTTCGGTCGCGACCCGCTCGGCCCGCTTCTCGGCCTTGGCCGCGTACTTGACCCGGAGGATCTCGGTGGCCTTGTCCAGGTCGCCGCCGGTCTCTTCGAGCGCCCGCTTGCAGTCCATCATGCCGGCTCCGGTGCGATTCCGGAGCTCCGCCACCTGCTTCGCAGAAATCTCAGCCATTCCAGTTCCCCGTGAAAAAATGCCGCCCTCGGCCGTCAGGCGCGGAGGGCGGCGGCTCGTGTGCCTGTGCCGACGAAGGCCGCGCTTACGCGCCCCCCGCCGCCGACGTCCCTCCCGCCGGCGTTTCGTCCGTCTTCAGCCGGGCCGCGATGGCCTCCGGCTTGGGCCGCCGCTTCCGGCGGGCGGGCTTCTTCTTGCGGTCGCCTTCGGCTTCCGCCTCCACGCCCGTCTCGGTGGAGTACGTCGTCCCTTCCGCGTCCTCGGACGCGTCCCGGAGCGGCATCTGGCGCCGGGCCTCGCCGATCACGTCCGACAGGGCCGCGGTGATCAGCGCCACCGACCGGATCGCGTCGTCGTTCCCGGGTACCGGCACCGTGATCAGGTCCGGATCGGCGTTGGTGTCGACGATCGCGACCACCGGGATGCCGAGCTTGTTGGCCTCGGCCACGGCGATGCGCTCCTTCTTGGCGTCGACGATGAACAGCGCCCCGGGGAGCCGGCCCATGTTCTTGATGCCCGACAGGTTCTTCTCGAGCTTGCCCCGCTCCCGGTCGAACAGCAGCTGTTCCTTCTTCGTGTAGTTCTCGAACTCACCCTCGGCCGCGCCCTGCTCCAGATCCTTCAGCCGCTTGATCTGCTTCTTGATGGTCTGGAAGTTCGTCAGCGTGCCGCCGAGCCACCGCTCACACACGAAGAACGAGCCGCAGCGCTCGGCTTCGGCCTGGAGGATGGCCTTCAGCTGCTTCTTGGTGCAGACGAAGAGGATGCCTTCACCCTTCAGGACGACGCCGCGGAGGAGCTCCTGGGCCTGCTGGAGCTGGTGCAGCGTCTTCTGGAGATCGATGATGTAGATGCCGGAGCGCTCGGCGAAGATGAACCGCCGCATCTTCGGGTTCCAGCGCCGAGTCTGGTGTCCGAAGTGGACACCGGCTTCCAGCAGGTCCTGCAGTTGAGGCTGCGCCATGCAATCCTTTCTTGGGTTTTGAACCGCCGTCTCCGTCATCTCCGCTGCCACCCCGGAGGGACCCGGCACCGGATCGGGAGACGTGTGAGTTAGGCGCCGGGTCTCGGGTGTCTGGTTCCAGGGAGCGCCCCTGACACCTGACACCCGGTCCCTGGCACCCGGCTTATCTCTTGCTGAACTGGAACCGCTTCCGCGCTCCCGACCGGCCGGGCTTCTTCCGCTCCACGGCGCGCGGGTCGCGGGTGAGCAGACCCTGCTCGCGCAGCTTTTTCCGGTGGCGCTCGTCGGCCAGGCAGAGCGCGCGGGCGATGCCCATCCGGATCGCGCCGGCCTGCCCCGTCATCCCGCCGCCGTTCACCCGCGCCCGGACGTCGAACGCGCCCAGGGTGTCGGTGACCGTGAACGACTGCTGGATGTGCGACACGAGGCTCGGCCGGGGGAAATAATCACCCAGCGTGCGCCCGTTGATGTTCCACTTGCCCGAGCCCGGCGTCAGATACACGCGCGCGACGGCGACCTTCCGGCGGCCGATGGCGTGCCAGCGCAGCTCCGGGGTGATGGCGGAGCTCACTTGGCCCCCGCGATCGTCATCGGCACGGGCTGCTGCGCCACGTGCGGGTGGTTGGGACCGGCGTACACCTTGAGCATCTGCTTCACCTTTTGACGCGACAGCGTGGTTTTGGGCAGCATCCCCCACACCGCTTTCTCGATGACGCGGTCGGGATGCTTGGCCAGCATGTTGGCGACGGGCGTGAACCGCTCGTGCCCCATGTAGCCGGTATGCCGGAAGTACCGCTTCTGCGACGCCTTCTGGCCGGTGAGCTTCACGGCTTCCGCGTTGACCACGATGACGCAGTCACCGCCGTTGACGTGCGGCGTGAAGGTCGGCTTGTGCTTCCCGCGAAGCACTTGCGCCACCCGGCTCGCGAGGCGGCCGAGGGGCTGGCCCGCGGCGTCCACGACCCACCACTGGCGCTCGATGTCGGCTGGCTTCAGAACGAAGGTCTTCATGTCCCTCTAGAGTGCCCGAAAAAAGACAGACCGGAATCGTAACCAGGGCCTAAGCGACTGTCAATTGGAGGGTTCCACACTTCCCAGGGTGACGAGAACCGCCCCCTTCTCCACGACTGAGCCCGGGGCGACGTGGATCTTGAGGACCACCGCGGCGTGGGCCGCCTTGAGCTCGTTCTCCATCTTCATCGCCTCGACCACGACGAGGCCCGCTCCGGCCGGCACCCGCTGCCCTTCGGTCACAGGGATCCTGACCACCAGGCCGGGCATCGGCGCCCGCACCACCCCCCCACCCCCCGGACCCCCCTTCTTTCCGGTCAGGGCGCGGATCGCCTGGGTCCGCTCGTCCACCGCCTCCACCTCGACCCGCTCCCCCACCACCCCCAGGGCCCATTGCCCGACCCCCTCGAGGGCCTGCGCCGCCACGGTCCAGGAGTCCTGCCCGAGGAGGAGGTTATGGAGGGGCGTGCCCGGGACCCCCGCCAGGTGGGCGTCCAGGGTCTGGCCGTCCACCCGCACCGCCCCTCCCAGCACCTCCACCTCGATGGTCCGGGCGCCCAGGCGCACGAAGTACTTCACGCCGCCTCCAGAACGACCACGGTTTCGACGTGAGCGGTCTGCGGGAAGAGATCGAAGGCCTTCACCCCGCTCACGCGATAGTTGGTGGACAGCCGGGAGAGATCACGGGCCAGCGTGGCGGGATCACACGAGATGTAGACCAGCCGCGGGACCGGCTCGCCCGTCAGGCGCAGCGTGACATCCCAGTGGAGTCCCGACCGCGGAGGGTTCACCACCACCGCCGCCGGCGGCTCCCCGAGGCTCGGCAGGACATCCTCGGCTTTCCCCGCGATGAACCGGATCCGTTCGCTTCCCGGCTCGGTGCGCGCGCGCGCCCAGGAGATGGCCTTCTCATCCGCGTCCACGCTCACCACGGCGGCCCCGCCCGCGGCCAGAAGCACCGCGGTGTCGCCGATGCCTCCGTAGAGATCCCAGGCCGCCTGTCCCGCGAGCGAGCCCAGCTGCTCCACGGCCCAGGCACGCGCGAGGGCGCCCATTTCGGGATGCACCTGCTCGAACGCCGTGGCCGGAAATCCCGTCGCGGGACCCGCCATCACCCGGGCGGCGCCGTCCTCCGGCTGCCACCAGCACACCACTTCACCCTCGGCGGCGAGCGCCTCCCGCAGATCGCCGGCGCGGAGCCATGGCTCGCCGGCCGACTCCACCACCACGTGCCGGCGTCCCTCCCGGTCCAGCCGGAGCGTGACGTGGCTCGCGCGCTCGGGGAGCAGATCGAGGTGCCCCAGGAACCGGCGCCAGAGCGCCATCAGCCGGAGATCGGCGATATGACAGTCGCGCAAGGGGAAGACGGCGTTCGGGCGGTTGCGGGGATGAAACCCCACGGTCACACCTTTCCCACCGGGGCGGACCGCGAGGGTGACCTTGGCGCGGTAGCGCCATTCTTCGGCGGCCTCGACGATCTCCGGATCGGGGAGATCGAGCTTCCCGATGCGGCGGAGCGCCTCGCCCACGATCGATCGCTTGGCCGCGAGCTGCGCGTCGTATGACAAGTGCTGGAGCTGGCACCCGCCGCACGCGTCGTCCAGGTAGTGCCGGCACGCCGGTACGACGCGGGCGGGGCCCGCCGCGACGATCTCAGCGATTTCCCCGCGCGCGAAGTTCTTCCGGCGCTCGAGCGACCGGGGATCGAGCAGGACCTGCTCCCCGGGCGCGCTCCGGGGCACGAACACCGCGCGCCCGTCCTCGAGCCGGCCCACGCCGTCTCCCCCGCCGGCAATCGAGGTGATCGTGACCAGCTCGCTCACAGCCCGATGCCCTCACGTCTCGCGGCACTAAGCCAAGGTCCGGACGGAGCAGACGGCTCCCGGCTCCCGGCTCCCGTTCTTCCCCCCGTCCGCCGCTCATCGGCGAGCAAGGCGGCCGTGACGGCCAGGGGGATCGCCAGGTGACCCGGCACCGGATCCGCCAGGAGCGTCTCCGCCCGCCGGTCCAGGTAGCCGATGTCGATGGCGCCGGCGCGGAACTCCGGGTCGGCGAGGACGCGGAGGTGGAAGGCCTGGGAGGTCGGGAGTCCCACGATCACGAGCTCCCGGAGCGCCCGCCCCATCCGCGCCAGCGCCGACTCCCGCGTCTCGCCCCAGACAATGAGCTTGGCGATGAGGGGATCGTAGTGCAGCGTCACTTCGTTGCCCGCCTCCACGCCGCCGTCCCACCGCACGCCCGGCCCCGCCGGCACCCGCAGATACCGCACCACGCCGGTGGCCGGCAGGAATCCGTTGAACGGGTCTTCGGCCGTGATGCGGCACTCGATGGCGTGACCCCGGGGCTCCAGCGCTCCGCGGTGCACCCGCATCGGGTGGCCCATCGCGATCCGCAGCTGCTCCCGCACCAGGTCCACGCCGTACACCAGCTCGGTGACGGGATGCTCGACCTGGATGCGCGTGTTCATCTCCAGGAAGTAGAACTCCCCGGACGCCGCCAGCAGGAACTCGATCGTGCCGGCGCCGACGTATCCCACCGCCGATGCCGCCGCGGTCGCGGCTTCCCCCATCCGGCGCCGGAGCGCCGGCGTCACCGCCACCGAGGGCGCCTCTTCGATCAGCTTCTGATGGCGCCGCTGGATGCTGCACTCCCGCTCCCCCAGCGCCACCACCCGCCCGTGGGTGTCGCCCAGCACCTGGATTTCGACGTGGCGCGGGCGCTCGATGAACTTTTCGAGGTAGACGCTGCCGTCCCCGAATGCCTTGAGGGCCTCGCTCCGGGCCCCCTCGAAGGCCGCCGCGGTCTCCTCCGGCGTGCGGACCAGCCGCATCCCCTTCCCGCCCCCTCCGGCCGCCGCCTTCAGCAACACGGGGAACCCGATCCGCTCGGCTTCCCGGCGGGCTTCGCCCGCGTCCTTCAGGGGCGTGGTGATCCCCGGGACGATGGGAACGCCCGCCTGCTGCATCCGGCGCCGGGCCTCGGTCTTGTCTCCCATCGCCTTGATGGCCGAGGCGGACGGCCCGATGAACGTGAGCCCGGCGTCTGCGACGGCGGCGGCGAACGGCGCCCGCTCGGAGAGAAAGCCGTACCCCGGATGGATCGCCTGGCAGCCCGTATCCCGGGCGGCGGCGACGAGCTTGGCGATGTTGAGATATGACTCGGCCGCGGGTGCCGGGCCCAGTGCCACGGCACGGGTCGCCGCGCGGACGTGGGGCGAGAGCCGGTCGGCGTCGGAGTACACGGCGACCGATTCCAGCCCCTCTTCGTGGCAGGCGCGGATGATCCGGAGCGCGATCTCGCCCCGGTTCGCGACCAGCACGCGTTTCAGGTCCGGCATCCGGTCTTGGCCCGGGGGACTCCGTAGATCGCCAACCCCCCGCAGAGCGACGGCGCGAGCCGGGCGGCGTGGCGATAGATGTCGAGGGCGAACCGGGCCCACGGATCGTTCGCGTCGATCCCGAACTTGAGCGCGGCGAACACGAAGTCCGTCGCGGGCACCTTGGCCGCCGTGCCCGCATCCTTTCCCGCGATCCACACGAGCGGCCGCACCTGCCACGTGATCCGCCCGTGGCCTCCCGGCGGCGCGCCGAACTCCGCGCCGGCGCATACCGGGCGCGTGGCGGCAAGCGCCAGAATCCGCTCGGCGGTGGACGCCGGGCCCGGGGGCGGCCGCTTGAGGCCCGCGTCGCGGGCCGCGCGCGCGGCGAACACCGAGTCCCGGCGGTAGCGGTCTATGGGCAGGGGCAGGACGTCGGGGCGGATGCCGTGATTGAACCGCAGCAAGTCGATGGCCCCGGTCACCACCTCGTTGGCGGTGAACAGTACGGCCCGGGGCGGGCACGCACGCAGAAGATTCTCCGCGAGCTCCTCGAGCACCGGCGGCAGGCGCGACCCGCCCGGCACTTTGGCCCAGACGGCCGTGACCGCCGCCGTATCTCCCAGCTCCCATTCGAGCTCGCCCAGCCGGGCGCGCGCGAGCACGCGGAACGTCGCCGCCGAGTCTCCCAGGCCGAGGCCCGGCCGGAGCTCCACCGCCCGTCCCAGGGCCCGCTCGGCGCCGAGCAGTGTGTTCGCGGCCCAGAGCGTGTCCGGGGGGCCGGCGTGGACGTGATACGCCTCGGAGGCCTGGATCTCCGCGCGGCCCAGGGCCATCCAGGCCACCGCGTCTCCGGAGTCGTGTGCCACGCGGTTGGCGAGCACGGCGAGCGATTCCGGAGACGGCACCTGCCCCTGGGCCAGGGCGGCGAGCAGCGCGCTATAGAGGAATGCTGCCATGCTTCTTGGGAGGGTTCTTGTCCCGCTTGGTGGCGAGCGCGGTCAGGGCGTCGGCGAGCCGGGGCCGGGTGTCCCGGGGATCGATGACGTCGTCCACGTAGCCGCGGGAGGCCGCCTGGTACGGATGGGCGAACTTGGCGCGATACTCCTGGATCCGCTCCTCGCTCGACTCCCCCTTGTACAGAATCTTCACCGCACCCTCGGCCCCCATCACGGCGATCTCGGCGGTGGGCCAGGCCACGTTGTAGTCCCCCCGGATGTGCTTGGAGCTGAGCACGTCGTACGCGCCGCCGTACGCCTTCCGCGTGATCACGGTGAGCTTGGGAACCGTGGCCTCGCAGTAGGCGTAGAGCAGCTTGGCGCCGTGCTTGATGATGCCGCCGTGCTCCTGCCCCACCCCGGGCAGGAATCCGGGAACGTCCTCGAAGGTGATGAGCGGGATGTTGAAGGCGTCACAGAACCGGATGAACCGGGCGCCCTTGAGGGACGCCCCGATGTCCAGCGCCCCGGCCAGGACCGCCGGCTGATTGGCGACGATGCCCACCGGGCGCCCCGCGAGCCGGGCCAGGCCCACCAGCAGGTTCTGGGCGTAGTCCTTCTGCACCTCGAAGAAGTCGCCGTCGTCCACCACCCGCGTGATGACGTCCCGCATGTCGTAGGGCTTGTTGGGCGTGTCGGGGACCACGTCGAGCAGCGCCTCGTCCCGGCGCTCCGCGGGATCGGTGGACGCGCGCGCGGGCGGGGTTTCGAGGTTGTTGGCGGGCAGGAAGGACAGGAGGGTCCGGATGCCGGCGATCGCCTCCAGCTCGGCGTCGTAGACGAAGTGCGCCACGCCCGACGTCCCGCCGTGCACGTCCGCGCCCCCCAGGCCTTCGAAGTCCACGTCTTCGTGCGTCACGGTCTTCACGATGTCGGGGCCGGTCACGAACATGTACGACACCCCGCGGACCATGAAGACGAAGTCCGTCAGGGCGGGACTGTAGACGGCCCCGCCGGCGCAGGGGCCGAGAATGGCGCTGATCTGGGGGATGACGCCGGACGCGAGGGTGTTGCGCAGGAAGATGTCCGCGTAGCCACCCAGGGAGGCGACCCCCTCCTGGATCCGCGCGCCCCCCGAGTCGTTGAGGCCGACCACCGGAGCCCCGACTTTCAGCGCGAGGTCCATCACCTTGCAGATCTTTTCGGCGTGGGCCTCGGACAGGGAGCCGCCGAAGACGGTCGCGTCCTGCGAGAACACGTACACCAGCCGGCCGTCGATGCGGCCGTAGCCGGTGACGACGCCGTCGCCGGGGATCTTCTGGTCGGCCAGTCCGAAATCGGTGATGCGGTGGGTGACGAAGCGGTCGAGCTCCACGAAGGAGCCGGGATCGAGGAGGACGTCGAGGCGCTCACGCGCCGTCATCTTCCCCTTCTTGTGCTGGGCGTCGATACGGGCTTGGCCGCCGCCCTGCTCCGACTCGGCGCGCCGGCGCTGAAGATCTTCGAGCTTATCTCTGGTGGACATGGAAGCAGAATCTACTACTAGACGCGCAGACGCAC
>Ga0335069_10006983_pt1 | contig 16333 bp, 19 predicted proteins | sample Lox_Sample_11_FD_206714 | JGI IMG/M metagenome (GOLD analysis project Ga0335069, IMG submission 206714) | Soil microbial communities from Loxahatchee National Wildlife Refuge, Florida, United States - Lox_Sample_1.1 | ecosystem: Environmental > Terrestrial > Soil > Wetlands | place: USA...
TAGCCGTACCGATCGAACGCTCGCCGCCAAAGCGTTCTGGCAAAAACTCGGGCGGCACCCTCCATCTCGACCGGTAGGTTTCCCGGAAGAATCCACCCTCTAACTCGAGCGGCGTAAGCTGAAGTAAGTGTTTGACCTTTTCAGCTTCCATGATCGAATCCGTAAGGCGACGAACTGGTGAAGCGTCTCGCGAAGAATTGCCTGAACATACGGCCCACCATACCACCTTCTTGCTCCGCACCGTCCACCACTGGACAGCTTTCATTTAACACGGACGCGTTTTCCGTCATGTTCTATTCACGGTCATCAACAAGCCATTGATTTCACGAAATTTAGCCAAGGGTCGAGTTTGGCAACGAAACTGTAGTACTCAAGCACGGCGTTCCTCAGTGCGCAAGATTTGGCTCAAAATTTTCTCTAACCATCGCACCCCGTAAACGTCATACGTGCAGCGAGGAGGCAGTATGGAGCGTAAATATCTGGTAGCGTCCCTGGCACTGGTAACGACGTTTGCCCTCGTATCGCAGGGAATGAAGTGCGGTCTGCTTGCGCACGTACCGCATTCGCGCGCCGAGCTTGCCGCCAACATCGCTTGCGCACGCCATTACGTCGTGCAGAAAATCGTCGCCCAGCTCGACCCCCAAGCCGAGACTGACGCTCCCGAGCAGGCGCAGATCGTTGCTGAACTGAATCTTCCCGATGTGGCCGCCTTGCAGCAGAAAGCCGACGAAGCACAGCAGTTCGTGCAGGAGAAGGTTGCCAGGCAGGGTTGCGAGGCTGCGCAACGTGCTCGCGTGGCGCAACAGCAGGCTTACCGGATGCAGACTCTGACCTCCGATCAGCTGCGCCAGCTCAACGACCTCGCGAACGTGCAAGTCTTCGATCTTAGCCAGCAGACTGGCCACTGGAACAAGTTCGCCAATGAGCGGGCGCTCGAGATCAATGTCCGAGAAATTGAGCATGCGCAGCGGCTCGCTGCGCGCGCCATGGAGAAGGCCCAGCGGAACATCGAACGGTCGCGCATGAATCTCGTCCTTCGGCAGCCTTCCGGTACAGCGATGCACATCAACTTCGTGACTCCGGCGGTCCCAGCCGTCCCAGCCGTCCCGGCGCTGGCGCCGGCTCCAGTTACGATCGAGATTCCAAGCGCAATGATTCAGTAGGCACGACGAGTTAGTCCCGGAAGACGCATCCGCCGCCGTAAACCCCATCGCAGTAAATTTGGGGACGAAACGGCGGCAGTTTTGCGTCTTCGAACATCGGTCCTCCGGCTTCGGGTTGCCCGATTCCGTACATCCGGCGTCGGCGACGGACATCGATTAGACCCAGCTCTGCGCGCTCGTGTCCTTCGAATCAACTACTTGCGAATTGCCCGACTGGCGCGTCGATTGCTCCCTTCTAAGGTTGCATCATCCTCGCCGGGGGTGGAACTATGTCGAACATCGAGCGCACTCGCCAGGTCGTCTCGGGCGAATTCGGACCCGATCAACTACAGCAGAAATTGAACGAAGGCTGGAAGCCCGTGGCCATCGAATGGGAGCGCCAAATCGCCGGCGGAACTCCCCCGGCTACCGCCGCGCCGGAGGTTCCTTATGGTCTGCGTGTCTCCGGAGACTGTGCCCACCTCGAAGACGACTCCCACGAGCGCGAAGTGTTGTTCCAGATCATGGAACTCACCATTCAGGACGGTCCGTACTCCGGCATCGCCGCCGAGTTGAACCGGCGCGGCTTTCGCCGACGCGACGGCAGTCTCTGGACCTCCATCTCCGTATTCCAAATGCTCCCGCGTCTCATCGAAGCCGGCCCCAGCATTCTCACCAGCGAGGAGTGGCGCCTGCGCCGCGAAAGAACGAAATCCATCTCTCGATAGGCACAGACTTCGCTTCCGTCAGGAAAAGAGCCGCCTGTAACGGCGGCTCCGCGAACTCAGGCACTCGGCCTTACAAGAGTTTCCGGCGCACCAGGCCCATCACTCCCACCAATCCGGTACCCAGCAGCGCAAGGCTGCCCGGCTCGGGGACGGGCGACGTTCCGTTGAAATCCGCCCCAATCACCGCTCCCTCACCGGCATGAGCATTGAGCCACGCGATGCCCGCCGCGTTCAAGTCCACCGTGACGGTCGAGTAGGAGTCGCTCGGAGTGACGAAAATCGACCCAATCATCGGACCCGACACCAATGCGCTATAGAGCGTTACATCGCTATAGTCCAGGGAACTGTCGACCTGGCTTGGGCTCAGGCTCGTTCCGTAAATCGAATACGTGCCTGGATCGAATTGGATGAGGTAGCTGTAGACATTGAACGACGCCGTGTCCGCGCCGGTCAGTCTCCCCAGGTCAAACGAGAAATACCCGTGATAGTAGAACCCCCCGCAATCATTCGGACCGCAGTATCCGGTGATGTAGTTAGTGTTTCCTGCATTGTGAATACCGTCGTTTCGGAACCAGCCGGAATCGGTGTTGAAGTACTGATTACCGTCGACGTTCAGGTTGTTGCTGCCGTCGAAGCTGCTGGCGCCGGCGAAGAAGCTGTCCTGCTGCGCTTGTGCGCCAGGAATCACACAGACCAGCAGGGCAACGGCCAGCAGCCCCGGAAGAAGTTTGCGCATAGTTGTCCACCTCAAGCGAATCAGATTTCGGGGGAGAGACATCATTGTGCGGCGATTCTCGGCGGAGGTCAAACAAATATTGTGGGGTTCGTTGGGGCCATTCGGCCCGCGGAAAAGCGTCTCACGCGCCCGGCGTAAGTTTGCCGCCCCAATTGGCTCGCTGGTAGACTTGACCGTTTGTTTACCGTGCAGGAAGACCTCCCGATGTCGAACCCTTTCCCCGACATTGCCGTGGTCAACGGCGCGCGCACGCCCATGGGAAGCTACTGCGGCAAGCTGCGCGACTTCACTGCCCAGGAACTCGCCGCCATTGCCTCAGTTGAGGCCATGAAGCGCTCCGGCGTCAAACCCGCCGAAATCGGCCACTGCGTGATGGGTAACGCCAGCGGCATCGTCGATGGCGGCGCGGCGGTTGTCGTCATGCCACTCGGCGAGGCACAGAGGCGCGGACTGAATCCGCAGGCACGCATCGTCAGCAGGGGCATCGCAGGCGTCGATCCGGCGCTGATGGGTTCGGGTCCGGTTCCGGCGACACATATCGCGCTGAAGAAGGCGGGTCTGACACTGTCGGACATCGACCTCATCGAGCTGAACGAGGCCTTCGCGGCGCAGTGCCTGCCGGTGATGAAAGAGCTCGGCCTCGACCACGACAAGACCAACGTCAACGGCGGAGCCATTGCGCTCGGTCATCCTCTGGGCGCGACCGGCACGCGCCTGCTGATAACGCTCATGAACGAGCTGCGGCGGCGCAAGGGCCGTTACGGCCTTTCGACGGCCTGCATCGGCGGCGGGCAGGGAATTACCGTGATCATTGAGAACCTGCAGCGATAGGAGCGACCTATGGTAACCAACGAAACCCTTCTCCGCGAACTCGCGGCAAAACTCGAAGCCGCATGGAACGCCAGCGACAGCGTCGCCTGGGCTGCGCAGTTTTCCGAACACGCTGACTTCATCCACGTGCTGGGCGGCCATTTCAACGGGCGCGCCGACATTGAGCGCGGGCATCGCCGCATCTTCGACACCATCTACAAGGGAAGCCATAATAACTTTACGGTTGAGAAAATCCGGTTCGTACGTCCTGATGTCGCAATCGTCTTCCTCCGCGGCAATCTCATCTGGTATCTGAACGGAGCGGAGCAGCAAATCGAAGCGCGACCGACGCTGATCGCGGAAAAACTCGGCGATGGACGCTGGCAGATTGTTACATTCCAAAACACGTTGATCACGAAAGACGCGGTGCCGACCCTGAACGAAACGCTGGCCAAGGCACATCCATATAAAGGCGACACGCCGGTACACAAGTAGCCGGCTATTCATTGGAGGACAATCATGGAAATCAGGAAAGTTGGGGTATTAGGCTGTGGTCTCATGGGTTCGGGCATCGCGCAGGTCGCGGCCGCCGCGGGCTTCAACGTCACGGTACTTGAGCAGGAGCAGAAATTCCTCGACAAGGGTTTTGCCGGCATCGACAAGTCGCTTTCGCGGCTGGTCGAGCGCGGCGCCGACAAGGGTGGCATCACCGAACAGCAAAAGAAAGACGCGCTTGCGCGGCTCAAGGGCACGCTCAGCATCAAGGACCTCGCCGACTGCGACATCGTCATCGAGGCCATCATCGAGAACGTGGTGGAGAAGCGCAAAACCTACGCGCAGCTCGACCTGATCGTCAAGAAAGACGCCATCTTCGCCAGCAACACGTCCTCCATCTGCATCGCGGAGCTCATGACCGCCACCGAGCGCCCCGAGCGCTTCGTCGGACTGCACTTCTTTAATCCAGTGCCGATGATGAAGCTGGTCGAAGTCGTCCGCACCATCGCCACCAGCGACGAGGTCTTCGAGACGGCGGTTGCGTTCGGCACCAGGCTGGGCAAGGTTCCGGTGCGCACGGTCGATAAGCCGGGATTCATCGTCAATCGCCTGCTGGTGCCGTACCTGCTCGACGCCATCCGCGCCTACGAAGAGGGCGTGGGTTCCATCGCCGACATCGACGAGTCGATGAAGCTGGGCTGCGGCTATCCTATGGGGCCGTTCACGCTGGCCGACTTCGTCGGCCTCGACACCACGTACTACATCACGCACGTCATGTACGACGAGTTCAAGGAGCGCCGCTTCGCCGCGCCTCCGTTGCTGAAGCGCCTGGTGCTGGCGGGCTGGTATGGCCGCAAAACCGGTAGGGGGTTTTACGATTACAGCGATCCGAAGAACCCGGTGCCGGGGAAGTTTGTGTAGGCTCAGGCAGGGACTTCTATATTTGCTGTGAGCCAGTCGAAAAGGATGACCTGAGCATCTCGGGGAGAAAGGACGACAATGCCTCGGGGAATTATTCTTTTGGCAGTGCCATTATTGGCGGCAACATTAATTTGGGCCTTGAGTGCTCGCATCAGAAGCAAGCGTGGCAAGAGTTTGCTAACGTTCATCTTCGGCTACGTTGTCATGTTCACAGGAGCTGGGTTCGAAGATGTAGCTCGCCAATGGTCGCGGTCACAAGACTTAACGCTAGTCTTCTGGGCGTTAATTGCTGGCTACGTCATTGGCGGTGTTGGGTATTTAGTGTTGATCGGACTTCGGGAGACCCCGCTAGGTGAGCGTTTGCCGGAATTGCTGCGCTGGTGGCTTTCGACAGCTGGTTCGACATCGGAAGAGGTTAGCTCGGAAACTCACGATAGTGCCGCGTTTCAAGAAGGCAGGCAGCGAGCGATCGAAGAATGTGCGGAAGAAGCGTATGAATACTTGGTCGGGCGCAGGCTCGATGGCATTGGTGACCACGATTCCGTTGAAGAGACCGCGGCGGATTTGCGAGATTCGATCCTTGCACTCGGAGAAAGGCCCTTGCCGTGAGCATAGCATTAGGTTCGTATCAGGGCATGGCTTTAGCCGTGCCGAAAGCGGTACAAATTGAACTGGGCTTTAGCCCCTGCGTATGGCGATACCAACTCGCAAAGCCGATCCGAAGCAAATTATCCGCACCTCGCGAACGTTCTTCGTCACGACCAAGACGAGCATGGGACGCGCGCTTCTGCAATCCGAAGGTAACGCAACGCTGTTCATCGATGTACTTCGTTCTTATGTCACCGCGAAGAAATTCAGAGTGCACGACTTTGTCGTCATGCCCGACCATGTCCATTTGCTGATGACGGTCAGCGGCGAGATGTCGATCGAGAAGGCAGTCCAGTTCATCAAGGGCGGATTTTCCTATCGCTTAAGGAAGGAAACCGGCTACGCGGGCGAGGTCTGGCAAAAGGGATTCTCGGAAGTGCGCGTTGACGATCCGGAGAGTTTTGCGAAACATCGGGAGTATATTGCTCAGAATCCTGTGAAGCGTGGGTTGGTGAGTCGGCCCGAGGAATATCCTTATTGCTTCACATATCTTGCTGCTCAAAAAGCAGCAGGGGCTAAAGTCCCGTGAAATTTGACGATGCTATCGGCACGACTGAAGTCGTGCCCTGATACGAAACAGTCGAGATGGAGAGTTTTTTCGTCAGGCCGGGCCGTGATACGAAGCGGTTCCATTTGCGGCTTCATACTCAGACCAATCATTCGTGCCATTTGAGGGAATAACTTCATGACCGACTTCCAGCGCCTCCACTACTCCGCCAAAAACCACATCGCCTCCATCACCATCGACCGCCCCAAGGTCCTCAACGCCCTCAGCATGGCGAGTTTGTGTAACGCCTAGCCTAAGACGCTGACGCCCGTTTTCTTTGCCGCTCTGCGCAAGTCAAGGTCAAGCGTGGCCAACGGCAAGCTTCGGCGGATGGCCAGTTCGAGGTAAATCGCGTCGTAGCTGGTTAAACGATGAGCCCGGCACAGCGGAAGAAGATGGCTAAAGGCGCGATCGGGAGCTTCGTCGTCGCGCTCGATTCCAAGCTTGCTGAGGTCAGCGATAAAAGCGTCTGACTGGGTTGGAACGATACGACCCTTGCGTTCTGCCATCGCGAGAACGTTCGTAATTTCGACGAACCACCACGCAGGCACAACAGCAGTGTCGTTTGCCAGTCGATGCAGCAATGCCGTCGTCTTCGGCGTTGCTTCGTCGTGGAACAGCCAGGCCATCGCGATCGAACAATCAATGATAAACGCCGGGTTCATCGGCGTCCTTCGTTAATGAGGTCTCTGACCTTCAATCCACGCAGGGAGAGACCGGAAGCGAGCTTCTGAATGCGCTCGATGGCGGCGACGCGCTCCTCCGGGGTCGCCTTCTTTGTTACGGGCACGAGTTTGGCGACGGATGCACCATGTCGGGTAATGGTGATCTCCTGGCCCGCGGCAACCTTTTCCAGCAGCTCGGACAAATGCGTTTTTGCTTCGTAAGCGCCGACTGTATTGGTGCCCGTTCGCGCGGACATATCCGTATCCTCCAATCAGACTAGTGTTAGACTAGTTTAAATAATTGCGGTTACTGATTCAACCCGGGCCCCGTCCCGTCCCCAAGGCACCGACATTTCCCCGCCGCATATGCAATATTCGTGGAGTACGCTGTTAATGCTGCGACTGAATGTCGATTCCTGAGGACTCACGATGCCTGATTTCCAAAACCTCCACTACGAAACAAAAAACAAAATCGCCTACATCACCATTGACCGACCCAAGGTCCTCAACGCCCTCAGCATGTCAGTTATGGGAGAACTCTGCCTCGCATTTACCGCCGCCAACAACGACCCCGAAGTGCGCGTGGTCATCCTCACCGGCGCGGGCGAGAAGGCCTTCGTCGCCGGCGCCGACATCAACGAACTGGCGCAGTTGTCGCCCGTCGCCGCCAAGGAATTCACCCATCGCGGCCAGGCCGTGCTCGACGTCATCGAGAACCTTAGCAAGCCCGTCATCGCCTGCATCAACGGCTTCGCCCTCGGCGGAGGCTGCGAGCTCGCCCTCGCCTGCACCATGCGCCTCGCCAGCGAAAACGCCAAGCTCGGCCAGCCCGAGGTCAAGCTCGGGCTCATCCCCGGCTACGGTGGCACGCAGCGCCTGTCGCGCCTGGTGGGCAAAGGCATGGCGCAGCAACTCGTCCTCACCGGCGAGATGATCTCCGCCGCCGAAGCCCTGCGCATCGGCCTCGTCAATGAGGTCGTGCCCGCGGCCGAATTGATTCCGCGTGCCGAAGCCATCGCCGCCAAGATCATCGCCAACGCTCCGCTGGCCGTGCAGTATGCCATGGAAGCCGTCAACCATGGCCTCGACATGACCCTCGCCGAAGGCCTCTACCTCGAAGCCACGCTCTTCGCCGTTTGCTGCTCGACGGAGGACAAGAACGAAGGCACGCGCGCCTTCCTCGAAAAGCGCGCCGCCGACTTTAAGGGAAAGTAGACCTCAACCAAACAATTCGGGTGCCCCAACTCCGCCTGCCTTCGGCGGGGCGGGGCCGTCCGTAAAACACGGTTGGGCGAAGGCGGCTTTAGCCGCTGAGGGAAGCGCGGCTGACTTTACCAGACTCTGCTTAGCTCTTCTTCGAGGTCACCGCATAAAACTCTGCCACATCCTGCTCGATGTGTTTGCTGCCGCACTTGGGACAGACGATGGTGTCTCTATCGTGTTCGCTGAGGGTTAGGACCAATTCAAATGATTTCTGGCAGTCCTTGCAGAGGTAGTCGTAAACGGGCATAGGCACCTCCCGTCGATCTATTCGCAAGAAAACTGTAGTCCATTTTTGGCGCGACGAAAACCCGTTATCTGCCCAATCCGCAAAGATTCCGGTTATCTCTCACTTTCCCGACCGGGAACCGACCACCCAGCACGGCGTCGGGCACCGTGCGCGTCCGTGATTATTTCCCTTGGAGTTTTCGCATTACCTCCTCTATACTTGGGACGAAGGATGGGTGAGTGTTGGTGCCTTGCAAGGCGTCAGCCGGATCGCAATCCTGTCCTCAGCAGGGTTTCGACCTGTGAAAGGGTTTCGACCTGTGAAAGGGTTTCGACCTGTGAAAGGTCCTGTTGGCTTTCGAGTTCATCCTTGCCCACCCACCAAAGTCCCTTTCCGCCCTCTAACAATCCCGCCTAAGTTCTTTCACAAGAATAATTTGCCCGTAAGCCACACGTGCAGAGGAATTTCTGCAGAAATCTCCGCTATCCTCATCAAAACAAGGAATTTTGATAGGGAGGGGGGGGGGCCCCACGATCCCGTCCCCACGTGGAAGTGGTGCCATACTCGATTTCCAGCAGAGTTCTTCCGAGGCGCTCGCGGGCGACAGGCAAAGAGCGAACAGCCAGCAGCGATGAGCGGCTCTTCCGCTGCATCTACAATGGACTCCTATGATCCGCAACCTTATCTTCCCCCGCGTTCTTGGGCAGACGCCGCAAGAGTTACGGCCCGCGCTGGAGCTGTTTCGCGCCCTTGGAGCGTCGCCCGGCCGCGATTGCGCAGGCGGCGGGGCTTATGGGTTTCAGCTGCAAGCGCCAACGGGAACGCTGGAGTTGCTGGCCACCTCGCAGCCTCCGCAGTCGGACTTTGCAGTGGAAGTGTCGGATGCCGATGCAGCTTGGGAGATCGTTCGCCAGCACAACGTAAGAGTGGTTCGAGAGATTACCGAATCGGCGGACGGCGACCGCTTCTTTACGATCGAAGTCAGCGGTCTGCGAGTGACGGTCACGAAGTATAGCAAGCCTTCTGCTGGCGAGGAATCAATCGAAGGCTCACTGCAGGCGCAGGGTAAGCGATTCGCAATCGTTGTGGCGCGCTTCAACTCGTTCATTACCGAGCGGCTGCTCGACGGTGCGTTGCTGGCGCTGCGGCAGTCGGGGGCGGCGAAGGAAGACATCACGATTGGGCGCGTTCCAGGATCGTTTGAGATACCTGCGGCGGCGCGGCAGTTGGCGGAAAGCGGTAAGTACGATGCCATCGTGTGCATTGGCTGCCTGCTGCGCGGCGACACGCTGCATTACGAAGTGATCGCCAACGAGGTCACGCGCGGCGTGGGTCAGTCGGCGCAGGATTCGGGCGTGCCGCACGCGTTTGGCGTGCTGACCTGCGACACGCTGGAGCAGGCGATTGACCGCGCTGGATTGAAGGCAGGCAACAAGGGGTATGAAGCCGGATTGGCGGCGGTCGAGATGGCATCGCTGCACGAGAAGGTAGCCGAACACGCGGCGGTGAAGCGATGAGCAAGGCGGGGACGCGGAGAAAGTCGCGCGAACTGGCGCTGCAGATGCTGTTTCAGCTCGACATGGGCAAACAGAACGTCGAAGACGTGCGCAAGACGTTCTGGACGGCGCAACGCGACATCGACGACAAGGTGCGCGGCTTTGCCGATCAACTGTTTCTGGCCGCGGCCGAGCGGGAGAAAGAGATCGACGAGATCATCGAGCGCAATGCCGAGCACTGGCGCATGGACCGGATGGCGGCGGTAGACCGCAATGTCCTACGTTGTGGGGTGGCGGAGTTTCTGGGGTTCAGCGACACGCCCAAGCCGGTGGTGATCAACGAGGCTCTGGAGATTGCGCGGCGGTTTTCGACGCCCGAGTCGGTGACCTTCATCAACGGCGTGCTGGACAGTGTGGCGAAAGAGTTGGACGCGGCAAAGCAGGAGTCAGCGCGGCCCCGCGAAGTTTCCTAGGCGCCTTTAAAAAGCCCGCTTTTTCTGCACAGATATGCAATAGCCCTCCTTTTGGAGGGCTTTTTGTTAGATTGCGACTCCGTCTATTTCGGCAGCACGTAAACCAGATCTGGAATAACGGCCGCGCCTGACGGGTCCTTCAGGTTCGGGCTGATCTGCGCGCTGTCGCTGCCTGAGGAAACAGTGAGAGCGTGTACGTTGCCGTCGCTTGCGCCAACATAGACGCGCGAGTTATCGATCATGGCGCCACCAGTTGTGGGCACGGCGCCGTTGACCAGCGAGATGGAAAACGGCGTGAGGCTCGACAGGTTCAGTCCGATCACCGACGACAGGTTGGACAAGATGTAGACGCGTGAGCTGTCAGTGGAGACGAACATCTGGTTGGCGGTGAAGCTGCCAAAACCCAGGTCGTACGACGTTACACTACTCTGCGGCGTGGGCGGACAGCCAGCGGGAATTGACCCGGTCGTGACGACGTCGACGGACGGTGAGTCAGCCACAACGGCGCCGGTGCCATTGGGCAAGTGGGCAATGAGCGTCGGAGCATTAGCGGCGAGCGTTTGCCAGCTACTCAGGTTACAAGTAGGCACGATATCGATAGCGCCCAGCGCCGAACCTGTCACGTAGGTCAGTCCGCCCTGGGCGCTGACGTCAAGTGCGGTAGGCACGAACGCCAGGGTGGTGGAACTGCTCGTCGGAAGTGTCGTGTAGTAAAAAAGTTGCTGGCTGGGAGCGAGGAAGGCGACCGAGTGACTGTCTGGAGTGAAGGCTCCGCCGAAGGAGGTCAGGGACTGGGTGAGCGCACTCGTGGTCGAACTGGTGGCATAGAGGTACACATTGCCGAAAGTGCTGTCTGAGACCAGCAAGTATGCTCCGTCGGGAGAGGTGGCGATGATTTTGCCGAGGGCGGCGGACGAGACACTGACCTGACCCGTCGAGACATCGACCGCCATAATGCCATTGTCGGAGCCGAGAAACAGCTTTGTGCCATTGGAATCCGACGCGATGGAATTGGGAAGATATGGCAGCGTAATCGCGGTCTGCACCGAATTGTCGGACGATTGAATAGGAACCAGCATGAGGGATTTGGTGCTGGCGGCGTAGACCGTTGTTGTCGTTGTACCCGAGACGTTGACCGTGACTAGGTTCTGGGAGTACTCGGGGCTGATGTTGCGGTTGCAGGTGGGCGATGCGCAGGTAGCAGTGATGGTGGTCGTGCCTGCGGTGTTTGCTGTTACGACGGCCGAATTGGTGGTGGTGTCGGTGCCCAAGCTGACGGACGCGACTCCGGCCGGAACCGAGCTCCAGGTAAGAGCGGGACGAATCGAGTTGCCAGCTGAATCGATGACATCCGCAACCAGGTTTTGGGTGTTGGTGGGTGCGAGGCTGAATGTTGTATTCGAGCTGCTAGCGTCGTGTACGTTGATCGAGACCACAGGGCAGACCAATGCGGCCTGCGGGACGCTATTCAGGCCGGCGATGGACGCATAAATATTCGTCGAGCCCGGCTCGTTGGCGGTGAGTACTCCTGTGGTTGTGTTCGGGGACATCACGGTGAAATCAGTGCTGTAGAAGCTGATAGGGCCGACACTGGGAGTGATGTCGCAGGGGATGGCGACAGAACAGCCGGGCGCCGTTGTGTTGTAGGCAGTCGCGGTGTAGCTGGGCGTGGCGCCGACGCTGACACAGCCGGTGGGAGGGTTGACGGTGATCTGGTCCACTTGCAGGTGCGCGAACACGGGCGCAGTGGCGCTGACGTCGCCTGAGGTGGCGGTGATGGTGGCCTGAGCGACGCCCGTTTGTCCGGCCAGGGCATTGCAATTGATGTAGTTGGCGTCCCAGATGCCGGCGCAGATGTACCCCGTAGGCGAAACGGTGATCTGGGAGGGATTGCTGCTGGAGTAACTGACGTCGGCGGTAATTGTATTGCCGGCGTAGTTTTTGGTGACGCCGGTGATCTTGCTGACCTGTCCTACGTTCATGGAAACCGAAGACGGCGTCATGACGATGGAGGTGACAGGGTTGGTATTGTTCGTGCTGCTGCCACCGCCGCAACCTGCGAAGACCGCTAACAATAGGATAGAAATGAGAGCAGCCACTGACTGAGCTGCTGAGAATTGCCGCATGCACCCTCCCCGCCGAGTTGGCTTCGGCGGTTAAAACAAGACCGAAGACGTGATTCCTGTCGGGAATTTTTCAGTTTAGAAGCAGACCCCAGATTCGGCAAGCCGCGCGCGTAATTCAACCTGTTGACGGCGTACTCGCTGAAGGGAGGTAAACACAAATCGGCGGATGGAGTTGTCAAGGTGAGACGGAACGAATTTTCCGGCGATTGCAACCCGACCTTGCGGGGAAGTGGTTGACGACTGGCATGGCGATTGCTACACTTAAAAAGGTTCTGCGAGTTCTACCTAGCCTGCCTGTAGTGCCTGGCTGTGCTGCAGTAATCCTAATCCTGTGAATTATGACAGGATTCCTCGCTGAAACGTGTCCGCGCTACCACTGGAGCTTTCCAGTGGGTATGTGGGCTGAAGCCACGAAACGGAGTGCCCTCGTTCCGGATTTCATGCACCGGTATGGGTGTGAGGAACGAACATGGCGCCACCGTCGCTGACTTAACCAGGACGAACCGAATCTCCCCGCACGGGGAAGTATGGGCGAAGCGCGACGTCTGCGCGCCCAGATCAAGCTGAGTGATCGCGTTGCCTGCCCTGCGTTTGTGTGGCTGCCGTTGGGAACGCCAAGCGCGGCTGAGTGCCGCAAAGATTTTCTGTGGGCCGAGACCCGCAGGGTTAGAAGCGAAGGGTTAACGGGCGACGGAAGCCGCACCCTTCAAGGAGCTGCAAAGAGTGCCTACATTCAATCAACTGGTGCGCAAAGGGCGGACGGCGCCGAAATACAAGACGGCCAGCCCTGCGCTGCAGTCCTGTCCGCAGAAGCGCGGCGTGTGCACGCGCGTGTACACCCAGACGCCGAAGAAGCCGAACTCCGCGTTGCGCAAGGTGGCGCGCGTGCGTTTGACCAACGGCATCGAAGTGACGACTTACATACCCGGCGTGGGCCACAACCTGCAGGAGCACTCGATTGTGCTCATCCGCGGCGGCCGTGTGAAGGACCTGCCGGGCGTGCGGTACCACGTGGTGCGCGGCACGCTGGATTCGGTGGGCGTGGCCAACCGCAAGCAGGGACGTTCGAAGTACGGGGCGAAGCGGCCGAAGGCTTAACCGCAGGGTCTCAGGCCCCGAGTTTTTAGAGGCAGGAACCGGCACGACGAAATTCGTGCCCCGATGCAGAGTCAAGAGCAAGTCCGAGGAAACATGCCGAGAAAAGGATATATCGCCAAGCGCGAACAGCTCGCCGATCCGGTGTACCAGTCCGACCTGGTCAACAAGTTCGTGAACTCGATGATGTGGGACGGCAAGAAGTCGACGGCGCAGTCCATCTTCTACAGCGCGATGAAGAAGCTGGAGGAGAAGGGCGGCGACGAGGCGCTGAAGCTGTTCAAGAAGGCGGTTGAGAATTGCAAGCCGGTGCTGGAAGTGAAGACCCGCCGTGTGGGCGGCGCTAACTACCAGGTTCCGGTGGAAGTGAACGCAGACCGTCGCACCTCGCTGGCGATCCGCTGGATTTTGACCTACAGCCGCTCGCGTGGCGAGAAGGGCATGGTGGATAAGCTGGCCAACGAGCTACTGGATGCAGCGAACGGCCGCGGCTCTTCCATCAAAAAGAAGGAAGATGTGCACCGCATGGCGGAAGCCAACAAGGCGTTCGCGCACTATCGCTGGTAGTTGAATTTCCTCAGGGGCTGAAGCCCTTCGAGATGTGGCAGAAATTGACGGCACGTCGAAAGCCGTGCCCTTTCAAAGCAAGAGCAGCGGACGTAGAGCCGCATCGCAGGAAACGGAAGGAATTGTGCCAAGACAGGTCCCATTAGAGCGTTGCAGGAACATCGGCATCATGGCGCACATCGATGCCGGCAAGACCACGACGACGGAGCGCATCCTGTTCTACACAGGACGCACGCACCGTATCGGTGAGGTCCATGAAGGGACTGCGACGATGGACTGGATGGCGCAGGAGCAGGAGCGCGGCATCACGATTACCTCGGCCGCGACGACCTGTGTCTGGAAGGACATCCGCATCAATATTATTGATACCCCCGGTCACGTGGACTTCACGGCCGAGGTGGAGCGTTCGCTGCGCGTGCTGGATGGCGCGTGCGCGGTTTTCGATGCGGTGCACGGCGTAGAGCCGCAGTCAGAAACGGTGTGGCGCCAGGCCGATAAGTACGGCGTGCCGCGTATTTGCTTCATCAACAAGATCGACAAGATGGGCGCCGATTTCGAGCATGCCATCGACACCATCCGCAAGCGCCTGAACGCCAAGCCGGTGGCGATCCAGTTGCCGATCGGGCAGGAAGACAAGTTCAAAGGCGTCGTCGATTTGATGACCATGAAGGCCATCATCTGGAAAGACGAGACGATGGGTGCGGAATACGTCGTCGAAGAGATTCCGGATGAACTGAAGAAGAAAGCGCAGGCCTATCACCAGATCCTGGTTGAGTCGGTGGTCGAGAACGACGACCAGGACGAGCTGATGCACAAGTACATCGAAGGTGAGACCATCGGCGAAGCTGAGCTGAAGGCAGCGCTGCGTCGCGCGACTTTGAAGATGAAGCTCTTCCCGGTGATCTGCGGGACGGCCTTCAAGAACAAGGGTGTACAGCCGTTGCTCGATGCGGTGATCGATTACCTGCCTTCGCCGCTGGACGTTCCCGCGGTAAAAGGCACGAACCCGGACACGGGGGCGGAGGAAGAGCGCAAGGCCGACGATAAGGCCCCGTTCTCGGCGCTGGCATTCAAGATCATGACCGACCCGTACGTCGGACAGTTGACGTTTATCCGTGTGTACTCGGGACACCTGAATACGGGCGACACAGTGCACAACAGCGGACGTAAGCGCGGCGAGCGCATCGGACGCCTGTTGCAGATGCACGCCAACAAGCGCGACGAGATCACCGAGATTTACGCAGGCGACATCTGCGCGTGCGTGGGGCTGAAGAACGTCACCACCGGCGACACGATTTGCGACGAAAAGCACCCCATTGTGCTGGAGTCGATTGAGTTTCCGGCGCCGGTGATTGCGGTGGCGGTGGAACCGAAGACCAAGGCCGACCAGGAAAAAATGGGCGTGGCGCTGGGCAAGTTGGCGCAGGAAGATCCGACCTTCAAGGTTTCGACCGATCCCGACAGCGGCCAGACGATCATCGCCGGCATGGGCGAGCTACACCTGGAAATCATCGTGGACCGCATGATGCGCGAGTTCAACGTGCAGGCCAACGTGGGCAAGCCGCAGGTGGCGTATCGCGAGACCATCCGCAAGCAGTCGCAAGCGGAAGGCAAGTACATCCGGCAGACGGGCGGCAGCGGTCAGTACGGGCACGTGCGGATCCGGTTGGAGCCGAACGAGCCGGGCAAGGGCTATGAGTTCATCAACGAGATCGTGGGCGGCGTGATTCCCAAGGAGTTCATCAAGCCGGTGGACCAGGGAATTAAGGAAGCGCTGGAAGGCGGCGTGCTCGCGGGCTACGAAATGGTGGACGTGAAGGCGACGCTGTACGACGGCAGCTATCACGACGTGGACTCGAACGAAATGGCCTTCAAGATCGCCGGCTCGATGGCATTTAAAGAAGCCGCGCGCAAGGCGAGTCCGGTACTGCTGGAGCCGGTCATGTCGGTAGAAGTGGTAGTGCCGGAGGAGTACATGGGCACGATCATCGGCGACTTGAGCAGCCGCCGCGGCCGCATTGAAGGGCTGGAGCATCGCGCTGGTTCGCAGGTGATTCGCGCCATGGTTCCGCTGGCAGAAATGTTCGGCTATGCGACGACGATGCGCTCGAACACGCAGGGACGCGCAACCTTTTCCATGCATTTTTCGCGGTATGAAGAAGCGCCCCGCGCCGTGGCGGAGGAAATCGTGGCCAAGGTGCAGGGCAAGAGTCCGGCAGGGACGAAGTAACGAAGTTCTAGCGATTTCATAGAGAGACGGAGCTCGCAATGGCGAAAGAAAAATTTGATCGCAGCAAGCCGCACGTGAACGTGGGGACGATTGGGCACATTGATCACGGCAAGACGACGTTGACGGCGGCGATCACGAAGGTGTTGGGCAAGCACAATCCGAACA
>Ga0335069_10006986_pt1 | contig 16325 bp, 17 predicted proteins | sample Lox_Sample_11_FD_206714 | JGI IMG/M metagenome (GOLD analysis project Ga0335069, IMG submission 206714) | Soil microbial communities from Loxahatchee National Wildlife Refuge, Florida, United States - Lox_Sample_1.1 | ecosystem: Environmental > Terrestrial > Soil > Wetlands | place: USA...
GAGCCAGGCGCCGCCGCGACCGATGACGCACGACCTCCTCAGCGACATGCTCGAGCAGCTCGGCGCCCAGATCGTGCGCATCACCGTCACCGAGCTGCGCGAGAACACCTTCTACGCGCAGATCACGGTGCAGCAGGACGGCAGCGAGATCGAGGTCGACTCCCGCCCGTCGGATGCGATCGCCCTCGCGATTCGTGCCGAGGCGCCGATCTTCGCGGCCGACCGCGTGATCGAGGAGTCCGCGATCGAGTTCGAGGGCGACGAGGTCGACCAGGAGCAGCTCGACGACGAGGTCGCGAAGTTCCGCCACTTCCTCGACGAGGTCACGCCCGACCAGTTCGCGGTCGAGGACGGCGAGGAAGAGGAAGAAGACAGCTAGGTGAGGACGGCGGCCGCGAGGGCAATGCCGTTGAAGAGCCCGTGCACGACCATGCCGGGGTAGACGCTCGTCGTCCGGCTCCGCAGCCACGCGAGCGCACACCCGAACGGGACGAGTACGAGCAGTGCCTCGACGAGCCCGTGCGCGATCCCGAACGCGAAGCCGGCGAGCAGGATCGACGGCCACCGGCCGAGGAACTCGAGCAGCGACTGGCCGAGCCCGCGGAACATGAGCTCCTCGACCACCGGCGCGACCACCGCGAACAGCACGACGTTCGCCGCGAACGCGCCCGCATGCGACGGCTCCCAGTGCGTCGGCGCAAGCCCCTGCTCCTTCCCGGGGCTCTCCGGCAGCGGGATGAGCGACACGAGCGCCTCGAGGAGGTAGATGGCGACCACCGCGACCGCCGCGAGCCGGCCGGCGCGCCACCACGAGCGCGGACGGCGTAGCGCGAGCAGCCTCCGGTTCCCGCCCGCGATCGCGAGCACGAACAGGAGCCAGACGGCGTAGACGACGAGGCCGCCGGCGAACGTCGCGTAGCTGTACACGTCGCTGTTCCGCGACGCGTGCGAGCTGTTCGAGAAGCGGGCGAGGTAGTTGATCCCCGCGATGAAGAAGACGAGGAACGACCACGCGACGAGGCGGATGCGGTCGGTCACGCGAGGATCCTCCGCGCCGCGCCGGCGAGCGGCGCCGGCTCGAATCGCATTCCCGCGGCGCGCGCTCCCTCGGCGTCGGCCTCCGCGTCGCCGACGTGCACCGCGCGCTCCGGCTCCGCGCCCACGAGCTCGAGCGCCCGCTCGAAGATGCGAGCAGACGGCTTCGCGGCGCCTGCCTCCGCCGAGGTGACGACGGCGTCGAAGAGGTCGTCCAGCCCGGCGGCGCGCAAGTGGCCGTGGAGGCCGACGTCCCAGTTCGAGACCACCGCGAGCTTCAGCGCCGCCGCCGAGAGCGCGCGGCAGGCCTCGGCCGCGCCCGGCTCCTCCTCGAACACGAGCGAGCCGACGAAGGCGTCGGCGAACGACCCCGGATCGAGGCCGGCGCCCGCGGCGCGCAGGAACACCTCCGCACAGTCGCGCCGCAGGAGCGCGAGGGAGGCCTCGTCCCGCCCCTCGTGCGAGCGCTCGAGGTAGAACTCGACCTCGGCGGCGAAGGCCCGCCGCACGGTGTCGTCGTCCCGTTCCACTCCGCGGCGGGCGAGGGCTGCGCGCAGCGCCGGCGCCGGGTCGCGCAGCCGCACGAGGGTGCCGTACGCGTCTATCGTCACCGCCTCGACCTTCACGGAGGCCGATCATATGGTTGGGCCGATGAGGCACTTCACCCCCGCAGAGGCGAACGACGCGCTTGTGCAGGTGCGTCCGCTCGTCGAGGAGATGGTCGCGCGCCGCCGGGCGCATCTCGCCGCGCTCGTGAAGCAGGAGGAGCTCGAGGGGAGCATCCGCGGCAACGGCGGCGGCATTCCCCCCGCCGTGCTCGCGGAGGCGGCCGCCGAGGTCGAGCGGGAGGCGCGCGCCCTCGCGCGGGCGGTGGACGCCGTCGCCGCCCACGGCGCCGAGGTGAAGGACCTCGACGAGGGGCTCGTCGACTTCCCCGCCCTCCACCGCGGCGAGACCGTGCTCCTGTGCTGGCGGCTCGGGGAGGAGGAGATCGGCTGGTGGCACCGCGTGGAGGACGGGTTCGCGGGCCGCCGGCCGCTTGCAGAGTTGGACGGACCGGCGTCGAAGTAGGACCGTCGATGCCTCTCTGGCACCGCATCGTCATTGCCGCCGTCGTGTTCGCCGCCGTCTGGGTGCTCGAGCGCGCCGTCGACTTCTGGCTCAGGCACAAGACGCTGCCGCCGGAGGCGCTCACGCGCTATCGCGTGCTGCGGCGCGCGATCAGCGTCTCGATCCTCGTGGTCGGCTTCTTCTCCGCGCTGCTCGTCATCCCCGAGGTGCGCGCGCTCGCCGGGGGGCTGCTCGCCTCCTCGGCCGTGCTCGCGCTCGTGGTCGGCTTCGCGTCGCAGCGCACGCTCGCGAACTTCGTCGCCGGCATTCTCATCGCGTTCAGCCAGCCGATCCGGCTCGGCGACCGCGTCAGCTACGGCGGCGTCGACGGCGTGGTCGAAGAGATCGGCGTCACCTACACGTTCATCCGCGCGGTCGACGGGTCGCGGCTCGTCGTCCCGAACGACAAGCTCGCCTCCGACACGATCGTGAACTCGACGATCCGCAGCCGCGAGACCTTCGCCGAGATCACCGTGCAGCTGCCGCTGTCGGCGGACCTCGGTGCCGCGGTCGAGGCGCTGCGCGAAGAGGTGGCAGACGAGCACGACGCGGTCGTGACCGTCGTCGGGCTCGACGGCAACGCCACCGTCAGGGTGCGCGCGGCCGCGGTGGATGCGAGCTCGGCGCTCAGGCTCGAGAGCGAGCTCCGCCTGCGCGTGCACTCGCGTCTCCGCGCGCTCGGCGTGTTCGCATGAGCTACGCGCGCCGCAAGCGCAGGAAGGAGCAGCGGTCGAGGATGAAGCGGCGCGTCCTCATCGTCGCGCTCATCGTCGCGCCGTTCGTGCTCGCGGCGGCGACCCTCGGGGGCGAGGCTGCGTTCAGCTCGAGCTGCGACCTCGCGTCGCTGCGCCCGGTCTCGGTCGGCCAGAACTCGGTCGTGTACGCCGCCGACGGCTCCGAGCTCGGCGTCATCCCGGCCGAACGGAACCGCACGCCGGTGTCGGGCGCGGCGATCAGCCCGTGGGTGCGCGAGGCGACGGTCGCGATCGAGGACCGGCGCTTCTACGAGCACGGCGGCATCGACCCGATCGGCATCGTCCGCGCGGTGGTGGCCGACGTGCGCGCGGGCAAGGTCGTGCAGGGCGGCTCGACCATCACGCAGGAGCTCGTGCGCAACCTCTACCTCACGCGGCAGCGCACGCTCACGCGCAAGCTCACGGAGGCGTGCCTTGCGATCAAGCTCGGGCAGAAGTGGACGAAGGACGGCATCCTCACCGCGTACCTCAACGAGGTGTACTACGGGAACCACGCGTACGGGGTCGAGGCCGCGGCCGAGACGTACTTCTCGGAGCCGGCCCGCCTGCTGACGCTCGACCAGGCGGCGCTGCTCGCCGGCCTGCCGCAGGCGCCGTCGATCTACGACCCGTTCGTCCGTCCGCAGGACGCGCTGCACCGCCGCGACGAGGTCCTGCACGCGATGCTCGTGAACGGCGACATCTCGCTACCGATGTACGACGCGGCGATCGCGAACCGCGACCTGCACCTGCATCCGGGCCACCGGTACTCGGCCATCCGTGAGCCGTACTTCTTCGCGTACGTCGAGGACCTGCTGCAGCAGGAGTACGGCACGAACACCGTGCGCGAGGGCGGGCTCACGGTCTACACGACCATCCGGCCCGGCCTCCAGAACGCGGCCACGGCCGCGGTGAAGCACGTGCTGACCGAGTCCACCGACCCGGCGGCGGCGATCGTCTCCATCGACCCGCACACCGGCGCGATCCGCGCGATGACCGCGGTGACGCCGGGCACGACGGGCAACCAGTTCAACTTCGTGACGAGCGGCGCGCGGCAGCCGGGATCGACGTTCAAGACGATCGCACTCGCGACCGCGGTGTCGGAGGGCATCGACCCGTTCACGACCGATTACCTCTCCGCGCCGTTCTACTACTCACCGCTCAAGTGGAACGTGCAGACGTACGAGCACACATACGCCGGAGTCGAGCCGCTGGCGAGCGCGACCATCCAGTCCGACAACACCGTGTACGCGCGCCTCTCGCTCGACGTCGGCCCAGACAACATCGTCGCGATGGCGCGGAAGCTCGGCGTCCGCACGTCGCCGCTGACGCCGGCCCCGTCGATCGCGCTCGGAAGCGAGAGCGTCACGCCGCTCGAGGAGGCGAGCGCGTACGCGACGCTCGCGGCCGGCGGGATCTACTCGAAGCCGATGGCGATCACGAAGGTCGTGCTCGCCGACGGCAAGGTCGACACCGCCGCCGGCTGGGGGAAGCCGAAGCGCGAGCGCGTCGTCCCCGACTGGGTCGCGTCGACGGTCACGCAGGTCCTGCAGCAGAACATGCTGTACGGCACGGGCCGCGGCGCGCACGTCTCCGGGCGCACCGACGCCGGCAAGACGGGGACGACCGACAACTACGCCGACGCGTGGTTCTCGGGCTACACGCCGCGGCTCGAGGCGACGGTCTGGATCGGCTATCCGCGCGGCGAGATCCCGATGCTCGACGTGCACGGCATCGCGGTCTCCGGCCCGACGTTCCCGGCCGACATCTGGCACCTGTACATGGAGGCCGCGGACGCGAGCCTGCCCGACATGCCGTTCCCGCCGCCCGCGACGAAGCCCGTCTGGGTGTCGTGGCACGGCACGAACGAGTTCGGGCTCGCGTATGGGACGACCACGGCGACGACCGCGACCGCGACCACGCGGGCGCACCGGACGACGACGGCGCCCGCCCCGCCGACCACGACGCTCGTGCAGACCGTCGTTCCGCCGCCGCCGACGACGACGGTGGAGCAGCCGACGACGACCGAGGAGACGACGACGACCGAGACGCAGACGACGCCCTGACCGTCAGGGGCCGGTGGTCGTCGCGTCGGTGGTGGTGTCGGTGATCGCGCCGGCCATGCTCGCGATCCCGAAGTCGGCGATCTTCGCGCGGCCCGTTGTCGTCGTTCGGCGCGAGCAGCTTCAGCGCGGCCGCCCGATCGAGCTCCCGGTCGGTCGCACGCCACACCTCGGACATCCCGCCCCGCCCGAGCAGCCTGTCGAGGCGATACCGCCCCGCGATGAGCGTCTCCGCCATCGCGTTACGTTATGGGCGGATGACGAGCGCCTTACTCGCACTCGACGACGCCCAGGCGCAGGTGCTGGCCGCAGTGCGGCCGCTGCCTGCGGAGGAGGTGCCGCTCGAGCACGCAGCGGGGCGCGTGAGCGCGGCGCCGGCGATCGCGGTCGTCGACCTGCCTCCGTTCGCGAGCTCGGCGATGGACGGGTACGCCGTTCGCGCCGAGGACTTGCCCGGGACGCTCGCGGTCGTCGCCGACGTCGCCGCCGGGATGCCGGCGACGCGCACGCTCGCGTCCGGCGAGGCGATGGCGATCTCCACCGGCGGGGTCGTCCCCGAGGGTGCGAACGCGGTGGTGCCGGTCGAGCATGTTGTCCAGCTGGCAAACAGTGTGGAGATCGCGGAACGGGTCGAGGCGGGCGCGCACGTCCGGCCGCGCGGCGGGGACGTCGCCGCGGGGGACGTCGTCGCCGACGCCGGCGTCCTACTCGGGGCGGCCCGCATCGGCGCGCTCGCCGCCGCGGGCATCCCCCGTATCGCGTGCGCCCGGCGTCCGCGCGTGGTCGTGCTCGCGACCGGGAGCGAGCTCGTCCCTCCCGGGACGCCGCTCGGGCCCGGCCAGGTGTACGAGGCGAACGCGGTGATGCTCGCGGCGTCGCTCGCGGCCGCCGGCGCCGAGGTCGAGCGGCTGGCAGCGGTCGCCGACGACGAGCGCGCGCACCGCGACGCGATCGAGCGTGGGCTCTCGGCCGACGTCCTCGTCACCTCGGGCGGCGTCTCGGTCGGCCCGCACGACCTCGTCCGCCGCATCGAGGCCGAGCTGGGCGTCGAGGAGGTCTTCTGGCAGGTGGCGATGCGGCCGGGGAAGCCCGTGTCGTTCGGCGTCCGCGGCGAGACGCTCGTGTTCGGCCTCCCCGGCAACCCGGTCTCGTCCCTCGTGGGCTGCGAGCTGTTCGCGAAGCCGGCGGTCCGCGCGCTGCAGGGGCTGCGCGATCCGCTGCCCCGGTACGAGCGCGGGCTGCTCGCCGCCGCGCTGCGCCGCAACGAGGCGCGTGACGAACTCGTGCGTGCGCGTGCCCGCGCGGAAGGGGACGTGGTCGTGCTCGAGCCGCTCGCCGGGCAGGAGTCGCACATGATCGTGCGCGCGTCCGCGGCGAACGCGCTCGTCCACGTTCCACGTGGAAAGGGCGAGCTCGCGGAAGGGTCGGTCGCGCCGTACCTGCCGCTCTGAGGCGCGGAGAGGGCACGGCGCACGTCAGCCGTGTAACGCGCGCTCCTCGGCGTCGGATGCGCGGGCGCGGACCCGGCGCTGGTGCGCGAGCAAAAGCGCACGGACGGACGCCCGGATCGGGCCGCGCGGGAGACGCTCGTCCCGGGCCGGGTACGGCGCGTACCGGCCGGCGGAGAGCGCGACGAGCTGCGCGGCGGCCGCCGCCCAGGCGAGCCCGACCACCAAGCCGGCGGCGCGCGCGTACCCGAGCGCGAAGAGCCACGGGACATACCAGAGGGCGTCGAGCCCGAGCCCGTAGCGCGCGGCGAACGACCACAGGAGGAACGCCGGCCCGGCGAACCCGAGCACGAGCACGCCGGCCCGGAGGGCGAAGGCACGGCCCCGCACCTGCGGCAGCCAGAGCCAGGCGTGGAGTGACGGAAGCAGGAAGAGGAGCGAGAACGGATTCGTGGCCACGGCCGCGAGGGCCACGACTCCGAGGGCGAGGAGGGCGCCCGTGTGCCCGGCGAGCTGCTCTTCCGCCAGGATCTCCCGCCGCGGCAGCAGCCGGTGCCGCGCCACGATCCACGCGAGCCCGGCGAGGATCGCCAGCCCGACCAGGCCCCCGACCGGCCAGTCGACGCGGGCGAGTGACGGCGGCCGCCCCGCTCCGTCCGGCCACACGCCGGCGGCCGCGAAGAGGGCGAAGACCCCGCCCGTCCACCCCCAGAACGCGAGCCGGCTCCGGTAGCTCCGGAGCGCCGGCGCCACCGGGATGTGCCGGCGGCGGCACCGCGCGAAGAGGTCGACGGTGGCGACGAGGAACGGGAGGAGCATCGCCACGAGCACGATCTCGATCGCCCAGCCGCGGATGATGCGGTTCCCGAGATAGAGGTAGCTCGAGGGCCCGGGCGCGAGCGCGATTCCCTGCTCGAGCGCGTCGACGACGTTCTGCGTCGCCCGGCCGACCTGTCCGAGCCGGACGCCGTCGAGGGCGTTCGGGGCCGCGCCGGGCCGGTCGGCGCCGGTCGTGACCGTCACCGCGGGGATCCCCCGGGCGACGAACGGCGCCTGCTCGTACGCGCTGAACGGGAATCCGAGGTCGACGAGCTGGCGGAAGGCGCTCGGCCGGCCGGGATCGGCGTGGGTCTCGGCGGCGAGCTGCGCGCGCACGGTCTCGACGAGGCTCGCGGACGGGCTCCGGGCAGTGTCGCCGGCGAGCTCGAGCCGGGGGACGCCGGGGCCGGCGACCGCGTCGAGGTCGATCACGGCGATGACGTCCTGGCGCTGCGGGGCGTGGGCCGCGAACTCGGCCGCCCCGAGGCCTCCCTCCGCCGCCCCGTCGGTGGAGAGGAACAGGAGCGAGTACGGCAGGGTGAGCCGTGCGGCGCCGCCCGCCGGCGCGTACGCGCGGGCGAGTTCGAGGAGCGCCGCCGTGCCGGAGGCGTTGTCGTTCGCGCCGGGGCCCGAGCCGTCGTCGTCGCGGTGGGCGAGGACGACGATCGTCTTGTGGGACAGGCCCCGCTTCTCGGCCACGAGGTTCACGAGCCCGACGCGTCCGCGGCCCGGGACGACCGCGCGGAACGGCTCCCGGCTCACGACGTATCCGTACGGGGTGAGCTGGCGCGTCACCCAGGCGGCGGCGGCGGCGTCGCCCGGGGTGCCGGCGACGCGGCTCGGGACCGCGAGCGAGAACTCGGAGGCGAGGGTGCGGGCGTCGTCCCGGTCGAAGGCGGGCGGGAGGTTCGGCGGCTGGAGGAGCGACGGCCGCGCGACGCTGAACGCGAGCACGAGGAGGGGGAGGCCGACGAGCAGCCACGTGCCGCGGTACAGGCGCCCGTTGACGGGGCGGTCGAGCGAGCCGGGACGGGCACGGCGCCGTGCCGGCGAGGGCGGAACGGCTGCCATCGGCGCTCTATAGTAGGACGCGGATTCGGCAGGCACGCCCGTTTCCCCGTGAAAACGCCGACGCCCGATTCCGCCACCATCCTCCTGGTCGACGACGAGGACGCCGTCCAGAAGCTCCTCACGTTCCCGCTCGAGCGCGAGGGGTTCCACGTCCTCCAGGCGCGGGACGGCGAGGACGCGCTCCGTCAGTTCGGCCGCGAGCGGGTCGACCTCGTCGTCCTCGACCTCATGCTCCCGAAGCTCGACGGGCTCGAGGTCTGCCGGCGCCTGCGCGCCCAGAGCACGGTGCCGATCATCATGCTCACCGCCCGCGACGACGAGCTGGACAAGGTCGTCGGCCTCGAGCTCGGGGCTGACGACTACATCACGAAGCCGTTCTCGATCCGGGAGTTCCGCAGCCGGATCCGGGCGCTCCTCCGCCGCTCGGCGCTCGGCTCGCAGGCGGACGGCCGCGACGTGATCGGCGTGAACGGCCTCGTGCTCGACCTCTCGACGCGGACGGTGGAGGTCGAGGGCCGTCCGGTGGAGCTGACGTACGTCGAGTTCGAGCTCCTGCGGACGATGGCCGCCCGGCCCGGCCGCGTCTTCACCCGGCAGTCGCTGCTCGAGGCCCTCTGGGGCGACTACGCCTACCGCGAGCCGCGGACGATCGACGTCCACGTCCGCCACCTGCGCGAGAAGCTCGAGGACGACCCCCGCGAGCCGGCCTTCATCCAGACGGTGCGCGGGGTCGGGTACCGGCTCCGGGGCTGAGGATGCCCGTGCTCCGGAGCGTCGCGGCACGGCTGAGCCTCGGGCTGGCGGTGGCGGTCGCCGGCGCGCTCGCGGTCGTCTGGGTGGCCCTCGTGCCGACGCTCCAGCACCGGCTCGTGAACGGCCGGCTCGTCCTGCTGGCCGAGTCGGCGCGGGAGATCGAGCGCTCGGAGCCGGCCGTGCCCACCCGGGACTTCATGGACGACGCGGCGCGGGCGGCGGACGCCAACCGGGTCGTCCTCTTCACGCCGGCCGGGGGAGGGCTGCGGGTGACGGCGGACTCCCGCCGGGCGGGGTCGATCGCCGACGTCGCCCAGGATCCGGTGGCGCTGCGCGCCGCGGCCGCCGGCACCCTGCAGCGGGGCGTCGTGAACCGGGGCGGCGAGCCGTTCGCCGAGGTGGCCGTCCGCGCCCGCTCCGGGCACGTGCTCCTCTTCGCCGCCTCGCTGCGGGCGACGCTGAAGACCGTCGACCTCGTCCGCACGCGCCTCATCTGGTCGGGCCTCGCGGCGCTCGGGCTGGCCGTCCTCGCCGGCTGGCTCGCAGCCGCGATGTTCGCCCGCCGGCTCCGGCGCCTCGAGCGGGCCGCGGACCGGATCGCCGCCGGGGACTTCGAGCAGCCGGTGGCCGACTCCGGCCGCGACGAGCTCGGCGAGCTCGCCCACGCGTTCGACCGGATGCGGCTCCGGCTCGCTCGCCTCGACGACGCGCGCCGCGCGTTCATCGCCAATGCCTCCCACGAGCTTCGCACTCCGATCTTCTCCCTCGGCGGCTTCCTCGAGCTCCTGCGCGAGGAGGAGCTGGACGAGCAGACCCGCGGGGAGTTCATCGAGGCGATGGGCGACCAGATGACGCGGCTCTCGAAGCTTGCCACCGACCTGCTCGATCTCTCCCGCCTCGACGCGGGCGGGATGCGGATCGAGCTCGGGCCGGTCTCGCTCGAGGACTCCGCCGCCGACCTCGCGGAGGAGCTCACCGCGCTCGCGGCCCAGCGCGGGCATCCGCTCGAGGTGACGGTGGAGCGGCCCGGAGTCGTCCGCGCCGACCCGGAGCGCGTGCTCCAGGTGGGGCGGGCGCTCGTCGACAACGCTCTCGTCCACACCCCTCCCGGGACGCGGGTGCGGATCGTCGCCGCCGGGAACGCCCTGCGCGTCGAGGACGAGGGGCCCGGGATCCCGCTCGAGCACCAGGACCAGGTGTTCGCGCGCTTCACCCGCCTCGAGGGCTCGCGCGCGTTCGGGAGCGGCCTCGGGCTCGCGATCGCCCGGGAGGTGGCCGAGCGGATGGGCGGGACCCTCGGGGTCGCCTCCGCCCCCGGCCGCACCGTGTTCACGCTCGAGCTGCCGGCGGTCGGGACCCTGGATCGTGCTGAATCGCACGAACTGGCACGTTAAGACCGCTCGCAAATGGGAAGAACCGGCCCCGAGGACGGACGCTCAGCACGGGATCGGGTAGAAATCGGCGGGTTTACCTCTGCGAATCTCGGGAAAACGGAGCATGGGCATGGAGGTTGCAAGCACGGCCGAGCTCGAATCCGCCGAAGGCGTCCGCGTCGTGCGCCTCCGGCTGCCCGCACGCCCGGAGTACATCGCGCTCGCACGGCTCGCGCTCACCGGTCTCGCCGAGGCGCGGACGGTCGAGGCGGACGTCCTCGCAGACCTGAAGCTCGCGCTCACCGAGGCGGTGTCGAACTCCGTGCGCCACGCGTACGGCGAGGACGGCGGCCACGTCGACGTCCGGTACGAGCTGCACGCCGACCGCATCACGATCGAGATCGTCGACGACGGCGCCGGGTTCGACCCGGACGAGACGCCGGGCTTCGACGGCGACGAGCTCTCCGAGGGCGGGCTCGGCATCGCGATCATCCGCACCGTCGCCGACGCGCTCGAGATCGACTCGCGTCCCGGCGTGCGCGGATCGCGGCTGCGCTTCGTGAAGAACATCTAGCGTTGCCGCGTGGCCGAACGCCGCGCGCTCATCGTCGTCTCGAACCGGGGGCCGGTCTCGTACGCGCGCGACGAGCACGGGAACCGCATCGAGCGCCGCGGAGGCGGCGGGCTCGCGACTGCGCTGCGCAACCTCGTCGAGCGCCACGACGTCACGTGGATCGCGAACGCGATGACCGACGAGGACCGCGCCGTCGCCGCGGAGCCGCAGGAGGGGACGATCCTCATCGCGCAGGACCCCCGCGCGTACGAGCTCTTCTACACGGTGGCCGCGAACCCGCTGCTGTGGTTCGTCCAGCACTCGCTCTGGAACCTCGCCGTCACCCCGGACTTCGACCACGTCGCGTGGCACGAGGGATACGTCCGCGTGAACGAGACGTTCGCCGCCGCGGTCCTGCGAGAGCTCGAGCGCCGGCCCGGCGCCGCGGTCTTCTTCCAGGACTACCACCTCTACCTCGCGCCCTCGATCGTGCGGCGCGCGCAGCCGCACGTGGTGACGTCGCACTTCGTGCACGTGCCATGGCCGGCGGCGGACGCTTGGACGGTGCTTCCGGAGGACGTACGGCGCAGCGTGTTCGAGGGGCTGCTCGCGAACGACGTCGTCGGCTTCCACACCGCGCGCTGGCGGCGGAACTTCCTGCGCGGCTGCATCGACGTGCTCGGCGCGGACGTGCACGGCGACCTCGTCCGGCACGCCGGGCGCATGACGCGCGTGACCGCCGCTCCGATCGGCATCGACCCGCACGAGTTCGACACGCTCGCGATGGACGACCGCGTGCTCGTGCGCGAGCGCGAGATCGTCGCGTCGCGCCCGGAGCAGCTCGTCCTCCGCGTCGACCGCACCGACCCATCGAAGAACGTCGTGCGCGGGCTGCGCGCATTCGGGCTCTTCCTCGAGCGGCATCCGGAGATGCGCGGCCGCGTGCGCATGCTCGCGTTCCTCGACCCCTCGCGCCAGGACATCGCCGAGTACGCGGACTACGTCGCCGCCATCCAGCGCGAGGCCGGCATGCTCGGCGACGCGCTCGAGCTGCGCATCGCCGACGACTTCGCACAGTCGGTCGCCGCGTACAAGCAGTTCGACGTGCTGCTCGTCAACGCCGTCTTCGACGGGCTCAACCTCGTGTCGAAGGAGGCGCCGTACGTCAACACGCGCGACGGCGTCCTCGTGCTGTCCGAGAACGCCGGCTCCCACGAGGAGCTCGGCGAGTGGGCGCTGACGGTGAGCCCGTTCGACGTCTCGGCGCAGGCGGACGCCATCCACGCCGCTCTGACGATGGAGCCGGCGGAGCGTCGCCGGCGCGCCGAGGCGATCCGCGCCCACGTCCGCGCCCACGACCTCGAGGAGTGGAGCGACCTGCAGCTCGAGTTTCTCGACGGCGTACGATCCGGACGATGAGCGACCTCTCGCACGTGGACGAGAGCGGGGACGTCCGCATGGTGGACGTCGGCTCGAAGCCGCTGTCGCGCCGGCGGGCGGTGGCGCGCGCGGAGGTGCGGATGCTCCCGGCGACGGCGCGGCGGCTGCGCGAGCTTCCGAAGGGAGACGCGCTCACGACCGCCCAGCTCGCGGGGATCATGGCGGCGAAGCGGACGAGCGAGCTGATCCCGCTCTGCCATCCGCTCGCGCTCTCGCACGTCGAGGTGACGCTCGAGGTGCTCGACGACGCGGTCGAGATCGTCGCCTCGGCGGAGACGACGGCGCAGACGGGCGTGGAGATGGAGGCGCTGACCGCCGCCTCGGTGGCGGCGCTCACCGTCTACGACATGGCGAAGGCGATCGACAAGGGGATGGTCGTCGCCGAGGTGCGCCTGCTGGAGAAGACCAAGGAAGCGGTGTGAACGCAGCCGTCCTCACCGTCTCCGACCGCGTGTCGCGCGGAGAGGCGGAGGACGCGAGCGGCGCCATCCTCGACGAGCTCCTCCGCGCCGAGGGCTACGAGGTCGAGCGGCGGGTGGTCGCCGACGAGCGGCCGGAGATCGAGGCGGCGCTGCACGACCTCGCGGCCACGGCCCGGCTCGTGCTCACCACCGGCGGCACCGGCGTCGCCCCGCGCGACGTCACGCCCGAGGCGACGCGCGCCGTGGTCGAGCGGGACGTGCCGGGGATCGCGGAAGCGCTGCGCGCGGCCTCCGCGGCGAAGACGCCGCACGGGCTCCTGTCGCGCGGCGTGGCCGGGATCGTCGGCTCGACGCTCGTCGTCAACCTCCCGGGCTCGCCCGGCGGCTGCCGCGACGGGTTCGCGCTCCTGCAGCCGGTGCTCGAGCACGCGCTCGGCCTGCTCGCCGACGAGTCGACGGCGCACCGGCAGACGTGAGCACGGTCGAGGAGCGCGAGGAAGCCCGCCGCGCCCGTGCGCTCGAGCTGCTCGCGCAGCTGCGCGCGGTCGAGCGCCTGTCGGCGCTCGGGACGGTCGAGATCACCGGCGCCGTCGCGCACCGGCTCACGGTGGCGCACGACATCGACCTGGACGTGACCGTGGACGAGCTCGACGCGCACGCGATCCTCGCCGTGATCGCCGAGCTCGCAACCGATCCGATCGTGACGCGCGTCGTCTACCGGAACGACGCCGAGACGTACGGATGGCTCGCGTTCGACGTCGTGATGGGCGACTGGGCGATCGAGCTCTACGTCAGCACGCCGTCCGCGAGCTGCTTCGGCTGGACCTCGGAGCTCGCCCGCGCCTTCGGCGACATGCTCGACGCGGAGCAGCGGCATGCGATCCTCGAGCTGAAGGAGGCACTCGCCGACGACCCGGAGTATCGCTCGATGGACGTCTACCGCGGTGTGGTGGACGGCGGCGTGCGCGACCTCGACGGCTTCCGCCGCTGGCGCGAGGAGCACGGGAGCGAGGAGCTCCGGCGCTGGCTCCCGGGTACGGTTCGCAGCTCATGACCGACGCCGTCGCCGCGCCTCTCCCCGCGCGCCTCGCGCGGCTCGTGAAGATCGAGCACACCGTCTTCGCGCTCCCGTTCGCGTACGTCGGCGCTTTCCTCGCCGTCGGGCGCACGCCGTCCGCGCACGATCTCGTCTGGATCACGCTCGCGATGGTCGGCGCCCGCTCGCTCGCGATGGCGCTCAACCGGCTCATCGACGCGGGCATCGACGCGCGCAACCCGCGCACGGCCGTGCGCGAGCTCCCGAGCGGGCAGCTGTCGGTCGCGCAGGTGGTCGCCTTCTGCGCCGTGTCGCTCGCGCTCTTCCTCGTGTCGGTGTGGCAGCTCGCGCCGCGCACGCACTGGCTGTGGCCGATTCCCGTCGCCGCGTTCGTCGTCTACCCGTACCTCAAGCGCTGGACCTGGCTGTGCCACTTCTGGCTCGGCGCGGTGGACGGGCTCGCGCCGGTCGGCGCCTGGGTGGCGATCACGAACCGGCTGCCGTGGCAGTCGTGGGCGCTCGGCGCCGCGGTCGCGCTGTGGGTGGCCGGGTTCGACTGCTTCTACGCGCTCTTCGACGCCGACGTCGACCGCGCGCAGGGCCTGCACTCGATCGCGACCCGCTTCGGCGTCCGCGGCGCGTTCGCCGGCGCGCGTCTGTCGCACGCAGGCACGATCGCGTGCCTCGTCGCGGCCGGCCTCGGGCTTCCGGTCGGCGCGCTCTACTGGATCGGCGTCGCCGGGGTCGCGGTGCTGCTCGCGTACGAGCACGCGCTCGTTCGCCCCGGGGACCTGCGCCGGCTCGACGCCGCGTTCTTCACGATGAACGGCGTGATCAGCGTCGTGTTCGCGGTGTTCGTGATCGCGGACGTCGTCAGCTGACGACGTCGATCTGCGGTGCGTGCTCGAGCGTCTGCAGCACGACGCAGTAGCGGAGCGTCTTCTCGATCAGCTCGTCGCGTCTCTCCCCGGCGCCTTCCACGTCGAAGCGGAGGGCGATCCGGTCGAAGCCGACCGGCACCTCGCGGTCGATCCCGAGGGTGCCGCGCAGGTCGAGCTCGCCCTCGGCGGTCACCTCGATCTTCTCCGTCGGGATCCCGGAGGCGGCGGCCACCATCTGGCACGTCACCTGCGCGCACGCGGCGAGCGCGCCGAGCAGGAGGTCGCCGGAGCAGGGCGCCGTGCCCGCGCCCCCGACGCCCAGGTGGGCCTGCGCCTCGTACACCGCCCGCCCGATGTCCACCGAGCAGGCGGCCGCGCCGCCCGTCTCGCCGCCGCGGGCGCTGAGCGTGATCCGCGCGGCCGACGGCTCGGCGCGGTAGCGCTCCTTCAGCGGTCGCTGGGTCTCGCGCAGATCCACCGCACCTACACTAACGCCGCATGATCAGGGCGCGGAAGCTCGGGAAGCGGTTCGGCGAGAAGCGCGTGCTCCGCGGGGTCGACCTCGCGGTCGAGCGCGGCGGCTTCGCGGTCGTGACCGGCCCGAACGGGTCGGGCAAGACGACCCTCCTCCGCATCTGCGCCGGCCTCGCCGCCCCGACGGAGGGGACGATCGAGGTGGACGCGGGCCGGGCGGAGGTCGGGTACCTCGCGCACGACCCGCTCGTCTACCGCGAGCTGACGGCGCTCGAGAACCTCGACCTCTACGGTCGCCTCTACCATGTGCCGGAGCGGCGGGAACGGACCGGCATGCTCCTCGAGCGCTTCGGCCTCTGGGACGCGCGCCACGACCGCGTCGGCTCGTACTCCCGCGGGATGGCGCAGCGGCTCGCGCTCTGCCGCGTCCTCCTCCACGACCCGCAGCTGCTCGTGCTCGACGAGCCGTACTCCGCGCTCGACACGGCCGGCGCGGAGCTGCTCGACGCGCAGCTCGCGGAGCTTCGCGGCGAGCGCACGCTGCTCGTCTCCACCCACGACCCGGTTCGCGTGGACGCGCTCGCGACCACGCGGCTCGCGATCGCATGAACTACGTCTCGGACGTGCGCGCGCTCGCGCGCAAGGACCTCCTGCTCGAGCTGCGCGCGCGCGACACGCTGCCGGCGATGCTGCTGTTCGTCGTCGCGACGTTCGTCGTCTTCCACTTCTCGCTCCCGTCGGGCTCGTCGAAGCTCGCCGCGAGCGGGCTCCTGTGGGTGGCGATCGTGTTCACCGCGCTGCTCGGGATCGGCCGCGCGTTCGTGCCCGAGCGCGAGCAGCACGTGCTCGACGGGCTCGTGCTCGCACCGTGCGACCGCAGCGCGATCTGGCTCGCGAAGGGCATCGCCACGCTCGCGTTCCTGGCCGCCGCCGAGGTGGTCGCGCTGCCGGTCTTCGCGCTCTTCTTCCACGGCCTCGGCTGGGCGGCCGTCGCCGCCGTCGTGCTCGCCGACCTCGGGATCTGTGCGGTCGGGACCTTCCTCGGCGCAATGGCGGTCGCGACCCGCGCGCGCGACCTCCTGCTGCCGCTCCTGTTCCTGCCGCTCGCGATCC
>Ga0335069_10006987_pt1 | contig 16324 bp, 13 predicted proteins | sample Lox_Sample_11_FD_206714 | JGI IMG/M metagenome (GOLD analysis project Ga0335069, IMG submission 206714) | Soil microbial communities from Loxahatchee National Wildlife Refuge, Florida, United States - Lox_Sample_1.1 | ecosystem: Environmental > Terrestrial > Soil > Wetlands | place: USA...
ATGTGCATAGATTGGTTGTATCAAATATTGGTTTATAAAATTACAAAAATAAGATTAAGGTTTCTGGTTTTATCAGATTAAGTTAAGGGTGAACTAAAGTTTGGAGTGCCTGAATCCGACTCCGGGATCAACTCCTTAACTTTTAATTTCAGCTCACTTTAGCTCACCTTGTTCTCCCGAAATCCTGAGTAACTCATCGATGTATTCCCTGTTATTTGCCAGCCGGGGTACCTTGTTCTGCCCGCCAAGCTTGTTTTTTTCGCGCAGCCATTTATAAAATGTGCCTCCCGGAACAGGTCGCACGACAGGAAGGACAAGGTTAAGATCCTTGAATCGTTTCGCGTCGTAGTCGGAATTCACCTTTCTGAGGGCCTCATCGAGCACGCTGGTGAACTTCCCGAGATCACCGGGTAATTTTTCAAATTCGATAAGCCATTCGTGCGATCCTTTTGTGCCTGTTCCTGCATAAACAGGGCCAGCGGTGTATTCACAAATCAGCGCACCGGTAGCCTTGCATGCTGCTGCAAGGGCCTTCTCCGCGTTGTCGACTATCACCTCCTCACCAAATGCATTGATAAAGCTCTTCGTCCTTCCCGAGATAGTAAATTTATGCGGCCTGAGGCGGGTAAAGACGATCGTGTCGCCAATAACATATCTCCACAGGCCGGTGTTTGTCGAAATTATCATCGCATAGCTGACCCCTTCCTTTACTTCAGCAACAGTATAAACAGGAGGATCGGGAGTATCAATAAGTTCGGCCGGGATGAACTCATAAAAAACACCCAGGTCGAGCATGAGCAGCATATCATTATCCGACGGTTCATCCTGCAGCCCGAAGAATCCTTCTGATGCGTTGAATGTTTCCATGTATTGCATCTGCTCTCCCCTTATGAAATGATGAAACTGGTCGCGGTACGGGACAAAGCTTATCCCTCCATGGAAAAAGACTTCGAGGTTTGGCCAGACATCGAGGAGGTTATTTCTCCCTGTGTGCTGAAGGAGCTGTTTTATCAGTACGAGAAACCAGGATGGTACACCTGAAATACTCGTCACATTTTCACCTGCAGTAAGTTCAGTAATTCTTTTGAGCTTCTCCTCGAAGTCCTCAAGCAGTGCGACACTGGCTTTTGGCGTTCTGAACAGGTCGGCCCAGAATGGCGAGTTTTCAATAAGGATGGCAGAAAGATCGCCGCAAAGGGAATCCTTGTTGAAGTCATTTATCCTGTGGCTCCCGCCAAGGACGAGGCCCTTGCCGTTAAAAATATTTGTACCGGGTCTGTTTTTCGTATAGACCGCCAGGAGATCTTTCACTCCGCGGTAGTGACAATCCTCGAGTGCATCGGTTGTCACCGGGATGAATTTGCTCCTCGTGCTAGTGGTCCCCGACGACTTGGCAAACCATTTGACTTCACCGGGCCAGAGAAGCGATTTTTCACCCTTCTGAAGTCGTTCGATATATGGAATTATATCTTCATATGTCTGAAGGGGTACCCTTTTCCGGTATTCTGCTGCAGTTTTGATCCCGGCATAGCCATGGCTGGATCCAAATTCCGTATCTGCAGCCTTCTCAAGAAGCCTTGCCAGCTGCTTTTCCTGGACCTCCTCGGGATGAGCCCTGAAGTAATCCATTTCATTTAGCCTTCTGGCATTCAACCTGGTGTATATTGAGCAGATAACTGCCATGGGAATTGACTATTGCCGGGTTTAAATATAGAAAAATTCACCTGAAAACTTCCCGAAGTATCTCAATGGAATTAATTTTTCCTAGAGAAGGCAGATGAACGGAATAATACCTGAGCAGTTCAGACAAAACCTCATTTCTCATTTCACCCGTGAGACTGATCTGGTTCATATCATCCCAGGAGGATCTGAAAAATGCAGCAAGAATATCTGAGATTTCGGCACCGGAATAAAGTCCATGCACGGGAGGCAGGCTGACGAATGAACCGTTCACAAGGTCAAAAACCCTTTTTTCTTCATCCTCCCTCTTTCCTGGTTCAAATCCGAGATAGCTGCACAGGCCTGTAAGAAATGCAATATGAAAATTTGAAAATGATTCCTTTCTTCCGTCAAAATAGACTACAGAATCGCGGATGAAGCTGAACAGCTCATCCTGTTCCCCCTCCTCCCTCAGGACGGCAGTCAGTACCTCGCCAAGGAACATGGCTATGGAGCTTTTAAAAACATTTCCGTAGATTTCCGATGGAGCAAATTCGACCGACACTTCCCTCAACGACTGCATGTTTCTCGATTCCCTGTAATAAATTACCATATCAAGCACTGTAAGCGGCCTGAAGAGCGAGGTCTGCCTGCCCGATTTCCTGTTTCGTATGCCCTTTATCATGAACGACTGCCTCCCGAACTTCCTGGTAAAGAGCTGGACAATTATTCCCGAATCGGTGTATTTGATCTGGTTTAGTACTATGCCGCTTGTTTTTTCAAGCATTAAAAAGGTTTTTTCAAAAATAATTAAAATGAGCCTATCCGTTGGTTCAGTTTAACCCCGGTTTTATTTTTTTGTATATTTAAGGGTCAATTGTGCTGAAATGACCCCGACTCCGAAAGATGATCTCGTAAAACGAATCGCAAAGCTGGCAAGGCAGAACCAGGAACTTGAAGAATATATCAAGAAGCTGGAGAAAATGAATGAGAAGCTTTCACGCGATGTGGAGAAATACAAGGCTGTTGCAGAAAAGGCCCCGTCCGAAGGATTGAGGGAGGAGCGTGAAGGCGAGAAGAAAGAAAGGTCGCTGAGGTTCAACATGGCGACCGTGCTGTTTGCCGACATACATGGCTTCTCAAAGCTTGTTGAAGGAATGGAATCGTCGGATGTGATGGATGAGCTTGATGACATCCTTCTCGAATTCGATGAGATTGTGAGCAGGTATAAGATTGAAAAGATAAAGACCATTGGCGACACCTACATGTGCGCCGGCGGCATCCCTTCAAAGAACATCACCAACCCGATCGATGTGGTGATGGCTGCAATGGAGATGAGGAATTACCTGCTGAACTACGAGTACAGGAAGAGGGGAGACGGCAACAGGATATGGGACCTGAAAATCGGGATTCATACCGGACCTGTTACAGCAACAATTTCAGGGAAGAAAAAGGTCAACTACGATATTAAAGGCGATACCGTCAATACCGCTAGCCGTGTCGAGACCGTGTCGGAGAAGGGTGAGATCCTGATTTCGGTAATGACATACGAACTGGTGAAGGAGTTTTTCGATTGCAGGTATTACGGAAAGCTGCCGGTCAAGTACAAGGGAGACCTGCAGATGTATGAAGTGGTTGGGCTCAAGCCCGAGTTTTCCGAAAACGGCGAGGGAATTAAACCGAACGAAGCCTTCAGGATAAAGTTCGGGCTTATTCAGTTCACTGATATACAGGAGATCATTCTCGACAAGCTGGAAAAGGAACTTCCCGATTACCTTTTCTATCACAATGTGAAACATACTGTTGATGTGGTTACTGAAGTTGAACTTATTGGCTGGGCTGAGGGGTGCACAGATGAAGAGATACTCCTCCTGAAAACTGCAGGACTTTTCCACGATGCAGGGCATACCGTAACTTACGATGGCCATGAGTACCAGGGCACGCTGCTTGCCAGGGAGATGCTGCCTCAGTATAATTATACACCTGAACAGGTTGACAGAATCTGCGAGATAATTATGGCAACCAAGCTGCCTCCCAAGCCGAAAAGCCTTCTCGAGGAGATTATCTGCGATTCCGATCTTGACTACCTGGGGAGAAGCGATTTCATACCCGTCTCAAATACTCTCTACGAGGAACTTAAGGCCCAGAACAAAATAGGGGCGCTGAACGACTGGAACAAGCTGCAGGTCAAATTCATATCGGGACATCAGTATTTTACAAAGACAGCCAGGAGCCTCAGGGAGGTAAACAAGCAATCGCAGATCGACAGGATTCAGAGTCTTATTACTTAATCACAAGCATCTTGATCACGCACGACTGGCTCCCGTCCTCGCTGGCACAGAATACCAGGTAGACACCGGTCGAGACTCTTCTGCCGTTGTAGGTTGTGAGATCCCATGTGGCTTCACCCCCATCCGATACCGTGCTGTACACAAGGTCGCCGCTGACATCGGTAATTTTGATTTTTGTATTTCTCATCAGCCCCGTGATAGTAACATTGCCCTGGAAAGTCTCCCTGACCGGGTTGGGGAAGGAGTAAACATTTCTGAAAGCATCCGAGCCCGATGTTGAGGTACCCCTCACCGATATCACCCCGTTTGCCGTACCGAACCAGACTTCGCCTGATTTACTGTCGACCGACAGGGAAACAACAGTATTTGAAAGGATAGGGCTGTTTGATTCATTATAGTTAGCGAGCTTCGTGGTACCGTCTGCCGACAGAAGGTAGGCACCTGAACTGAAGGTACCAAGCCACTTTCTGTTTCCCCCGTCCACAGCAATTGAGGTGATGATTTCTGTTCCAAGCATATAATCGGCAAGGCCGGTCCCGTCATTCCTCGGGATCTTTGCCCTGAAGGCTCTCGGGTCGTCGTCAAAGATCCTGTCGGGATTCAGGTAACCGACCGGACCCTGGTCGGTGCCGAGCCAGATATTACCGTCGAGATCCTCTGTAATGCAATAAACAGTGGAGATGATATGGTTATCGTTGTCCTTTATCAGGAATTGCTTGTAACGGTCATCGGTGAAGTTTTCAGGGGTCTTGTTGTCATCGAGGACAAACAGGCCGTATCCTCTGGGAAGAACGACCCATTTGTACCCGTTCCGGGCTATCACAATATCACCGACAGTAGGGACATCGATGGTAACGGGGTTGGTTATCCATGTTTTATTCGGTCGGAGCACCTTTATAGTTCCCGGCATACCTGTCTGTGTCATCCAGATGTTTCCGTCGTGGTCGAGGGCAAGTCCGCAGACCCTCGAGTAGGGCAGACCGGGGATGATCGTTTTAAGGGGTGAGTTCGAATCATCATATTTCTGGTAAACGGAGTCATCCTTAAATTCAATCAGACCATGCCCCCAGGTCGATACCCAGTAATGACCGTTATCTGCAGGATCGGGGAGTATCCTCATTGGATCGTGCAGATCGTAGAGTAGTTCCGAATGCCAGTTATTTCCCTCGTTGGTGAACAGCTGGAAATACTGCCAGGTGTTATTCCATGAGTTGTCGAGCGAGCCTCCCGAAATAAATGTCTTCCCCCCTGAACTGGTCAGGTAGGCGACATTATTGGTATAGGGACCCGGAAGAGTATATTTTGAAAAAGCCGACATATTCTGGCCAAAAACGAGACCGCTGCTGTTGTCTGCTATCCAGATATCGTTTCCATCTGCTATGGCCTGGGAGATGTCGGGAACCCCCGGGTGATATGAGTCGATGAGAGTCAGCAATGAACCGGAGGCACTGAAAAGTCTTGCAGCAAATTTGGTCGTAAGGGTGAACCCTCCTGTAGCCGGCTCGAGGGAGAGAACCGGTATGCCCTGCTGGGAGAAGAATAACGAAACTCCACCGTCGATGACAAATACGGAATCCGTAAGGTTGTAAGGAGTTTTATGATTTACAAATATCCTGTCCTGCGAGGAAACGATCCCGTTATATATTCCTTCCGGAACCGGGAATGAAGGGACCATTGTCCAGTTTCCGAAGTAGGAGAGCCCGCTGTCGTTGATACCTGCATAATAAACACCGGCTGCCGTGGCTGCATATATCTTATCGGAGGTAAATGCAACATCATATACACCTGGGGTGCCGTTCTCGTTTCCCGGTTTCCAGGTATCATAGATCTCTCCCTTTGGGATATTAAGGACAACCACCCCGAAGCTGCAGGCCAGGTAGGCGTATATGCCCCTGGTCCTGATCCTGAAAATCTGTTTGTCGCCGGGGATGTACTTCAGTTTTATATCGGGGATGTTGGTGATTGTTTTCCCCTTAATAATATCGATGTTGGTGCTTGAATATGCTACGACCAGGGAATTCTGTTCCGCCGACCATGCGATACTGCTTATCCCGGTCTCGGAAAGTCCCTGGACCTTTGTAAGTTTTGAAAGTTCCCCGGTCCTCCTGTCGTAAACCAGGAGTGCGCTGCCCGTCGACGAATAGACCTGTGATGGTGTGACGGCGACATTCCTTGCCGAATTAAACGACAGGTGATCGGCCCATGAACCAACCGGTTTCTGGGCGGCCAGTGCCTGGGTTACAAGAATGAATATGGCTGCCAGCCTGAGCTTATTCATAAAATGATAAACTGCTATTGTTGGTCAATATTGTGAGTCTTACCGTATTCCGAAAGAAAAGACTTAAGCTTCAAAAAAGCCATTGCCCTGTGCGAAATCTTATTTTTTTCGTCCATTGAAATTTCAGCGAAGGTAAGCTCACTGCCATCAGGGACAAAAACCGGGTCATAGCCAAAACCTTTTTCTCCCCTTCTTTCGCGTATGATCATACCTTCCACCCTTCCTTCAAACATATACTCCTTCCTGTTGAGTATAAGTGCGATTATCGTCCTGAACCTTGCTTTCCTGTTTGGATTATTGCCCAGCAGGGAGAGGACCTTGTCGATATTGGCATCAAAGTCTTTACCTGGTCCGGCAAACCTTGCCGAATGGACACCCGGCCTGCCACCGAGGGCATCAATCTCGAGCCCGGTATCGTCTGCAAATACGTTCATGCCCGACAGCCCGTGGATGTACTTTGCCTTAAAGAGGGCGTTCTCTTCCAGGGTAGGATAGTCCTCCGGGATATCTTCGGCTAATCCTGTTTCAGCAAGGCTTACAAGGTTAAAACTATCGCCGAGAAGGTTTGAGATTTCTTCGAGCTTGTGACGGTTATTGGTTGCGAAGACCAGGTTCATAAATCGAATATATATTATCAAATCACGATTCGCAAAAATACTCAAAATTGATCTTTCCCTTTGCCCTGTTTATATTATGTATTACATTTGAAGAGGATTAATGCAAGATTCAGAGAATGTACCCGGTACGAAGGCCTGTCTTATTTACTGTCCTGTTGCTAATTTTTAGCCTTACCGCGAGCATGCTGGATGCCCAGAAACCGGAACCGGGTAAGCCGGTCCTGCTGAAAATCACAATCAACGGCGACTCTGTCCTCTGGCCCGGGAAAAATCCCAGGGACAGTAAGATAGTATATAACCGTCACCTTGTTCTCACCAAAAGACGCGATGATGTAAGCTTCGAGATGTCCGATACGGGCTCATTCAGTTACTGTTATATTCTTGAAGGCCTTGAAAAAGGCAGGAGTCCCTGGGTGTCGTACCGGCATAAGGAATATACCAACCTGACTGCCGGTGGCTATGTACTTAAGGTTGAGTACATGTCCGCAGATGGCAGGACGGGGATGCTGCCTCCGGTGGCTTTCAGCGTCCTTCCTCACTGGTACACCTCATCTCCGGCAGTCACTATTTACGTGCTTTTTGTTATCCTCCTGATCTGGGCAGGGTATAACCTGCTTAAATACAGGTTTGCCCGGACCAGGTATATGCTCGAACAGATCATCAATACAAGGACCGAAGAGCTGATTGTTGAAAAGGAAAAAACCGAAAGCCTCCTGGCAAATGTTCTTCCCAGGAACACGGCCGACGAAATAATATCGAAAGGGAAGGCCACCAAGATCAAATACAATTTCGTCACTGTCTTATTTTCGGATATCCAGGGATTTACAAAAATTGCCGAGGAGATGAATCCCGAGATCCTTATAGATGAACTGGATAAGTTCTTCTTTCATTTCGATTCCGTTGTTGAGAAATACAGGATTGAGAAGATCAAAACTATCGGTGATGCGTATATGTGTGCCGGAGGCATACCGGAAAGGAACCGTACGAATCCGGTTGAGGTAATCCTTGCCGCCCTCGAGATGCAGCAATACATGGAAAGGCTGAAATCTGAAAGTGAACTATCGGGGATGAAATACTGGGATATCAGGATCGGTATTCACACGGGGACGGTGGTGGCCGGAGTAGTCGGGCAGAAGAAGCTTTCGTACGACATCTGGGGTGATACCGTCAATACCGCAAGCAGGATGGAGTCCTCGGGGGAAGCGGGAAAAATAAATATTTCTGGCACTACATATGAATTTGTAAAAGACTTCTTTATCTGTGAGCACAGGGGAAAGATGCCGGTCAAGTACAAGGGCGAGATTGACATGTATTTTGTGAACGGCATCATGAATGAGTTGAAGGATGAAAACAACGGTCCCAACAGGTTCTTTGTAATGAAGATGCTGAAGATCAAGCTTCAGGATGTGGAGGAAAATGTGACCAGGATGTTCGAGGAAGAGGCTCCGCCCGAGCTTTATTTTCATAACTCATCTCTCATGAAGAATGTTTGCAGCCAGGTCGACCTTCTTTCAAACGCCGAACAGCTGTCGGATGAGGATTACATCTGCCTGCGTCTTGCTTCAATATTTCTTTACACGGGGTACATATCGGATTACCAGAATGCGGCAGATGCTGCCTGCAGGAACGCAGAGGAGATGATTCCTTCGTACGGATTTTCAGATGTCCATCTTGAGAAGACAAGGACCCTGATCCTTAATTCATTTTCCGGGAAGGGCGACTCCATCGCGGACCTGGTCTTATTTGATGCCCGTTATGACTATGTGGGTAGGATTGATTATATCAGGCTGATGGAGAGGCTTTTAAAGGAAGAGACTCAATTCGGGAGGGTCACTGACCGTAAAAGCTGGCTGGAAGAACAGAATAAAATGCTGGTAAAACATGATTTCAAAACCGTTACCGGAAGACTTCTGAGAAGTGTGCCGGGAGAAGAACAAATCGCTGCGTTTGCTGAATTTGCAAAGGAATTAAAATGATGGCCGGAATCATTTGTGCATTCGTTTTTTAAAACTACTTTTGGCTCGTCAATAATCTGAATCATATGGAAAGCATTGACTGGAAATCCTTGCCTTTTGGATATGTTAAGACTGATTATAACATAAGGTGTTATTACAGGAATGGCAAATGGGGTCCGCTGGAGGTATCGACTTCCGAGTACATGGATGTTCATATTGCCGCAACCGGCCTTCATTACGGACAGGAGGCATTCGAGGGAATGAAAGCTTATATGGGAAAAGACGGAAAGGTACGCCTTTTCAGGTGGAAGGAGAATGCCAGGCGGCTTCACCGGTCAGCTGATGGAGTCATTATGGCACCCGTACCCGACGAGCTTTTTAAAGAGGCTCTTTTCAAGGTAATCAACCTGAACAGGAAATTCATACCGCCATACGGATCGGGCGCAACACTTTATCTCAGGCCCCTTTTGTTCGGGAGCGGTGCTGAAGTAGGGGTAAAACCATCGGGCGAATATGCTTTCATCGTGTTCGTGACACCTGTCGGGCCTTATTTCAAGGAGGGGGTAAAGCCGGTTGATATGCTGATTACAAGAGATGTAGACAGGGCTGCACCAAAAGGGACAGGTACTTTTAAGGTTGGGGGAAATTATGCAGCCAGCCTGAGGGCACTGGTCTCAGCGAAAAACAGTGGTTATTCGAGTGCACTTTTTCTTGATGCCAGGGAGAAAAAATATATCGATGAGTGCGGACCCGCCAACTTCTTCGGGATAAAGAACGGCACCTACATTACACCAAAATCGGAATCGATTCTCAATTCGGTTACCAATATGAGCCTTCTTGATATTGCCGGGGAGGTGGGACTGAAGACTGAAAGGAGACAGATCGAAGTCACTGAACTTTCAGAATTTGAGGAGGCAGGAGCATGCGGTACCGCCGCGGTTATAAGTCCGATAGCCAGGATTTTTGATCCTGTTGAAAACAAGGTATATGAGTACTGCCGTGATGGCAAGCCGGGCCCGAATACAATGAAGCTGTATAACAGGCTTACCGCAATTCAGTGCGGGGACCTTCCGGATAATCACGGCTGGATTACATTTGTGGAATAGTACACAGATTAAGTTTCGCAGGTATTGAGCAAGAAAAACCAGGATCAATCCAGGGGCAGGCTGAGAGGCTCATATGTCACGCTGGTGATAAGCATTTCACTTGTCCTCTTTCTACTCGGCGTGCTGGGACTCGTCCTCATCAATGCCAGGGGTCTGTCGGATTACTTCCGCGAAAGCCTGTCATTCTCGGTAATGCTTGATGAAGAGGCAAAGGAAGCTGATATCAGGATGCTGCAGAAAGACCTTGATGCCAAGCCTTATGTCAAGCTGACCGAATATGTTTCGAAAGAGGCAGCCGCTTCCAAGCTTAAGCAGGACCTGGGTGAGGATTTTGTGAATTTTCTCGGCTATAACCCGCTGAGCCCAAGTATCGATGTATATCTTTACGCGGGTTATACAAGCCCCGACAGCGTTACAAAAATCGAGAAATATATACACGGGTATCCCTTTGTCAAAGATGTTTATTACCAGGAATCCCTTCTGTACCTGATTAATGAGAATGTGAGGAAGATCAGCCTCTTCCTGGTTGTCATAAGCGTGTTCCTCTTTTTTATCGCCATGACGATCATAAACAATACCATCCGTCTTTCGGTATATTCCAAAAGGTTTCTGATACGTACAATGCAGCTTGTCGGAGCAACCAGGGGATTTATCAGGAAACCCTTCCTTATACGTGGCGCGGTCCAGGGGCTGGTTGCGGGCCTGATTGCGATTATCCTGCTCCTTGGACTTATCTATATGGTGGAAAGGGAATTTTTCACCCTTCTCAGCTTCCAGAGCCTGAGCATGCTTCTTATGCTGGCGGCAACTGTTATTTTTACAGGAATCATCTTAACAGTAATCTCAACATTCTTCTCCGTTAACAGGTACCTGAGTATCCCGGAGGACAAACTATATATGTAAAATATGGCAACCAAGAACGAAATCAAGGAAAAACCCAACTTCGCATTAAGACCGGAGAATTATAAGCTCCTCGCGATCGGTTTTGTTATAATAGTTATCGGTTTTCTGCTGATGGCTGGCGGAAAATCTCCAAGCCCCGACAAGTTCAGTACGGATATTTTCAGTTTCAGGAGGATCACTCTTGCCCCGATTATTGTGCTTGCAGGATTTGCTTTCGAGATCTGGGCAATTATGAAAAAGCCGGGCAAGTCGGAGAACACCACTACTGAAAACTGATTATAATGAACTGGTTCGAAGCAATTATCCTTGGATTAATCCAGGGAGTGACTGAGTTTTTACCTGTCAGCAGCTCGGGTCATCTTGAGCTTGGGAAGCATCTTTTCGGGATAGATTCTGAATCGAATTTCTACTTCACCATAGCGGTGCATGGTGCCACGGTGCTGAGTACAATAACCGTATTCCGGAAGGATATTCTTGCCCTACTGAAAGGATTTTTCAGGTTCAGGATGAATGAAGAGACAATCTACTTAATTAAAATAGCGATCTCAATGATTCCGGTAGGGCTGGCTGGAGTATTTCTGAAAGATGCCCTCGAGAACATGTTCAACGGGAATATGACCGCACTCGGGATACAATTCCTGATAACGGCAATCCTGCTCTTCCTGACACTTCTTGTAAAGAAAGGCGACAAACCGATCAGCTACCTCGACTCCTTTATCATCGGGATCGCCCAGGCTGTTGCCGTTGTCCCTGCCATTTCAAGATCGGGTGCAACAATTGCTACAGGACTTATCCTGGGAAACAGGAAAGATGAGATAGCAAGGTTTTCATTCCTGATGGTTCTGGTTCCTGTTATCGGTGCCAATCTCCTTGAGGTTACTTCCAAGGGAAAACACCAGGATTTTGCCGGAACAGGAGTGATTACGCTGGGATTCATTTCTGCCTTTATTGCCGGTTATTTTGCGTGTAAATGGATGGTTGAACTGGTGAAGAGAAGCAAAATGATCTGGTTTGCAATATATTGTACGGTTATTGGTATTATTTCAATATTACTAGGGTAGTTTCTAGGTAATGACATCCGGTACAGGAGACTATTTTTCAGAAGGTCAGATTCTTGCTTTCGATAAACCGCTTCACTGGACTTCCTTCGACCTGGTAAACAAGATCAGGATCATGATCAGGTCGGCGATGGGCATCAGGAAGATAAAAGTCGGACATGCAGGAACCCTTGATCCCCTTGCGGAGGGACTGATGATTATTTGCACCGGGTCGGCAACAAAGAAAATTGACGAATTCTTCAATCTCGAAAAGGAATATGTAGCTACCATTCAACTCGGAAAAACGACACCATCCTTTGATCTTGAGACTGAAGTGGATTCATATTTTGAAACGGCTCATATCACGAAAGAAATGGTTGAGGAGACCCTCATGAAATTCAAGGGTGAGACCTTTCAGCTTCCACCACTTTACTCTGCAAAATTCATAGAGGGGAAAAGAGCCTACGAATTCGCCAGGAAAGGGGTGGAAAAAAAGCTTGATCCTGTAAAAATTGTAATAAGTGAAATGGAGCTGATCGAATTTAACCTTCCCGTAGTGAAAGTAAGACTTGTCTGCAGCAAGGGAACCTACATCAGGTCCTTCGCACGCGACCTGGGGCAGGCTCTTGGCAGCGGGGCTCATCTCACCGCCTTAAAACGAACAGCAATAGGCAAATACAGGGTTGAGGATGCCTTGAATCTTGAAAAATTTGCATTATTACTGGAACAATTGAAACAAGTGTGATGTTTTTACGTATAACGGAATCGTTATTTTGAAATATATATAGAAACTTATGAAATTATCTCAATTCAGGTACAATCTTCCCCAGGATCTGATAGCACTTTATCCTGCTGAAAACAGGGATGAATCGAGGCTGTTTGTAATAAACAGGAAGACAGGAAAATTCGAACACAGGATTTTTAAAGATATAGTGGATTATTTCGGAGAAAACGATGTCCTGGTTTTTAACAACACAAAAGTTTTCCCCGCAAGGCTTTATGGGAACAAGGAGAAAACTGGAGCAGAAATTGAAGTATTCCTCCTGAGGGAACTGAACCGTGAACAGAGGTTATGGGACGTGTTAGTTGATCCTGCAAGGAAAATCAGGATCGGCAATAAGCTCTATTTCGGTGAGAATGACGTGCTGGTTGCAGAAGTGATCGACAACACGACATCCCGGGGAAGGACATTACGGTTTCTTTACGACGGCACATACGAAGAATTCAAGCAGACTCTTTATGGCCTCGGGGAAACCCCGCTTCCAAAATTCATCAACAGGAAGGTGGAACCAGAGGATAACGAGAGGTACCAGACAATTTTCGCGAAGCACGAGGGTGCCGTCGCTGCTCCCACGGCAGGACTTCATTTCAGCCGCGAACTGCTTAAAAAGCTTGAAATAATCGGCGTTGAGTTTGCCGAAATAACACTTCATGTAGGGCTTGGAAACTTCCGCAGCGTTGATGTTGAGGATCTTACAAAACACAAGGTTGATTCGGAAAGGATCATCATAAACGAGAAGGCCGCCGATGTGGTAAATAAAGCCAAGGAATCAAAGAACAGGATATGTGCCGTAGGAACGACTGTTGTCAGAACATTGGAAAGCTCCGTATCCACAAACGGGTTACTGAAACCGTTTGACGGATGGACCAACAAGTTCATCTTCCCTCCTTATGAATTCAAGGTTCCGGACATGATGATCAGTAACTTCCACCTTCCATATTCAACTCTGCTGATGATGGTATCTGCCTTTGCAGGATATGAACTGCTGTTCGATGCATATAAGACTGCTGTAAAGGAGAAGTACAGGTTCGGTACCTATGGTGATGCGATGCTGATAATTTGAAAATTCTGAAATATTAAATGATCAGGGTACCTTCGGGCACCCTTTTTTTATACTACTAAACTCCAGGCAAAGACACATGTACTTTAAGATTGCAACCCTGCCGGACGAATTGTCTGAAGAAGAGCTCGAAATAACGGGCCCGTCAAAGCCGGACGAGGCATTAGTTTTGCCGGTACCGCATTAATTAAAAAATATCATAGCGAGTCAGTCACAGCCTGGCTGCGCAATTGTTTTAAAGGATACTGATATTCATTTATTTCCGTTTCTTTTATCATAGCCGGTAAGATTGTCGTTTGATTCCGGCTGTTTGTCAAAAAAATTGGACTGGCATACCAAAATAATATTATCTTTAGAAATATGATTCAGGGCCTGCAGAGTGCAACCTTGAGTTATAAAATTTAGTCTTGAAATAAGACATAAAAAAGGTCCGTTTGGAAGATGTAAGCGGACAGTTGAAGGAAATTAAATATTGATCGGCTTTAAAAAAAAAGATACTAAGGTCGGGCATAATTTTTTTGTTTTATATAAAGGCTGAAAACTGAGAAGTCCTTACCCACATAAGGCCGGTTTTATAAGGTCCGGGTGCATATCCGGCAATACATGGCATTCTCCTGTCTCAGGGAGAGCGGTTTTTCTTTTGCTAAAAAATACCACAAAATACAAGGAGGTATATTATGAAAACGGTGCAAAACAGTTTTAAAAGACCGGCATTGACTCGCCGGCCAATCCTGGACCTGGTCCGGTTCAGCAGGTTGTTATCGTTACTTCTTCTGGTGCTGGCCCTGGGCAGCCAGAAGGTGCTCGGACAGGGCGTCGGGATAAGTGAAATCAACATCACGGCGGACCCGTCATCCATCCTGGAACTGAGATCAGTACAGCGTGGATTCCTGGTCCCGAGGATGACAACGGCCCAACGCCTCTCAATTGCCCTGCCCGCGCAGGGACTCCTGGTTTACGATACAACAACCAGGTCATTCTATGTTTACGACAGCGGATGGAAAGCAATCGCAGCGGAAGCACTGGGTACCGCAAACCAGCTTCTGGGAGTGAACGCCTCAGCCACGGCAAACGAGTATAAAACTCTTTACGGCACACTGAACCAGGTTAATGTAGCCTTTGCACCGGGCTCCATTACCCTTTCAACGCCACAGGATATTCATACCGGAGCCTCCCCGGTATTCGCTGGTCTGACATTGTCGGGACTGACTCCCAATTCGGGTGTCTATACCAACGGCACTAACGTTCTGACTTCAACCCCTCCTTCAACCGGAATACTTGGCTACTGGACAAGAACCGGAAGTATACTTTCCCCATCCAACAGTGGGGATGCAATCACAACCACCGGTAATATCTATACAACCGGATCGGGAACAATAACATCTGCCGGTCTCCTGACCGGTTCTGCCGGTGCAACAATTACCGGAGGTGCCGTCAGCATTAACAATAACTCGAACTTCCAGACTGGAATAAATACCGGAACCTCTACAGGAAATATTACCCTGGGAGGAACTTCCAACTCGATCTATGTCCCAAGGTTCACGACAGCCGGCGTAATACATAACAACGCTGCAGGACTGCTTTCCAGCAGCCTGATTGTAAATGGCGATATTACAAACTCCACCATCGATCTTACAAGCAAGGTTACGGGGGTACTTCCTGTTGCAAACGGGGGGACAAACTCTTCAACAGCCCTGACAAACAACAAGATCATGGTCTCGAATGCAGGACAGGTAGTTGAAGGACCGGCAGGAACGACAACCACTGTACTGCATGGCGATGCAACAGGTCTGCCTGCATACAGCCAGGTTGTTAATGCCGACATTGCAAACGGAACCATAGACCTTACCAGCAAGGTAAATAATGTTTTACCGGTTGCAAACGGGGGTACGGGATACAACGCAACATACACCAGCGGCCAGGTACTGATCGGTAATGCCGCCGGCGGCCTGACAAGGAACCTTATCACCGGCACAACGAACCAGGTGCTGGTCACGAACGGAGATGGGACCATCACCCTGTCTGCTCCCCAGGATATTAACCTTACTTCGTCACCAACATTTGCGGGACTGACCGTTACGGGCCTCACCGCAAATGCAGGTGTATATACGGATGCCAGCAGGAAGCTTACCTCCACTCCACCCACATCAGGGATACTTGGCTACTGGCAGCGGAGCGGCACAACACTATCGCCGACAACCCCGGGCGATGCAGTGACCACATCGGGCAGCATATCGACGACCGGTACAGGAGCGATCACATCGGCCGGCCTGCTTACAGCCTCGGGCGGCGCGACTGTTACAGGCACTACAGGAATCACCGGCGCGACCACAGTGTCGGGCGGGGCGATCAGCCTGAACAATAACTCGAACTTTATTACTAACATCAACACGGGCACATCGACCGGCAATATCAGCATCGGCGGATCGGCCAACTCGGTCTACCTGCCTAAGTTCAGCACGGCCGGAATAGTGCATAACGATGCAACGGGACTTCTGAGCACGGGCCTGATATCAAACAGCGACATTACCAATGCCACTATTGACCTTACCAGCAAGGTAACAGGCGTGCTGCCGGTAGCCAATGGTGGTACCAACTCATCAACGGCCCTGACGAACAACAAGATCATGGTCTCGA
>Ga0335069_10006988_pt1 | contig 16320 bp, 19 predicted proteins | sample Lox_Sample_11_FD_206714 | JGI IMG/M metagenome (GOLD analysis project Ga0335069, IMG submission 206714) | Soil microbial communities from Loxahatchee National Wildlife Refuge, Florida, United States - Lox_Sample_1.1 | ecosystem: Environmental > Terrestrial > Soil > Wetlands | place: USA...
CGCGGCGGCGGGCTGCTCGGCGGGGACCTCCTCGGCGGCAGGCTGCTCGGCCGGGACTTCCTCGGCGGCAGGCTGCTCGGCCGGGGCCTCCTCGGCGGCAGGCTGCTCTTCCGGGGTCTCCTCGGCGGCGGGCTGCTCGGCCGGGGCCTCCTCGGCGGCAGGCTGCTCGGCCGGGGCCTCCTCGGCGGCGGGCTGCTCTTCCGGGGCCTCCTCGGCGGCAGGCTGCTCGGCCGGGGCCTCCTCGGCGGCAGGCTGCTCTTCCGGGGCCTCCTCGGCGGCGGGCTGCTCGGCGGGGGGCGCCCCGGACGCCTCGGCGGCGGTCTCGGGCTGCTCCTCGGGGGTCGGCTGCTCGTCGGTCGGGGTCGGCTCGTCGGTCATCGGGAGGCGATCTCCATCGGTTGCGGCTTCTGCGCCACGTGCGGGTGGTCGGGCCCCGCGTAGACCTTCAGCTTCGTGAGCTGCTTGCGCGCGAGGCGGTTGCGGGGCAGCATGCCGCGGACCGCGATGCGGATGACCTCCTCGGGCCGGCGCTCGAGCATCTCCTCAAGCGTGCGCTCCTTGAGCCCGCCGGGGTACCCCGAGTGGCGGCGGTAGCGCTTCTCCTCGCGCTTGTTGCCGGTCACCGAGATCTTCTCGGCGTTGATCACGACGACGAAGTCGCCGGTATCGACATGCGGCGTGTACTCGGGCTTGCGCTTGCCGCGCAGGGTCTCGGCGATCTGGGTGGCGAGGCGCCCGAGCGTCTGCCCGTTCGCGTCGACGAGCACCCAGTTGCGCTCGCGGGTCTCTGAGTTGGCGACGTACGTCTTCATGGCGTGAGTGAGCGCCGCGCGCGGGGACGGGCGCAGCGCGAGGCGCACATGGTAGCGGGACGGCGCCGATCGGCGTCGATCCCTGCGGCGGGGAGCCTCGCAGCGATCGCGGGCTCCCCGGGGCCGGCGCATGCGACCGCGTCGCAAGGCGTCGACGGTCGCGGGGCCGGCTGGGAGTGCGGGGAACCGGCGCGGCCGGCGGGCTCGTGCCACCAGCGCGCCCGTCGGCGCGCCAGACGCACGTCAAACCACGCCCAGACCGCCGCCGGACCGGATCGTGTGCATTCGCATCGGCACGACCGATGTCAGCGCACACCATCCATGGGACAGCCGACGTCAGGCCGCAGCAACCACCCGAGCAGCCGTCAACCACCAACCCGAGCGCCGATCCCTGCGGCGGGGGGCCTCGCAGCGGCGGGGGGCCTCGCAGCGATCGCGGGCTCCCCGGGGCCGGCGCATGCGACCGCGTCGCGAGGCGTCGGCGGTCGCGGGGCCGGCTGGGAGTGCGGGGAACCGGCGCGGCCGGCGGGCTCGTGGCTCCCGCCGGATCGGATCGTGTGCATTCGCATCGGCGAGACCGATGTCAGCGCACACCATCCACGGGACAGCCGACGTCAGGCCACGCCAAGCCGCCCGAGGAGCCGTCAACCACCAACCCGAGCGAGGGATCGTGGATGCATGAGGCCGCACGCGGGAGCGGGTGCTGTGCGCAAGCACTGCCCCCGGCCGCGGGTGGCCTCAGGCGCCACGAAACCCGCGAGCACGCCCGCGAGCACGCCCGCGAGCGCTACTCCCACTCGATAGTCCCAGGGGGCTTCGACGTGATGTCAAGCACGACGCGGTTGACGTCGCGCAGCTCGTTGATCATGCGCGAGGCGATCTGCTCGAGGAGGTCGTAGGGCAGGCGCGCCCAGTCGGCCGTCATCGCGTCGTCCGAGGTGACCGCGCGGATCACGACCACGTAGCCGTAGGTGCGCTCGTCGCCCTGGACGCCGACGGTGCGCACGTCCGGCAGCACGCAGAAGGACTGCCACAGCTCGCGGTAGAGCCCGGCGCCGCGGATCTCGTCCTGGAGGATCGCGTCGGCGTCGCGCAGCAGGTCCAGGCGCTCCTTCGTGGCCTCGCCGCCGACGATCCGGATCGCGAGCCCCGGCCCCGGGAAGGGCTGGCGCCAGACGAGCCGCTCGGGCAGACCGAGCTCGGCGCCGACGGCGCGCACCTCGTCCTTGAAGAGCGAGCGCAGCGGCTCGACGAGCTCGAACTGCAGGTCCTCCGGCAGCCCGCCCACGTTGTGATGGGACTTGATCGTCGAGGCGCCGGTGCCGCCGCCGGACTCGATGACGTCGGAGTACAGCGTCCCCTGGACGAGGAAGCGCGCGTCGTGGAGCTTGGCCGCCTCCTCCTCGAAGACGCGGATGAACTCGGCGCCGATGATCTTGCGCTTGCGCTCGGGGTCGCTGACGCCCGCGAGCCGGTCGAGGAAACGCGCCTCGGCGTTGACCGCGACGAGCGGGACCTTGAAGTGGTCGCGGAAGGTCGCCACGACCTGCTCGCCCTCGTTCTTGCGCATCATCCCGTGGTCGACGAACACGCATGTCAGCTGATCGCCGACGGCTCGGTGGACGAGCAGCGCGGCGACCGACGAGTCCACGCCGCCGGAGAGCCCGCAGATGACCTTGCCGTCGCCGACCTGGGCGCGGATGCTCGCGATCTGCTCCTCGACGATCGACGCGGCCGACCACCCCAGGTCGCAGCCGCAGACGTCGCGCAGGAAGTGCGTGAGGATGTCCTGCCCGAAGGGCGTGTGCACGACCTCGGGATGGAACTGGATGCCGAACACGCCCCGCTCCGGCGCCTCGAATGCCGCCACCGGCGACTGCGTGGACGAGGCGAGCGCGGTGAAGCCCGGCGGTGCCTCGTACACGGTGTCGCGGTGCGACATCCAGCACGGCTGGCGCTCGGGGAGGTCGGCGAAGAGGATGCCGGGCTCCTGCACGCGCAGCTCCGAGCGCCCGTACTCGCCGACCTCGGCCCCCTCGACGCGGCCGCCGAGCTCCAGCGCGAGGAGCTGCATGCCGTAGCAGATGCCCAGCACCGGGATGCCGAGGTCGAGCAGCTCGCGCTCGAGCGACGGGGCGCCGTCCGCGTACACCGACGCGGGCCCCCCGGAGAGGATCAGGCCCTTGGGGCGCCGGCGGGCGACCTCGGCCGCCCCCACGTGGTGCGGAAGCAGCTCGGAGAAGACGCCGCACTCGCGCACGCGACGCGCGATGAGCTGCGAGTACTGCCCGCCGTAGTCGAGGACGACGACCTCGTCGACCGCACGGGGAACGTCGATCGGCGCGCCCTCGTCGGCGAACTCCGTGGCCGCGACGTCGGCGGTGACGAGATGGTGCTCGGTCACGCCGGCGTCGTGCTCAGCGCGCCGGACTTGTCCGCGGGCACGCCGTTGCTCCCAGGCGCCGAGCGCGACGCCGCCGCGCCGCGGCTGCCCATGCCGACGCCCTGCGAGGTCTGCAGCGCCTTGCCCTCGGTCTGGAGCGACGGGGCGATCATGAGCTCCGCGCGGTTGAACTCGGCGACGTCCTGGTAGCCGCAGGTCGCCATCGACGTCCGCAGCGCACCCATGAGGTTGAACGTGCCGTCGTTCTCGTGCGCCGGGCCGACGAGGATCTCCTCGAGCGAGCCGTTCTGGGTCGTCTGCACCCGCGCGCCGCGCGGGAGCGTCGGGTGGAAGGTCGCCATGCCCCAGTGGAAGCCGCGGCCCGGCGCCTCGTACGCGCGCGCCAGCGGCGAGCCGATCATCACGGCGTCCGCGCCGCAGGCGATCGCCTTCGCGACGTCGCCGCCGGTGCGCATGCCGCCGTCGGCGATGACCTGGACGTACTCGCCGGTCTCGAGCATGTGCGTCGAGCGCGCGCCGGCGACGTCTGCGATCGCCGTCGCCTGCGGCACGCCCAGCCCGAGCACGCCGCGCGTCGTGCAGGCCGCGCCCGGGCCGACGCCGACGAGCACGCCGGCGGCGCCGGTGCGCATCAGGTGCAGGCCGGTGTGGTAGCTCGCGCAGCCCCCGACGACGACGGGGATCGGCTGCTCGGCGATGAACTCCTTGAGGTTCAGCGGCTCGGTCGTCTTGGAGACGTGCTCGGCCGAGACCACGGTGCCCTGGATCACGAGGATGTCCAGGCCGGCGTCGAGGACGAGGTCGATGTAGCGGCTGACGCGCTGGGGCGTCAGCGAGGCGGCCGTCACGACGCCGCTGCCCTTGATCTCCTCGATGCGGGCCTTCATGAGCTCGGGCTTGACCGGCTCCTGGTAGATGGCCTGCATCTCACGGGTGGCCACGTCCTTCGGGAGGCCCGCGATCCGCTCGAGCATCTCCTCGGCGTTCTCGTAGCGGCTGAAGATGCCCTCGAGGTTCAGGACCGCCAGGCCGCCGAGCCTGCCGATGATCGTCGCCGTGCGCGGTGAGACCACCCCGTCCATGGCGGAGGCTAGGAGCGGCAGGTCGAAGCGGTAGGGCCCGAGCTTCCAGGAGATGTCGATGTCGTCGGGGTCGCGCGTGCGCCGCGAGGGCACGATCGCGATGTCGTCGAATCCGTACGCGCGGCGGGCCTTCTTCCCGCGGCCGATCTCAATCTCCATCAGGTGATCCTAGGCGTCGAGGCGGACGAGACGGCCCCGTGCGCACGGGGTCGCTGAGGGGTCCTGCGAGGCGTGGCGGCGGCAACCACCCAGACGACGATACCACCGCCCGCGGGGGCCTCCGCGGCCCGGCAGGCGGCGGTCAGCGCGCCTCGGCCGGCGCCTCGAGCCGCTCGACGTCGACCTCGGCGAGCAGGCGCTCGACGCCCGCCCGGTCGACGAGCCCGGCGCCGAGCCGCTGGGTCGACTCCGCACCGCAGGCGACGCCGAAGCGCAGGCACTCGCCCGGGGGCGACCCCGTGTAGCGCGCGGCGACGTAGCCGGCCAGGAAGGCATCCCCGGCGCCGACGGTCGCGACCGCCTCGCGCGGCGCGATCCAGACGCGATGCAGCGTCGGGCGCCCGTCGACGTCGATGCTCGCGACGCATCCGTCGGGGAGCGTGACGATCGCCTCGCGGGCACCGAGCTCGCGCAGCTCCGAGACGGCGACCACGCGGTCGCGCTCGTCGTGGAACTCGTGCCCGACGAGCTCCTCGGCCTCGACGAGGTTCGGTGAGACGACGTCCGGCTCGGCGCGGACGGCGAGCCGCATCGGCTCCCCTTCAGCGTCGACGAGCGTCGTGACGCCGAGCTTGCGCAGCTCGCCCACGAGCTCCGCATAGATCGCGGGCGCGACACCACGCGGCAGCGAGCCCGCGAACACGCACATCGCGGCGCCGCGCCCGAGGTAGAGCAGCTTGTCGCGGAACAGCTCGACCTCCTGGGGTGTCACCTCCGGGCCGCGCTCGTTGATCTCGGTCTCCGTGCCGGTCGTGGGATCGTGGACCGAGGTGTTCGTGCGCGACTCCTCGCCGATCCGCACGAAGTCGTTGAGGATCGACTCGGCGGTGAGCTGCTCCACGATGCGCGTGCCGGTCGCGCCGCCGGCGAAGCCGGTCGCGATCACGGGCTGGCCGAGCGTCTTGAGCGTGCGCGCGACGTTGACGCCCTTGCCCCCCGGCATCGTGCGCTGCTCGACCGTCCGGTGCCGGCGCCCGAGGCGGAAGTTCGGGACCGACAGCGACTTGTCGATCGCCGCGTTGAGTGTGACGGTGATGATCACGCCGGCTTGCTCCTGTGACCGCGCCCGCGGGCGCGGCTCCCTGTCCGCAGCGTAGCCGCCACGGCGGCGGCGACCATGGCGAGCGCCAGCAGGCCGAGCGTCGGGCGCAACCATGCGTGGCGGCGCCAGAAGGAGGCCTGCGCGATCGCCGACGCGGTGACGAGCGGGACGCGGGCGACCACGCGGCCGCGACGTACCACCGACGCCTCGCCGACGCGCGTCCCCGCGGTCAGCGGGCCGGTGAGCTTCGCCGGGAGCCCGCTCAGGCGCATCCGCAGGCGCTCGCCGCGGCGCACGACCACGCGCAGGCTGCGGCGCGCGACGACGCGCGCACGCGCGCTGCGCCCGGCGACCGGCAGCGTCGTCACGGTGCGGTCGGCGACGACGGGCGCCTCACGCGCGTAGCGCGCGAAGCCGTAGCGCATCAGGGCGAGCGTGTCGGCGTCGCGCGCGGTCTCGCTCGGCGTCCCGAGGACGACGCTCACGAGCGGCACGCCGCCGCGGCTGGCCGAGCCGACGAGGATGTAGCCCGCCTGCGAGGTGTGGCCGGTCTTCACGCCGTTCATCCACGGCACGGCGCCGACCAGCGTGTTGCGGTTCGCCAGCACGCGCACGTGGCTGCCGCTGCGCAGCACCGCCTTGGGACGATCCATCACGCGCCGGGCGAACGCGTTGCGGCGCACGAGCAGCGCGAGCTTCGCCAGGTCGGTCGCGCTGGAGTAGTTGCTCGCGTCATCCAGCCCGATCGGGTTGGCGTAGTGCGTGTCGCGCAGACCCGCGCGACGTGCACGAGCGTTCATCATCCGCACGAACCGACGCTCCGAGCCGCCGACGCTCACGGCGATCGCCGCCGCGGCGTCGTTCGCGCTCGCCAGCAGCAGCGCGCGCAGCATGTCCGCAGCGGTCAGCCGCTCGCCCGCGACGAGGCCGGCGACGGACTCGGCCGGGGCCCCGTGGTAGGCGACCGCCGTGATGCGGTCGGACAGCCGCCGGTGCTCGAGCAGCAGCAGCGCGGTCATGAGCTTCGTCGTCGAGGCGATCGGCACCCGCGCGCGGGCGCGGCGCTGGTAGACGATGTCGCCGGTCGCGGGCTCGACGAGGATCGCCTCCGGGGCGGTGATCGCCGGCCGGGCAGCGGCCGTGGCGGGCTCGGCGGCGGCGGTCGCAGCCGCCGGGCCACCAGCCGCGACGACCAGCGCGACGCCTGCCGCAAGAGGGGTCGCCACGCGCATCATCAGCGGAGCTTCAGGCGTTGCTTGGGCTGGAGCGCCTGCACGTCGATGTCCGGGTTGAGCCGCTGCAGCGTCCCGACCGGGATGCCGGTGGTGAGCGAGATCGAGGACAGCGTGTCGCCGCTCTGCACGACGTAGACCGACCGCTTCGTGACGCGCTTGACGCGTGCGCGGTGCTCCTTGACCGCGGTGCTCGTCGTGCCTCCGTCGCCGGAGCCGCCGGAGGTGCCTGCGTCGACGATGCCGTACGTCGCGGCGCCGACCGCGACGATCGCGATCGGGGCCAGCCAGCGGGAGGGACGGCGGCGCGACATCGGTGGGCGCAGGATACGGCCCGGCGAGGCGCCGGACCCGTGCGTTGCGCGCTGCCCGGCCACTACAGCGCCCACGCCGCGGCGCGCAGGCGCTCCGCCGCGGCGCGCGCCGCGGCGGCCGGATCGCCGCCTGCGGCCTCGTGCGCGCGCTCGATCGAGCGCGACGCCGTCACGAGCCCGCCCGCGCGCCCCGGGGCGAACGCGGGCGCGAGATCCTCGACCCGCCCGCCCTGGGCGCCGATCCCGGGCAACAGGAAGATCGCGCGCGGCATCAGCTCGCGCATCCGCGTCACGTGCTCGGGCGCCGTCGCGCCGACGACTGCCCCGACGTCGCTGAGCGGCCCGTCGTCGGCGGCCCCGAGCCCGCTGACGATCCCGGCGACGCGCTCCCACAGGCGCCCGCCGCCCTCGAGCACGAGGTCCTCGAGATCGGCGGCGCCCGGGTTGGAGGTGCGCACGAGCACGAACACCCCCGCGCCCGCGCCGCGCGCGGCCTGCGCCAGCACCGTCAGGGTGTCGACTCCCATGTAGGGGTTGGCCGTGAACGCGTCGGCGCCCAGCCCCTCGACCTCCCCGTAGGGCGTGGGCGTTGAGCCGACGAGCGCCTGTCCGTAGGCGCCGGCGCTGACGTCGATGTCGCCGCGTTTGCCGTCGGCGAGCACCAGCAGCCCGCGCCTGCGGGCGTGCTCAGCCACCGCCCCGAGCGCCGCCCAGCCGGGCGGGCCGAGCCGCTCGAAGCAGGCCAGCTGCGCCTTGACGGCGACGCACGCCTCAGCGGCCGCGTCGATCACCGCGCGGCAGTGCGCCGTGACGGCCGCTGCCGCGCGCTCGGGGGGCGGACGGTCCTCCGAGGCCTCGACGACGATCCCCGGCCACAGGCGGGCCGGGTCGGGGTCGAGCCCCAGGACGATCTGGGACTCGCGCGCCGCGACGAGCCTCGCCAGCCGGTCTGCGAAGCGCGGACCGGCCGGCGACTCGCCGGACGACGGTGTCCTGCTCAGCGGTTGACGGACTTCTTCAGGCCCGACCCCGCGGTGAACTTCGGCGATTTCGACGCCGCGATGTGGATCTTCTCCCCCGTGCGCGGATGGACGCCCTCTCGGGCACCCCGGGACGTCACGTGGAACTTGCCGAAGCCGGAGAAGGTCACGTCGCTGCCGCGCTTGAGCGCGTCCTCGATCGTCTCCAGGACCGCGTCGACCGCGTCCTGTGCCTGCTTCTTGGTCAGCTGTGCGCGTTCGGCGATGTGATCGACGAACTCGGACTTCGTCACGGTGCGCTCCTCCTTGTAGAGGTCGTGGATTGCTCGACGCTATCAGCGTTTTCGGACGCTCGGAGCCGAGCATCGTGCCCGGAGCGCCGTTCCGGGGCTCGCAACCGGGGGCGGACGGGCCGCACATCGCGGCGCTCCCGTCCGGGCACGAACGCTGCGCAGTCTCCACATGGCGTCGGACGGCACGGCCGGGCACGCCGTCGCCGGGGCCTGGAACGATGCGCTCGTGCAGCTCTCACGGATCGCATGGCTGGTCACGGTCGGCATCTGCCTGGTCGGGGCCGTGATGCTGTTCCTCGCCGGCTACCAGGGCTACGGCGTGCTCTCGATCTGCGTCGGGATCGCCGCCGCGATCAACCTGACCTGAGCGCGGCGCCGGGCTCGGTGTGCACGACGACCTCGGCGATGTCCGGGTGCGTCGCCCGCGCCCGCGCCTCGATGCGGCCCGCGGTCTCGTGCGCGGCGGCCAACGAGTGGCCGGCCGGCAGCGCGACCGTGACGAAGGCCACGAGCCCGCGTGGCTCGTGGTGCACGCGCACGTCGACGGGGTCGCTGCCGCTCAGCTCGCGCACGATCGCGGCGATCGCCTCGCGGTGCACGTCGTCCTCGCCGGGCGCCGGCTGGCGCGCGGCCTGCGGGGCCGCGAGCGGCTCGAGATGCACATGCACGCGGTCGACCTCGGGCGCCGCGGCGATGATCGCGCGCTCGACCGCGTCGGCGGTCCCGTGCGCCGCCGCGAGCGTCTCGTCCGCCGGCAGCTTCACGTGCAGGCTGAGCTCGATGCCCCCGTCCAGGAGCACCGTGCGCACGTTGTGCACCTCACGTACCTCACGGACCGACAGCGCCGCGCCCGTCGCGCGCTCGCGCAGGTCGGCGCTCGCGCGCGGCTCGATGTGCACCGTCACGTCGCTGCCCGGCAGCGCCGCGCGCACCGCCTGCTCGATGCTGTCGGCCACGGCGTGGCCCTCCTGGACCCCCGCGTCCGGGGCCACCGCCACGACGGCGTCGACGAAGCTGCGCCCGGCGGCCTCGCGCACACGCAGGCGCCGCAGCTCGGCGCGCGGCTCCGCGGCCTCGATCGCTGCCCGGGCGGCGGCGTCGGCGTCGGCCGGCGAGCGGTCCATGAGGACGTCGACGTTCTCGCGCATGAGCGCGACGCCGGCGGCGATCACGAGCGCCGCGACGACGAGCGCGGCCACCGCGTCCGCGCCCTGGTAGCCGGCGCGGACCAGCACGAGCCCGACGAGCACCGCGAGCGAACCGGCGAAGTCCGCCGCGAAGTGCACGGCGTTCGCGGCGAGCGCGGGGCTGCCGTGCTCGCGCGAGGCGCGCCACGAGATCGTGGCGCGGCTGATGTCGACGGCGAGCACGACGGCGAGCACGGCGAACGCCCACCACGTCGCGTCGACCGTGTGGTGCTCGCGCCCGGTCAGGCGCCGCAGCGACTCGAAGACGATCGCCGCGCTGACGAGCACGAGGAACGCCGCCTCGCCGAGCGCCGCCAGGTGCTCGGCCTTCCCATGGCCGTAGGGATGCTCGCGGTCGGCGGGGCGGCTGGCGACGCGCAGGGCGTAGAAGGTCAGCAGCGCGGCCACGAGGTCGGTGCCCGAGTGGGCCGCCTCGGCGATGAACGCGAGCGAGCCGGTGAGGAGGCCCGTGACGAGCTTGAGCGCGGCGAGGCCGGCCGCGGCGATGATCGAGAGGCGCGCGGTGCGCTGCTGGGGCGAGAGCTTCTCGCCGCCCGGGGTCAGCGGCTCGCGAGCCATGCGAGGAGCTGCCGCGCGGCGCGGCCGCGGTGGCTGATCGCGTCCTTCTCGCGCGGCGCGAGCTCGGCCATGGTGCGATCGCTGTGGTCGTCGTCGGGGATGAAGGCGGGGTCGTACCCGAACCCGCCGCTCCCGCGCGGCGCCGCCGTCAGCGTGCCGCGGCAGCGGCCTTCGAAGAGCCGCTCCTCGCCGCCGGGCTCCACGTAGGCGAGCGCGCAGACGTAGGTGGCGCCGCTGCCGTCGGGCGCCTCCGCCAGCAGCTTCTCGAGGTTGTCCTCGTCGGTGGCGTCGTCGCCCGCGTAGCGCGCCGAGCGCACGCCGGGCGCCCCGCCCAGCGCGTCGGCCTCGATGCCCGAGTCGTCCGCGATCGCGGCGCGGCCGGTCGCCGCGGACGCCGCGCGCGCCTTGGCGAGCGCGTTCGCAGCGAACGTCGCCCCGGTCTCCGGCGGCAGGTCGATGTCGGGGGGGAGCTGGTCGAGCTCGTGCGGGGTCAGCAGCAGCGAGAACTCGCGCAGCTTGTGCTGGTTGCGCGTCGCGAGCAGGAGCCTCATGGCACCGACGCGATCGCGGCCTCCTGCGCGGCCCGCAGGCCCTCGATGCCGTGCGCGGCAAGCGCGAGCAGGTCGTCGAGGTGGGCCCGCTGCAGCGGCGTGCGCTCGGCGGTCGCCTGCACCTCGAGCAGCCCGCCGTCGCCGGTCATCACGACGTTCGCGTCGACCTCGGCGCTGGAGTCCTCGCGGTAGTCCAGGTCGAGCAGCGCCATGCCGGCGACGATGCCGCACGACACCGCGGCGACCGAGCCGGTCAGCGGCAGCGCGGCGATCCGCCCGTCGGCGATGAGCCGCCGGCACCCGAGCACGAGCGCGACGTAGGCGCCGGTGATCGACGCGCAGCGCGTGCCGCCGTCGGCCTCCAGGACGTCGCAGTCGATCGCGATCGTGCGCTCGCCGAGCGCCGCGTAGTCGACCACACCGCGCAGCGAGCGTCCGATCAGCCGCTGGATCTCGATCGTGCGACCGTCTTGACGCCCGCGCACCGCGTCACGGCCCTTGCGCGCGCCGGTCGACGCGGGGAGCATCCCGTACTCGGCGCTCAGCCAGCCGGCCCCCTGACCGGCTCGCCAGCGCGGCACGCCCTCCTCGATCGACGCCGTGCAGATGACGCGCGTGCCGCCGCAGGTGATGAGCGCGGAACCGGTCGCCGTGCGCATGAAGCCGGGCTCGATGGCGACCGGACGCAGCTCGTCGTGAGCGCGGCCTCCCGCGCGCTCGGCCGCCACGGCGCTCACGCCGGCACCTCGCTGCGCAGCTGCACCTGCTCGACCGCGCCGAGCGGCAGCTGCAGGAACCGCGTCCCGAGCATCCGGAAGCTCTCGGGGTCGCCGGTGGACAGGAACGCGTACGAGCCCTCACCGCTGCGGGGGGTCGTCAGCCCGCGCGAGCCGAGCGCGTGCTCGACCTGGCGCGCCAGCGCCGCCCCGGAGGTGATGATCCGCACGGCGGGCCCGAGCATCCGCTGAAGCATCGGGCGCACCAGCGGGAAGTGCGTGCAGCCGAGGATCACCGTGTCGACGCGCGCCTCGACCAGGGGTGCGACGTACCCGCGCACGACCTCGACGATGTGCTCGTCGAACGGGAAGCCCGCCTGGATGAGGGGCGCGAGGTCGGGCGCGGCGACCGCGATCAGGTCGACGTGCGGGTCGGCCGCGTGGACGGCGGCGGCATAGGCGCCGCTGGCGACCGTCGCGTGCGTGGCCAGCAGGCCGATGCGCCCGTTGTGCGTGGCGGTCACGGCGTGCACGGCCTCGGGCCCGACGACGCCGATGACGTCGACGCCGAGCGTCGTCTGGAGCATCCGCTCGCGCAGCGCCGGGAGCGCGGCCGCGGTCGCCGAGTTGCACGCGACCACGAGCAGCTTCGCCCCGCGCGCGAGCAACTCGTCGGCGATCTGCAGGCTGAAGGCGCGCAGCTCCTGCGGCCGGCGGTCGCCGTACGGGAAGCGCGCGGTGTCGCCGAGGTAGACGAAGTCCTCGCTCGGCAGCCGCACGAGCAGCTCGTGCAGCACGGTGAGGCCGCCGACGCCGGAGTCGAACACCGCGATCGGCCGCTCGCGCGGGTCGCTCGGGATGGACACCGATCCAGCATACGGCGGCCCCTGGCCGGAGTCACTGGATGGTCGATGCGGCGGAGCCGGGCCGCCGGGGCGGTCATCTCGTACCGCCGACGCCGTCGATCGCGTCCTTGAGCTTCGTCACGACGGTCTGGGCGATGCCGCCGCCCTTCATGCCCTTCCCCGCGGCGATCACGCCGACGAGGACGCCGGCGACGAGCAGGATCAGCGCGACGTACTCGACGGTGCCCTGGCCCGCGGCGGCGGCAAGCCTGGCGGACGCGGTGTGGATGGCCGCGTGCAGGCGGCCGAGGATGCGATAGCCCATGGTTCCTCCGGGTCGTTCGGTCGGTCGGAGGCGAGTCTCGGCGTGCCCGTGTGACGCCGCCACGGCCCATCCGTGGAGAATCCGTGCCATATGCGCGCGCTCGTCGTCTCGAACATGCGCCCGTCGCCGGACGCCCCGGCGCGCGGCTCGTTCGTGCGCGACCAGGTCCGCGCGCTGCGCGCCCTCGACGACCCCGGCCTCGAGCTCGAGGCCTACGAGTTCGGGCCCGGCGGATACTGGGCTGCCGCGCGCGACCTGCGCCGCCGCCACCGCCGCGCGCGCTTCGACGTCGTGCACGCCCACTTCGGCCTGACCGCCTGGCCCGCGCTCGCCGTGCCCGCGCGCGTGCGCGGCGTGACGCTCCACGGGACCGACGTGCACCACCCGCGCTCGCGCGCCCTCACGCGCGCTGTCCTGCCGTTCCTCGATCTGGTCGCCACCGCCAGCGCGGACCTCGCGCGCGAGGTTCCGCGCGCGCCGGGCCGGCACGTCGCGGCCGTTCTGCCCTGCGGCGTGGCGACCGACCGCTTCGTGCCGCGCTCACGCCAGGAGGCGCGCGCTGCGCTCGGGCTTGCGCCCGACGGGCGCTACCTGCTGTTCGGCGCGGACCCGGCCCGGCCGGAGAAACGCTACGACCGCGCGGTCGCGGTCGCCGAGCGCGCCCGCGCGCAGCTGCTCGTCCTCGGGCGCACCGCACCCGAGGAGGTGCCGCTGTGGGTGAACGCCGCCAACGCCGTGGTCGTGCCCTCAGAGCGCGAGGGCTTCGGTCTGGCGGTGCTCGAGGCGCTCGCCTGCGACGTGCCGGTCGCCGCCACCCCGACGGGCATCCACGCCGCCGCGCTCGCCGGCCTGCCGGGAACGCTGTGCGCCGCGTTCGACCTCGACGCCTGGTGCGCGGCGCTGGCGCCGCACCTGGCGTCGGCCGACCCGCGGATCGCGGGGCGCTCGCGAGCGCTCGAGTACGGCGCCGACCGCATGGCCGCGCGCGTGCTGGCGACGTGGCGCGGGCTGCTCGAGCGGGCGTGACGCGACGCCGCGGGCCCCCTGCGGCGGGCGCCGGGACGCGGACGTCCGGTTACACTCGCGCCGCGGCGTCTCTCCGGAGGCGGCGCCATGCATCCATGGGTCTGAGAGATCGCATCTTCCACCGCGGCGGCGACCCGGCCGGCGACGAGCCGGCGCCCGACCTCGGCGCACCGGCAGCGCAGGCGGGCGCGCCCGAGGCCCAACCGGCGGCCGAGCAGCCGGCGCCGACGCCCGCCGGCAGCGGGGACACCGCCCTGTGGACGCACGCCGGCGACACGCCCGCGGGCGAGCTCACCGTGGTCCAGGCCCCGCCGGCGGGCAGCGTGGCGCAGGCCACCACCGAGCCCGAGCAGCCTGCGGGGGCCGAGCAGCCGACGGTGATCCAGGGCCCACCGGCGGCAGCGGCCGACACCACCGTGCAGACGCCGCAGGCGACCCCGGAGGGCTACGCGCCCGACGCAGGCGCGGCGGCGGCCGTGCCCCGCCGCCCCGGCTTTCGCGACCGCGGTCGCCTTCGCCGCCGGCTGCGCTTCCTGCGCGAGGTCCGCGAGCTCGGCTTCCGCGATCTCGGCGGCCTGGTCTTCGACCAGCACCGCTTCCAACGCCCCAACGAGGCGCTCGTGCAGGGGAAGGTCGCCGCCATCGACGCCGTCGACCAGGAGCTCCGCGCGATCGAGGACGCGCTGCAGAACCGCACGCCCTACAACGAGCTGTTCATCCCCGGCGTCTCGGCATGCCAGCGGTGCGGCGCGCTCCATGGCAGCGACGCGCGCTACTGCCCCTACTGCGGCCTGGCGTTCGCCGGCCCGCGCGCGGTCGCCGGGATCGGCCCGGACCAGGCCGCCTACGGCACTCCCGGCGCCGCGACCCCCCCGGGGCAGGCCGTGCTGTTCGATCCGCACACCGGCGCCCCGATCCAGCAGTCGGCTGCCCAGCCCGCCGGCGCCGCTGACGCGCACACGGGGCCTGCGCCCCGGCCGCAGCCGTGAGCGTCGTCCCGCCCCCGCTCCCACCGGCCCAGGCGGCGGCGCCGCCCGGGACCCTCCCCTGCCCTCGCTGCGGCGAGCTGCTCGCCCCGGACCAGGACTGGTGCCTGCGCTGCGGCGACCCGGCGCGCACCGTGATCGCCCCCACGCCGCACTGGAAGCGCCCGATCGGCGCGCTGATCGCCACGGCGGCCCTGGCGCTCGGCGTGCTCGCCGCAGCGTTCGTCGGGATTACGAGCCACAACCAGCCGCCGTCGCGCACGCTGACGACCACGATCACCACGCAGCCCGGACAGCCGCTGCCCCCGGGCGTCACGCCCGCTCCGACGACCACCGCCGCCACCGCGCCGGCGACGCAGACCGCGACCACGCTCACAACGACGACGACGAGCACGACCACGACGACGCTGCCGCAGTCGGCCGTGACGACGAAGTAGTCAGGTCGGGGGCAGCAGCGCGGCCACGCGCTCGGCCGCGGCGCTCGCCAGCGGGTGGGGAGCCGCGGGCGCCGGGCGCACGGCCTCGCTGCCGACGGCCTCGAGCGTGGCCGCCAGCGAGCGCGAGAGCGCACCCAGGTCGTACCCGCCCTCGAGCACCACGCCCAGCGGGATGTCGAGGTCGGCGGCCAGCGCACGCACGCTCGCCGCCATCGCGGCGTAGCCGGCGTCGCTGACCTCGCAGCCCGCGAGCGGATCGTCGGCGTGCGCGTCGAAGCCCGCCGAGACGAGGATCAGCTGGGGCCGGTACGTGCGCGCCGCCGGAACGACGACGTGGTCGACGAGCGCCGTGAACACCGCGTCGCCGGAGCCCTCCGGCACCGGCAGGTTCACGGTGTAGCCGGCACCCGGGCCTGACCCGATGTCGCCCGCCGACCCGCTGCCCGGGTACAGCGGCCACTCGTGGATCGAGGCGAACAGCACGCGCGGCTCTGCGTGGAAGATGTCGTTCGTGCCGTTTCCGTGATGGACGTCCCAGTCGAGCACGAGCACGCGCTCGAGACCGTGGGCGTCGAGCGCTCGCCGAGCGGCGACCGCGACGTTGTTGAACAGGCAGAAGCCCATCGCGCGGGCGCGCTCGGCGTGGTGTCCGGGCGGGCGGTGGAGCGCGGCGCCGAAGCGCGCCTCTCCCGAAAGCAGCACGTCCACGAGCGCGGCGGCCCCGCCGGCGGCGTGCAGCGCCGCCTCGTAGGAGCCCGGCGACACGACCGTGTCCGGGTCGAGCATCGCGCCGCCGCCCGCGCACGCCTGCTCGATCGACGCGCGATAGGCCGCCGGGTGCACCGCGTCCAGAAGCTCGGCGGTCGCCGCGGGCGACTCGCGCCGCTCGTATCCGAGCCAGCCGCGCGCCTCCAGCTCGCGCTCGATCGCGACGATGCGGGCCGGCCGCTCGGGGTGCTGCCCCGTCTCGTGACGCAGCGAGGACTCATGGCGGAAGATGACGCCGGGCACGGAGGGGTACGGTACCCCGACCATGGACGCCGGCGGGACGCCCGAGACCATCGCCGCGGACGTCGTCGTCGTCGGCGCGGGTGTCGCCGGTCTCTACGCCGCCCTCACCGCCGCCGAGTCCGGCGCCGCGGTGGCGGTGATCAGCGCCACGCCGCTCGCGCAGACCGCCAGCTACTGGGCGCAGGGTGGGCTGGCCGCGGCGCTCGCCGTCGACGATTCGCCGGAGCTGCACCTGCAGGACACCGAGCGCGCTGGGCGCGGGCTGATGCGCCGCTCGGC